>WNGG01000174.1_pt1 | contig 76189 bp, 59 predicted proteins | sample 5400661 | NCBI WGS metagenome assembly WNGG01 (sample SAMN13153372, study PRJNA577476) | soil metagenome | isolation source: 100 cm soil or saprolite under Garry oak tree replicate 1 | place: USA:California | collected 2016-06-15
ACTCGCTCAAAACCAATATTGCCGGCTTCTCACGAAAAATCGACCGCGACCAGAACGGCATAAAATGCGATCACCCTCTCGAATCCGCCATCTTTCTCAGCATCAAATGAAAAAGAAAAGCCAAACTCCAGCCCTCTCCTCCATCCGATGGAGGAGAGGGCCGGGGAGAGGAGGTGCGTTTTTATTGGTTTCCCCTCTCCTCGGTCCTCTCCCCACTCGTTCCTCGCGGGGAGAGGATGGAGAGCTTGATGCAGCCCTGGGGACGCGGGGACTTGCGGAGGGGCGGGAAACGATCGTCGAAACGGGGCGCGCGGCGGGAGTGATGTCGTCCGGAGCGCCGCGCAAACGAAAATCGTGTCCGCGCAGGAGCACCGCCGCGCCGTGCTCCTGACGGAGTTCGTCCACGGCCCGGGCCAGGCGCCGCCGGGCGGCGGGCTGTGGCGCCGCGGTTTCCAGCGGCAATTCGGCGCGAAACAGCCCGTCATAAACCTGGGCGAGCTTCAACGAAACCATGCGGAGGCTTACCCGGCGCTTCCAGGCCTGCCGCAGCATCGCGCGCAGCCGGCCGTAGATGTCGGTCTCCAGATCGGTCGGTTCGGCGAGGCTCTCGCCGCATTGATCTTCGGCCATGTCGTTGTAGCGGACCTTCACGGTGAGGGTCCGAACGCTCTTTCGTTCCGCGCGCACCTTGGCGAAGAGATGGTCGGCCATGCGTTGGAGTACGGCCAGGGCGTATTCCTCGTCGGTGAGGTCGGCGGCGAAAGTCTCCTGCTGGCTGTAACTCTTGGCGGGCGCGCTGGCCGGGATGATGGGCCGCTCGTCGATACCGTGAGCGAACTGCCGGAGGGCCGGCGCGGCGCGGCCCAGCAGCAATGCCAACAACTCCAATGGCGTGGCCGCGACGTGGGCGATTTGGGCGAGTCCCGCCGCATTGAGCCGCGCCGAAGTCTGCGCCCCGACGCCAGGCAGCCAGCGGTTGGGCAGCGGATGGAGAAACCGGGTCTCCTGGCCGGCGGGGACGACCCGGAACGCCGCCGGCTTGTTGAGCTTCGACGCAATTTGGCTGACCAGCTTGTTGGCGCCGATCCCTTCGCTGACGGTGAGCTTGAGGGATTGCCCGATGGCCCGGCGAACGATTTGCGCGATCTCGAGGGCCGGTTGGCGCGTGGCCGTCAGGTCGAAATAGCCTTCATCGATGCCGCTGAGTTCGACTTCGGGCGTGAAATCGTAAGCGTACGAGAACATCCAGCGGGAGAAGCGCTCGTATTTCTCGAAGTCGCCCGGCAGGACGATCAGTTTGGGGCAGAGTTTGCGCGCCCGGACGGTCGGCATCGGCGTCCAGACGCCGAATTTGCGCGCTTCATACGACGCGGAGGCGATGATGCCGCGCCGCTCGCCGCCGACGGCCACTGGTTTGCCGCGCAAGCGCGGGTCGGCCGATTGCTCGACGCTGGCGAAAAACGCATCCGCGTCCAAGTGAACTATGGTGCGCATGGCACGCAAGGAAGAAGGAAGAATGCAGCTTTCGGGGTTCTGCATTCTGCCTTCTACCTTTCCGCTCTGCGGATAAGCCCCCGGAATACGCCCTGGATCGTGAGGTCGGCCGACGGAATCAGGTCCGGGTAACGCGCGTTCTCCGCCTTCAGATACGGCTTGCCGTTTTTGCGAATGAACGTCTTGAGCGTGCTTTCCCCGTCAATGAGCGCCGCGACGACCTGCCCGTGCCGCGGCTCCGGGCCATGCTCCAAAATCACCCAGTCACCGTCGCAGATGTTCTTGCCGATCATCGAATCGCCGCGCGCGACCAGGGCGAAGGTGCGGCGCGTCCAGGGGATGCCGAGGGCTTCCAGGTCGATGGGAATGGCGCCTTCGGCCAATGGCTCGAGGTTCTCCGGGAAACCCGCCGGAATCGAGCCGAGGATCGGCACCGCCACCACCCGCCTTCGGAATCGGCTCAGCGGCGCCACCGGCCGCAGGGAGCGGGCCTTGCCCGGCTCGCGCATCAAATACCCCTTGCGAATCAGCGCGGCGACGTGGTCCGCCACGGCGCGCGGGCTGCGGAAACCGAAGTGCCGGCGAATTTCCTCCCGGCTCGGGCAGAGCTTGCCCGCGCCCAACTGTTCGTCGATGAAGGTGAAAACCCGGCGCTGCTTGTTCGTCAGCTCGACCATAACTATCCAAATGGATAGTATTAGCGGCCGGCGTTGTCAAGCTCGGTTGTTGTTCCTTCCCTGATGAGATGTGCGGGGAGGGGGGAAAAAGCGGGCAGAACTTTCCTGGCTTTTGCCCTTTCAACCGGCTGTCGAATTTGCTCAGGTGGAGACATGAAACGCACTCAACGCTCGTCAGTTGGATGGATTGTGGGCGTCGTTCTCGTCGGCCTGATCGTTTGGTATGTTTGGCCCCACAAACCTGCGCCAACAGATTTGTCGAAAGCCAAGGAAACCAGACTGGCTGGCAACACCAACCCCCTGCCAGTTCACGTCACCGACACGGGCGTGCCCATTGCCGACCCTGCGCTTGAGTTCGGGGCGCGTCCCCAGCGAGAGATCGTTGGCATCGGCGCCGCACTGAAATGGGACCCGGAGTCCGGCGCGCCTCAGGTTGCCAACGTGTTGCCAAACTCTCCCGCGTTGCAGGCCGGCCTGTCGGCTGGTTTCATCATCCATAAGATTGATGCGATCGCCACCAAAGGCATGAGGCTTGAGGAGTGCGTCAACCTCATTCGCGGACCGGCGGGCACAAAAGTGCGGCTTGAGGTGATTGACCCGGAGCAGAACGAGACGAACACAGTCGAGTTGACCAGACAGAGACTCCAGTTATGACCAAGCGGCCTGACACCGAGTCCCTGGCGACTGCCAGCGGCGGGAAATTTTACCGCTTGCGCCGGCCTTAGAGGATGTCCGGAACATGGGTAGCACGGGCGACTCGCCCGTGCTGGTCGGCGACCCGCCGACCGGAAGAGCGAGGCCGCAGCTCCGTAGGAGCGACCTATTTGTAGCAAACGGATCCCACCTCGTCGAAAGCCCCGTCGGGGCGGCATCTTCAGCCTCGATGCCGCTCCCACGGAGCTTTGATTTTTTGCCGTTCGCCATCTACAAAGATACCGCCCCGCTGGGGCTTGGAAAGGCCCTCTCGGCCTCAATTCAACGCCAGTGAGCCAGTGTCAGGGCTAACCAGAATGAATTTCCGGCCACGCTCTTAGGCCAATCAGCCGCCGGGCCGACGTGCCGTAGAATCCAATCCAGGCTGTGAATAATTTGTGCATAACTTCTCCTTGCCCGGCTCGTTCACGAGCGTCCAAAAACACCAAGGTTCAGCAAGTTATGCTACCGACATTGTGCAGGTGTTGTGGCGGTCCGATCGTGCGTCCCGAAAGGAACCGAAACGCAAACGTTTGCGCCGACTGCGAGCGGCTGTTGGAGGATGATTCCGCCTGGCAAGCAGTGGCCGACTTTCAAGCAGATCAAGGAGCGCGAGCGGCCGGTCCGAAGGGACAGGCGCCACCCGCGGGAACTTCGCCTGCCGACGCAGGCCGTCGGCGCGACCTCACCGCGCAAGCGAGGCAGACTTCCGGCGCGGACGCCGCGCGGCGGCAAACCCGTTCGGCGCAGTAATCATACCAGCAGGAACCATCGTTCCGTCAATTCAAGGCGCAGTTGGTCGAGCAACGGTTGCGGGCCGAGTTGCACCAGAAAAGTGCGCGCGCCGACGGGGAGGTCGGCGGTTATTTAGGCGCCGCCAACGGTCGTTGGCACCTGTTCTGCCCGCATTGAAAAACATTGCTGCGAATTCGGCGCGAATTGCGCTCGACAAAGGATTTCTTGCAGCCATAATCTTCCTGCCGTGAAACGAATTAGACTGCAATCCGTGCGGAACTGGCTGCGAACAACCCAGCACAATCACTGTTCGGCCTTACTACCTTATGGACTCTCCAGCGAGATGGGATAGGATTGAGTGTCTCCTTCAGGATGCGTTGGCTGAGCTGGCCCTTCGCCGCGCGGACAAGCACAACCTCATGGAGGTAAAGCCAACTTGGGATGACCTGACTCGCCACTATTTTGCTGAGGAGTTTCTTTTCCGACTTGAGGTCGATTCAGCATCCCGGCACGTAGCGACGCATGCTATCGCTCCACACGAGCTTTCCTCTGCAGTCAGATGGTATCTCCTGTTTCGGATTCAGTGCGCCCTGGACTTTCTTGGCATGATATTTCCACCTCAGGCATCTGCTTGCCCATTCTCCGAGATTCCCCGGAGTTGGAGCGATGAGCGTGTCGTTGAGTGGCTCTTGGTTGACCTTTGGGTTCGGCGATTTGACCACTGGCTGAAGCTGACCGCGATTGGCCATCGTGGGCCTTTCGCATTTGACGGTCTCGAGCCGGCCAACCCAGCAGTTCCAGCATAAAAGATTTTATGCGTTTCGCCGTGTGGTTAACCCCTTGGAGCGCAAAGCGGTCGCGCTTGGCATGTGTATCGGCATGACTAACGTCCCATCATCCGCTTCGGCGACGACCGGCCCCGGCGGCCCTGGCTCCTGAGCGCTAGCAGGCTGCGTCGCCGTGTCCCCCTCCGACACCCAGATTCCGCAGAAGCCAGAATGGAGGCAGCAAAGCTACAAGGATGTGGTCCGAGAAAAGCACCACTTCATCGAGACGCTGCCATTCCCCATCGTTCATTACCCCGGGAGCTATGGCACTTGGATCCTTTTTCAGGAGTCGGAACAGTCGCAGCCAGTGTTCTGCGCTTGCCAGCGCGAGGCCGCGTTGGGCTTCTTACGTATCAACGCGCAGCATCTTTTTCACCGTCTCGCGCGCGGTCAGACGCTGGTCGATTTTTTCATTCCACCGGACCTGCGATCCTTCAGTCAGCTTCGGGCCTCCACCATAGAGGAGTTCTCGGCCCTGCCTCTTTTTCGTGCCGCAGTCTGCCATGTCTGCAATCGGCGCGTGCCCTCTATTCGCTGGAGCAACCTCGCCGAGCATTCCATTTTTATACAGCATCTCGGCTGGTATTTTCACTACGCACTTTTCGCAGCCGGCGTGTCACCATTCGGCGACCTGCTGCTCGGAGGGACTGACAACGAGGTTGCCGCACTTGTGGAGGTTAATCCCAGCGATGGGCGTCGCCGCATACGGCAGCTTCTGGTGGGCCAGGCGCTAGGCCACGGCGCGCTCGACCGCGCACCCTCGAAGTTCGGCGGGTGCAATCCTGGCTTGGTAGAAGCGCGCGCGGTTCACCAGAAACTCAGGCGCCAGCAACATCGGATAAACCGTCTGATCGAGGAGCGTCTCCGCCGTTCTTTAGGTTTCCCACCACACGGCAAGACCGGAGGTTCAGAGATTCTCTTGCGATGGATTGTTTCAGGGTTGTTTCCGGGCCACGAGATAATCTTCCGTGCCCGTCCGGGGTTCTTGCGAGGATTGGAGTTGGACATTTATTTGCCTGAGTTGCGGCTGGGCATTGAGTATCAGGGCGAGCCGCACTACGAGGCTTTCGAGCACCTGGGCGGCGAGCGCCACCTGCGTTCGGTTCAGAGCCGTGACGACCGCAAAGCAAAGCTGTGCCGTAAGGCCGATGTGGATCTTACTTATGTTACCGTCGCAGACAAACTCACCGAAGATTTCATCAAATCCAAACTCTCCAAACACTATGCATTACCATGACAGCAAGCCAGCTTTCCCGTTGAGTCTGCCGAGTCGGCGACGCTAGCACCTTTCCTCTTGTATGCCAACCCAAGCGAAAATAGAAGCAGCAAAGCTGCGCGCCAAACTGACGATCCAAACATCTTGGCAAGAAATCGCTCGCACGTACACGCTTGGATGGGGCGGCCCGATCAAGTCGGTGGAATCTGATTTTCCATTTATTGCAGAATCGATCCTCAACATTCGCCACCAAATCTCTGACGATTTGCCGGTACTGTTTTTTCAAACGCGCGAATCACCCCCGAAAGACATGATCGCCGCTGTTCCGTTCTGGAGAGACACAGGCAATCCCTTTAACTGCCGTCTGGCTGCCGCCCGAACACTACGGCCTGATGAACTGAAGCTTTACAGCGACTTCGCTCAAGCATTTTGGTTTTCGATCCACACGAAGCTTCTTCCCAATCCAAAAGCGGTAGGCGCGTTTCGAGCAGCCATCCAGGCCTGGACCGGAGAAGCCTTTTTCATTTGAATCGGAGTGAGCTTTATGCATGGCTGCTCAGACGCTACGCCGGAACTAGAACCACGAGACTATGTATACGCCTTGAAGTTGTTGGACTTCGATGTGGACTCGCAACTCATTGCCATCCGCGGGCTTCTTCACCGGAATCGAAAAGCCGACGAGGAACAGGCAAAAGAGATTAAGGATATTGAAGAACATACCCACCATCTCAAAGGGCTTTCTGACGAGTGGGCCGTTGACCAGTGGGTGGACGAAATTCACCACTCCATATATCAGAGCGTCGCGCACAGCATGTCAGCCGTGGGCATGCTGGCGCCGTTGATTGAGACAATCTTTCATCAGTGCTTTCGCGTTATCGGGAATGAATTCTACCCGACGAGCCACCCGATGAAACAACACGCCCGATCCAACGCAGCCCACGCACTTCAATGGGACTGCCATTTCCTCATCACGGCCAAGCGGCCCAGGAAGAACGTGGTTCGCGGTATTCTTCAGCTCGCGGAAGCTGTAGAGCTTCTTACCAAGCTGCCATCAGACTTCGCCCCAACTCTTTCGGCTCTGTTCGCTTATCGGAACAACATGTTCCACCACGGATTTGAATGGCCGGTGGGGGAGCGTCAACGATTTGCAAAACGAATTGCGGACGAACATTGGCCAGCAGATTGGTTCTTGCACGCAACCACCGGCAACGAGCCTTGGATCTTTTGCCTGACCGATAAGTTCATCGAGCACTGTTTAACCACAATTGATCAAACACTGGATGCCACTGGACTCTTTGTCAGGGATGTCTTAGTACCGATTCGCGACGCGCACAGCGACTAATCCTGCCACCAACTTGCAAGCACGCGCATTGCGAGAGAGACTTGGTCCTGTGTAAACTCGCCTTTGAATTTCGCTGGCCGAATCATTTCTTTGAGGGATTTTTCTCCGAACCGAAGAGCAGTCGCAGGCTGTTCATCACCACCACCACCGTGCTCCCCTCGTGCCCCACCACGCCGATCGTCAGCGGAATCCGCCCCAGCAACGCAAGACAAACCAGCACCAGCACGGTGCCCAAGGAGATGACCAGATTCTGCCGGATAACGCGGCTCGCCCGCTGACTCAAGCGGAACGCGGCCAGAAAATTCTCCAACCGGTCGTGCATCAGCACCACGTCGGATTGTTCGAGCGCGGCATCCGAGCCGCGCGCGCCCATAGCCACGCCGATGTGGGCGGCGGCCAGGCTGGGCGCGTCGTTTACGCCGTCCCCGACCATGGCGACGCGCTGGTTGCTTTGGGTGAGCGATTGGATCACGGCCACCTTTTGCTCCGGCTTAAGCTCCGCCCGCACGTCCTCGAGTTGGAGCTGGGTCTTGAGATATTCCGCGGCTGCCTGGCGGTCGCCGGTCAACACCACCGTCCGCAATCCGGCCTGGCGCAACGCCTCGAGGACCGGCCGCGCCTGCGGGCGAATGTCGTCGCGCAACACGATCCGCCCGAGCAAGCCGTTTTGCGCCAGCCAGATTTCCGACAGGCCCGCTTCCGCCGGCAGCACCTGCGCGATCGCGCTGGCGTGCGGTCCCGACGCGAGCCATTCGCGCCGTCCGAGCAGCGAATTCTGATCGCCGCGGCGCGCCCGCAGCCCCAAACCGGTGACCGATTCGAAGTGGTCAAATTCCAGCGCCGGATATTGCTGTTGCTTGCCGTGGCGAGTGATGGCCCGCGCCAGCGGATGCGTGGAAAGCCGTTCCAGCGAATAGGAGAGTTGCGCCACTTCGGTCTCCCGGCCAGGCGGAAAGCTCTCCACCCGCTCCACGCGCAATTCGCCGGTCGTCAGCGTGCCGGTCTTGTCCAGGGCGACCACGTTCACTTCCGCCAATTTTTCCACCGCCGCCCCGCCGCGAAAAAGCACGCCGTGCCGCGCGCCCCAGGCGATCGCCGCCAGCACCGCCGAGGGAATCGACAACACCAGCGCGCACGGCGACGCCACCACCAGCAGCGTCATGGTGCGATAAAATGCGCTCTTGTCCGTCCCAACGGTCTCGAAGGGCGCCAAGCCGAATCCCAGCCACCAAACAAAAAACATCGCGAACGAAAGCCCCAGCACCAGGTAGGTGTAAAGGCGGCTGAACTGGTCGGTGAATCGCTGGGCCGGGGCCTTCTGCTGCTGAGCTTCCTTGATGAGATGAATGATCTTCTGCAAGGCGCTTTCGCTGGCGCGCCGCAGCGCCACCGCTTCGACCGCGCCCCACAGATTGAGCGTGCCGGCCAGGACGCTGTCGCCCACGGCTTTTTCCACCGGCGTCGCTTCGCCGGTGAGGTTCGACTCATCGGCGGCGGTCTGGCCCTTGATGATTTCCGCATCGACCGGAAATTTCTCGCCCGGCTTGATGAGCAGCTTCAGACCCGCTCGCAATTGCTCGACCGGAACCGCGCGTTCACGGCCCTGTTCATCCAGCACCGTCGCGACTTTGGGGGCGTCCTTGAACAGCGAGCGGATTTCCCGCTGCGTCCGGCCCAAGGCGAAGTGCTCCAATGCGCCCGAGAGCGAAAACAAAAACAGCAGCGTCGCCCCTTCCCCCCAGGCGCCGATGCTCGCGCTGCCGGCGGCGACCGCCAGCATGAGAAAATGGACATCGATCGCGCGCTGTTGCAGCAGTTCCCAGACTTCGAGCGAAGCGTACCAGCCGCCCGCCAGGTAGGCCGCCAGGTAACTGCCAATCGCCCACGGGCTGGGCTGCAGGAAATAGCCGGTCAGCCCGAGGGCGCCGCACAAAATCGCCGCCAGCAGTTGCGGTTTCCATTCGTCGGTCCGCTCCACGTGTTCGAGGAACTCGACATCCCGTTGCACCACTTTGGGCCACGGAATGTCGCGCCACCGCCAGAACTTCGGCGCCGTCGGGCAAGTGACTCGGGCGATCGTGGTGGCGTTGCCTTCCTGCCGGATCGTGATGGCCCGCCGCTCCGCCGAGGAGAGCGGCGTGGCGCAAGTGGCGCAATCCGACGTTCCCTCCAGCAAACCGCACCCGCCCCGCTCGGCCGCCGACTGCGCTTGTTGGACCGTCTCGGTGATCCGCGTCGTCAACTCCGCGTCATCCACCCTGCCCAGCGTGGCGACGGAGATGGTCTGACGCGCCTTGTTGATCGTGACCGCTTCGAGTTTCGGTTCGGCCGCGAAGGCCGAAGTGACGGAGCGAACGATACAACCCGCTTCCGCGGGCGCGGCGTCGGTTGATTTGGCTGCGCGCATCTTTTTCGTTGCCATAGTGTTTAACAACTTGGCGGGGAATGCAAAGCCCGGCTTCATCCCTATTGAAAAAGCGTCCGCCTTCTCGCAGTCTGGCGGCATGAACTTCCTTGCCCAGCCGGCACTGGGGATAGCCGCCTTGTTAATGGGCGCGGGTTGTCAAAAGCCTGCCTCCACCGCCACGCCACCGCCGCCGCCTATGACTGCCACGAACTTGCCGCATTTGGATCATGCCCAACCCAAACTTCCCACGCTCAAACTCTGGCTCGGCGCGCAGGAATTGGTCGCCGAACTGGCGCTCAACGAGACCCAATGGAGCACCGGCATGATGTTCCGCACCAACCTCCTCGAAAACGAAGCCATGCTCTTTGTCTTTCCCTATCCGCATCAAGCCCGCTTTTTTATGAAGAACACCGTCGTTCCTCTTTCCTGCGCTTATATCGACAGTGACGGCGCCATCCTCGAACTCCACGACATGAAACCCCTCGACTTGACTTCCATAGATGCCGCGTCGAACAAAGTTCAATACGTCCTGGAAACACGCCAAGGCTGGTTCGCGCGCAATAACGTGGGCGTGGGGACGATCATTCGCACCGAACGCGGTTCGCTGCGCGAAGTCTTCTTCGGCCCGTGACCAGTCGCCCGGCACCGGATAGATTCCAGCCCAAGATCAATCTCACTCATGATTTCCCATTCGCAGTCCGAAAAGTTGTTCGCGCAGGCGTTGCAACACATTCCCGGGGGCGTGAATTCGCCCGTGCGCGCCTTTCGCGCCGTGGGCGGGCAGCCGTTTTTCGCGGAAAAAGCGCGCGGCGCCCGCGTCTGGGACGTTGACGGCAACGAATACATCGATTACGTCGGCACGTGGGGACCGGCCATCCTCGGCCACGCGCACCCGAAGATCATCCAGGCCGTGCAGCGGACCGCGGAAAAAGGGACCAGCTTCGGCATCCCCAATCCGCTCGAGGTCACGATGGCCAAGCTGATCTGTTCGGCCGTCCCAAGCGTGCAAAAAGTCCGGATGTGCAACTCCGGCACCGAAGCAACCATGTCGGCCATTCGTCTGGCGCGGGGATTTACCGGGCGCGACAAGATCATCAAGTTCGATGGCTGCTATCATGGGCACGTCGATTCCTTGCTCGTCAAAGCCGGATCTGGCGCGCTCACTTTTGGCCATCCGGACAGCGCCGGCGTGCCGGCCGCGTTCACGCAACACACCGTCCAGTTGCCGTTCAACGACCGCGAGGCCGTCCGCGCGGCGTTCGGGGCGAATGCGGGGCAGATCGCCGGCATGATCCTCGAACCGGTGCCGGCCAACGCCGGCCTTTATCTGCCGCAGCCGGGCTACCTGGAATTTTTGCGCGAGATCACTTCGGCCAGCGGCGCGTTGCTGATCTTCGATGAAGTGATGACCGGTTTCCGGCTCGGCCTGGGCGGCGCGCAAGCGCGTTTTGGCATCGCGCCCGACCTGAGTTGTTTCGGGAAAATCATCGGCGGCGGATTGCCGGTCGGCGCGTTTGGCGGGCGGGCGGAAATCATGGATTGCCTCGCGCCGCTGGGGCCGGTGTATCAAGCGGGGACGCTCAGCGGAAACCCGCTCGCGATGGCCGCGGGCATTGCCGCCCTCGAAGAATTGAAAGCCACCGACGCTTACGACCGCCTCGAAAAGCTCGGCACGCAACTGGAAACCGGAATGCGCGACGCCGCGAAAGCCGCCGGTGTGCCGGTCCAGTTCCAGCGCATCGGCTCGCTATTCTGCGCCTATTTCACCAACCATCCGGTCCGCGATCTGGCCGACGCGCTGAAAAGCGACCGCGCCCGGTTTGCGAAGGTTTTCCACGGCATGCTGGCCGAAGGGGTTTATCTGGCGCCCTCGCAATTCGAGGCCGGTTTTCTTTCCGTGGCGCACACGCCCGACGACATCGCCAAAACCGTCGCGACAGCGGCCAAGGTGCTGCGGGCGCTATAGCGGCCGGTGTGCGTTGGAGCCGGCCTGGGAACTCAGCTTTAAGTATGGGCCGAGGCCACAAGGCTCAAATTTCCTAGAGTGACGCGAGCTGTGGCCAAAAGCATGAGCCGCCTTGAAACTGAATGCGGAGGCGCACCCTCAGGGCTGATAATCCCGCCACAGCCACTTCAGCGACTCCGGCAGAATGGCCCCGCCGTGTTTGCCGTTGTGGGCGCCCGCGCCGAACTCGAACTTGTAATCGTACTTCGCAAACTTCAACGCCGCCGCCATCTCCTGGTTCGCCAGCGGCCAATTGCCGTGCAGATTATCCAGGTCGTTCGCGCCGTCTTGCAGGAAGATCCGGATCGGTTTCTTCTCCGTCTTGCGGATCAGCGCCGGATAAACGTGGCCGCCGCGAATGTTGGTGAAGCTGCCGACGTGGCTCAGCACTTTGCGGAACGCATCCGGTCGCTCCCACGCATCGGTCCAGCGGCCAGCCGAGTGCTTGCTCAGGCGCTGGATGGGTTCACCTGCTGCTCCACAAACGCCCGGAGCCGGCGCACCAACTCGCGAGCGTTGCGCCGGTCGAATCGCTCGTCAAAGGCGACCGTATCGTAACGGAACTCGACGGCGAAAGGTGTCAACTCATCCACGCGGCAAAGTTCCGGCGGTATCTTGTGACCCGCCGCCTCAAGCAGGTTCATCAACGCGCGCAAGTCGTGTGTCTTTTGAATCCGCGCGCCGAACTGGGAAAGCCAGGCCTTGAGCAATTTCTCCGCAGCTTGTTGACAGTGAAATCCGAAAATCGAGTCGGCCACACGCGGCTCGTCCAGCACCGCGTCCAGCAAGGCTTCGTCCTCACCGGCCTTCTTGAGAAACAGCAGCGCCTGCTCATGCTGCTTCATAGACCACCTTCCCTTCCTGCTTCACTTCGTAGAAAACATTTCCGGGTGTGTCGCACCAATAATCAAACTTCTCCTGGCTGACCACCAGAATGTTCACCGCCATGATCAACCCCTTCAGAAGTCGCCGGAGCCGGATTGACTCCTCCATTTGGTTCTCCACAACGTCCGTGACCACCATAAGGTCCAGGTCGCTGTCCTCGCCGCCATCGCCACGCGCCTGGGATCCGAACACGATCACCTTGCGGGGCTTGGCCGCATCCACAATGCGCCGCACCGCCTCGCTGGTCTTCTCCGGCGTCACCGCCCAAATCGGTTGTGTGACTGTGCCCACGGCTTTCGTAAACAGACTAGCGAAACTCTCTGATTTCAGCAGGACTTTTTTGTATATTCCTGACCGCCTGGGGAGCGCCTCGCCAGCTCGCTTTGCAACTTTTGATTTCCGTCTTCACGAAGCGGCTCTCAGGGCCGATAATCCCGCCACAGCCACTTCAGCGACTCCGGCAGAATGGCCCCGCCGTGTTTGCCGTTGTGGGCGCCCGCGCCGAACTCGAACTTGTAATCGTAATTCGCAAACTTCAACGCCGCCGCCATTTCCTGGTTCGCCAGGGGCCAATTGCCGTGCAGATTATCCAGGTCGTTCGCGCCGTCTTGCAGAAAGACGCGGATCGGTTTCTTCTCCGTCTTGCGGATCAGCGCCGGATAGACGTGGCCGCCGCGAATGTTGGTGAAACTGCCGACGTGGCTCAGCACTTTGCGGAACGCGTCCGGCCGCTCCCACGCGACCGTCCACGCGCAGATGCCGCCGGAACTGATCCCGCAAATCGCGCGCCCTTCCGGGTCCTTCGTGAGGTTATATTTGCGGCCGACTTCGGGCAGGATTTCCTCCAGCAGGAACCGGGCGTACTGATCGCCCAGCGAATCGTATTCGAAGCTCCGGTTGTCACGCGGTTTCTGGTCCGGTTCCGCGGGCGGGACTTTGCCCGGATTGATGAAGATGCCAATCGTGACGGGCATTTCCTTTTTGTGGATGAGGTTGTCGAAGACGATCGGGGTGCGGAAATCGCCGTTGGTTTTCACGTAGCTGCCCCCGTCCTGAAACACCATCACGCCGGCGGGCTTGGCGGCGTCGTATTGCTTCGGCACATAGACCCAGCAATCGCGCACCGTGCCCGGAAAGATTTTGCTCTCCCATTGCTGCTGCGTCACTTCACCCCGCGGCACGCCTTCTTGCGGCAGGGAGTCGGGGTCGATTTTGTAGTCCTCGGCGGCGAAAGCGCAAGAGGCGGTGGCGAAGGCGAGGAGCAGCGACGGGATGGCCAGTCGAGCGTGGTGATGGAGCTTCATACTTTTCCAATGGTGTTACTCCCATTTGAAGCCGATTGGAAGCGGAAAGCGTTTTCCGCCGCCCGGCGCCCGGCGGCAATGAAGCCTCGGCGTGGCGCCTTGTTCACCCTCTCCTGGGGGGAGAGGGCTGTGGTGGGCGGTTGGAGATTCTGAATCCACATCCAGACCAAACCAAGCCACGTGCCCTGCGCCTCCTTTTGCGGCGACGGTCTTTGAATCGCGCCAAATCAGAGCCGCGGCGCGGGCGATAATTGTTCCGAAGGAGCTTTTCAGGGCAACAGAATCGCGCGGTAGAAACGGTAGTGCGAATTAGTCCCCGTCTGATCTGTGAACTGCACCGTGCCGAAAAGATTCGTCACCGTCGCCACGGCTGTCCAGCCTATGAGGGTGGTCGATCCATCAATCTCGTAGCGCGCGCCGTACTCGCCAGTGAGCGTTAGTTGAAAACCGTCCTCAGACAGGCCGCCCAGGCAGGGACCGAGCGACAGCCGCGGGCGCCCCGTGAAATTCGCCGTGAAGACGCGGCTCTGGTCCATCACGACCAACAAGTTCGTCAGCACGCCACTGGCATCGCCGGTCCAGCCAAGGAACTCCTGGCCCGCGTCGGGCGCGGCCTCGAGCGTGACGCGTTGGCCCTGTCGATAAATGTTGGCCTGTGGACTGACAGTGACTTGCCCGCTGCCGCTTGTCATCACCGTCAGCGCAAACTGGCCAGCGTCCAACGGCGCGAACGCGGCGGAGATCGTTCGGTTCCCGTTCGTCACCACGAAACGCAGCGGATTATTGGTGCTGCTGACCGCGTCGCCCCAAACCCCGAAAAAGCCGCCCGCTTGCGGTACAGCCGTGAGCGTCACCTCCGTTCCATAGGGATAAAGCGCCGTGTCGGGAGACAACGCGACCGAGCCGTTGCCCGCCACAATCGTGCTGAGCGTTGTGCCGAAGACCGCCTCCACACATTTGTCTCTCGTCATTACGATGCGGCTGATCCGATCAGTTCCGCTCGCGTCACCAAGCCAACCCAGAAAGCTCCAGTAGCCCGCTGCGGTTTCGGCAACAAACACCACTGTATTGCTCACGTACGGCCCGCTCGGCGGGGTGACCACGAGTGTGCCTCCGCCCCGCGTTGACGCGTTCAGCGAATACACCGGTTGAATAACCACGGTTAACGGATCGGCTTCCCAGAACCTCGAGAAGGTTGCGTTCCAGGCCGCGGCGCGGATGGTCGCCGTGCGCCGCAACTCGAATGGGCCTGCGTAGAGAGTCGCAACAAACGTCGGCGGCGAACCATCTAAAGTATAGAAGATCGTCCCATTCGGAAAACTGGTTTGGAGCACGATCTGGGCGCCGCCTTGGCGGGTCACGCTGTTCGTCACCACGAAGTTTCCATCTACAAAAATCGCCGGCATCCCCACCGGCGCCGTGCGCGTCACGTTGCTGAAGGTAAGCGTCTCCACCACCGTCGTCGGCGAGAAGATGGCGGTGTAGTTGTTGCTCGCGCCAATGGTGATCAGGCGCGGATTGACGGTGAGGCCATCGCCCCAACGAGTGAACGCATACCACCGGCCTGGGACAGCCGTCAACGTCACTTGATCGCCCACGTTGTAGAACGTCTTGTCCGGGGACTTGCTGACGGAGCCGGACCCTTGAACCACGATCGTCACGGCGTTCGACACGAAATTGGCAGTGATCATCTTGTTGGTGGTCATAGTCACACTGAGTGGGTTGGCGTCGCCGCTAGCGTCCCCCGACCAGAAGTTGAACGCGGAGCCGGCGCTTGCAAGCGCCGTCAAAGTCACTACAGAATTGGGCGGGTAACTGGCGAGGTCAGGATTCCTAGTTACCGTTCCGCCACCAATGGTGTTGATTGTGAGTGAATACCTGACCGTCAGCGTGGCTACTGCGCTTGTCACCGCGCCATAATTATTGGTCACAACTACCGTGTAGTTCCCGCCGTTGATTGGCTGGGCGTTGCTGATTACCAAAAGGACCTTCGTAGCTGCCGGGAGGTTCGTACCGTTGAACAACCATTGGTAGATCAAAGGGGCGGTGCCTGCGGCCGCCACGTCCAAACTCGCTTCGGCGCCCGCCAGTACGGTTTGACCCTGAGGCTGAATGATGATGGCGGGCGGAACCGGGGTGATTGCGGGCAATTTCGCGACAAAAATATCGGCGGCACCAAGGGCCGTCACATAATCGGCATCAAAGTCCGCGCTGTCGGTGAACCAGCCAGCTATGTAGATGTTTGCATTCGCGTCCAGGGCTACGGCTGCCCCAGTATCCTGGAAGACCAGTCCGGCCTGCTTTACCCACATCAGGGCACCTGTTGGGCTGTATTTTGCGAGGAAGATATCCCGGTCCCCCAGGCTGACAAGGTTTGTCGCACCGAACTGGGCCGTCTGAGTGAAGCTGCCTGTAACATAGCAGTTTCCGGCAGTGTCGCTTGCAACGCCGTAGCCCGCGTTGTCTCCGAAAATGGGCTGAACTGCATTACTCGCTATGCGGACGATCCATGAGAGAATTCCAAGCGGATCGTATTTGGCAACGAATATGTGAGGATTCGAGATTCTCGTGTTGTTTCCGTCGTAGAATTGATCAAAACCTCGACCAGTCAAATAACAATTTCCCTGAGGGTCAACTGCTGCAGCCAAGGCGGCGCCTGTTTCGTAACCGGTGGATACTTGTCTCGCCCAAAGGACGTTTCCATCCAGATCGTACCTCGTAACAAAAATCGCCGGCCAAGAATTATTATCCAATCCGCTTTGTGGGTGACCCGTTAGTGCGAAGCTTCCGAAGCTGGCGGGACCATTAAAAGTGCCCGCAACAAAGCTGGTCCCAGCAACATCGACAGCGACTGCATAACCCCCATCGTAGGAGGCCCCACCTGCCTTTCTGACCCAGACAAAACGTCCTGCGGTGTCATATTTTGCATGAAAAATATCCGAAGGATTCACGGTTGTGATGTTGGTGTTCCCGAAAGTTGCCGTCCCTAAAAATGATCCAGTGACATGGACACTACCGTCATTTCCGACAGCGATTGCATTTGGTGTGCAGTAGATTGGGCCTGCTTGAATTGCCCACACGACATTTCCAGCGGTCGAATACTTGACCAGATAGAGGTTTTGGAAATTGGGATCAGAGATCAGCGACGTGGTTCCGAAGGTTACTTGGCCGTGAAAAGTGCCACAGACATAAACAGACCCCGATGGATCCACCGCAACGGCCTGAGCCGGATCGCAGGAACAACATGTGAGTCCTATCGACGCGGTTTTGGTCCAGATAAAGTTAGCGGAGGCATCAAGCTTAACAATGAACATTCGGCTTACCAAGTCGCCGGGTACGCCAAAAGAGTTGGTGCCGAAAGTCGCTTTGTCTTGGAAGTATCCCGTTACATAAATGTTACCTGCCGCATCGGTCGCGACGCTTTGGGCGTGATCAAACTGAGAGCCTCCCGCTGTTCGCACCCACTCAAACGGCGGGGCTTGCCCATGCGTTCTTGAGGAAAAAATGAATTGCAACGCAGCCAAACCGAGCAGGCCGAAACGTGTGGCCTGTCGCAGGCAACCCTTTGCCCGGATCGAACTCGTCCGCCGCTGCGAAACTTTCATTCTGTTTCAAACTTTCCCCCCGGATGAACGCGCCCTTTGGAACTGGGATGTTCCCTTGGTAGCTCAAACGCAGGCATCTGTCGAGCCTTTTATTCGAGCTGGGCCACCACACCAGCGCCAGCCGTGATGGAAAAGCCGAGGGGCGTCCATCGGCCCCCCTCTCCTGGGGGAGAGGGCCGGGGTGAGGGCGGTCAAAACCTCTGAACCAACATTCGCGGATGCGCGCTGTCCGCTGCCTTTTGAGGCGATGGTCTTTGAATAGCCCAAAATCAAAGCCTGGGCGCGGGCGGCTTGATTGGCTCGCGAAAGCTCAGCACGCCTTCGGCCCTGGTTTTCCGCTTATAGACCTTGTCGCTGCACGTCACGAAGAGCGTGTCGAATTTCGGACCGCCGAAGACGACGTTCGCCAGCCATTTGTTTTGCGGCTTGGCGATGATGCCGTTGACGCGCCCGGCCTGGTCGCAGAATTGGAGTCCCATCTCCGTAGCCACGTAGAGACGGCCTTGCGTGTCGTAGGTCATGCCGTGCGCCGCGCTCTGCGTGCTGCCGTCCGCGAGATGGAGGTGGAAGTATCTTTGTTTGTTGGTAAGACTGCCGTCGGGCTGAATTTGGAAGGAATAGACAAACTGGCCTTGCGTGTCGTCCACGACGAGGAGGCTTTGGTCGGGGGTCAGGCGGACTCCGTTCGGGAACTTGATCCCTTCGTCCACGACTTTCTTTTCTTTCTCCTTGGTGATGAGCCAGACCCGTTGGTGGCCCGGATCGGTCACGTAAAGGTTGCCGTTGTTCGCGAGGCACAGATCGTTCGAGCCGAGGTCCTCGGCGAAGACGGTTTCCTTGCCGGCCTCGTCGTAGGCGGTGATCTGCCTTTTGCCGTTCGCGCAGGCGTAGAGCTTGCGGTCGGGGCCGAACATCAACCCATTCGCGCCGCCGGTGTTTTCCGCGACGACGGTGACCTTGCCGTCGAGACCGATTTTGTGGATGCGATTCCGCGGGATGTCGGTGAAAAAAACTTCGCCCAGGGCGTTGGCGGCCGGGCCTTCGGTGAATCCAAAACCTTCGCCAACGACCTGCCATTCCTCGCCGCGGATCAGGATGTCGTTCATCACCGGCTGCTTGGATTTGCCCTCGGCGTTGGCCACGATCGGCGCCGGGTAATCCCGCCACAGCCAGCGCAACGCGTCCGGGAAGACCTGGCCCGCTTGCTTGCCGTCGTGGCCGCCGGTGCCCCAGGCATGGTTCACGTCGTAGCCCGCGAAGACCAGCGCCCGCTCCATTTCCTGGTTGGCCATCCACCAGTCGCCCCCGTAGATGTTCTGGTCGTGGTCGCCGTCCTGGAGGAAAATACGGATCGTCTTAGGCTCGGTCTTGCGGATGAGGGTGGGATAGCTGTTGCCGCCGCGCAGGCCGACATACGTGCCGATGCTGCTGAAGACGCGGCGAAAGGCGTCGGGCCGTTCCCATGCGGCGGTGAAGGCGCAGATCGCGCCGCTGCTCGCGCCCGCGATGGCGCGGTCGTTGCCGTTGGTCGAGAGGTTCAGTCCAGTGCGGGCCGCGACGTCGGGCAGAATCTCATCGAGCACGAAGCGGGCATAGTTGTCGCCCAGGCCGTCGTATTCGTAGCTGCGATTGAAGCGGTCCAGCGCGTTTGTCGCCTGCGCCTTCACCCGCCCGTGCATGATGAAGAGGCCGATGAGGGGCGGGATTTCCTTTTTGTGGATCAAGTTGTCGAAGACGGTCGGCGCGTTGTATTGGAGGCCGTCCTGGAAAACCATCACCGGCGCCGGTTTGGCGGCTGCGTACTGCTTGGGCACGTACACCCAATACTCACGCCACGTGCCGGGGAAAATCTTGCTTTTGTCGAAGGTGTACTTGGTCACCTCCCCTTTGGGCACGCCCTTTTGCGCCTTGGAATCGGGACCGAGGGGGTATTCGTCCGCCGCGGGAAGAGCGATCGCAAACAGGCAGGACAAAAGAAGGCCAATCGACACTGAGCGCATAAAGCAGGTTTGTTTTAGGATCGTGTTCGGCGCGCAGGTTAGGAGGTCATCCGCGCCCGGTCAAGATGGAGCGGAGTCATGGAGGCCCAGGCGCTTCAACGCGCCGATCAATCCGTCGAGTTGAGCATGGGTGTGCTCGCTGGAAAGGGCGAACCGAAAAAAGCCCGACTCAGGCCCGCCAGGATAATGTATAAACGGAGGATGAATGCCGGCCTCCAGGAGCCGTCGCTTCAACATCGTAGCTTGGTGAGCGTGCCGCGGAATAAATGGAATAATGGGACCAGGTCCGGGCGCGCCCGGAAAGCCTGCTTCGCGCAAGGCTGTTTTTACGTAATGAGTTTTGTCGGCCAGCCGCCTCCGCAAACCCCGGTCGTTCTGCAGCAATTTCACCGCCGCCAAAGCCGCGCAGACCAGCGGCAGCGGCATGGGCGTGCTCCCGGAAAAAGACCGGCTGCGCGCGATCATCCTCGCCCGCAATGCGCGTGTCCCCAAAATCGCCCCGCCGAAAACGCCGAATGCCTTGCTCAGCGTGATCGTTTGAATCAGCCGTTTGCCGGCCACACCCAAGTACTCGGCGGCTCCGCGGCCTGATCTCCCCAGGACGCCAGCGCCATGGGCGTCATCCACAAGCACACTTCCCGCCGACGGCAACACCTCCAAGTAACGGTCCAACGGGGCGACCTCCCCATCGTGAGAGAACAGGCCGTCGGTCAGCAGGATCGGCCGGGCGGCCGGCCCGCAGCGTTGGACCGCGGCCGCGAAGGCCTCGGCGCTGAGGTGGCGGAAAGGGATGATCGGACAGCCGAACAATTGCGCGGCGTCCAGCAGGCTGGCATGGGAACGCTCGTCGATCAATACATGCGAATAGTCGCCCGCCAACGTCTGGGCCACCACCAGATTCGCTAGATAACCACACGAAACCAGCAGGACGCTTTCGACCTCGAAGAATTGCGCCAGCCGTTTTTCCAACGTCTCGTAGAGCCAATGATTGCCGGTGGTCGCGCGCGAAGCAGCCACGTTCACGCCATATCGACTCAGCCCATCGCGCGATGCCTCCAGGACCGCCGGATGGCTCGAGAGCCGAAAATAATCGCAGCCGCCGAAGTAGGACAATTTCCTGCCACGCCGCAAGACGAAGGTGCGTTCGACTTGTTGCAATGGCTCTGGAAGAGTAAGCCGCATAACCACTGATCCCGAGGGTGTGATGAAACGGCATCCAGGGAAAGCCTTCGATCAGATTGACGACCTGGGCATCGAGCCGGTCGAGAATGCGACGAACCTCCGGTCGGCCTGCCCCCGGTTCGCAATCGGCGAACTGCCAAATAAACTCACTGAAATCCGTTTCAGTGAGTTTGGCCGGGTTGGCAGCTAAAGCACTGGAATCGGCTTCGGAATTGAGATCAATAATATTCTGCGCGCGCAGAATGTCAAAGGTAAAAATGCCGAAAAGCAAAAAAAGTTTCGCCCGGCAACAGTTTAATTTGGACCTCATTCCTGGCCCTCCAGGCATAAAACTTGCGAGCCGACCGGGAAAAAAACCTTGTTGCCGGCGACGGAAACGATCGCGCGCGCCGGGCCGTGCCATTCATTGATCAGGCCGAAGGGCTGGGCCGCCGCTTTGGCATGTTTGTAACCGTGTTCCAGGAGTTCCACCCGGCCCGTCTTCAAATCGAGCTTTCCAAAACCGGTGAACGACCGGACTTCACCACCGCCGTCCCAAACCCCGTAAGCCGAACGGACCTGCGTGAAAACTTCCCCCGTGTTCGGGTTGTAGCAGGGCGGGCTCATCGGATTGTGCATGCCACCGGTGTAAAGAATCGGGGCAATCCAAGGCTCGCGGCCATCGGCCAGTTGGAAGGCGTAGAAACTTTGTTCCGCGGGATTGGCCTTCAGAAAATCGACGATCATCGCCTGCTCCTTTTCGACCTCCACTTTCGCCAACGGAATGAAGCGCTTGTCCGTCCCGGTGAAGCCGGTGCGTTTGATCAGCATCTCCTCGTGTTGGCCCAGGATGGCATGGAAATCCTTGACCGGGTTGGTGGTGACTAAGACCACTCCTCGGACGACCACCGGCGCATAATCGCGCACACTGAGGCCTTGAAGCTTGCGTGATTTCCAGTGCAACGCGCCATCGCTGAGGTTCAGGCAATGTGCCCATGAAGGCGAGGTTCCCGCCCACGATCACTTCGGCGCGCGGACCCGCCAACTCGCGCCAGAGTTCCTTGCGCCAAACCAGCTTCAACGGGCCGCCCGGAAATTTAGGATAGAAGCCCGACCGCTGCAGGTCGCCATGCAGAGTCGGCCAGTCTCGTCCATCGTTACGCGCCGTTTCCGCGGCCAAAGTGGCGCCAGCGATCCAAGCCAGGGCAATCGCGGCAGTTGCGACCGGTTTCATTCCAGAAAGGGTGCGTATCAGAAATCATGCGCGGACGCAAAAACAGACTGATGAGCAGAGGGAATGCTCAGCGCGGCGCGCCACGAGCGCAATTTGCTGCTTCGCTTGCCGGCTAATATTCCGGACCGGCCTTTGTTCGGGATTGCCAAATTGGCGATCGCCGTCGATAATTATGGCTCAGTTAAGCGCCAGTCACGTCGGTTGCGGCAATTGGATGCGGTGCGGTCGCCTGCGTTGAGACCGAGCAGGCTGTCAGCGATCGGAAGCCAGAAACACTGACGTTGATGAGTTGGAAGCGGTGGCGGGGTAGCCAAGTGGTAAGGCACGGCTCTGCAAAAGCTGCATTCGTCGGTTCGATTCCGACCCTCGCCTCCAATTCCAAGTTGCCTTGAGGCAACGAGTTGCAGAAGCCAGCGGAGGAAGTGTCAGTGACAAAAAAAGTGCCGCCTTGCGGCGCCACGTGATAATAGTGATGTTAACAGCCAACGGAGCTTTGAAGCCTCGGCGTCCAAATTCCTCACAGTGAGAAAAGTGCTATCTCCCACGCCCAGAAGGGATTAGCGTGATGTATCAGCTTACTCTTTACAATGCGGCAAGCCGGCCGATTCGCTCACCGCGTGTGGGCCTCCGCTTTGGAAAGACACTCCGGATGTTCGACCAACCATCATTTCCTCACAACCGTCTCCTTGGCACATTCCAAAAACCGTTCGGCGGCGACCGTCAGTCCCTTATCGGCCCAGGCAGCGCCAACGACCAATGGCGTCGGCGCGAGCGAGAATGGAATGAGTCTCAAGCGCGGCCCCGCCGTGCAAGTCAGGGATTTCGGCGCAATGGCCACTCCGTTTCCCGCTTCGGCCACGCCGATGAACTAGCGGAGATGGCGCAGTTCCATGCGTCGCCGAGCATGCCCATTGGTTATACTGAGACAAGCAAAACGGTCTTTCCCCGCTTCCGGGTTCGTATGTTACCCTATGGCCATGATGGAAATTCGAAAAGCAAACGAACGGGGCCACGCGGAACTCGGGTGGCTCGACAGCTATCACACGTTCAGCTTCGCCGATTACTACGACCCGCAATGGATGGGCTTCCGCAGCCTGCGCGTGATCAACGACGATCTCGTCATGCCGGGAAAGGGTTTCGGAACTCACCCCCATCGCGATATGGAAATTATCACCTATGTCCTCAGCGGCGCGCTCGAGCACAAGGATTCGATGGGCAACGGCCGGGTGATCCGCCCGGGCGAGGTGCAATACATGGCCGCCGGCACCGGCGTGCAGCATAGCGAATTCAACCCGTCGAAGGACGAGGCGGTGCATTTGCTCCAAATCTGGATTCAGCCCGACCAAAAGAGCGTCCAGCCGCGTTACGCGGAGAAGTCGCTCGCGGACGCGCCCGCCGGAATACTGCATCTGGTCACGAGCAAAACCGGCCGTGACAGCTCCATCGCCATCAACCAGGATGCCGACCTCTGGCTGGCCAAACTCGACGCCCGCAATCGCGTCACGCACAAACTGGCGCCCGGACGTCACGCGTGGGTTCACGTGGCGGAAGGCGAAGTGTCGCTCAATGAAAAAAAACTCAGCGGCGGCGACGCGGCGGCAATCAGCCAAGCAACCTCATTGGAATTGAGCGCGACCAAACCATCGCAAGTCCTTTTGTTTGACCTCAACTGAAATCAACTGCAACTTAAAAACTAATGAACGTCCCAACCAGCCATAAACCAAATGAAAATCCTGACTATCATCGCACGGAGTCTGCTTGGACTCATCTTCGTCGTGTTCGGTCTGAATGCGTTCCTGCACTTCATTCCCATGCCGCCGCCGCAAGGCCTGGCCGGCGATTTCATGAAAGCGCTCTTCGCCAGCCACTACTTTTACGTCGTGGCGCCTCTGCAAATTGCCGGCGGCGCCCTGTGTCTACTCGGACGCTTTGTGCCGCTGGGCTTGACGCTGCTTGGCCCGGTGATCGTGAACATCTTGTTGTTCCACGTCTTTCTTGACCCCGCCGGACTGCCGCTAGCCGTGGTAGTCGGCGCCCTTGCGCTGTTCCTGCTTTGGACCTACCGCCGGGCGTTCGCCGGTTTGCTTCAACCGTGAGCGTCAAACCTGGTCCGGGCCATGAACGGCTCGGAATCTTGCGGAAGACCAACCCTTCCTGAACCCGCGCGATCTGCGAGATCTCGACGGCCGCGTCTCCTGATTTGGCAGATGACATTTAATCCGAAACGCAATAAAAGCTGACGGTGTGACCCAAAGCGGTCGGGACCGTGCCGTGAAGACCGGCTCCAATGAGATCGAAGACGCTGCGAAAGCGACCGATCCGTTGCGGCTCGATCTGGAACATTGCCGGCGCGAGCTCGAAGTGTGTCGCCTTCGCATGGGAGAACTGGCGCAGGCGGAGGCACTGCTCGCCGGAGAGAATCGGCTTCTGGAAATGGTCGCCAAGGGTTGTTCGCTCACGGAAATCCTCAGTGCCTTGTGTCGGCTGATCGAAGAATTCTCCGCCGGGTCTCTCTGTGGAATCCTGTTGGTGGATGCCACAGGCAATCGTGTCGAACACGGCGCGGCGCCGAGCCTTCCTCCAAGTTACAACAAGGCGATCCAGGGAAGGCCGGTGAATCCGAGCGCGGGTCCATGCGGAATGGCGGCCCGTTTCAAAGAACAGGTGATTGCCGCGGATGTCGCTGCGGACACTCGTTGGGACGCTTCCGAATGGCGCACGCTGGCATTAGCACACGGGCTGCGCGCGTGTTGGTCCACGCCCATATTCTCTTCGGATGGAAACGTGTTAGGGACTTTCGCGATTTATTCGCCCGAACCGAGCAGCCCGACTCCGCAACATCAAAAGATCATTGAGCAGACCACGCATCTGGCGGCGGTTGCCATAGAGCGCAAGCGCATCGAAGCCGCGCTCCAAGAGAGCGAGGAACGCTTTCGCCGGATGGCCGATACCATTCCTGAAGTGATCTGGTGCACGGCCCTGGAGCCGGAGAAGGTTTTATATGTGAGCCCGAGCTTTGAACGCATCTGGGGCTTTCCAGTCGAAAATCTATACCAGAATCCGCGCCTCTGGACGGAAACGATCCACCCGGAGGACCGTGAACGCGTCACCAGCAACTTCTCACGATGGATCGTCGGTGAGCAGGTCAGTTATCACAACGTTGAGTATCGCATCGTCCAGCCGGGCGGCGCCATTCGCTGGATTCACGAGCGTGGAGTCCTCACTCTCAATGAACAGGGGAAGGCGCACCTAGCCAGCGGCATTTCAACGGACATCACGGAGCGCAAGCGGGCGGAAGAGGAGTTGCGGCGAAGCGAGGCCTATTTGGCCGAAGCACAGAGGTTGAGTCTCACGGGCAGTTTCGGTTGGAATGTTTCCAGCGGAGAGCTTATTTGGTCGCAGGAAACGTTCTGCATCATGGGTTATGACCGGACGATTAAGCCCACATTGGAACTTGTGTTCAAACGCATTCACCCGGAGGACGTTGCCCTCGTGCAACAGACAATTGATCGCGCGACGCGCAACGGAGCGGACCTGGATTTCGAACATCGGTTGCTGATGCCGAATGACGCGGTCAAGCATGTCCACGTCGTCGCGCGTGCAACTAAAGCTGAGTCAGGCGCCATTGAGTTCGTCGGGGCTTTGATGGACATCACCGAGCGCAAACAGGCGGCCGAAGCGTTGCGCTCGTCTGAGAAACTCGCCCGCAGCCAGGTCGAGGCACTAACGCGCACTCTGGACGCGTTGGCGATGGAATCTGCTCCCGACCGATTGGTGGAGCATGTATTGCGAACCATCACCCAACAATTAGGGGCGCATAGTAGCAGCGTGTGGCAGCGCGATGAAGCCAGCGGCCTGATCGATTTTCAATTCTCTTTCGAGGACAGCAAATTCGTGACCAAATCCGACTCTGTTCTCGCCGGGATCAGTCTTAAGTTACCAATGGAGGAATTCTGGCCGTGGCCTGCGGTCTTCCGCACGGGCAAGCCCGGCCTGATGGAAGACATTCGCGAATTACCGTTTTTTCCATGGCAAGAGCGTTTGATCTCGCTTGGCGTCATTACTATTCTTATCGTCCCGATGTCAATTGCCGGCCGGGTTGATGCAGTAATTGGCGTTCGCTTTACCCAAAAGCGCGTGTTTAGCGCCGACGAATTGGAACTTGCCCAAGCGCTGGCGAATCAGGCGATGCTGGCAATGCAATTAACCCGTCTTTCAGCGGAGAGCCGCGAATCCGCCGTGATCGCGGAGCGCAATCGCATGGCGCGCGATATTCACGATACGCTGGCGCAAGGATTCACTGGCGTCATCATGCAACTGGAGGCAGTGAAAGGTGCTATTGCGCAAAACGACCTTGCCGAAGCGACCGAGCGCGTTGAGCGAGCGGGCGACCTGGCAAGAGTCGGACTGGGAGAGGCACGCCGTTCCGTCCTCGCTATGCGTCCGCGCTCGCTTCAGGACACCTCTTTGTGCATGGCCCTGGACGATTTGCTAAAGCGCATGACCAGTGGCAGTAGCTTGCAAGCGGAATTTCAATTGGAAGGCGATGATTTAACAATGCCCGCCGAATGGGAAGAGGGCTTGTTGCGAATCGCCCAGGAGTCTTTGACGAATACGATCAAACACGCGAAAGCAAAAAACTTCAGAGCCACTTTGACCTTTGGCGCGAAAGAAACCCAATTCCGCCTTGTTGACGACGGTTCTGGATTTGATCTGCACGCGGACCATGAAGGCTTTGGTTTGGTCGGCATGAAGGAACGCGTTGACCAAATGAGGGGACAGTTCATCCTGCGCTCGATGCCGGGTCAAGGCACGGAGATTCAGATTATTCTGAATAACTCAGCCAAACCAAAACCCGACGACGGCGGCAAACATGCGTGAGAAGATGCGAGTCGGCGACACGGCTGTCGTTTCCAATCCCGGACAGAAAAAGCGTGCGACCGGAGGGCGGAAAGCGAATGTAATCCGCGTTCTGGTTGCAGAAGACCACACCGTCGTCCGCGACGGTCTGGTCGCCATCATCAAACAGGAAGCGGACATGGACGTGGTGGCTGAAACTGGCGACGGACAACAAGCGGCGGAACTTTGGAAAAAGCATCGGCCTGACATCACGTTGATGGATCTGCGAATGCCGGGCTTGGACGGCGTGAATGCGATCTACCAAATTCGCGCCGCTGATCCGAATGCCCGCATCATCGTGCTCACGACGTATGATGGCGACGAGGATATTTATCGAGGAATGCGTGCCGGCGCAAAATCGTACCTGCTCAAGGACGTGAGGCGCGAAGAACTCTTCCAGTGTATTCGCGAAGTGCATGCGGGCCGGACGTTCCTCCCCCCCGCCGTTGCGGCGAAACTTGCGGAACGATTACCCGCTGAAGAACTGACTCCACGCGAACTGGATGTTCTGCGGTTGCTTGCGGAAGGCAAGCCGAACAAGCTGATCGGCGTTGGCCTGGCCATCACGGAAGTCACCGTCAAGAGCCACGTCCAATCCGTTTTCCGAAAACTGAACGTCTTGAGCCGCACCGAGGCTCTCGCCGTGGCCAGCCGCAGGGGATTGCTTCGGATGTGAAAGCTCATTTCGGTGAATAATCTCGGCGTTCGCGTTCGGCAGTTCCCGCTCCGCATCCTTCTTTAGTAGGAGAACACTCTCCGTCCATTGTTCAATTTCCACGCGCGGGCTTCTGGGTAGGCTTGGAGCATGTTTTTTCCGCGAACCGTTTCCCGAAGAGGTCGCGTCGTCAGGCGGCATCGGCCGTTGGAATCAATCCGGCCTCCCGAGGTTACAATCCAAGCACAAAAGTAGAACACATGAGCACGATCACCACCAAGGACGGCACGCAGATTTACTTCAATGACTGGGGTTCGGGCCAACCTGTCGTTTTCAGCCACGGCTGGCCGCTCACCGGCGATGCGTTTGAGGACCAAATGTTTTTCCTGGCCTCGCGCGGCTACCGCTGTATCGCCCACGACCGACGCGGCCATGGCCGGTCGAGCCAACCTTGGCAGGGCAATGACATGGACACCTACGCCGACGACCTCGCGGCGCTGGTCGAAACGCTCGACCTGAAGAAAGCGATCCATGTCGGCCACTCCACCGGCGGTGGCGAAGTCGCCCGCTACATCGGCCGCCACGGCACGAAACGTGTCGCCAAGACGGTGTTGATCGGCGCGGTGCCGCCGCTGATGCTGAAAACCGCGGCCAATCCGGGTGGCGTGCCGATCGAGGCGTTCGACCAGATCCGCGCAGGCGTCCTCGCCGACCGCTCGCAGTTCTTCAAAGACCTGACACTGCCATTTTACGGCTACAACCGGCCGGGCGCGAAGGTTTCGGAAGGCGTGCGCGAATCCTTCTGGCTTCAAGGTATGATGGCTGGATTCCCTGCCTGCTACGTTTGCATCAAGGCGTTTTCCGAAACCGATCTGACCGAAGATTTGAGGAGATTCGACGTGCCGACGTTGGTTCTTCATGGAGATGACGACCAGATCGTCCCAATCGGCAACTCGGCCCTGCTCTCGTCCAAACTTATCAAGAACGCCACGCTCAAAGTTTACAAGGGCGCCCCGCACGGCCTGTGCACCACGCTCAAGGATCAGGTCAATGCGGATCTCCTGGCCTTCCTCAAGTCCTGAAACTAAAGCCGCAGTCCAAAAACTATGAACACACAATCCAAGAAGCTCGTCGGCAAAGTCGCTGTCGTCACCGGCGCATCGAAGGGCATCGGCGCTGCCATCGCCAAACATCTCGCCGCTGAGGGCGCGGCGGTGGTTGTCAACTACGCATCCAGCAAAGCAGGCGCCGACAAGGTCGTTGCTGAAATCACCAGTGCCGGAGGAAAGGCCGTCGCGGTGCAAGCGGATGTCGCGAAGCAGGCCGATATTGTCCGCTTGTTCGCCGACACCAAGAAGGCGTTCGGTCAGCTCGACATTCTCGTCAACAACGCCGGCATTTACGAGATGTCTCCTCTCGACGCGATCACCGAAGAACACTTCCACAAACAATTCAACCTAAATTTGCTCGGGTTGATTCTCACGACGCAGGAGGCGATCAAGTATTTCGGGCCGGCGGGCGGCAACGTCATCAACATCAGCTCGGTTGTCAGCACTTGGGGCGTTCCGGGCGGCGCGGTGTACAGCGCGACGAAAGCCGCGGTGGATGCCGTGACCCGTTCATTGGCCAAGGAACTCGGCGCCCGCAAAATCCGCGTCAATTCGGTCAACCCTGGCATGGTGGAAACCGAGGGCACACACAGCGCGGGAATTATCGCGAGCGATTTCCGCAAACACACGGAAGCGACCACCCCGCTGGGCCGCATCGGTCAACCGGAGGACATTGCGCCCGCGGTCGCCTTCCTCGCTTCCTCGGATTCCGCGTGGATCACGGGCGAATCGCTCTACATCACTGGAGGATTGCGCTAGTATGAAAACTTTCACCTTAGTCCATGTCGTCATCAGCCTGGTCGGTATTCTTTCGGGATTCATAGTTTTATTCGGGATGCTCACCGCGAAACGGCTTAATCGGTGGACGGCGCTTTTTCTGGCAACCACGGTGGCGACAAGCGTGACCGGTTTCTTCTTTCCATTCCACGGCATCACGCCGGGCATTGTGGTTGGCATTATATCTCTGGTGGTGCTGGCAGTGGCGATCTTCGCCCGGTATCAGCGTAACCTCGCCGGCGCGTGGCGCAAAACGTATGTGGTAAGCGCGGTGCTCGCCCTCTATTTGAATCTGTTCGTCTTGATCGTCCAGGCATTCCTGAAGATTCCGGCGTTGAAAAACATCGCTCCGACGCAGAACGACCCGCCATTCAAACTTACGCAGCTGGTGGTGTTGGTCGCCTTCATCGCGCTTGGAATCATCGCCGCCATCAACTTCCGCGACGAGCCGGTCCGTTCGGCACAATCCGGTCAGTCACGGGGCAACCATTCATCCATCGCAGCCCATGATTAAGATTCGACGAGCCGACGAACGCGGCCACACTAACCTCGGCTGGTTGGACAGCTCCCACACCTTTTCTTTCGCGGATTATCACGATCCGCCGCACATGGGTTACCGCAGCTTGCGCGTGATCAACGAAGACCGCGTGGAGGGCGGCCAGGGTTTTGGCACGCACCCGCACCGCGATTTTGAGATCATCAGTTACGTCGTTAGTGGCGCACTCAAGCATGAAGACAGCATGGGGCACACGGCGGTGATGAAAGCGGGCGACGTGCAGCGCATCTCGGCTGGGACGGGCATCGCCCACAGTGAATTCAATAATTCACCCACTGAGCCAGTCCATTTCCTCCAAATCTGGTTACTCCCTTCGCGCAAAGGACTTCGCCCGGATTACGCCCAGGAATCATTTTCCGCTTCGCCGCCCAGTGGGTTAACGCTGGCCTGCTCTGCGGACGGCCGCGCCGGATCAATCAAGCTCAACCAGGATGCTGACCTGTTCATTGGCCGGCTCGATCCCAAGGAAAAAGTCAGCCATAGGTTGCGCCAAGAGAGGCACGCCTGGGTTCAACTGATCGAGGGCGACCTTGGCTTGAACGGGAAAATGCTCTCGCCCGGCGACGGAGCATCGCTCGATGACGAAAAGGAGATACGACTCGAGTCCGCAAAAGGCGCGCACTTCCTTTTGTTCGATCTCAACTAAACAAACGAAAACACAGAAAGGGAAAAACAGCATGAACCAGTATCACAAACTCTACACGCCCGCGGATTCCGCCATCGTGTTCATTGACCAACAGCCGCAGATGACCTTCGCCGTGGCAAGCATGGATCGCGCGACACTCATCAACAACGTCACGCTCCTCGCGCGCGTGGCGAAGGAATTCAAAGTGCCCGCCGTGCTGACCGCCGTCGAGTCGGAGAGCTTCAGTGGCTACATCTGGCCGCAATTGCTCGACATATTTCCCGGCCAGGAGGTGGTCGAACGGAGCTCCATGAACTCGTGGGATGAACCTGGCTTTCGCAAAGCCATCCAAGCCACGGGCCGCAAGAACATCATCATGACCGGACTGTGGACGGAAGTTTGCATCACATGGCCAACGATCGAAATGCTCGGCGCGGGCTATAACATCTACGTTGTCGAGGATTGCTGCGGCGCGACTTCGCCCGCCGCCCAGGAAGCCGCTCTTTCGCGTATGGTGCAGGCTGGCGCGGTGCGTTTGACCACCATCGCGGCTTTGCTCGAATGGCAGCGCGATTGGAAAAACAAAGAACATTACAACGCGCTCATGGGCATCCTCAAACAACAAGGGGGCGCTTACGGCAGCGGAGTCGAATACGCCTATACGATGGTTCATCACGCTCCGCAGTCGGCGCAGAAACCGCAAGTCGTCGCGAAGAAAGCAGCGCACTGAGATATGGCCCAGCCCGAGGCCATCACGGTTTGCATCACGCGCACGGTGAAGCCAGGATGCGAAGCGGATTTCGAGCGGGCGTTGCACGGTTTTGTTCAACGCTCGCTTCCGCAGCCGGGACAGTTGGGCGTTCACATCCTGCGCCCGGCGCCGGGCAGCGGTTCCCGTGAATACGGCATCATCCGCAAGTTCACCAATCGCGATGCCCTTGTGGAGTTTCGCACCTCGCCCGAATATCTGGAGTGGAATCAACTCGCGGTGGAGTTAACCGAAGGCGCGGGACGCACCGAGGAACTCTGCGGGTTGGAAAGCTGGTTCACACTGCCGGGCGCTGCGCTACGCCCGTTGCCGAAATGGAAAATGGCGGTTGCCACTTTCCTTGGCGTCTTTCCGGTGGCGATAGTTTTGAATCTTACCCTCGGTCCGGTGATTCGGTCCTGGCCTTTTGTCGTCGCTAATGCGGTCTTCAACGCTTGTGTCGTGAGTCTTCTGACATGGGTGGTGATGCCGTTGATCTCGCACGCCCTGCATGGCTGGTTGCATCCCAACGAAAGGAAAACATCAATATGAATTCGAAAGCCTCTCCCGATCTGATCCTTCACAACGGACGAATCACAACGCTCGACCCGCAACATCCCGCAGCAACGAACCTTGCCGTTAAAGATGGCCGCATCGTTGGCGTGAACGACGCTGAGGAGTATCAGCGCGGGCCGAACACAAAGGAAATTGACCTCAAAGGCCGTCGCGTCATTCCCGGTCTGAACGACTCGCACCTGCACGTCATTCGCGGCGGCTTGAACTACAACATGGAACTCCGCTGGGACGGAGTGCCTTCGTTGGCAGACGGATTGCGGATGCTGAAGGAGCAAGCGCGACGCACTCCGCCGGGACAGTGGGTTCGCGTCGTAGGCGGCTGGAGCGAGTTTCAGTTCGCCGAACGCCGGATGCCCACATTGGAGGAAATCAACGCCGCCGCACCAAATACGCCCGTATTCATCCTGCATCTGTATTGCCGCGCATTACTGAACCAGGCGGCGCTCCGCGCTTGCGGTTACACCAAGGACACGCCCAATCCGCCAGGTGGTGAAATCCAGCGCGATAGCAAAGGCAATCCAACTGGACTGCTCATCGCCCGCCCGAACGCGACGATTCTCTACGCCACGCTTGCCAAGGGTCCAAAGCTGCCGCCTGAACATCAGCTAAATTCGACGCGGCACTTCATGCGCGAACTCAACCGGCTCGGGTTGACGAGCATCATTGACGCTGGCGGTGGCTTTCAGAATTACCCGGAGGATTACGCGGTCATTGAGGGACTGCACAAGCGGGGCGAGATGACTCTCCGCATCGCTTACAACCTCTTCACGCAAAAGCCGAAACAGGAGAAGGAAGACTTCGCGCGCTGGATCAAGATGACTAGTCCGGGCAAAGGCGACGATTTCTTCCGCTGCAACGGCGCGGGCGAAATGCTCGTATTCTCGGCTGCGGACTTTGAAGACTTTCTCGAACCGCGTCCCGATCTTCCGGCTTCACTCGAAGGCGAACTCAAGGAGGTCGTCGCGATACTGGCGGCCAACAAATGGCCGTTCCGTCTGCACGCGACTTACGATGAGAGCATCACGCGCTTCCTGAATGTGTTCGAGGAAGTGAACCGCGACGTTCCGTTTGAAGGACTGAATTGGTTCTTCGATCACTGCGAGACGATTTCCGACCGCAACCTGGAACGCGTGAAGGTGCTCGGCGGCGGCATCGCCATTCAGCATCGGATGGCCTATCAGGGCGAATACTTCATGGAGCGCTACGGCAGGAAGGCCGCGGAGCGAACTCCTCCATTACGGAAGATGTTGGAGCTCGGCATCCCGGTGGGCGCGGGCACGGATGCCACGCGCGTGGCGAGCTACAATCCGTGGGTTTCCCTCTATTGGCTGGCAACCGGTAAAACCGTGGGTGGCGTCGCGATGTATCCTGAAAGCAATTGCCTCAGCCGCGAGGAGGCGCTGCGGCTTTACACGCAAGGCAGCAGTTGGTTTTCGAGCGAGAGTGGAAAGAAGGGAGCGATTGCACCCGGCCAATTGGCCGATTTCGTCGCGCTCACCGACGATTTCTTTGCCGTGCCGGAAGAAAAAATCAAAGGCATCGAATCCGTGCTGACGGTTGTCGGCGGCAGAATCGTTCACGCGACCGACGAATTTGCTCCGCACGCGCCACCGCCAATTCCGGTGCTGCCGGAGTGGTCGCCCGTGAAAGTGTTCGGCGGCTACGGCGCACCGCTCGACGTGCGCAAAGCGGCGCGAGCTGGCGTTCCCTTGGAGCACGCACACAACGCCGACTGTCATCGCCACGGTTGCGCCCATGCTGCGCATCAACTCCTCGCCGGCATCGCAGCCGCCGGGAATCGTTACGCCGGATTCTTCGGTTCGGGCTGCGACTGCTTCGCCTTTTAACGCCGAACCTTCCTTCCATGAAGAAAACAACCAATCACCAAACTACCGCGCCACTCTTCCACGTGAACGAAAACGTGAGCCTCGAAGAACAGATTGCTCAACGCGCGCATGAACTCTGGCAACAACGCGGCGGTGAATTCGTCCATGCCGACGACGCAGGATCGAGATTCCACCCCGGCACAGGATGAGACACCTGAACTCCCGATGAAAACGAACAACTTATTTGCAATTACTGCGCTTACGACTGGACTGCTGGCGACTGGCTGCGGGAAGCAAGCCTCCAAGACCGCTCCGCCGGCGGCGGTCGTTACCGTCGTCCAGCCAATCGCGCGCGAGATCGTTGAGTGGGATGATTACATCGGACGGCTCGAAGCGCCGGAGACCGTTGAAATCCGAGCGCGTGTTAGTGGTTATCTCGACAAGGTGCATTTCAAGGAGGGCAAGGAAGTGAAGAAAGGCGACCTCCTGTTGACGATTGATCCGCGCCCGTATCAGGCGGAATTCGACCGCGCGGACGCCGAGTATCAACGAGCGACCAGCCAGGCAGCGTTGGCGAAGAATGATTTCGAGCGGGCCAAACGGCTGATCTCAACCAAGGCGATTTCAGAAGAGGATTATGACACGAAGGCCAAAACCTACGCGGCGGCGCAGGCGGCGGTGATGTCAGCCAAGGCCGCGACCGATCTGGCCAAGCTCAATCTCGAATTTACCGAGATTCGCGCGCCCATTGACGGGCGAATCAGCCGCGCGCTGGTGACGGAAGGAAATCTGGTCAGCGGTGGGGTTTCGGGCGCGGGTGCAAGCTTGCTCACCACGCTCGTCTCGCTCGATCCGCTTTATTGCTACGGCGACGCCGATGAGCGCGCCGTCCTGAAATACATTCGGCTCAGCAAGGAAGGCAAACGCGAGAGCGCGCGCGATAAGGAAATTCCGGCCGAGATGGAGTTGGCGGACGAGACCGGCTTTCCGCACAAGGGCCGCATCGATTTCCTGGACAACCGGATTGATCCGAACACGGGAACAATGCGCGCGAGAGGCGTGTTTTCCAACGCGGATCATAGTTTGAGTCCGGGGTTCTTTGTGCGCATTCGCGTGCCCGGCAGCGGGAAATATCCGGCTTTACTCATTCCCGACCGGGCGTTGGGTTCAGATCAGGCGCAGAAGTTTGTCTATGTCGTCAACGCCGAGAAGAAGGTCGAATTCCGCCCGATTCAGATCGGCCCAATGATCGACGGCCTGCGGGTCGTGCGCAGCGGCTTGAAGGCGGAGGAACAGATAATCGTGGAAGGGCTGCTGCGCGTGCGACCGGGCGTGGTGGTGGACCCAAAGCCCGGGGAGGCCAAGTGAACTTTTCCCACTTCTTCATTCGGCGTCCGATTTTCGCGGCGGTCCTTTCCATCGTCATCGTGCTGGTGGGCGGGATTGCGGTGTTCCAATTGCCCATCGCGCAATATCCCGAAATCGCGCCACCGACCGTCGTCGTGCGCGCCGTGTATCCGGGCGCGAACCCGAAGGTGCTCGCTGAAACCGTCGCCACGCCCATCGAGCAGGAAGTCAACGGCGTCGAAGACATGCTCTACATGTCGAGCACTTCGACCAGCGACGGGGTGATGAGCCTGACCGTTACCTTCAAGCTCGGGACCGATCTCAACATCGCGCAGGTGCTCGTGCAAAACCGTGTGTCGATCGCGCTGCCGAAGTTGCCGGAGGAAGTGCGTCGCCTCGGGGTGACGACCACGAAACGATCGACCGACCTCACGATGGTGGCGCATCTCGTCTCGCCGGACGGCTCCCGCGATGAACTCTACCTCGGCAACTACGCCTATTTGCAAGTGAAGGACCAACTTGCGCGCATCGCCGGCGTCGGCGATGTGACGGTATTCGGGGCGCGCGATTACTCGATGCGCGTCTGGCTCGACCCGGAGAAAATCGCTTCGCGCAACATGACCGCCGGTGATGTTGTCCGCGGCATCCGCGAGCAAAACCTTCAGGTGGCCGCCGGCACGATTGGCCAGCCGCCCGTTCCCGCCGGCCAGGATTTTCAACTCACGATCAGCACGCAAGGGCGGCTGCTCGACGAACAGCAGTTCGGTGACATCATCATCAAGCAAGGGGCGCAAGGCCAGGTCACGCGCATCCGCGACGTGGCGCGAGTCGAACTGGCCGCGCGCGACTATTCGGTTTCCTCGCAACTCAGCGGCAAGCCTGCCGCCGCGCTCGTGATCTTCCAACTGCCGGGATCGAACGCCATTGACACCTCCGACGCGGTTCGAGCGAAGCTGGCGGAACTAAAGCAGACCTTTCCGCCGGGCGTTGACTATCGCGTGATTTACGACACTACGTTGTTTGCGCGCGAATCCATCCGGGCGGTCGTGCACACGCTCTTCGAGGCCGTGCTGCTGGTGGTGCTGGTGGTCATCGTCTTCCTGCAAACCTGGCGCGCGTCCATCATTCCGATGCTCGCCGTGCCGGTGTCGTTGATTGGCACGTTCGCCGTGATGAAATTGTTCGGCTTCTCGCTGAACAACCTTTCCTTGTTTGGTCTGGTGCTCGCCATCGGCATCGTCGTGGACGACGCCATCGTCGTCGTGGAAAACGTCGAGCGCAACATCGCGCTCGGCCTCGCGCCGGTCGAGGCCACCATGAAGGCGATGAATGAAGTCAGCGGCCCAGTCATCGCCGTCGCCCTCGTGCTATGCGCGGTGTTCGTTCCGACTGCGTTCGTCAGCGGCATCACCGGGCAGTTTTACCGGCAGTTTGCGCTCACCATCGCGGTCTCAACCGTGATCAGCGCCTTCAATTCCCTGACCCTCTCACCCGCGCTGAGCGCAATTCTCCTGAAGGGCCATCAGGCTAAGAAAGATTGGTTTGGCACCACCATCGACCGGGGGTTCGGCTGGTTCTTCGGTCTTTTCAACAAGGGCTTTGTGCGCACCACCACGGGCTACACGCGCGCGGTGGGCGGCACTGTCCGGCGAGGCGGCATCGCATTGGCCGTGTATGCGGGATTACTCGTCCTGACCTGGGGTGGTTTCAAGGTCGTGCCGAGCGGTTTCATCCTAACACAAGATTCCGGCTACTTGATCGTCTTCGCGCAACTCCCCGACGGCGCGAGCCTGGAGCGCACTCACAAGATCATCACCCGCGCCGGAGAAATCGCGCGCACCATTCCGGGCGTGAACGGCACGGTGGAGTTCCCCGGCTACAACCTCCTGGTTGGGGCAAACCTTCCAAACGCCGGCACGATGTTCGTCTCGCTGGAAGCGTTTGAAGATCGGAAAGACCCACGCAAATCTGCCAAGGCAATTATGGGGCAACTCTACGCGCACTATGCTGAACTGCGCGACGCGCGCGTCCTCGTCTTGCCGCCGCCACCCGTGCGCGGCCTGGGCAGCACCGCTGGGTTCAAAATGATGATTCAGGACCGCGCAGACCTTGGCCTGGATGCGCTCGCGGGCACGGCCTTTCGCACGATGGTGGACGGCAGCCAGACCCCCGGACTCGCACAGGTCTTCACCACTTTCACCACGCGAGTGCCGCAGATTTTCGTGGATGTGGACCGCGTGAAGGCCAAGAGCATGAACGTTGCCCTGAGCGATCTGAACGACACGCTGCAAATCTATCTTGGCTCGCTCTACGTGAACGACTTCAACCGCTTTGGCCGCACGTATCAAGTGACGGCACAAGCCGACGCGAACTTCCGTGTTCACGCCGAAGACATCCAGAAACTAAAAACCCGCAACGCCGCCGGCGACATGGTACCGCTCGGCACGCTCGTGGACGTTCGCGAAACCACCGGCCCGGACAAAGTGATTCGCTACAACATGTATCCCGCCGCCGACATCAATGGGGTGGCCATGCCCGGCGTCAGTTCCGGCCAGGCCATCGCGCTCGCCCAGCAACTCGCCGCGAAGGAACTCCCGCCCGGCATGGGCTACGAGTGGACCGAGTTGACATATCAGGAAATACTGGCCGGCAACACCATCGTGTTTATTTTCCCGCTTTGCGTGCTGCTCGTTTTCCTCACGCTCGCCGCGCAATACGAAAGCTGGTCTTTGCCATTGGCCATCATCCTGATTGTGCCGATGTGCCTGCTCAGCGCCATCACCGGAATCTGGTTGCGGCGCATGGACAATAATATCTTCACGCAAATCGGCCTCATCGTGCTGGTCGGTCTCGCCAGCAAGAACGCGATCCTCATTGTCGAGTTCGCAAAACAGCTTGAAGACGCCGGTAAAAGCATCACGGAGGCTGCGATTGAAGCCGCCCGCCTTCGCTTGCGGCCCATTCTGATGACGAGCTTCGCCTTCATCCTCGGCGTTGTGCCTCTAGTGTTGGCGAGCGGCGCGGGTGCGGAGATGCGGCAGGCGCTCGGCACAACGGTATTCTTCGGCATGTTGGGCGTGACGTTCTTCGGCCTCATCCTCACGCCCGTGTTCTATGTCGTGATCCGCAAATTAACGACGCGATTTAAGTCAACGAGCGAACCGGCTGTGGCGACCGTGCTCAATCCCATACCCCATGAAGCGCATTGAACCTCAACATCGCGGTTCGTTGATAACCGTTGGAGTTCTGTCAGCCGTCTTTCTGTCCGGCTGCGCGGTCGGCCCAACCTACAAACCGCCGCAAACCTCCGTCGCCGCTTCTTTCGCGAACACCCCGAGCAACGCCGCTTCCTCGGACGAATCTGTACTGGCGATATGGTGGAAGGGGTTCGGCGTGGCAAAACTCAACGACCTCGTGGCCCAGGCCATCGCCCACAATCACGACCTGCGCGTCGCCGCGGCCAACGTCAAAGAAGCCCGTGCGTTGCGGCGCTTTGTCGCTTTTGACCTGGCGCCCACCGTGCAAGCCAACGCCGCCTACGCGAACAGTCTTCTCAGCAAAGCCGCCGCGCCGCCTGGCACTCCGCGCAGCGATCGTGAAGGCGAGCTTTACGATGCCAGTTTCGATGCCACATGGGAACTCGATCTGTTCGGACGCGTCCGACGATCCGTGCAAGCGGCCAACGCCGATCTCGCCGCCACGGAAGCGACACGAGTGGACGTGCTGGTGAGCGTGATAGCAGAAGTTGCGCGCAATTATTTCGAGCTGCGCGGGTTGCAAGACCAACTCGCGGTTGCGCGGAAAAACGCTGACCTGCAAACTGAAACCCTCAAAATCACCCAATCACGCCTGGAAGGGGGGCGGGGCACTGACTTTGATGTTTCGCGCAGCCGCTCGCTGCTCAATCTCACCCTCTCGACCATTCCACCGCTCGAAGCGGCTATCCAGAAGACGATCTATCGTCTCGCGGTTTTAACCGGACAACAGCCCGCGGCGCTGACGACAGAGCTTTCAAAGGCGGAACCACTGCCGGCGGCCATGCCTTCCTTGGCCCTCAGCAACCCGGAAGCAATGTTGCGCCGCCGGCCGGACATTCGCGCGGTGGAACGTTCGCTTGCCGCCGCAACCGCCCGCATCGGCGTTGCGACCGCCGACTTATTCCCTCGCGTTACGTTCGTAGGAACGGTCGGGCTTCAAGCCGACACGTTCGCCGGTCTTGGCAAGAACGGCGCGGATACATGGAGTTTCGGCCCGCGCATCACCTGGGCGGCATTAGACCTTGGCCACGTCCACGCACGCATCAAGGCTGCCGACGCTCGCGCCGAAGCCCGCTTGGCCCTTTACGAACGGACCGTACTGACCGCTTTGGAAGAAACGGAAGACGCGGTTGTTGATTTTGGACACGAGCAATCGCGACAAAGATTCCTGCAAGCGTCCGCCCTGGCGAGCCAGCAGGCGGTCGATCTGGCGCACCAGCGTTATGACGCCGGCGCGACGGACTTTCTCAGCGTGCTCGATACCGAGCGCACGCTGCTTGAAGCGCAAGACCGTCTGGCAGCCAGTCAGACCCGAACCGCCACGGCTTTGGTGGCTGTTTACAAAGCGCTGGGAGGCGGAGTGCCGGTTGCCAATGCAAAATGATCCCTTCCAAACGACCCGCCATGCCTCGACGAACGCTGAAATATGACAACTGCCGGCGTTTTCGAGGCTCTGCCCCACGGCTTCTGGTCACGACTCTGATGGCCGGTGGTGCTCTGCAAGCGCCAGCCATTGAGTCACCAACGCCCCCAAGTCCACCGCCGTTTCTGAAGCTTCGTTACGATGAGAGTTATGAGTATCTTCGCGATCCTTCGCGCCGTTCCGATTATCTCGACGCCATCAAATTCATCCCGCTCAATACGAACGGAGATTGGCATTTGACACTCGGCGGCGAAATCCGGGAACGCTACGAGTATTATCACAATAACCTTTGGGGACGCGGGCCGCAAGATGACAACGGGTATTTGCTCCAGCGCTACATGGTTCATGCCGACGCTCATTTCGGGGAAAAGTTCCGCCTCTTCACCCAATTCAAGAGCGGATTGGAAGACGGACGCAATGGCGGGCCGCGGCCGACCGATCGCGATGATTTCGATTTGCACCAGGCGTTCTTCGATGTCCGCGTTCCGTGGTCGAATGAGGATTCGCTTACCTTTCGCGCGGGCCGCCAGGAACTGGCTTACGGCTCGTCGCGGCTGATTTCATTTCGTGAGGAACCGAATGTCCGCCGCAGCTTTGACGGCATGAAAGCCATCCTGAAGGTCAATGGCTGGCAGGTGGACGCCTTTGCCGTGAAACCCGTGCGAACCAAAATCGGAGTGTTCGATGACGATCCAGACCCGGATCAAGACTTTTGGGGACTCTACGCCGTCACTCCCGTCGCCTGGCTGCCGGGAGGAAATGTGGACCTATATTATCTCGGGCTGGATCGAAAGAACGCGAGTTTCGACCAGGGCACGGCTCACGAAATCCGACACTCCCTCGGGACGAGAATCTGGGGACACGCTGCGGGTTGGGACTACAATTTGGAGTTCGTGTATCAGTTCGGCAGCTTCGGTAGCGGAGACATCCAGGCGTGGACGGCCGCATCGGATGTCGGTTTCACCTTTGAGAACGCTCCACTCCGGCCGCGGATCGGTTTGAAAGCAAACGTCACCAGCGGCGATGACAATCCGAACAACTCTGATCTCCAGACCTTCAACCCCCTGTTTCCGCGCGGCGCCTACTTTGGAGAACCGGCGTTGATCGGTCCGGCCAACCACATTGACGTTCATCCCCAGCTGGACCTGGCCTTGAGTAGAAACTTGGGTCTGAGCTTGAACTGGGATTGCTTCTGGCGTGAGAACACGCACGACGGCATCTACGGACCGGCGGTCAATCTGATCCAAACGGGCCGGACGAGCGATGCCCGTTATGTGGGCCATCAAGCGGAGGCGATGCTGGAATGGCGAGTGGACCGACACTTTACCTTCACCGCCGATTACGCCCATTTCTTCGCCGGAGATTTTCTGAAGCAAACCACTCCGGGCAAGGACGTGGATTACTTTTCGGCGTGGGTGACGTTTCGATTTTGAATGCGCGGACCCCACGAGGGCTTTATACTCCATGACTATGGCCAAGCCTGTGATTTGGACCGTGGACGACGACCCCGACGTATTGCGTGCCGTGGAGCGTGATCTGCGCCGGCAATATGGTGATCGTTACAAGGTGATCTCAGCCGATTCCGGGGTGTCCGCCCTCGAAGCGGTAAAGCAATTGAAGCTTCGCCACGACCCGGTTGCTCTTTTCCTCGTTGACCAAAGAATGCCGCGCATGTCCGGCGTGGAGTTTCTGGAAAAAGCGATCGAACTCTACCCGGACTCCAAGCGCGCGCTGTTGACGGCTTATGCGGACACCGACGCAGCCATCCGCGCCATCAACAGCGTGCGGATCGATCACTATCTGATGAAACCCTGGGATCCACCGGAGGAGCGTCTCTATGGCGTGATTGATGATTTGCTCGATGATTGGCAGGCTTCCTATCGGCCCGTCTTTGAAGGCGTGCGTGTCATTGGCCACCGCTGGTCGCCCCAATCAAACGAGATCCGTGACTTTCTGGGACGTAACTTTGTGCCCCACCAGTGGCTCAACGTGGAGACCGACGAAACCGCCAAGCAGCTGCTCGCCACAACGGGAGCGGCGGTGTCGTCCTTGCCAATCGTCTTATTTCACGACGGCTCTTTCCTGAGCAACCCTCCCACCGTCGAGGTCGCCCGCAAGTTGGGATTAAAGACCAAAGCGGAATCTCCGTTTTACGATTTAATCGTCGTCGGCGCGGGTCCGGCCGGTCTGGCGGCGGCGGTTTACGGAGCTGCGGACGGCTTGCACACTCTGCTGGTGGAACGTGAAGCACCTGGCGGGCAGGCGGGCCGCAGTTCGCGCATCGAAAATTACCTCGGCTTTCCAGTGGGTCTCAGCGGCTCGGACCTGGCGCGGCGGGCGGTGGCCCAGGCGCGGCGCTTTGGCGTGGAAATTCTCGCGCCCCAGGAGGTCAGCGGCCTCCGCCTCGAAGGCCCAACCCGCGTGCTGACGCTGGCAGACGGCGCCGAGATTGGCTGCCGCGCCTTGCTCATTGCCACCGGCATCGCGTTTCGAAAACTGGACGTGCCGGGACTGGACAAACTCAACGGCGCGGGGGTTTATTACTACGCGCCCATGTCCGAGGCCTTTTCCTATCGCGACGGCGATATCTATATTGTCGGCGGCGCCAACTCCGCGGGCCAGGCCGCTATGTATTTTTCCAAGTTCGCCCGCCAGGTCACAATGCTGGTGCGCGGCAAATCCTTGTCCGCCACGATGTCGCAATACCTGGAAAACCAGATCGCCGCGACGAAGAACATCACCGTGCGATTGAATTCAAGCGTCATCGCGGTCGAAGGCGTTGATTGCTGCGAGACCATCACCATTCAGAACAACCAAACCCATTCGCAGGAAACCGCGCCCGCCAGTGCGTTGCTCGTTTACGCCGGAGCCGTTCCCCGCACCGACTGGCTTGCGGGAGTGGTCGAGCGCGACGCGCAAGGTTACCTGATTTCCGGCCAGCACCTGATGCGCGAGGGTCGGCGCCCCGCCGGATGGACTGCGGATCGCGATCCCTTTTATCTGGAGACCAGTGTTCCGGGCGTCTTCGTTGCGGGCGATGTTCGCCATCGTTCGGCCAAAGGCGTCACCTCCGGCGTGGGCGAAGGGGCGATGGCCGTCAAACTCGTGCACGAATACCTCGGGCTTTTGTGATTATGGATCCGGCGACGCTCCAGCAAGTCCGTTCCACCCCTCTATTTTCAGGGCTGGATGACGCGCAACTGGGCTGTATTGAACCGGGCGAAGTGATTGATTTACCCGCCGGAACGGTGCTGGTTTCCGAAGGCGAACGGTCGCCGTTTTTCTTCGTGGTCCTCGCGGGCGAAGTTCGCCTCTCGCGGGCTTATGATCGCCAAACCGTCCTGATGGGCGTCATCAAGCCAGGTAACTTCACGGGCGAAACCACGCTGCTGTTGGACGTTCCCTGGATGGCGACCGCGCGAATTGGAAAGCCCGCTAAATTGTTTCGGCTCGGCCAGGAGGATTTCTGGCGCATGTTGAGCACCTGCCGTTCGGTTGCCCGGGCGTTATTTCACAGTGCGGCCAACAAGGTGCGCAACCTCGAAGGCTACTCGCAGCAACGGGAAAAGCTCGCCGCGCTCGGCACCATGGCGGCGGGGTTGGCGCACGAACTCAATAATCCCGCCGCGGCGGCACGCCGGGCGGTCGTGCACCTGCGGCAAACCACGGACCAGGCGCAGTCCTTCCTCTGTCAACTGACCCGAACGCTCAGTCACGATCACGTTCGGCATCTGGTGGCCGCGGCGCAAGAGGCTTTGGAGCGCTCCGTCAAACCGCCGCCGCTCGGCCACCTCGAGCGCAGCGACCGCGCGGAAGCCATCGCCGTCTGGCTCGAATCGCATGGCGTCGCTGCCGCCTGGGACATCGCTCCGACGTTCGTCAACGCCGCCGTGGACACTGTCTGGCTGGAGGAATTGGCGGGCAAACTTCCAGTGGCGAGCCATGCGGATGCTCTGGGTTGGCTGGAATCGCGCTTGAATCTCAAATTGTTGCTCAGCCAGGTCGAGCAGAGCACCGAACGCATCGCCGAATTGGTCAAAGCCATAAAGTCCTATTCGTACATGGATCAGTCTCCGATGCAGGAAGTGGACATCCATGAAGGCATTGAAAGCACCTTGACCATGCTGGGCCACAAATTGAAAAACGTAACGCTCCGCCGGGCGTTTGATCGGTCGCTCCCGCGCATTATGGCTTACGGCAGTGAACTCAATCAGGTTTGGACGAATCTCATTGATAACGCGATTCACGCCGTCAATGGCGCCGGTAAAATTTGCATTGGAACCTGCTTGGAAGACAATCAACTCGTCGTTGAAATTGTCGATGACGGCGCGGGCATTCCCCCGAACGTTCAGTCACACCTGTTCGAACCCTTTTTCACCACCAAGCCCGTCGGCGCTGGCACGGGTCTGGGTCTGATCATCAGCAACCGCATTGTGGCCGACCGTCATGGCGGTGAAATCGAATTTGAATCCAGGCCGGGCGAAACCCGTTTCAAAGTCAGGCTCCCGATCCACCCAAGACCATCAAATTGAAAGCCCGTGCAATCGGCCATTTTTGCTCCGCCATCGCGGCGAAATCGGGCCGCTTCCGTCCTCGCCTCCAAGGGTGTTGGGCAAGCCGGTGAAATTTCAAAAGCTGCCTTTGCCTCTGGTTCGGTTGGTTCTGGGCCGGGAGTTTTACCAAATGTTTCGGTGGTTCAATGAGGCCGGTGTCACCGGATTCAAAGCCGACATCCCAGCTCTGAAAAACAATTACCCGGAAGTGCGGCTGCTGAACCTGGAAGAGTGGCTGATTCGTGAGGGTTGGCATAAACGGGCAAGAAAGGTCAAACCGCCGAAAGGCTGATTGGGCGCACGGCTGACGGCGAATAACCTAAAATCCAAAGCGGAAAGGCAACGCAACATGAAAGTCCACCAAGATCCGTTGTTCACGTTCGAGTTCGAGGAGGAGTCGGCGATCCTGCGGTTTCTCTGGACGGAAAAGACCGCCAACATGACCGACGAGGACTTCAACCGGGCTTTGCTGTTGTATGCGGACTTCGCCGAAAAAATTGCGTCCCGCGGCCTGCTCGTGGATGTCCGGAAATTCAAGCACCGGCCTGGTCCAGATATCGGAAAATGGCGCGATGAAAAGATCGTGCCGAGATACGTCCGGGCAGGGGTAAAGAAACTTGCCTATGTCGTCGGAAGCATCGCTCCGATGTCGTCAGGTGAGGATCAAACGGCGCCACCGAAGGAGCCAGTTGCCACAAGCTATTTTGGCACAATGGAGGAAGCAGAGGATTGGCTCCGAGCGCATCCCGGGCTTGGCTAAACTCTTTGACAGCGCGAAGGCGTTTGGCAAGCTCGCCGGCGACAAAGTGGCTGCCGGTGATCTCGAGCTGCACTGCGGCCCGCGAGTGGCTGCTGCGGCAACGAATCGATCCACGCGTGGGTCAAGCATCCGGACCGTCTCTCGGCGGTCTGAATTGGCGGGCCGACGCCCTCCGACGGCGGTTCGCGTGAGCGGCATCATGGCGCTCAATTGATGAACACGATTCTATCTTCCAGTGGGACTATCGCTCCCGCCCGCCGGTTGCCAGCCTTCCCTAAGACATTCCGGGTGATCCTGGCTGCCGTTCTCTCAGTTGCTGCGACCGCTCTGCTTGCGGGTCCAGAAACTAATTACGACCTCGTCATTCGCGGCGGGCGGATCGTCGATGGCACGGGCAATCCCTGGTTCTACGGCGACCTGGCCGTGAACTCAGATCGCATCGTTGCCGTGGGGCATGTGGCCGGCGACGCGAAGCGGATGATTGATGCCACTGGTCTCGTCGTCGCGCCGGGGTTCATCGACATGCATTCCCACTCGGACTGGGTCCTGCTCGAGGACGGCAACGCGCAGAGCAAAATTCGTCAGGGCGTCACCACGGAAATCATCGGCGAATCGAGTTCCGCCGGACCATTCAAAGGCAAGCTCAAGCCTCGATCGGTCTCGGTGAAGAACAAATCGACCGAAATAACCACGTTGCGCGATTACTTCGCCGCCGTCGAGCGCGCGGGCATTTCCGTCAACGTCGCCTCTTACGTGGGCCAAGGGACGATCTGGGAATGCGTGATGGGGTCCTCCTTTGAGCGGCCCAGCCCCGGCGAGTTCAAGCAGATGAAGGAACTCGTCGCCGAAGCGATGAACGACGGCGCTTTCGGCCTCTCGACCGCGCTGATGATGCCGCCCAGTTCGCTCGCGACAACCGAGGACTTGATCGAGTTGTGCCGGGTCGTGCGCGAATATGGCGGCATTTATTCCACGCACATCCGTGACGAGGGGCTGGGCGTGTTCGACGCAGTGAAAGAAGCGATCCAGATTGGCGAGCGCGCCGGCGTTCCGGTGGATATCCTTCATCTGAAGATCGCGGATGAGAAGTATTGGGGCCGCATGAAGGAGGTCGTGGCCCTGATCGACGACGCCCGCCATCGAGGAGTGAACGTTCAGGCGAACATCTATCCCTACACTCGCGGCAACAACAACCTCTCCAGTATCATTCCACCGTGGGCGCACGAAGGGGGTCTGGAGAAACTGCTGGCGCGCTTGCGCGATCCCGCGCAACGGCAGAAAATGAAGCCGGACATCCGCAACGGCATCCCCGGCTGGTATAACCACTACACCGCCGTCGGGGGAGATTGGAGTAGGATGTTGATCAGCGACCACAATCCCTACCAAGGCATGACCATGGACCAAGTTATCGCCGCCAAATCGCGCGGAAGGAGCCCGCCGCCGGACCCGTTGGATGTTTTCTTCGATTTGCTCATCGAACAAAACGGTTCCGTCGGCACCGTCTTCGCGCACCACACCGAGAAAGACATGAACCTGTCGCTGGCGCAGCCGTGGTGCTCGATCGGTTCCGATGGGTCGGCCTATGCCACGGAAGGCCCGTTGCGCCTGGGCCATCCGCATCCGCGCAACTTCGGCACCTTTCCGCGCGTGCTGGGCGTGTATGTGCGCGAGCAAGGCTTACTGCGGCTCGAAGACGCCGTCCGCAAAATGACTTCGCTCAGCGCCGCCAAGCTCGGCATTACTGATCGCGGCATTTTGCGTCCCGGATGCTTCGCCGACCTGGCGGTGTTCGATCCCGGCCGCGTCATCGACCGCTCCACGTACACCGACCCATTCCAGTACAGCGCCGGGATTGAGTACGTGATCGTCAACGGCCAAGTCGTGCTCGACCACGAACGACACACCGGAGCGCGTCCAGGGCGCGCCCTGCGCCACAAAGTCACGAAACAGTAAGCGGGGAGCCATTCCGACTGCGGCGGTCATGCGGAACCGGTCCTCTAGTGTAGTCGCAGGCGCTGCTTTACCACGGGAGCCGGCCGTCGGAGCGCGGCTGTGGACGAAGCCCCAGTCGCAGCGCCATCCCAGACAAAAGCGAATAATGACCGTCCGTAGGACTCCGAATAGTGACCGTCCGTAGGACCAGCCGCGCTCCTGCCCTGTTCACTTCGGAACTGCCCTGACTTCCAAATTTCTCACAGTGAGAAATTTGACTTTCGGCCAGGGTCCGCCGAGCAAAAGGACGATTCCTGAAAGCGCAAATCTTGGACCGAGCGAACGGAGAGATGGCCACCTACCGCGAGCCGAACTTCTCGAACACCCTCTGGGCCACGGACTTATCAAATCTCTCACGGTGAGAAATTTGGACTAGGCTCCTTCGCGCCCGTCTTGATCGAACCTCCGAGGGGATGTCCCATGTCATGTTAATTGGCTTTGAATGGCCTTGAGCAGGGACTTCCCCATGCCTGGGGGAGCGCGGGCGTCGCGCCCGCCGCTGTCGGCGTCCCGCCGACAGCTTCCCTCCCTCCTTTGATACTTCTTGATTGGATTTGGTCGGATTTGGTCGGATGTGGTCGGATGTGATCGGATCAGCTTGATTGACCTGTAATCTGAAATCTGCGATTCGGCGGTTCAGAACCGCCCCGGGTGGCCGTGCGCAGCACCTCGTTTGGTCCTGTCTTACGTCCCTCCGAGCTTTGGTCAGCTTTCTCCAAGCTTTAGTTGCCTTAATTTACCTTAATTTACCTTAATTTGCCTTAACCTTAGCGTGAGTTGAGGTGGGTTGATTGACCGTTGGTCATCTTGACATCCGCCTGTTGGCTTCCGCCACTGGACCAGTCCCGGAGGGACGAAGGAAATTAGCCAGGGGCAAGACCGCCCCAGCGGTCGCTGCCCCTGGTCACCCAGCCGCAATGGTGCGCGCCCTGGAAGGGCGCTGGAAACCCCATCTAAGAGAGCGAGCAACCCTTCATCGGGGCGTATGAGCTTCGGCGCCATGATCCTATGATTTCACAATCCTATTCTCCTCCAACAGCCCAGCCAGCTTACTCCAAGCTTTAGTCACCTTAATTTACCTTAATTTGCCTTAATCTTAGCTTGAGTTGAGGTGGGTCGATTGACGGTCGCTCCAAACTGGCTTTGTTTGCTGCGCGCCATTCCGTGCATTTCGCACGGTTCGCGGGTATAAAAGGCCACCCACGCCCGGCATCGCCTCCTCAAATTCCTCACAGTGAGCAATCTGCCATTGGCTCCGGCCTTCCGAGTCCCATTGCTGAGTTTCTGAGTTTTGGCTGTTCGGTTTCCGTTGCAGGATCCCGGCTCCGCAATTTGCCTTTAATTTCCATACCGGCGCGATCCTAACACAGTCCGCGCGCTGCGCCTAACCCACGGTGGGCAATTTGGCGAAAAAAACGAAGAAAGTTGAGTTAACCGCAGGTTCCCCAATCCGCATTCTGCATTCTGCATTCTTCCTTCACTCCGTAGGGCCTCGCGCTCAGCACCTTGCAACCGAAATCTCGATCCCGGAAGGTCCGTTTCTATAACCGCGTGCGCATCTCACCTTTTGAACAGTTAGCAGCCCGTTTAAAACCCGCTGGCGACTGATCGGGTCGGGCACCGCAAAACGTCCCGTAGGGGCACCGGAAATTAGCCAGGGGCAACGCCCCTGGAAAGCCATCCCAATCATCGCCTGCGTCCCGCCAGGGACGCCTTTCTCAGCCCCATCGTGGGCGGCATCTTTGTAGATAGCCAACCGCCAACAACCAAAGCTCCGGCGGAGCGACATTGAAGCCCAAGCTGCCGCCCCGCTGGGGCTTTTGAATGGGCGGTATCCGTCTGCTGTAAAGAGGCCGCTCCTACGGAACCGCCCCGGCACCCAAATTTCTCACAGTGAGAAATTTGCTATCTCCCACGGCCACAAGGAGTTACGACTGTGTCTCAGTTAACTCTTTACAATGCGCCCATCCGTGCCACGCAGCGGCTCCAGTTCAGCTTTTCTTCAGCCCTAACGGGGCGGTTTCCAGCTCAGGGTTCTCCCGTATCAGCTTTTGGGCAGGAATCGGCCATCGGTAAACCGCCTTTCTTCCCCGAAAGCTGAATTCCAGATTCATTTTTTCGGCAGTCTTCCCTTCCCCCGGATCGCCCCAAATCAAATTTCTCACAGTGAGAAATTTGGTAACCCCCTCTCCCTCAACGGCCCAGTCGATGCCGACCGCCCAATCGGTTCCGTTTCCCTCGCGCGGCACGAGCGTGGACGCAGTCCGGGGACCACTGCCGACGAATTGCGGGTGAGGGACGCCTTTCTCAGCCCCGTCGGGGCTTAGCGCCCCCGCCTTTCGCCCCCCGCGGCTGGCGGCGTCCGGTTGGCTCAGTGATCGGCGACAAAAAGCGCGCCGAACTCATGCAAGTAAAAGCTGGACGAGATGTCGCACCACTCCGATAATCTGGCCGCAAAAACATGACGACAAAATCAACGCCCCACAGTCGCTCACTTGACCGTCAGGCGGCACCATGAGAACTGCTGATTAAAATAATGCCAACGAAAGGACATCCAGCTATGAAACTTCAATCCATTCTGAAATCACGAATTCGCATCATTATTGGTCCGCTAGTCATGCTCAGCATAGCCTTTGTAACGGGATCTCCTGCCCAGCAGGGCAACAAGCCCAAGAACGATTCCCCTGTTGCTCCGGAGACCCGAATCACAGTGCAAGACTCCGGCACGAAGCCGAGTACCCTCGTCTCTCTCGATATTACCGACGACCGTTTTCGAGCATATCGGATAAGCACGCGAGATCGTTCGGAGAATACGATCGATGGTACAAAGCAGGCTGATAAAACAGAATCCAACTCATATACACTTGCAATCTCAATCACACCTCAGACGGTAGCGAGATTTCTTGGTGCGAGGGTGGAGGTGCAAGACTCCAGCTTCAAAGAAATAATCGGGCTCTCCGATGATGTGCAAATAGGTTCGGATTGGGCAATTCGTTCAGCCCCGTTCCGGGAACCAACGCAAGCAGATTTCGCGGTCAAAACCTGCGCGCGTAGAGTTGGCATGATATTCAAGGAGTTCAATATTCCATTTCCGCAAGAGCCAATCGGCACTGGTGCTCGATGGACGGTTACGCAGGATTATGTAGATTTTCGCGGAATCCACATTAAGCGGACATTGGAGTGCAAGCTCGAATCGACAGCCAACGCCGACTTCAAGGTGGCGGCGACAGTTGTCGAAGATGCTGGCCAGCAAAAGTTGACAAGAACCGAGCTAGCCGCTGGGGAGAGCATACATCTCGTGTCCCTCCGATTGACGGGAACACTTAGCGCGACCATTCGCAAGAGTGACTTCCTGCCAGTGCACGCAAAGCTCAAACAACACGCAGAGCTGGTGATGCGCCGTTCGGGGTCGGACATCAACGAATCGCGCGCAAGCACCATCGAGAAAGAATACGACCTGTGGAAGGTAGAAAAACACAACTAGTTGAAATAATGACGGATGGCTTCTCAGGAGCAGTGAAGCCCGACGGAGTTCATACTTTCAACACTGAATATGAGTGCCATGCCGCCTAACAAGGCGCTGCAGCCCGCAGCCGCCGCGCTTCGCATTTTGACTGTCATGGCTATTATCACGTCACCGGCTTCGATCGCGCCCCGCTCCGGCGGCCGTGGCTGAGCTTAGTCGTTGGCAGCATCTCACACCCACAGGATGAAAACCGCAACGCAATCTGGCGAACCCCGGGCGAATGCGCGACCCGCGCAGGCATGCGTAACTCCTGCCGAAGGAAGCTCTAAAATGCACAGTCGCCCTCGAATTGTTGAATCACGACGGACTTTCCTGAAGAAAGTCGTGATTTCAGCCTGCGGCCCGCTCATTCTGACGCCATGCTTCTCTGCTGACTACTATGAGGCGGATCCACTCCGACGAGCCGCGAGAGACTCGTTTCCTAAACCTAATTGGTTTCAGGATTGGGATAGATCCTTCGATTTCCACCAAATCAGCGTCGGCACCAAGACCGTAAGGTACTACAGGAGCAAGCCAACAAACGTAAAGGAACCGGCTATCCTTTTGATTCATGGTACCCCAGGAGGCCCAGAAGTATGGTGGCCGGTTTTGCTCGGAGACGGGGCGACGTATGGTCTTGCTGTGAATTACGATGTGATAGTGATAGAGCTTCCAGGTCATGGCACGTCTACCGAGATGTTTTGCGATAGCAACCTCCTGGGGATCGAGCTTATTGGCCACCGAAGTTTTGATTATTATTCCCAGTTTTGTACGAGAATCCTCGATGCCATAGTGCCGGCGAACAAGCCGACGATTATTGTCGGTCATAGCTACGGAGGAGAGATGGCTTGGCGGATGGTGAGTGCGAACCCCTCCCGCTACAAGGGCTTGATGATTATCGATTCTTCAGGATTCAAGCGCGACAAGAACAAGGAGTTGTCCGGCGCTGATAAGGAAACGATCAAGTTTTGGAATAGAGTTGGGCAGGATTTGAGCGATACCGCCTTCGTGGGCCCTATTCTCCGGGTACCTTTCATGAAGTGGATTGGAGTAAGTAAGGCGATTAAAGAGACCGAGCCCGGGATCAAGCCGTATTATGCGGACACTAACAAAGTGAACGGCGCTCTCGTCGAAACCCATAAACTGTTCATGACCCATTCCAGCCGCCTGGAGACCGCCATGAGCCTGACCAGGCGGAGTGTGTATCGGGAGGACCGAGCAGATGTCCGGGCAGAGATAGAAAGATTGCGTCAGGCAATTGCCACTAATCGATGGCCTTCTGTTCGCGTCATCTCCGGCGACAGCGATCACTTCTTCACGCAGACAAATCAGGTCGCCAATTTTATCCAGGCGCTAGGTTTCGACAATGACGGCCGAATTCGAGCACGGGTTCAGGTAGATCAAACCAGGAACGCAGCACATTGCCCGCATGAGGAGCAGCCAGAAGAGATTGCGTTTCGTATCTCCGACCTTGCCGAGACCTGTTTCCGAGACAACGGGGCGACCTGGCTATCAGAGTACGAGTTCACAGCCTACGACATCAGCGTTGATAAGTGGCCCGATGTGGGCGGCGTGTACATTTTATCCAAAATGGACCCGCAGAATCACTGGGTTCCGCTCTACATAGGTCAGACTCAAAGTTTTCGGTTGCTTCTGTCGCACGAACTATGCGAGGAGGCGCGAAAGCTAGGGGTTACGCATATCCACGTGCGGATGATCCAGCGAGAGGCCACAAGAGCCGAGACAGAAAGGAAATTCCTTCAAGCTTATCCGCCGCGTTGAACATGCGATCGAACCTGGTACGGCGCCTAACGCTGTGCTTGAGCCAACACCCGCCCCGGTTCTTCCGCCGTCGCTCCGAAGCTATTGCGGGACAGCCCGTTCCACCGTCGCGGGGATTCGGACGCGCGCCGCCTGCCTGCCGAAACCTCGGCGCTGTCAGGTGCGTTCCACCATCCCCGCCGGCGGCTGTGGCTCAGCTTGCATCCGTCAGGCGGCGACATTCAACGGTTGGCCACGCTTGACTGTCAAAGACTCGTAGAACGTTGAACAACTAACCTTCGGAAAATTATGAAACGACATGCTTTTCTTTTCTCGGCTCTAACTGCGCTTGCCGCTGCGTTTGCGGGCGTGTCAGACGTTCGTGCCACCCCTGAACCAGGGCGGTACGTCGGCATTCTTCGCATCACCAAAACGCTGCCACCTTATTATTCCAACGCTCTTTCGGTCACCACGTCGGTGAAAGTCGAGGCGCAGGTGGTCCAGAGCGATTCGGGGCGAAGCCTGAACATTTTGGCCGCCGTGGCCGAGCCGCCCATTGCGGCATTCGACACCGAGAAGTCGGTCATCCGGGGATCCTTTCAGCCCGACGGCTCTTGTGTTATCCACGGGCCTCCTTTCGGCGGAGCTCCAGGCGCACCTAGCGACTATCTTGGCCTGGTTACTGAAAACGAGACCGGATTCACGCTCCGGCACGACAACCTGCCACTTGGCCTGGAGTTTTTTCTCGATCCGCACGCGACCCAGGCAGTTACCGACTTCGATTACAGGTTTCGGAGAGTCCGCCAATGACACGCGAGCCGCCGAACACTGCGCCGGAGCCAACCGCTGCCCCGCTTCTTCCGCCGTCGCTCCGAAGCTATGGCGGGACAGGCCGTTCCACCGGCGCGACCGTCCCGGTCGCACCCGTCGGCGTCCCGCCGACGGAATCCGATGGCGGGCCATGTCCCTCTCCTCCCCAGGAGGAGAGGGCCGGGGAGAGGAGGCCGTTTGTCTCGCGTCCCACCGTTCATCAGCAGGCTTAGATTTGGAACGCCTGTACCACAAATCAGAGCCTCGCGCCCCCCCCCCGGAACTGCGGCGACTGCGGCCGGAACGCCGCCTTCAGGCGGCAGTCGCGCCGCCCCCGCCGCCTCACGCCCCCGGCAGTTGCGGCGACCCCAGCTCTGCCTTCTGCCTTCTGCCTTTCCCAATTCCCGCCCCTCCACACCTGGCCGCATGTGAAACCGCAAACACCGCACAACCCACTGCCAATACATCTCTTCCGGACGGCTGAAATACTGGAAACAGCGAGCCGAACTCCTGCAACTAAAGCCTGGACGAAGTCTTGCCCAACTCCGATAATCTGGACGCAAAACCATGACCATAAAACGAACGCCCCACAGTCGCTCACTTCACTGTGAGTCCGCTAACCATGCCCGCACACCAAACATGCGAACAATGTCATGAGCGTACGGCAGAAGTACACATCACCCGCCTCATCGAGGATCGGGAAGAGCACATTCACCTTTGTCGCGTTTGTGCTGCACCACATTTATCGCCGGCTTCAGGGGTTGGTCGCGGGAGCTCCGGTTGGTCGGTGACATCCGCCGATGGCAAGGCGACGTACTTTCCAGATGGACAAAAGTAAGCTAACGCGGCGTAACCACGCGCCGCGGCGAACCCGGCCATGGCGCTCTGGTTGCAATCGTGTCCCCTCGCGGCCCGGATCGCTGAGCCTGGGCCGTTAGGCCACTATGACGCAGCCCTTCCAGAAGTTCGTCGTTGTCGCTCTCGTCCTACTTGGAGCGATGAGTTCATCTGGACAAGTGTGTTCGGTGGGTGTTTACGCCGGCGGTGTGACCTATTATCCAAGTCGCTGGGCGGTAGGTTCGCCACCATTTCGATTCGGCCTTCAGGAGTATAGCTATTCGACCGACGCGGCTGGCTACATTATCATGGTTTCCACAAGTCGAGGGACACAACCTGGCGACACATTTCACAGGCGCACTGAGATCCTCCTCGGACCGCGTTCGTTTTCTGTGCCCTTGCGGCCGCCTGTGGTTGCCATCATCGGTGGTGGACTCGTTTTGTCAGTTGGCCTTTTTCTGGCCGGCTTGAAATTCACCGATTACAAGCAAAGGCGACATGAGACACGAGTGGCCTAAGAAGGCGTTGCAGCAAACCGGCTCCAGGCGATTGAGTTTATGAGCCACTGGTTTTACAACATCATCGGCTTCGGCGCACGCGCGCTGCTCCACCCTCTCCGCCCTCTCCACCCTCCGCAGAGCTATGGAGGACGGGCAGCCCCGGCCGCTGAGGGTGTACGTTGCGGCGCCGGCGGCGCTATGAGCGATCTCTTTCCGTAAATTCAACTCCCAATACAATGTTATGAAGAAAGCCATCATCCGTTTCTGCGGTGCAGCGGCTCTGGCGGTTTGTCCACTGACTCGAGCCGATGTCAACGAACCTAACGTCGGCGACAGACCGCCGCCAATGGGTTTGGAAAAGCTGTTGCAGGCGCCATCGGACGCGCGCCCAAGTTGGGAGACGCTGAAGGGCCAAGTGGTTGTCCTCGAATTCTGGGCGACCTGGTGCGGACCGTGCATCGCGGCCATCCCTCACCTCAACGAACTGGCCGACCATTTCAAAGGGAAACCCGTCCAGTTCATCGCGATCACGGATGAGGATGAAAAGGTTGTCGGTCCGTTCCTCAAGAAAAAGCCGATTCACGCTTGGGTCGGTTTGGATACTGACAAGTCAATGTTCAAGGCCTACGGCATCGAGGGCATTCCCCATACGGTGGTGGTGGATCGCAAGGGAAAAATCGCAGCCATCGGTTTCCCGACAGCATTGACGGAGCAACATCTTGAGGACCTGTTGGCCGGGAAAAAACTCGAGCTGACACAGCCTAAACGAGGAAAAGACGAAGGTCTCCGCCCGGGCGAACTGCCGGGCAGCGCCAAACAAAAACAGACGGCATTGTTCCAAGTGTTGGTAAAGGCCAGTGAAACGGAATACGGCCGCTCGGCCTCCAGCGATGGCAGCCTTTCGATTTTGGGCTCGGACGTGCTCGGCGTGCTTTCGTCGTGCTATCAAATCAATGCCGTTAGAATCCTGACCAATTGCGTCCTGCCGGAGGGACGCTTCGATTTCATTGTCAAGACCCCGGCCAAAGATCACGAGGCTGCAAGGAGCTGGCTGCAACAGGCCGTCGAAACAACTTTTGGACTGACTGCCAAAAGAGAATCAAGAGAGATGGATGTCTATCTTCTCAACGCAAAGAATCCAAACGCCGAACATCTCGCACCCACGGTTTCCACTGGAGGTTCGTCTTCCAGTTCGGGTCCTGGTAGCATTCAGGCAGTAAGCGGGACGCTGGGTTCGTTGGCGTGGAGTTTGGAAAGCTTGTTGCGGAAACCGGTGCTGGATGAAACCCATCTGACTAATCGTTATGATTTCGAGCTGAAATGGGAGGTAAAGGATCGGGATCATCCAGACGCAGAGACATTGGCCAATGCCATGCGTGAACAACTAGGGTTGGAACTGACCCCGGCCAGGCAGACGGTTGCGGTTGTGGTAGTGGACAGCACGAAAAAAGAACGTGAATAGCCAGTCCTTGCTATTTATCAACGACATGATGCCGCCCAACACTTCGCTGATGGGTCCAATTGAGCAACGCGCGGCTCTTGGCGCTGTGGTGCGAGTGACGTGTTCTTAAACGAAATATCAGCTTATGAAAATTCTCTTGGGCGGACTTCTAGTTCTCAGTCTGGCGCTGAACATTTTTCTTTGGAACCGGCTTTCCAACCAAAGCAACCAATTGAAATCGGCGCAGGCCGGCGCCAGCGAGATCGATGAGTTGCGGCGGCAGAACCAGGAGCTGCAGATCAATCGAACGAGCGCTGCCGATTCTGCCAGTGCGGACGCGCGCGATCTGGCCCGGCTGCGGAATGAAGTCAGCCAGCTTCGGAAACAAGCCGCAGAAGCGGCAACGTTGCGCGCGCAGGCTGCGGAAGCTGCGCGATTGCGGGCGCAGCTTGCCACCGCGACGCAAGATTTGGCCCGCGCTGAAAGCGCACTGGCCGACGCTGCGAAGCTCTCGCCCGAACAAATGCAGCAGTTGAAAGGTGAGGCCCAGTCGGTTCGGTGCGTCAGCAACTTGAAGCAAATCGGCCTCGCCGCGCGGCTCTGGGCCAACGATCACAACGATGTTTTTCCGCCGGACTTCATTTCGATGAAGGACGAGTTGGGGTCGCCTCGGATTTTGTTCTGCCCCGCGGACGCCGCGGCCATTCCCGTCGCCGAATGGTCGCAACTGAACCCATCCGCGATCAGTTATCGATTCCTGAATCCGAACGGCAACGAAAGTGATCCAACCAAACTGCTCACGATGTGTCCGATTCACGGCCACGTCTGTCTGAGCGATGGCAGCGTGCAGCGGCGATGACGCGCATCATTTATGAGATGTTATTGGCCTAGCAGCCTGCTCAGAAAGTAGCAGCCGACGTGAGGAGGCTCTCATATCACTTCGGTTTCCGAGGAGATTTGAGCCTCGTTACCTCGGCTGCTACGGGAAGCAGCGTTTTTCAACGGGCTGTTAACCATGGCCTGCAGCGACCCCGGCCATCGCGCTCTGGTTGCCAGCGTGCCCGCTCCCTGGCCGGGTTGCTGAGCTTGGGGCGTTAGGCCTGCTATGGATGACACCACTTTTTGGCAGGAAGTTAGGCGGCGCCGCAACCGATTCTTTTTGTTTGGGGCGGCTTGGGTGCCTGTCGCCGCGAGTTTTCTGCTCCTCTATCAGTCGCTTTTCAACGACGAACCGCCTCCTTTAGTTCTTTTCGGATTGTTCATTGGATGGGCTGCCGTTTGGTATTGGATGGCACGCCGACTCACAGAGCTTCCCTGTCCGCGGTGTCGGAAACCGGCGATTGCCCACCCAATTTTTTTCATGCACGATGCCAAGTGCAAACACTGTGGATGCTCCAATGCACACGACTAGCCATGTGCTTTATCGAACCCGGCCACCGCACTCTGGTTGGAAGCGTCCCCCTCGCGGGCCCCGGGTCGCTGAGCTTGGACGTTGACCGCAGAGCACGCCATACCGCAGACGACACCAAACAAGATTGCAATGACAGTCGAATAAGCATAGGCTCTGCCTTCGTCAGAAGTCCAACGATGGCCATGCCGCGCAAGCCCCTTTCATTCCCACGAGCGAAGTGGACGCGCGGCACGCTCGCAGTCATCGCCGTCTTGGCCATGCCCATCCTCGCCCTGGCGGAGGATCGGAAAACGAGCGAGGAGGACCAAATCAACTGGGCCAAAGAAAGGCAGTTTTGGTCCTTTCGCGCGCCAGTGCCGCAAGCCCGGCCGGAAGTGAAGAACAAGCGCTGGCCCAGTCAGCGGTTGGATTATTTTGTCCTGGCGCGTATGGAACAAAAGAGCCTCTCCCCTTCGCCAGAGGCGGACAAGCGCACACTGATTCGCCGCGCGACCTTTGACTTGACCGGCTTGCCGCCCACGCCGGAAGAAGGCCTGGCGTTCCTTTCCAACCATCGCCCGGATGCTTACGCCCGGCTGGTCGATCGTCTGCTCGCCTCGCCGCGCTTTGGCGAGCGCATGGCCAGTGTGTGGCTGCCGCTGGTTCGTTACGCCGAGGACCAGGCGCACCAGGTGGGCAACGACACCACCATGTTTTACCCGCACGCCTACCGCTACCGCGAATGGGTCATCAACGCCTTCAACCGCGATTTGCCTTACGACCAGTTCCTTCGGCTGCAACTGGCGGCGGACCGGTATTTGCCGAAGCCCGCTCCCGACGCCGAGGACGATTGTCGAACCACGGCGGCCATGCCCCCTCCCCTCCCGGGCAGTCCTGGGGTTGAAAGCGGCGACCTGGCGGCGCTCGGCTTCATTGGCCTCGGTCCGAAGTACTACAATCGCGGCCAACTCGAAGTGCTCGCCGACGAATGGGAAGACCGCGTCGATACCGTTGGCCGCGCCATGCTGGGCTTGACCGTCGCCTGCGCGCGCTGCCACGACCATAAGTTCGACCCGATCACGATGCGCGATTACTACGGCTTGGCCGGAGTCTTCGCCAGCACCAGGATGGTGAACAAGACCGCCGACGGCAGAATCGTCGATGGCAAGATCAACGCCGACAAAATGCCGCCCGACACAATGCACGTGGTGGAGGAGGGCGAGACGAAAGACTTGAACGTGTTCATCCGCGGCAACGTTCAGAGCAAAGGTCCAGTAGCCGAACGGCGTTTCCTGCGGGTGTTGTCCGAAGGCGAACCGGTCGCGTTCAAAGATGGCAGCGGCCGCAAGGAATTGGCCGAGGCGATTGCGAGCAGCCGCAATCCCCTTACGGCGCGAGTCATGGTCAATCGCCTCTGGGCCGTGTTCTTCGGCCAGCCGCTCGTGCCGACCCCGAGTAATTTCGGCCATTCCGGCCAGCCCCCGACCTATCCCGAACTGCTGGACGACCTGGCGGCGCGGTTTCCGCCCAATGGGTGGTCGGTGAAAGGGCTGGTGCGGCAAATCGTGCTCTCGTCCGCTTATCGGCAAAGCTCGCGGGACGATGCGGAACAGGCCCGGCTCGACGCCGCCAACGAACTATTCTGGCGCATGAACCGGCGGCGCCTTTCGGTGGAACAGTGGCGCGACACGGTGTTGTTCGTCTCCGGCGACATGGAGTGGGCTGGCGGAGAATCCCTCGAACTGGACGACCCCAAGAACGTTCGCCGCACGGTTTACGCCCGCGTCAGCCGGCTCAAGTTGAATGACTTGCTGATGCACTTCGATTACCCGGACGCCAACGTCCACGCCGAGAAACGAGCCGTCACGACGACGCCGATGCAGAAGCTTTTCATGTTGAACAGTTCGTTCATGCTGGGGCGAGCGGGGTCGTTGGCGGCGCGCTTGACGATGGACCCCAAGGAAAGCGACAAATCCCGCATCGAGCGGGCGTATCGACTATTGTTCGGCCGGGAACCGGAGAAGGCGGAGCTGAAATTGGCCTTGGAGTTCCTGCGCCAGCCAGGCCCGCGGACGATGACGCGTTGGGAACAATACGCCCAAGTGTTGTTAACCTCGAATGAAATGCTTTATGTGGACTGACAAATCGGTTGCTCCCCCGGTAGGGCGGGCGTCCCCGCCTGCCGGTGCGGGCGGCTTCCAGCCGCGCGTTCGTTTTGGCGAAAGAGCACCACCCTGCCTTTGGTCCCGCCGCGAAATGCTCCAACGGATGTGCACCGGTTTCGGCGTCGTCAGTTTAGCCGGGCTGCTCGGACCGGAAGCGCTGGCCGCCGCGAGCGCCGAGCGACGGCCGCATTTTGCTCCCCGCGCCAAGCGGGTCATCTTCCTTTTCCTCAACGGCGGACCTTCGCACTTGGATACCTTCGACCCGAAACCGGCGTTGAAGGAATGTGCGGGCCAGCAGCCCACCGGCGATCTTTCCAGGAAAACCAAAGGCAGCGGCTTTATGCCCTCGCCTTTTGAATTTCATAAGTGTGGGCAAAGCGGCCTCGAAATCTGCGAGACGCTGCCGAATCTCGCGCGCGTCATTGACGACTGCTGCATCATCCGCTCGATGAAAACCGACGTGCCGAACCACGAGCCGGCGTTGCTGCAGATGCACACCGGCAACATTCAGCCGATCCGGCCCTCGATGGGGTCGTGGCTCCTTTACGGCCTGGGCACCGAAAACCAAAACCTCCCCGGCTACGTGGTGCTGCGGCCCAGCCCCAAGATCGTCGTCGGGCCCGCGCTCTGGAGTAACAGTTTTCTCGCGGCCGAATTCCAGGCCACGAGCGTCATCACTTCCGACATGCGGGTCGATAAACTCATCGCCAACATCAGAAATCCCAAGCTCACCGAAGCGCAACAACGCGAGCAACTCGATCTCCTCGGCCAATTGAACCGGCTCCATCTCCAGAAACGCGACGGCGACGCGGAATTGGACGGCCAAATCAAGGCGATGGAAACGGCGTTCCGAATGCAGAAGCGGGCCATGCGAACCTTTGACATCAGTCAGGAACCGGAGCACATCCGCACCATGTACGGCGACACCACCTTCGCCCGCTCCTGCCTGCTCGCTCGCCGACTGGTCGAGGACGGTGTCCGCTTCGTGACCGTCTATTACACCAGCGACAAGGACAACCAGCCGTGGGACACGCACGCCGACCATGATGGGCGCCATCGCAAGCTCTGCGCCGACGCTGATCGGGCTGCCGCGGCGCTGATTGCCGACCTCAAGGCGCGCGGAATGCTTGACGACACGCTCGTCATCTGGAGCGGAGAGTTCGGCCGCACGCCCTACGCGGAAAACAGAGAGAAGGAAAAAGTCGGCCGCGACCATCACCATACCGCGTTCAGCCTCCTGCTGGCCGGGGGCGGCGTGAAAGGGGGATTTGCTTACGGAGCTTCCGACGAACTGGGCATGAACGCCGTCGAGAACCCGGTCCACGTCCACGACCTGCATGCGACGATCCTTTGCCTGCTGGGCATCGACCACGAGCGTCTCACCTACCGTTACGCCGGGCGGGACTTCCGGCTTACCGATGTCCACGGCCGAGTAGTGCGGGAGATCTTCGCGTAATCGAAAACACCCGAAAGGGTGCTAAGAGCGTGCTTTAAGGTTGTCGGCGGACGCCGCGTGAGGGCACGCGGCCTACAGGAAATTGCCAAAATCCCGAAGCCCTGTAGGCCCGGTCCCCTGACCGGGCGATCTTCAAAACACACTCTAAGACCCCGCGCGCCTCAGCCCGCCTCTCGGGTTTATCGATTCATGGCGATTTGCTCCGCGCGTCGGCTTTGCGCGATTCGAGATAAGCGATCAGATCGGCGAACTCATCCAGCGTAAGCCCGACTTGCAGCCCCTCCGGCATCAAGGACAATTCGCTGGCGCGGCGGTTCACGACGCTCGCGCGCGCCACAAAGTTCGTTCGTCCGCCAGCATCGACGAGCGTCAGGCCGTCCGCCGTCTCCGCCTTGAGCACCCCGGAGAGGCTTTCCTCATCTTTGGTTTCGACGACGATTTGTTGGTAGCCCTCGCGGACGGCGCGGCTGGGATAGAGCACGCTCTCGATGACTTGGGCGCGGCTGAACTGCGCGCCGGCCATCGTCAGGTCGGGACCAATGCCGCCGCCACGCCCCTCCACGCTATGACAGCGGCTGCACGCGACACCTTGCTCGTTGAAGAAAATGCGCTCGCCCTTCTCGGCGATTCCAGCATGGGCCAACGCGTAGCCCTCGTAATCCCCCGCCTCCAACATTTTCGCGCCGCTGGCAAAGAGCGGCTTCCTCAGCGCCTCCGGGTCGTTGGCATAGATACGGCGCAGCTCGGCCAACACCGGCGCTGAAAAGGAGGCCCCGCGCGTTTCGATCTCCGGCAGCGTTTCGGCGCGAATCGGCGCGAGCGCCTTGCGGCACTGTTCGCGCACGACGGGATCGGCGCTGGCCAGGCCGTCGAGATAAGCGTCGAGCGCGCGCGGGTCGCTGAAACGCGTGAGCGCGCCAAGCGCTTCAGCGCGCGTAGCCGGCGATGCCCACGCGGCGAGCAGGTCGGACACGGCGGCTTTGTCGCGCAGTTTGCCCAGGGCACGAATGGCGGCGCGGCGTTCCTCGATGTTGGCGGATTTGAGCGCGTCGCGCAACGCGGCTGCGGCATCCGCTCCACCGCTGCGGGCCAGGGCGTCGATGGCTGCCAGCCGCAAAGCTGGCGGGGCAGCGATTCGTTTGAACAACTCAATCAACGCGGCGGAAACCTCGGGGCTCTTCCACTTCGGCGCCAGTTCGACGGCCTCGAAGAGCAACGCCGAGTCCGTGTCTCGATTCCGCACCGCCGTGGCCACGAGCGGCGCGGTGTCGGGATCGCGGATGGCTCCAAGCGCGTGCAGCGCGGCGCGGCGGACGGCGGGATTCGGATCCTGAGTAAAGCGGTCGCGAAGCCGCAGCGCGGCGTTGGTATCGCGGGCTTCGCCAAGCCCTTCCACGGCGGTGAGGCGCACCCGAGCGTCGTGGTCGGCGAGCGCGGCGCGCAGGGTTTCAAGAATGGCCGTTGTGCCGGCCCACGCAACGGCGCGTTCGGGGGCCGGGGCGTTGGCGGGATGATAGGCCCACCATTCACCGCGCCACTCGGGCGGTTGGTGATGGAGCGCGGCCAGCGCCTTCAGCGCCGCTCCGCGTGCGGCCAAGTCGGGCGCGCTCTTCTCATTGCGGCTGCTTCGATCGACGGTGTTCAGCGCCGCAACCAAGCCGGCGTCGAAGGTCTCGCGGAGCGCGAAAGCAGTCCCCTCACGGACCCGTTCGCTTTCGCTGGCGAGGCCCGCGACAACGGCGGGCCACGCATCGGGATGAGCGCGACCGATGCGATTGAGCGCGGTGAACGCGGCATAGCGAGCGAAGAAGTCGGAGTCGCTGAGGGCGGCGAGCAGCGCGGGAATGGCGTTAGTGTCGGCGATGCGACCGAGCGCCGTGGCGGCTTGAAAGCGAATGGAGGGATCGGACCGTCTGAGTAGCCGCGTGAGCAACGGCACAGCTTCCCGCACCCGGCGAGCGCCAAGTTGCCGAATGGCCTGGCGTGCCACGCTCGCATCGGCATCGGTCGCGGCGGCGAAAATGTCCTTTCGCGCCGCTCGTCCGCCATCCATGAGGTCGAGCGTCCAGAGCGCGTGCCAACGGGCCACTGCGGGAACGGAAGCGTCGTGCAGCAGCGCCATCAGCTTTTTGGGCGAGCCCTTCTCGCGCCGGACGCCGCGGACAAGCGCGCGTTGCGCGGTCAGGCGCACGGAATGCGACGGGTGCGAGAGGGCGCCGATCAGGTCAGCGGCGGGTACATTCGCAGACTGGCCGAGCGCGAGCGGCAGATACCACGCGGGCTTGGGCGCGGCGTGGGTGGGTCCGGTCCAACTGAGCCTCCAGAGGCGGCCGACGCTGGCTTCTTTGTCCTTCACATCGCGGTGTTGCCAGTCGCAGATGTAAAGGCCAAGGGCGTCAGGCGACAAGGCGATGCCAACCGGGCGAAAATCCTCGGGTTGGTCGTGGAACAACTCCTCGCTCATAAGAAAACGGAACGTGCCGCCGTCACGCTGGATGCGCGCGCGGATGACTTGGCGCTTGCCAAAGTCGGCCAGGAAGAGATCCCCGCGAAACTCGATGGGCAGCGCGTCTTCGTTGTAAGCGAGCGCACCGCACGCCGCGCCCGGGCCAAAGTCGTGCATCATCCATAGCGTGTAGGGCCGCCGCGGGATGAAGTCGTGCGGATAGCCATAAAAACCGCCGTCCACCATGTGCGTGAGGCGGCCCATCCACTGATACTCGTCGGTGTTGTCGTAGGTGAAGAGTTCATCCTCGGGGTCGAGCGCCACGTCGAGAATGTTCCGAACGCCGGCGCAATAGACTTCCAGCTCCGTCCCGTCGGGTCGCAGGCGCAGAATGCCGCCGCCGTGAAGGTTGACTTCCGAACCATCCCGGCCTTGGCAGTGATAAAGCCCTTTGTCGCCAATCGCCACATAGAAATATCCGTCCATCGCGAGGCGGAAATTGGCCGGAATATGGTCGTTCCAATCCAGCGCCCAGGGATTCGGGTTGGTTTGCTCGATCAGGTCCACTCGGTCTTGGCCGCGACCGTGGTCGTCGGTGAAAACTTGGGGTTGTGCAGGACATAGAGTTTGCCTTCGAGATATTGCAGGCCGAAAACAGCGTGGAGATTCGTGGCAAAGACCGTCCAGTGTCCGTCGGGATGCAGGCACAGGATGCGCCCGAACGTCGCGTCCGCCGCCGCGGTGATGTCCATCGGATCTTCCGCGACGAACACACGACCGTCCGGCGCGGCGCAGACGACGGAAGGATGTTTGACCGCGGGCGCGGCGGCGACGAGTTCGAGGCGCCAGTTGGGCAGCGTCCTGGGAATATCTGCGGCCCAAGCGTTGAGGCTGGTTAAGGCGAGGACCAGTAAGAACGCGGACGGGAAACACGAAATCCGCATCTCGCCATCGCCAGCTTCGATAGCGTTTTGTGTCAAAGTTTTCACCAGGAGGAGTTATCGCGGTTTACCTGGTCAAAATAGTTCCGCGCGCAAGTCGCCGCGCCAATCACTCCGGCATCCGAACCCAGAGCCGCCGGAAGAATCGGCAGGCCACGACTTAATTCGGACCAGATGTGCCGGCGCGTGGACGCCAGCAGCGTTTCGCGGAAAAGCCCTTCGCTCAGACCGAGGCCGCCGCCGATCACAACCGCCTCCGGGTCGAGCACGTTGACCAGCCAGCCGACCACCGCGCCCACGGCTTCGCTCGCCGACCGCACGATGGTCACCGCGCGCGTGTCGCCCGCGTAGGCCGCGGTGAGGACATCTTCACCACACCTCGCCTTGCCGCCGTTTTGATTAAAGCGCGCGACCAAACCGGGGCCGGACGCGAGTTGCTCGAGCGTCGGCATCGGCGCGTCAACGCTGCCGCTCGCGGAGGGGAGCGGACTGCTGCCCAGCGTGCCGGTGGCGCCGCGGGCGCCAGTGAACGGTTTGGCATCCAGCACGAGGCAGGAGCTGATGCCTGTGCCCACAGTGAGGTACAGAAAGAGCCGGAACGATTTGCCCGCTCCGAAGAAGGCTTCACCCAGCGCGGCGGCGCGCACATCGGCTTCAAGGACCGCGGGCGCGATTTGCGAAAGGCGTTCCCGTACCGGCAGCCCGCGCCAGTTGAGGCAGTTGGCGCTCGCGAGTTTGCCCCCACGGTCCACCAGCTCGCACACGCCGAGGCCGATGGCTTGGGCCGCCAACCGATCGGCACGCGCCGAGGCCGCCAGTTCGCCGGCCAGTCGCTCCACTTCCGCGAGCACCGCTTCGCCGCCGCGCGCTGGCAGCGTCGGGATGGTGCGGCGCGCATGGACTTTGCCTTCCGGAAAGGAGACGACCCCCGCGGCGATCTTGGTGCCGCCGACGTCAATGCCGAGGGCGCAGAAGGGTGCGGGGTTCAATGGCTTGGCTGAGGGGCTGAAAATCATTTCCTCGTCTTCAGACCCGCCGCGGCCGCTTCGTCGAGGAAGACTCGCACGTCCGGATGCCCTTGCAGGAACGACGCCGGGCACCGTTCGCCGCGCGGTCCTTCCACCATCGCCTTCACCGCCGCGGTCTTGTGCGGGCCATAGGCCATGACGAGAACATGCCGCGCAGCTAGAATTGTGCGCAAGCCCGCGCTGACCCCTTTCGACGGCGCGTAGTCGCCGCCGAACCACCGGCGGTTGGCCTCGATGGAAATTGATTCGAGGTTGACGACGCGCGCCCAGGAATCCTCCGGACTGCCCGGTTCGTTGAACCCGAGATGTCCGTTCTGACCGAGGCCGAGGACGATCAGGTCTAGACCGCCGGCTTGCGCGATGCGACGCTCGTGCATTTGAACGCTGGCCAGCGCCTGGGCTTCCAGCGAACTGATCGTGAAGAACTGTGCGGGCGGAATGTTCCAAGCTTCCGCCACCCTTTGGCGAAGGAGGTTGGCGCAGTTGCGCGGCTCGTCGAACGGCACGCCCACGTATTCGTCGAGCGCGAACACGTTCAGGTGCGACAGGTTCAGGTCGCGTTCAGCGATGCGGCGGTAGAGTTCCAACGGAGTGTTGCCGCCGGCAACCATCAAGTTGCGGATGGCCGGCTTCGCCAGCCGGCTGGCGAGCCAATCCGTGGCCGCCAGGTTGGCAAGGTCGGAATTGGGATGGATGGAGAGATTCATTCCATATCCGGCGCGATGCCGAGTTCACTTCGCCTCGGCCAGGCCTTGCGCCAGCGCGCGGATGTAGGCCGCGTTGCAGCCGCAGCAACCGCCGACATAGGAGATGCCTTCGCTGCTCGCGCTGCGGCCAAACTCCACGAATTCGCGGCGTGAGACTTGAATCGTCTCCAAATCGTCCGGGAATGCCGGCTGGCGGGTGAAGCAGTGACAATCCAGCGTGGTGTGAAACGCGGCCGGTTGCGCGGCGATGGGGACGTTTGGCGCCGCGCGCATTTCGCGGAGCAACGGCAGCATCCGGCGCGGTTCCTGTTCGCAGTTCGCGCCGACGGCGATCGCGCCGAGGTCGGCCATGACCCGGGCGCACTCGGCGGGCGCGTGGCCGTCAGTGCAAGCGGTGATCAGCGGGCGGAAGCTCATGGTGGCGACGGCGGACAGGCCGGCGGCGGCGGCGCATTGCAGCGCCACTTTCATTTCGGCGAGATGAAAAAAAGTTTCGAGAATGAGAAAGTCCACGCCAGCGTCCTTCAGGAAACGAATTTGTTCGGCGAGATGGTCGCGCGCCCTGTCCGTTGAGCCCAGGCCTTCGCGTTCGAGGAGTTGGGTGCGCGAGACGCTGCCCGCCACGAGGGCTTTGTCTCCGGCGACTTCCTTGGCGAGCTTGACCGCGGCGGCGTTGATGGATTCGGTCTGCGCGCCGTACCCGGCCCGGTGGAGTTTCTCGCGAGTGCCGAAGAACGTCAGCGCCTGCAAAACTTGCGCGCCGGCCCCGAGGAATTCGCGGTGCAGTTCGCGCAGGGCCTCGGGATGCTCGAGGGCTACTTCGGGCGTGAATTGGCCGCTGCCTTTGCCGGTCCCAACTTTCTCGCGGCCGGAACCGCTATCGACGTAGCCTCGGCGTTCGAGTTCGATCAGATAGCCGCCGTCGCCGAGGACGACGCGTTCATTGAGGAGCGTGGTGATGGGGCTCATGTTGGTTCAATCGTCAAATGGTTGAAGCGTTGCTGGCCGGAGGTGTCTCACGCGAAAGGGCGACGACGGAGACCAGGGCCATGACAATAGCCGCTACCTCACGCGCGCCAATTGTTTCTCCGAGGGCCAGGATGGCGAGCGGCACGCTCACCACTGGATAAAGCCCGGTGAGCGGCGTGATAACGGAAGCTTTGCCCGCGCCGGCGAAGGCGACGAGGATGGCGTAGTTGCCTACACTGAAAAACAGGCCGACCGCAACCACCAGCAGCCAGGTGCGGCTGGTGACGCGCGCCGGCCAGGGCTGGGTGAGCAGGATTACCGCGCCCACCGGCACGAACGCCGCCAGGAACCAGAACGTCGCGGTTTCCCCGGAGACGTAATTGGTGGAAATCTTCTGCAACAGCCCGCCAACGCCCCACAGTACTATGGGAATAAGCCCATACCGCAGCCAACCGGAGAGCACGCCGGCCTCGGCTTGCGCGTTGAACAGGTAAATCGCCACCAGGGACAGGGCGATGCCCGCGAGCTGCACGCCGTTTACCTTTTCCTTGAGCAGGAGCACCGCGAGCACGACGGTCACCAGCGGGTAGAGGGCCGTCAGTGGTGTGACGGTGGACGCTTTGCCGCCGAGGCTCAGCGCGTGGTAGTAGGCGACGTTCCCCAAGCACGCCAGCACGCCCGCCGCGAAGCCGCAGAGGATGCCACGCCTCGGAGTGCGCGAGCCGGACGCTTTTCTGGCGAACGCGAGCGCGGTGATGATCGGCAGCAGTCCGAGCGTGGAGAGCGCCTGGCTCTGCGCCGCCGAAAGCGCGTCGCCGATGAGCTTCGAAATCACCGCCCAAACTCCCCACGAGACAAGCGCAACGAGTGTCCAGAGGAACCAGCGCGGCATCACGCGAATCCTGCCCCGAACGGCCTCACAGCCTGTTCAGAAAGTAGCAGCCGACGTGAGGAGGCTCTCATATCGCTTCTGTTTCCGAAGAAATTTGAGCCTCGTTACCTCGGCTGCTACGGGAAGTGGCGTTTCCCAACGGGTTGCTAACCGACGACGCGCGCGGTTTCATTTCCCGAACGCGAAGGGTCAGAGTCGCCTGACGTGGGCCGCCAGGGCGATCCGGAAGTTCGGCGCTCATGATTTGTGTTCGCGGGAACGGTCGTGCACCAGGTGAGCCGGCTCGGCTGGCTTTTCGGTTGCGAAGGCCGGCGGCGTGAACGTGCTTTCGATCGCCAGGGCGCGCCCTTCGCGCCCCGACTGTTGGGCCTTGAGCATGATTTCCAAGACGTGCCGCGCGTGTTCGGGGGTCACGAGCGGGCGCGTCCCTTGCCGAATGCACTCGATGAGATGGCAGAGTCCGTCGGTCCAATGCCAGTCGGGATCGGTCTCTTTGAAGCATTGCCATGCGCTGACGGAATTTTGCCACAGCTCGTAGCCGTCCGGGTCCCAATCATCGCCGAGCATCTGAATGGTGCCGGTCGTGCCATAGACCTCGAGCGCGGGGCTGCGCTGCTGCTGAATGGTGAAGCCGGTGGTGACCGCGGCGAACGCGTCGTGGCCGAAGTCCAGCAGCACTTGCGCGTTGTCCTCCGCTTCGACGCGGACCTTTCGGCCGTTTATGTCCCGTTCGGGAATGGCCACGCCCGTCATGGCCGCGACTCGCTTCGCGGGGCCGAGCAACCCGGTCAAACTCGTGAGGCAATAAACACCGAGGTCAAAGAGACAACCGCCGCCCGGTTTGTAGAACCATTCGCTCCACGACGGGCCGGCCCAGCCGTAACGGGCGCGAGCCGAGCAGGGCTTGCCGATGTCGCCGCGATGGATCCTGCGGGACAGGGTCTGAAAGGTGGGACTGAGAATGGTGAATGGCGCGCAAATCAGGTGTCCGGGACTCCGTTTGGCGATTTCAACAAGCCCCGTCGCGTCCTCGAGCGACGTCGCGAGCGGCTTTTCGACCAGCGCGTGTTTGCCGGCTTCGAGCGCGGCGCGCGCGAGGGCCGCATGTTCATTCATCGAGGTCAGAATCACGACGAGGTCCACCTCCGGGGAACGAATCACCTCGCTGGCATCGGTGGCGAACGGCTCGATGCCCAGCTCCGCCCGCGCCCGCTCGCGCTGCGATGCGCGCCCGCAGGCCAGCGCGACCTCGACCTGGCCCGCGAGCCGGAGCCGGTCGATGCTCGCGCGGTAGGCGCTGAGGACGTTGCCGCAGCCAATGATGCCAATTCGAACCGGTTTGGTGTTCACGGTAATTCCTTAATCCGCACCTTTCGATGCCGGACAGCCTGGGGGTAGGGATAGTTCTGTAAGCCGATGTAGCCGGCGAGCGGGCGCTTCTGATCATCCGTCCAGGTATTTACAAGCCGGCCGTTGAGGCGGACCGAATAATTCAGGCCGACGCAAGTCAGTTCGTAGCGGTTCCACTCGCCGAACGGTTTCACGGACACTTCGACCGGGCCGTGGAACGGATAGATCGCTCCCGTCCCGCTGGCCGGCTTCGGTGGCTTGGGATCGCCGATCTCCATCTCGTGGCCTTGCTTGACCGCCACCCACGGATCATTCCCGGGATCGGGGAATCGGACGAACACACCGGAATCCGAGTCCGGCCCCTCCTGCACCCATTCGCCACGCAGCACGAAGTTGGTGAATGTCCGGTTGGTGAACCACCACAACCCCATGCCTTCGTGTCCGGTCGCGACGCCGTCTTCAACGGTAAAATGCCCAGGCCCGCATTGCGCCCAACCATCCGCCGCGCCTTTGCCAAAGAGGTGGACAAATCCGGCTTCGCCCGGCGCGCTCGGCGGAACGTGCGACAGCAGCTCGGCGGGGATCTCGCGGATGGGCCGGGCTTCGGCTTTGCGGAAAAAAATTTCCGCCCCCTCCGATTGAAGCTGAATCTGTCCATGGCTGAGCGCCATTTCCCGGCCGCCTTCCTTGTACCGCGGGTTGGTCAAGACGAGGACAACCTGGCCGTTGAGAATGTGGATGCCGGCGTTGCCCCACGTGATAACTTCGCACACGTTCCAGCCGCCGGGCTTTTCGGGGTCCAGCGCGGAGGTGATCCCCTCCCCGGTGGTGATTTGCGGCCCGCCCGGTTCGTAAAGGACACACTGCTCACCCGGCGCTTCGCCGCGATAAGGAATCCCTGGTTCTTTTTCCAAGACGACTTTCCGGCCTTCGATGTCAACATAAGTTCCGTTCACTCCCCACCATTGGCCGACTCCCTTTTGCATGATGTTGCACTCGACCGAGCGCATCCAGGCATAGCTGCCCGCGCCCTGCGGCCCGACGCACCAATAAAGCAGGCCGCTGTCGCGATAATGTTTCGGCTCGGCGCGCGGCGGCCACTTCTTTTCGCCCCACTTGTATTCCACCCGGACGTGGACGTTGCCGAACTCCGCCTTGGTCGTGATCGCGCCGAAGACTTGCCCCGACACACGGATGGCTGGCCCGCCGTCCTTTTGCACAACCGTGAAGACACCCAACGGGTCGTTGTTGAGTCCCAGGGGCGGCTCCGTCGTGGTCTTCGGGTCGAGGTAACCGCTGCTCTTCGGACCCAGCCATTTGTCCCAATTGGAAAGGTCCGTTTGATTGAACAACGACTGCCAGTCAGCCGGTGCGTCCGCCGCGGACGTTCCCCCACAGCTCAGCAACAGCCAAATTCCGGCGGCAAGCAGCAGCGGTGCGTTCAGCTTCATAAGCGCAATAGTTCTCGGTTGATTGGCTGACGTGCCCGCATCCTAAGAAAAATCAGCCGGCGGGGCAATGGGGTTGCGTAGCCTCTGAACCAAGGGGCGCGCAGCCCCCAGCGCCGGAATTAGCAAATCCATGTTTATTCCGTGTTTCATCCGTGGCTCAATTTCAAATATCCTTGGCTGGTGTTTCGCCATCGAACTTGCAAATCAATCTTATGGAACCAACAACCCTGGCCCAGGGTCCGTTCGCGGCCCTGACATTCATCGCGGCGCCGGCGCTCTTGACGAACGCTTCGAGCGTGCTGGCATTGAGCACGATCAATCGAATGTTGCGCACGCGCGATCGCATGCACGAGTTGTTCGCCAAGTCGGAGGGGGGCCGGCAGCCGGAGACGGATGCGGCCCGTCTCATCCAACAGGTGAATCGGGTCGAAAAACAAGCGACGCTGCTCTTGCGCGCCCTCCACTCGATCTATTTGGCGCTCGCGGCGTTTGCCGGGGCGACCTTCGTCACTTTACTGGGCGCCGTTCTCGTTCCGTTCCAGGGAGCGATTTGGTTCCGTGTGCTGGCCGGACTTGGGGTGATGCTGGGATTGATCGGCGTGGGTGGTCTGGTGTTCGGCAGCGCGAGCCTCTTCCAAGCCACCCAACTGTCGCTGCTCAACATCCGCGAGGAAGCAACCCTCATTCGCGAGCGCCAGGGTCAGCGGCGGCCAGCCGCCGCCGGCCGCCCTGAGGCCGAACCAGGAGCAAAACCTTGAATGAGCGGTTAACGGCCTGTTCAGAAAGTAGCAGCCGACGTGAGGAGGCTCTCATATCGCTTCTGTTTCTGAGGAAATTTGAGCCTCGTTACCTCGGCTGCTACGGGAAGTGGCGTTTTTTAACGGGCGGTTAAGCCTTCGCGCCGCGTGGCACCGCCGGCGCTGCGGCCGGTTCCTCGGTCTTCAACAGGTGGAGGCGTTTCAGCACGAGTGAGAAAACATTCAATCCCATCCAACCGCCGAGCAAGGAGCAGACCAGCGCGCTAAACGGGTTGAGGATGACGCCTTTGGGAAGGGCGGAGAAGGAGAGGAAGATAAAGGACCAATACAGGACGAAGCCCGTAATCAGCCCCACGACCATGCGCCACCACGGCAAATACGTCAGGCGGCGGCGCAGGGAGCCGTTTTTGAACCCCAACGGAAGTCCGCCGCTAAACGCCGCCAGCAGTCCGCCGAGACTGCCGCCCAACGCGGACAAGCTCAGAAGCATCATTGGCAAGCTGACCCGTACTTCGCCTAGTTCCGGCGGCAGAGTGTCCGCGAAAGCCTTGATGCCAACGGTGCCGCAGCGGGTGGGCCGGAAGGCGATGCGCGTTTCAAATTCGCCGGGTTGGATGGCGTGGGTCAGCGATGGAATTTCGGCACTGCCGCTAACGATGGCGGTGGAGATCGAGCGCGGCTCATCGGTGGCGATCGGTTCTCCATTGATGTCCTGCAATTGCACCAGCAGTTCCGCGGTATCGAGAAGTGAAATCTGGGGCGGGCTGGCGCGGACATTCAACCGCACGATGGGCGGCTTGAAGCTGAAGCTGAGCGTGTTGGTGGGTGGGAGTTTGATTTTGGGCGTGGCATTCACGCATTTCACTGTGATGGTGCCAACCTTGCCGGCGGTGAGCCGGGTCTGGCCGGTGTCTTCGCCGGGTCCAATCGCCACAGTCGCCGGCTCGAGTTTCCCACTGCTGCAATCAAGCTGAATCTCGGTTCTCTTGCTGACGGGCCGGCCAAGGAAAATCTGGATGATGGCGGCGTCCTGGTTGTCGGCCAAATAGGAGCGACCCACGCTACCAGCCAGGAACCCCGGCTGCCCGCCACCCGGAGTAGTCAAGCCGAAGAGGCTGCCGAGCTGATGAACCGTGTCGTGCACGCTTCGGGCGGCGTCGCTGATGTCGCGAGCGGTGCCTCCGATTTTCGAGGCTTCTCTTCCCAGATGGGTTCCGGATTCGGGCGCTGCGGGAGTCCCGGTAGGAGGGTTGGGCGTGAAACCCGGGACCGACTGAGATGACGCGAGCGCGAACGGTTTGACCCGAACGAGGGTCGTGTCGGGCCGCAGTTCGCGCTGGGTGGCCCAAAGCTCGATGATTCCGCCTTCATGAAGCGGGACGCTGCAATGGCCGGAGCTGTCGCCGGCCTTGATGATCACGTTCGTCTTCTGTACGCCCGAGAACTGGCGCGCTTCGATGTCCGCCGTTAGGTCAACTCGCGCGGTAAGCGGCTGATTCGCCGCGTCGCGCAGCGACACCTCGACTTCGACCGTGGTGCCATCGCCCACGTTGCGGGCCGTGGCCGAAATCGCCAATTTGACCGGGCGGGGGATGGTCGCCCAGACTGCGGTCGCCGGCGCGGCGGCCATCTGGCCAGCCAGGTGAAGGGCGAACACCGTGAGCGAGCAAATCCCGCTCCAGCGGAGCAGGCCGGCTGAATTGAAGTGCTTTTTCATACTGTCTTTTCTCCAGGTTCGGAACTCGGCGCCGTTTCTATCTCCCTTCTCGCCCGTCGCATCCGGTTTTCCGCGCCAAAATCCATTTTCGCCACGAGTCGAATCGGGCTTCTACCGTACATACGTATGAAGAGCACCCGATCTTTCAAAAAATCGTAACTTATTTGAGAGCGTGTCCGGAAAATGGGTAGCACGGGCGACTCGCCCGTGCCGATCGGCGACTCGCCGACCGGAAGTTCGAGGCCGCAGCTCCGTAGGAGCGACCTATTTGCAGCAAACCGAGCCCACCCAGTTTAAAGCCCCGTCGGGGCGGCATCTTCCGCTTCGATGTGGCTCCTACGGAGCTTTGCTTTTTTGCCGTCCGCTAGCTACAAAGATGCCGCGCCGCTGGGGCTGGGAACGGCGCCCCTGGCGCTTAATTCAACGGCGGTGGGACCCTTGGGTGGGGCTGTCGCTGGTTTCCTCGCGTAATTGTAAAGCCGTGACGGTTATACCACACTACGGCCCCGACCGGAGACGATAGAACCGGGCGGGAAAGCTGGCCGCTTGCAGGTCGGCGAAGGAAAGCGGCGCGGCGCCCAGTGTGTTGGTCTGCAACGGTGCCCAGGTCCGCAGGTTGGTCGAGGCCTCAATGACCACCACCTGGCCGGCTGGACCCTCCGCTTTGAATCCAAATTGGCCGTTGGCGGAGTAGAGGAGATCGGAAATGGCGAGTGGCTGGCGCAAAATCGTCTCCACAAACCAACTGGAGGCATTACCGCGTCCGGCCACGATATAGCCGCGGGCGCGCAAGGTTGTGTTGGTTGGCAGGGCAAGTCCGGCCAGTTGCCAGCCGCCCGGGATGCGGATGCCCGCGCCGAGATTTGTCCACGAGGCGCCGTCGGGTGAGTATTCAAAAGTCGTGCGCCAGACTTCGGGACTCGTGCCCCCGCGCACCCAGGTCAGGGTCGAGCCATCAAAGGTCAGGCTCTGGGTTGCGGGATCGGTGTTGTTGAGCCGGCCAATGTTATTGCGGCTCTGCCCGCCCAGCGTGCCGAAGCCGCCTCCCACCAGAATTTTCCCATCCGCCTGCAACGCGAGGGAATTCACGCCACTGTTTGCCCCCGGATTGAAGCTCGTGTCCAGTGTCCCATCGGCATTGAGCCGGCCAATGTTGGTGCGGCTCTGCCCGCCCAACGTGCTGAACCCGCCCCCCACCAGAATCCTCCCGTCCGCCTGCACCGCGAGCGAGTAAACCGACGCGTTAACGAAGGGCCTACCTCCGGCCGACGGATTGAAGCTGGTGTCCAACGTCCCATCAGCATTAAGCCGTCCGATGTTAGCTCGGCTCTGCCCGGCCAGCGTCGTGAAGAATCCCCCCACCAGAATCTTCCCGTCCGCCTGCACCGCCAGGGAGTTCACCTGACCGTTTGTCCCCGGATTGAAGCTCGTGTCCAGCGTCCCATCGGCATTGAGCCGGCCAATGTAATTGCGGTTCTGCCCGCCTAGCGTGCTGAAGTAACCGCCCGCCAGAATCTTCCCGTCCGCCTGCACTGCCAGGGAAAGTACGGGTCTGTCTGTCCCCGGATTGAAACTGGTGTCCAGCGTCCCATCGGCATTGAGCCTGCCAATGTTAGCGCGGCTCTGTCTGCCCAGCACGGTGAACTCCCCGCCCACCAGAATCTTCTCGTCCGTCTGCACCATCAGGGAATGCACAAAGCCGTCTGCCCCCGGATTGAAGCTCAGCTCCAGTGTCCCGTTGGCATTGAGCCGACCAATGAAACTGCGGATCTGCCTGGCGAGCATAAAGAACTGGCCCGCCACCAGAATCTTCCCGTCCGTCTGCACCGCCAAGGAAAGCACATCACCGTCCGCCCCCGGATTGAAGCTGGTGTCCAGCGTCCCATCGGCATTGAGCCGGCCAATGTAGGTGCGGATCTGCCCGCCAAGCATGAAGAAGTGGCCCCCAACCAGAATTTTCCCGTCCGCCTGCACCGCCAGGGCATTCACGTAATTGTTGGCCCCCGGATTGAAAGCGTCGGGAAGCGGTGACTGCGCCAGAGCGGCCAGGACAAAGCTGTGGGCCGAGAGTGCCAGCACGGCCCAGTGCGCCGCGTGGAGAATTCGCTTGTGCGTTTTCATACTGTTGTAGTGCGCGGTAAGCTCTGCCTGATTGACCGGTGCGGAATAGGTCCAGGCATGGACACACCCACGTCAGCAGGCAGACAGAAAAACAAGGTGGGCACAATGAGAGATTCGACGAAGAATCGGAGAAAAGCAAGGAAAACTGTGGCAAAGCAGCGGGCTGGCCAGGGTTAAGCTTTTGGAAAGTTTTGACCACGGATGACACGAATTACACGGATTAAGATTCTGTTCGGCCAGTTTTATCCGTGTGATCAGTGTCATCCGTGGTCAATCCCATGTTGGTTGCGGCTGGCCGCGGGGAGTTATCCGTGGTCCTCCGCTCTCCGCCGACCTAGAATGAATCAGCCCTGTGCGGCCAGCAGAGCCGATTCAAGCCGTAGCAGCCGCAGAGCAAATGTGCGGTCGGAGCCGCGACTTTACCAAGGGAGCTTTCGATCGTCCGGGTTAAGTTTTACTGACGTTGTAGCCATGGAATCATTAGATTTACTCACGCTCGGCGGTCTGCCAGCGCGGGCCGCCGGCCAGTCAAAAAGCATGGCCGCACACACGCATCAAACTTCGGCGCGGTTGAGCGCCCGGTTGCCTTGGCGGAAGGGCCTGGGAAAGGGAGGATTTATTCGACGGCCCTCCCGGCTCGTGCCGCACGGGGCGAGCGGACCCCTGGCTGCCGTGCGGTGGATGGAAAGCTCGGAGCGCGGCTGTGGGCGAAGCCCCAGTCGCAGCGGCGGGGCACGGAGCAGGGCGTTGGGGTAGCTTGGCGCGTCCTCCACTTCGGCCGCGCTGCGGCTGGTCCTGCGGACACAACCGCGCTCCCCGCTCGTGCCGCGCGGGGAAATGGAACCGATTGGCCGGTCGCGCTCGACTGGGCCGTTGAGCGAGAGGGAGTTAGCAAATTTCTCACTGTGAGAAATTTGGTTTTAAGGTCCTACGGACGGTCACCATAAGGAATGAACACGAACTGCGGAGGGAGGCGAAGATGGGGCTCGGCAGGAGCCTCGCCCTGCCGGGTCCTACGGACGGTCTCTAAGCGAGGCTGCCACCGAGCCGTGACGGGGCCGGAGCCATTGTAAAGAGTTAACTGAGACACAGTCGTAACTCCTTGTGGCCGTGGGGTTTATCAAATTTCTCACTGTGAGAAATTTGGTTTTGCGGCAGCTCCGTAGGAGCGGCCTATTTGTAGCAAACGGCTCCAACCGGGTCCAAAGCCCCATCGGGGGGCGGCATGTTCGGCCTTGATGGCGCTCCTACGGAGC
>WNGG01000112.1_pt1 | contig 75693 bp, 63 predicted proteins | sample 5400661 | NCBI WGS metagenome assembly WNGG01 (sample SAMN13153372, study PRJNA577476) | soil metagenome | isolation source: 100 cm soil or saprolite under Garry oak tree replicate 1 | place: USA:California | collected 2016-06-15
GCGGGGCTGAGAAGGGGGAGGGATGGCGCGGATCGTGGACCCGAAGCGCAAGGTTCGCCGCACGGCGCTCGTAGCGGGCGCCGCCACCCTCCTGACCTCGCTGACGGCGGCGGCGACGGTGCCGCTGATCCAGAGCCTCGGATACGTCGTCTTCCTGGCGCCGATCCCGATCCTCGGGATCGCCTTCCTCACCTACCTGATCTACAGGGGCCAGCAGGCGGCCGAGATCGACCGCGTCGAGGACGTGATGCGGATCCACCTGGAGACGATCGAGGCGCTCACCCTCGCGATCGACGCGAAGGACCCGCACTCCCAGGGGCACGTGCGCCGGGTGCAGGCCTACGCGCTGGAGCTGGCGCGCCGGATGCAGGTGCCGCACCACGAATTCGAGGCGATCCGCACGGCGGCCCTGCTCCACGACATCGGGAAGCTCGCCATCCCCGACTACCTTCTGAACAAGCCCGGGAAGCTCTCCGAAATGGAGTATCAGAAAGTGAAGGTGCACCCCAAGGTCTCCGCCGAGATCCTCGCGAACGTCGAGTTCCACTATCCGGTCCTGCCGATCATCCGGCACCACCACGAGCGCTGGGACGGATCGGGGTATCCGGACGGGCTGAAGGGGGAGGCGATCCCGCACGGAGCGCGCATCCTCGCGGTCGCGGACGCCTTCGAGGCGCTCACCTCCGACCGTGTCTACCGCAGCCGCACCAGCCCCGAGCAGGCCTGCGCCGTCATCGAGGCGTGGTGCGGGATCCATTACGACCCTCAAATCGTCGCGGTGCTCCGCGCCCACCTGAGCCAGATCGTTGCCGCCTCCGATCGGGCCGCCCGGGGCCCGGTCGTCGCCATCACCGCCGGCCCTGCCGACGCGGAGCGCATGCCCGGCTTCCAGCCGGGCGTGGCGGCGCTCTGGTCGGCGACCGACCCGGCCGAAGGCCCCGCCTTCGAGGGGCTGCTGCATCGCGGCATCGCCCCGGAGTCCGGGAGCGCCCAGGCCTCGCCCGGGAGCCCCGAGGCCTCCCAGGCGCGCGCCGACGCCCCCGAAGGGCGCGCCGTGCCGCGCTCCGTCCTGAGCGATATCACCTCGGCGCACCGCGAGGTCTACGCCCTGTACGAGATCGCCCAGACTCTCGGCTCGTCGCTGCGGCTGGTCGAGATCCTCGACCTGGTGGTGAGCAAGATCGGGCAGCTGGTTCCCTACCACACGTGCGTCATCTACATGCTCGAGGACACGGGCGAGACCCTGTCGGCGCGTTTCGTCTCCGGGGCGAACGCCGAGGCCCTGCGCGGGCGGGCGCTGCGCGTGGGCGAGGGGATCACCGGCTGGGCCGCGAGCCAGCGGACCAGCCGCTTCTCCACCACCCCCGGACTCGACCTGGCGGGGTCCACGATCGACGCCTCGGAATACTCCACCGTGGCCGCCTTCCCCCTCTGCCACGACGGCAAGCTCCTGGGGGTGATCACGCTTTATTTCCCGAAGGGGATCCCCTGCCTCGACGACCACGTGCGGATGATGGAGATCATCGCCAAGCTGTCGGCGGGCGCGATCTTCAACAGCACGATCTTCGCCGAGACGCAGGAGTCGGCCCTGACCGACGACCTGACCCACCTGCCGAACTCGCGCTACCTGCGCCAGGTCTTCCAGCAGGAGACGATCAGGAGCCAGCAGGCGGGGCAGCCGATGGCCTTACTCGAGATGGACCTCGACAACTTCAAGGAGATCAACGATCGGCTGGGGCACCAGGTGGGGGATCGCTACCTCGCCGAGGTGGGCCGGGTCCTGCGCAGCCACCTGCGCGAGCGCGACATCCTGGTGCGCCTGTCGGGGGACGAGTTCGCCGCGATCCTGCCGCTCACCGGCTTCGCGCCGGCGGCGCTTCTCGCCGAGCGCCTGCAGCAGGCGGTCGACATCTTCGCGCTGCGCGTGGAGGAGGGGAAGGTGGCGCGCTCCGGACTCTCCATCGGCATCGCGCTGTACCCGCAGGACGGCGAGACGTTCGAGGAGCTGATGATGCGGGCCGACTACAACATGTACCAGAACAAGGCGGCGCGGAAGTCGGCCCGCCTCGCCCTCGCGCCCAACATCATCCCCTTCCCGCTCAAGTCCCCGGGCGGCAAGAGCTGACTCCTACGCCCCGGGGCGCGTAGGCGCGCGGCCTCGCGACGCGGAGCGGGCGTCCGGGCCCGCCACCGCGTCCTCCACCGCTCCCAGCCGCGGGCCGCTCATGCGAGGCTCTCCGGCATGTCGCTCAAGCGCCGGACCCTTCCTGCCGCTCCGATCGCGGCGTTTCTCCTCGCGGTCGCCAGCGGGCGGACGGCGCGTCGGCGGCCGTGGGCCTGGGGGGCTCTTTGACAATCCCCGGGGGGTACAGTACGATGCCTGCCCCTCTGCAAAAGGATCCGTTGATGCGGCCGTTTTTGCGGGCAGGCTGGACCCGGTGGTGCGCTGCGATCGTCCTGGCGCTCCTCGCCGTCTCGATGCTCCACGCCGCCGCCCCGCACAGCGCGGCGCAACGCGACTGCGCGACCTGCAAGGCGCTCAGCTCCCCCGGAGTGGCGCAGGTGCCCGGGGACATCGGCCGTCCTGCGGGAGAGCCTTCGCAGATTGCCGCCTTCTCCTCGGCGTTCGCGTTCAGCGCCTCCGCCCGTTATCTCAGGCCTCTGCGCGCCCCCCCGAGTTTCCCGGTCCTCTGACGTATTCGCGGTGCGGCATTCCGTCCCGGCCCGGAGCCACCCGGCCCGGATCTGGACCGACGGGCCGCAATGACGTTGAGCGACCTGGTTTCGACGGAGGAATCATGAGACCGATAGTGTCGTGCAGAGCGGTGGCGGTCCTTCTGGCGCTCGGCCTGCCCGCGGCCGCGGTCCGGGCGGAGGAGAAGGCCGCGCAGCCCACGGCGGGGCCTGCGACCTCCAGCGCCGCGCAGGCGGAGAAAGGGCCGGCGGGCCCGCCCTCGCCCGAGCCGGCGAAGGCTACGGCTCCGCCCACGGCGGCGGAGGTCGAGGCGCTGCGGCGCGAGATCGAAGAACTCAAGAAGCAGATCCAGGCCCTGCGCGACCAGGTGCGCGCCGCGCTCTTGCCCGAACAGGGGACCGCGTCCGGCGCGGCCCCGGCGCAGACGGCCTCCACGCCCCTTCCACAGCCGCCGATTCCGGGCCTCTCAACCCCGCCCCCCGCGGCGCCCTCCCAGACCTCCAACTACTTCAATCCCAGCGTCTCCGTGATCGGCAACTACCTGGGCGTCGGCGGCAGCAACGGCACGGAGAACCTGCCGAGCTCGAGCCTGCGCGAGTCGGAGGTCTCTTTTCAGGCCATCGTCGACCCGTACGCGCGCGCCGACTTCTTCCTTTCCTTCGGCGAGGAAGGGGTCGACGTCGAGGAGGGCTTCGTCACCTTCACCGCTCTCCCCGCCGGGGTCCTCGCGAAGGTCGGGCGGATGCGGACCGCCTTCGGCAAGATCAACCCTCTGCACCTCCACGTCCTTCCCTGGCCCGACGAGCCTCTGCCCATTGTGAACCTTCTCGGCGGCGAGGAGGGCTGGGTCGGCACCGGCGTCTCCGCCGCGTTTCTCCTGCCGCTTCCGGGCGATGTCTTCTCCGAGGCGACGGTCCAGGTCCTGCGGGGCGACTCGGGAGAGCTGTTCGCGGCGCCCGACAGGGGCGATCTCGCCTACAACGGCCATTACCGCGTCTTCGGCGATCTGAGCGAGGCGACGAACCTCGAGGTCGGTCTCTCCTACGGCCAGGGACCGAACGGCCTGACGCCGGGCTCGAAGACGCGCCTCGAGGGCCTCGACGCGACCCTACGCTGGAAGCCGTTGCGAACGGCGACCTACCGCTCCGCCTCCTTCCGAGGCGAGTTCATAAGAAGCCGGCGCGAGGATCCCCTCGGCGACCAGACGGCCGACGGCTGGTTCCTCTCCGGCGAGTACCAGCTCGCGAAGCGCTGGTTCACGGGGGCGCGGATCGAGTCGGCCGGGCACGCCGACGACGCATCGCAAACGGACCACGGCAAGGCCCTTCTTCTCACCTTCTGGCCGAGCGAGTTCTCCCAGCTCCGGGGCGAGCTTCGCCGCCGCGAGTACGCCGACGGAGAGACGGCCGACGAGCTGCTTCTTCAGCTGCAATTCGCGATCGGCGCCCACGGCGCCCATCCGTTCTGAGGTGTTCACGATGAAGCCAACGAAGCTCGCTCTCGCCGCTCTCGCCCTCGCTCTCGTGGGATCCCCGGGCACGCCGGCCTTCGCCAAGCTGAAGGTCGTCACCACCCTGCAGGACCTCGCCTCGCTGGCCGACGCGGTGGGCGGGGACCGCGTCGAAACCTTCGCGCTCGTGAAGGGGTACCAGGACCCCCACTTCGTCGATGCCAAACCGTCGTTCATCCTGAAGCTGTCGCGCGCCGACCTGCTGATCGCCGCGGGGCTCGAACTGGAGATCGGCTACCTCCCGCCGCTCATCGACCAGAGCCGCAACGACCAGATCCACCCCGGCTCGCGCGGGTACCTCGATGCGTCGACCGGCTGCGAGATCCTGAACCGCCCCGTACAACAGGTGACCCGCGCGATGGGGGATGTCCACCCCTATGGGAATCCCCATTACTGGACCGACCCCGAGAATGGCCGCATCATCGCGCGTTCGATGGCCGCGAAGCTCGCGGAGCTCGATCCCTCGAACCGGGAGGCCTACGCCGCCAACCTCGCCTCCTTCGAGGGCAAGCTCACCGAGAAGGAGAAGGAGTGGGCCGCGAAGATGGCGCCGTATGCCGGAGCCAAGATCGTGACCTTCCACGACTCGTGGCCGAACTTCACCCGCCGCTACGGCCTCAACATCGTCGGACACATCGAGCCGAAGCCCGGCATCCCCCCTTCGCCGACGCACACGCTGGAGATCATCAACCTGATCACGACGGACAAGATCCCCCTGGTCATCGTCGAGCCCTACTTTGATCTCAAGACGCCCAAATTCATCGCGGAGAAGACCGGCGCGACCGTCCTGACCTTCTATCCGTCGGTGGGGGGAGTGCCGGAGATCAAGGACTACTTCGCGCTCTTCGATTACGACATCGGCGCTTTCGTCAGCGCCATGAAGGGCAAAGCATGACCATCTTCCAGATCCTTCTTCCGGCCTTCGTCGCGAGCCTGATCCTCACCGGGATCCACGCCTACCTTGGCGTGCACGTCGTCGAGCGCGGGGTCATCTTCGTCGATCTGTCGCTCGCGCAGATCGCGGCGCTCGGGACGACCGTGGCCTATCTGGCCGGTTACGACCTGCACGCCACCGGAGCCTACCTTTTCTCGCTCGGGTTCACCTTCCTGGGCGCGGCGATCTTCGCCGTCTCGCGGGTCCATCGAAAGACGCGCATCCCGCAGGAGGCGATCATCGGCATCGTCTATGCCGTGTCGGCCGCCGTGGCGATTCTCGTGATGTCCAAGGCAACCCAGGAGACCGAGCATCTGAAGGAGATGCTGGTCGGGAACATCCTGTCGGTGACCTGGCTGGAGCTGCTCAAGACTGCCGTTCTCTACTCCCTCGTCGGCGTCTTCCACTACATCTTCCGGAAGCGGTTCCTGCTCATCTCGATGAACGAGCAAGAGGCCGAGAGGCGCGGATGGAACATAAAATTCTGGGACTTCCTCTTCTACGTTTCGTTCGGCTTCGTGGTGACCTCCTCCGTGGCCATCGCGGGCGTGCTGCTGGTCTTCTGCTTTCTGATCGTTCCCTCTGTGACCGCGATGCTCTTCGCCGAGAGGCTGGGCCCACGTCTCGCGATCGGGTGGACGATGGGAGCCCTCGTGTCTGCGGTGGGGGTCTCCTTCTCGTTCGTGCTCGACCTCCCGACGGGAGCCACGATCGTCGGGACCTTCGGCGCGGCTCTCCTCGTCGTGGCGGCGTTCTGGCGCGGGTTCCGCCGGGTCGGTCGAAAGGCGCGCGGAGGGTCGATGCCGCGGGCCGCCTCCTGAGGCACCTCACCCGCGCCGGCCGAGGTTCTCGTCGGGTCCGGTCCGGCCATCGGTGGCCGTGAGGCCGGCCTCCAGCGGCGCGCCGGGGATGAGGTAGGGGGCGCCGGTCGCGGGGTCGATCTCGACCCGCGCCTCGGTCTCGTAGGCCTGGCGGATGAGCTCGGGCGTCAGGACGGCGGGCGGCGGCCCCTCGGCGAGCAGGCGGCCGCGGTGCAGCAGGATCAGACGGTCGCCGTACCGGGCGGCCAGGTTCAGGTCGTGGCTGACGGCGACGACGGTCAGCCCCCGCGTCCGGTTGAGGCGGCGCAGGATCTCGTAGATCTGCAGCCGGTGCTTCAGGTCGAGGAAGGCGGTCGGCTCGTCGAGGAGGAGGAGGCGCGGCTCCTGAGCGAGGGCCCGCGCGATCAGGGCGCGTTGCCGCTCGCCGCTGCTGAGCTGGTTGAGATGCTTCTCCTCGTCCTCCGCCAGATCGACCTGGCGCAGCGCGGCCCGTGCCGCGGCGAAGTCCTCCGGTCCTTCGAGTCCGAAGAGCCCCAGGTGGGGCGCTCGCCCCATCAGCACCACCTCGAGGACGCCGTAGTTGAACAGGAGGTGCGACTCCTGGGGGACGACGGCGACCCGCCGCGCCCGCTCGCGCGGCGGCAGGGCGCGCGCCGGGCGGCCGGCCAGGATCACCTCCCCGCTCTCGGGCAAGAGCGTGCCCGCGAGCAAACGCAGAAGCGTGGTCTTCCCCGATCCGTTGGGGCCGATCACCCCGAGCATATCGCCGGAGGCGATCCGGATCGAGAGATCCTCGAACAGCGGGGGCCCTCCCGGATGGCGGAAGGAGAGGCCGCGCGCCACGAGGATCGGGGGCGTCTCACTCAAAGTAGGTCGCTCCCCTCTGCGCGCGATAGAGCCAGAGGAAGACCGGGCCTCCGCACAGGGCGGTGATCACTCCCACCGGGATCTCGGTTGGCGCCATCACCGTCCGCGCCACGCTGTCGGCGGCCATCAGGAAGATCGCGCCGGTCAGCGCGGAGGCCGGGACGAGGAGGCGGTGGTCCGGTCCGAACAGGAGGCGTGCGGCGTGCGGCACGATCAGGCCGACGAAACCGATGAGGCCGGTCACCGAGACGACGGCGGCGGTCGCGAGCGAGGCGACGAGAACCGCGACGAGGCGCGTGCGCTCCACCGTCACCCCGAGGCTGCGTGCCACCTCCTCGCCGGCGCTCAGGAGGTTGAGATCGCGCCCCAGCGCCGCGAGGACGATCACGCAGACGAGGAGCAGGACGCTCAGGAACGCGATCAGCCCGTACCCCTCGGTCGGGACGTTGCCGACCATCCAGAGCATCACCCCCTGGATCCGCGTGAGGTCGACGGCCGTCTCGATGAACAAGATGAGCGCCAGGTAGATGGCGTTCATGACGACGCCGATCAGGAGCATCGGGTAGGAGGCGAGCCGGCCGCGCACGCTCGACAAGACGAAGATGAAGATGACGGTCAGGAGCGCCCCGAGGAAGGCGGAGGCCGGGCGGACTGGCAGGGAGGGGAGGGAGGCCGGCAGGCCGGCGGCGGTTGCGGCGATGGCGCCGAGGGCCGCCCCTCCCGAGATCCCGAGGATGTACGGGTCGGCCAGCGGGTTGCGCAGGACCGCCTGGAAGGTGGTGCCGGCCGCGCCGAGCGCCGCTCCGGCGAGGGCGGCGAGAAGGAGGCGCGGCAGGCGCACCCTCAGGATCATCGCCGCCGCCACGCCCGGGTCGGCGGCGTTTCCGGGTGGCGCCAGGAGGTCGAGGACGGTGTAGCCGCTGCTGCCGACGCTGGCGCAGACCGCGAGCGCCAGGGCGAGCGCGGCGGCGAGGAGACCCAGGCAGAGCGCGAGGCGGCGCGCGCTCAGGGGCGGCATCAGGAGGCGAGGTCCGAGCGGATCTGAAAGAGCTGCATCACGTCGCGGCGGCTCAGGATGCCGACGATCCTCCCCTCGGCGACGACCGGCAGGCGGCCGACGTCCTCCCGGATCATCCTCTCGAGCGCGGCGACGCAGTCGTCCTGGGGAGCGAGGGGACGCACGATCTCGGCCGGCGTCATCACCTGGCGCACCGGCGTCCTGATCCAGTCCTCGCGCGGCACGCTCTTGAGCTGGTCCAGGGAGACCATCCCGACCAGCCGATCGGACGCGGCGACCGGGAAGCTGCCGTGCGGGTGCCGGTAGAAGTAGTCTCCCACCAGCTCCTCGAGGCTGGCGTGATCGGGGACCATGATGACCGGCTGGGTCATGAGCTGGCGGACGCGCACCCCGGAGAGGAGGTCGCGGAGCAGGACCGTCTTGTAGCTGGCCCCCGCCGCCTGGTTCAGGAACATGCCGATCAGGATCATCCAGATGCCGCCCAGCAGGCTGCCCCGGATCAGCTCGCGGAGTCCAAACGCCATGAGGCCGTATCCGAGGAACGACCCGGCCCGGCCGGCGGTGCGCGTGGCGCGCAGCAGGTTGCCGTGCCGCGACCAGAGCCAGGCGCGCAGGATCCGGCCGCCGTCGAGCGGGAATCCTGGAAGGAGGTTGAAGATGCCGAGGCCGAGGTTGATCATCGCCAGGTAGTCGACGACCGGCGCCGCGCCGGGCAGGAGCGCCGCAACTCCCAGGCGCGAGATGATGAAGAAGGCCGCCGCCAGGCCGATGCTGGTCAGCGGTCCGGCCGCCGCGATCCGCAGCTCGGCGCGCGGATCGCGCGGCTCGGATCCCATCTCCGACACCCCTCCGAAGAGGAACAGCCGGATGCGCGGCACCTCGATGCCGGCGCGCCGCGCCAGCAGGGCGTGCGACAACTCGTGCACCAGCACCGAGCCGAACAGGAGCAGGCCGGCGACCAGCCCCATCAGCCAGGCCCGCCCTCCCGAGATCGCCGGATCGATCGAGGGGAAGTAGCCGGTCGCGAGGCTCCACACCACGAGCGCGAAGATGAACAGCCAGGTCGGATCGATGATGATCCTGATCCCGCCGACGCGCATCAGGTTGTATCCGTGCATCGCCGCTCCTCCGTGAGCCGATCCTAGCGCAATCGCGAGGCGATGGCGCGTCCCGGGCCGGCGATCCGCTACAATACGGGCCACGAGTCTCGCTCGCTGAATCCTGACAGCCAGAAGCGCCCCGTATCCGGGGAAGAGGAGGGGACCATGAACAGCCACGGTCGCCAGTCCAGGCGATCTGTCCATCTCGCGGCAGTCCTGCTATGCGCCGGCAGCCTGCTCGTCACCGGGAGCGCGTCGGCGCAGACGCGCACCTTCTCCGGCAAGGAGAGCCCCCTCGTCGTGAAGGCCGGGAGCCAGCTCTCCCCCGCGATCAACGGATCGCTCGTCGCCTACGTCGATTGCTCGACCGGCGGTTGTGACGTCTGGTACGTCGACGTGACGAACGGGGTTCTGCTCCAGGTGACCAGGGGATCGGGCGACGAGATCGATCCGGCCATCGCCGACTTCCGGCTCGTCTACGTCGAGCTCGCGGACTCCAATCGGAACATCTGGTTGGTCGACCTCCTGGCGGGAACGTCGACGCAGGTCACGAGCGGCCGGCCGGATCCGAGCGCCCCGGCCGTCTCGTCGCGCTTCATCGCCTGGCAGGACGTCACGGGCGATTTCGATCGCGACATCCTGGTGCGTGACCTGGCCCTCGGCGGCGATTACGGCATCACGGGCCCCGGCCCGCAGATCACGCCGGCGGCCAGCGGTTCGCGCGTGGTCTACCTCGACCTGGCGGCGAACGGCGCCGTGAAGGTGTACGACGCCGAGACCAGGGTCACCTCGACCGTCTTCGGCGGGCCCGCCGCCGAGCCCGACATCGACGGCATCAACGTGACGTACGCCCGGAGCGGCCCGTCCGACACCGACATCGCCGTCTCCGATGTCTCGGGGGCCGAGCTGGCGGTCCTGACCCTCGACGGATTTCAGGGGAACCCGCACATCAGCGGGGAGTGGGTCTCGTTCGAGGACTTCAGCCAGGCGATGCCGCACGTCGGCCTCTGGCACTGGACCGGAGGGGAAGTCTTCTTCCCCGCGCCCGCCGCCTCCTCGCAGGAGATGAGCGACATCAGCGGCAACCGCCTGGTCTACACCGACGACCGGAGCGGCGACATGGACGTATACGTCTTCGAGTTCTCCCTGAGCACGGGCGGCGACACCACCCCGCCGGTGCTCGTGGTGCCCGGCAGCATCATCACCAACGCGACCAGCCCCTCGGGCGCGACCGTGATCTACGCCGTGACGGCGACCGACGACACCGATCCGAGCCCCGCCGTGACCTGCGACGTCCCGTCGGGGAGCACGTTCCCGATCGAGACGACCACGGTGACCTGCACCGCCACCGACGCCTCCGGGAACTCCACGACGAAGAGCTTCCTGGTGATCGTGCGCGGCGCGCCCGATCAGCTCCAGGATCTGATCGCCCTGGTGCTCAGCTTCAACTTCAGGCAGGGGATCGAGAACAGCCTGGACGTCAAGCTGAAGACGGCGGAAGGGGCGCTCGACGCGGCGATCACCGGGCAGCGCCCGACCTCCTGCAACGCGCTCGGCGCCTTCGGGAACGAGGTGAACGCGCAGGCGGAGAAGATGATCACCGCCTCCCAGGCGACGCAGCTTCTGGCCGCGGCCGGCCAGATCCAAGCGACGCTCGGCTGCCCGTGAGCCGCCGGCCGCCCCGCGGGGAGATTACGCCTCCTTGATCGTCGCCGGCTCCTTCGGCGCCGCCGCGCGGTAGGAGGGGCGGGCGGCGATCCGCCCCGCCCAGGCGCCGAGGCTCGGGTACTTCGCGTCCGGAAGGATCCCCAGGAGCACGAGGGTCCCGGTGAGCGGGGCCGCGAGCGCGGCGTCGGCGAGCGAGAAGACCTCGCCGCCGAACCAGGTGCGCCCCTTGATCTCCTTCTCCAGGCGCGCGAGGTGCTCGTGGACCTTCACGCGCGCCTCCTCGAGCCCCTTGTGGTCCACCTGGTTCGCCTTCTTGCGGATCAGGTGGGGCGGGCTGTACTCGAACTGCGCCGTGGTCAGCGAGCGGATCGCGGGGTAGACGTACTGGTCGGTCGTGTCCTCGAGCATCCGCACGCGGGCGCGCTCGTACGGATCCCTCGGCAGCATCGGCGGCCTCGGGTGCGCCTCCTCCAGGTACTCGTTGATGACGGTCGACTCGTAGACGGTCCGCCCGTCCTCCAGCTCCAGGACCGGGGTCATGCGGAACGGGTTGAGCCGCGCGAAGGCCGGGTCATCGTTCTTGTTCTGCGGGATCACCGTCTCGTACGGGACGTTCTTCTCGGCCAGCGCGATCCGCACCTTCCAGCCGAAGGGTGAACGGTCGAAGTTGTGGAGCTTCAGCATCGGGGTCTCCTTGGTGACGCGTCCGGGGACACCGGGATCTTACGCCGGCCCGGCCCCAGGGTCAAAGCGCCGCGGCACGCGCGGGATCGGCGCCGGCGGGCCGGTCAGTGGTGCGCATGCCCCGCCGCGCCGTGCGATCCGAAGCGGAGCCGGAGGAAGACTTGCAACGACACGGGGTTCCCTCCGTACACCGGATCGAGGCCGGCGTCGAAGCGGTAGACCGTGACGCCCCCTCCGAGGCCGCTCTCCGCCTCGCCGCGCAGCGGCAGGTCCCGGACGAAGCCGACGGTGGCCGCCCCTACGGTGGTCGTCTCCGGCGGGACCGTCTCCGGCCTCTGCGTCTTCGTCAGAAGCTCGAAGCGGTCCCGGTCGACGCTCTCGATCCTCCCGTAGAGGAAGTTCTTCCGCCGGAACTTCCAGGTCGCCTCCAGGGTGCTGCCCCTCTCCACCCCGGCCGGGAGCCTGTTCCGTCCGAAGATCAGCGCCGCGGCGACGAACCCCCCGGAGGTCGAACGCTCGTACTCCAGCGAGGCGGTCTGGCGGGTCTGGTCGCCCTCCTCCAGCGCCTCGGGATGCTCCCGGCGCGCCGCCGAGACCTGGGCGCTGAAGCCGCCGCCCGGGCGGAGGGTCAGGCGTCCGGAGTACGAGTCGAGCCCGCCCTGATCGATGTTCCACCGGTTCTCGTCCGGCTCGCGCCCGTGAAAGATCGAGCCCTCGACGGTCACCTTCGCGACGCTCAGCCCGGCCGTCACGACGTCGGCGGAGATGTGCGTCGAGTCCTGGTTGTGATGGGCCAGGGGGGCGACCGGGTTCTCGGAGGCGGAGAGGCGGTGGGGATAGGCGGTCGGTCCGACGGCCGGCTCGCCCCAGGGGGAGAGGTAGAGCCGGAGGCCGGTGCTCCGGGACAGCGATCGCTCCCACTGCACGGCGATCTGCGTGAACAGATCGTGCGGATGCTGCCGATCGACCAGGAGGACGCCCCGGTAGGTCTCGCCTCGCTGGAACAGGAGCGGGGAACCCTCCGGCGGGATGGTCGCCGGCTCGAGGGTGAAGGTGCCGAGAAGCGACAGCCTGCCGGCTCCGAGGCCGCGCGTCGAGACCACCATGAGATGGTTCGTCGATTCGAAATCGCGCGCGCCGGAGCGTCCCCCCTGCTTGTTGGAGGTCAGGAAGGCGTAGCCGTGGAACGACGTCGTCCACCGGTCGCCGGGATCCGCCGCCTTCATCCCGGCGATCGGCTCGGGCCCGGTCTCCCGGGCGCGGGCGGCGGCCGGCGCGCCTAGCAGCGACAGCGCGAGCAGGATCGGGACGGGCTTCATCCGCGGCACGCCTCCGGGGCCGGACGACGCATTCTAGGGGATCAGGTACCGATCCAGGACCGGAAAGACGAAGTGGTAGCGCCGGTCCGAGAGGAGCGTCCGGCGCGCGGAGGCGATCGCCCGCGGCACATAGTCGAGGTAAATCCTCAGCTGGCGCTCCGTCACCATGAAGCCGAAGGTCCCGAGCTCCTTGAGGTTGCGCTCCAGGGCCATGGTGTCGAAATCGCGCCGGAGCTCCTCTGGGCCGACGCCGAGCCTCCGGGCCAGGTAGTCGATCATCTCTCCAACCAGATCCTCGTCCAGGTCGAGCGACGAATCCCTGAGGAGCGAGGCCGCGTCGTAGGCGTACGGTCCCATCCGGGCGTCCTGGTAATCGATCAGCCCCAGCCGCGTCCCCGCGACCATCAGGTTACGCGACATGAAGTCGCGATGGCAGTAGACGCGCGGCATCCGGTCGCACGATTCCGCAAGGTCGGCGTAGAACGCCTTCAGGAGAGCGTCCTCCGGCGGCTCCGGCGTCATCCCCTTGAGCCCGAGGATGTAGTGGCGGTGGAAGTGCTCGAGCTCGAACAGGAACCGCTCGCGATCGAGGGCGTTCCTGGCGGCGAAGTCATCGGGGCGGATCACACGGGCCGCCTCGGTCTGCAAGAGGACGATGAGATCGCAGGCCTGACGGTAGAGGCGCCGGCTCTCCCGGGCCCGCCTTCGCTCCTCGCCGAGGAGGTGGAGCTGCAGGGTGGTATCGCCGAGGTCCTCCGTGAGGACGAGCCCGGGCCGGGCGTCGAGGGCCAGGATCCGAGGGACGGGCGCCCCGATCGCCTCGAGAATCCGGTGGTTCGTGAGCAGGGGGGAGGAGGGATCGAGCGGCTCGGGGTTGATCATCAGGATCGTGGTCTTCGGAGGAGCGGGCGGTCTCCGGGAGCCCTTCCCGCCGCGGGAGACCGCCCCGCTCCCGCCGGGCCGACCGACGCGTATCCGATAGAATCTCTTGGAGGAGGCGTCCCCGGCGATGCGCGAGGCGCGGAACGGAGTCCCGAGCACCCGGCCCAGGAAGCCCACCGCACCCTGATCGAGATCGGCGGTTTCGATCAGGGGGGAGCCCGCCTGTGCGGCGCGCCTGACCCCTGTCCGTCCCATCCTAGAAACCGGTCATCCAGCAGCCGCCGAGCCGCTCCAGGCGATCCTTCTTCCCCTGATACCCTTCGACGCGCAGGACGATCTTGTTCGAGAGAATGACCTCGGGCGGTACGTAGACCCCCGACGTGACGATGCAGTCGGAGAGCCGGGCTCCGTCGCCGATCCGCGCCCCGTCCCAGACGATCGTGGAGCGCAGGGAGCACCCCTTCCCGAGCCGCACCTGCTTGCCGATCACGGCGGCCTGCAGCGAGCACTTCGGGCCGATCGTCACGCCCCGTCCGACCAGCACCGGTGGCTCCAGGCCCGCGTCCTTCGGGAGCGTCGTGCGGTCGAGATAGACGCCCGGAGTCGAGGACGAGCGCAGCGGCTCAAGCGCCGCATCCTTCCCCTCCTTGAGGAGGGCGACCGAGCCGTCGATGTAGAGCTGCGGCGTCCCGAGCTCCCGCCAGAGGCCGGAATGGAGGACCCCCCGGATCATCTTGCCCGAGGCGATCAGGCGAGGGTAGACCTCGCTGTTGATCTCGACCTTCCGTCCGGAAGGAATCGCGTCCAGGATCGCCGGCTCGAGAATGTGGAGTCCGGTGAAGATGTAGCGCCCGGCGTGCGGATCGGGCTCGCCGGCGGGCCGACCGGAAATCCGGACGATCCTCTCGCGCTCCCCCAGCTCGACGACGCCGTAGTCGGTTCTCGGCTGAGGCGGGGCCAGGACGAGGGTCGACAGCGCTCCGGCCTCGCGGTGCTTCCTGACGGCCGCCTCGAGGTCGCAGTCGCTGACGAAGTCGCTGTTGATCAGGATGAATGGTTCGCCGTTCCGCAGGAACCCCTCCGCCTTCTTGAGCCCACCCGCCGTCCCGAGGATGACCGGCTCCTCCGAGTAGTGGACCTTGAGGCCGAGCCGGCTGCCGTCCCCGACCACCGCTCGGATCGACTCGGGGTGATGATGCAGGTTGATCACCACCTCCGAGATTTTGAATCGCTTCAGGTAATCGAGCGTGTGGGCGATGATCGGACGGTTGAGAAGGGGGAGGGAGGGCTTGGCGCGCCCCTCGGTCAGCGGCCGCATCCGCTCGCCCAGCCCGGCGGCAAGGATCATCGCCTTCATTATGCTATTTCACCACAAGTCGGCGGGGCGACATCGTCCGGAAGGCCCGGCAGTGGCCGATTGTGGAAAACTCGGCCTGTGCGAATTCCAGTGATCAGGCCGGTCGGGCGTTGCGATAGCGGCAACGATTCCGTGCCTCGAATAAGAGCCGAGCGGCGCAGAGAATCACGGGTCATGGGTGATCAGGGGGCCTCGAACAGCATGTCCTTGAGGGGAAGACCCCGTCCACGCAGATAGTCCTGGTACAGGGCCAGGTAGCTTTTCACGATGTAGTCCGATGCTTTATAACCAAGCCTCGCCGCCACCTCGTCGATCAGGGGCTTGGGCCCCTCCAGCTCCATGAAGAATCCGATCGGCGTCTCGTCGATCGTGATCAGGAGATCGGAGTACGAATAGAGGGTGCGGTACTTCTGGTAACGGAACAGCGCTCGGAGCCCGATCTTCGAGACGATCGCCGCCATCGTCTCCCCTTCGTCGACCGAGACCTCCAGCTCGTCGCGAACCTTCGCCCCTCCCTCGACCCGCGGCGCCTCCTTGTAGGTCAGGAGCGACCCCCGATCCTGGAGGCGCAGCCGCAGGATCGCCCCGCGCGTCTTGAGGGCGAAATCCGGATAGTCGTACAGTTGGTTGTCCTCGAACTGTCGCTCGTGGACCAGGCGGGCCCCGAACGTCTTGAGCCTCGGCTCGAGCGCGGCCGGATCATCGACCCGCAGCTTGATCTCGATCTCTGTCTTCTTCACGGCGTCGCTACCTTACCACAACGGGATCGGCCGGTTGACAGACCGGCGATCCGGGGCGTAAGGTCGGCTCCGCCTCGACGCCGGTCAAGTCCCGGGCGGGATCGGCACTCGACGGACCCGGCACGGGGCGTACGAGGGACAGAGTGGGCAAGACGACCAAGACGACGATCGTGTTCCTGGCCCTGATGGTCGGGATCGTCGTCTACCGCAGCATGACAATCACGCACCTCGAGTGCGACGTCTGCGTGACCTTCCAGGGAGTGCAGGCCTGCCGCACCGCCGCCTCCGGCGACCGCAAGGCGACCGTCGAGAGCGCCGTCACCAGCGCCTGTGCCACCCTCGCCTCCGGCATGACCGAGTCGATCCGCTGCCAGAACACCCCACCCGACAGCGTCACCTGCCGGCAGAGGTAGGCAGGGTTGGAGACCTACCGGCGCTAGCCGCGCTCGAGGGACCGAAGCGACTTCAGCGTCGACTCGGTGAGGTCCTGCACCTCGTAGCCGGAGGGAGGGTCGAACGTGAAGAGTCCGGCCCGGATGCGGGGGTTCGTATCCTTGATCCTGAAGCTGGCGTCCATCAGCACCTCCCGCCCGCGCATCAGGACCTGCCGCCGCAGCAGGCCGTCCTCGCCGACCCAGGCGCGGATCCGGTCGGGGAGGCGTGCGTCGCGAGGCGCGTTCACCCCCGTCTCCGGGATCCCTTCGAACAGGCGGGTCTTCGTCCCCTGGATCGGCTCGTCCTTGACGAAGCGGATAGTTCCGGGCCTCACCACCTCGAAGACGTCGCGGATCGCCGTCGCCTGGTTGGGCAGCGGACGGTGCCACGACTTGCGGACCGCCCCCAGGTCGACCTTCGTCGCCAGCCGCGCCTGCGGCGTGATGGTCCAGAGGGTCCGGCCGTCCGAGACTACTGTCTGCGTCCCCAGGCCGGAGATCGTCATCTCCATGCGAACGCTCTCCGGGGCGAGGAACAGCAGGGTGCCCGACTGGGTGGTTCCCCCGGCGCGCACGGAGATCTCGGCGAGGAAACCGTTCACCTTGCGGGCCCGCTCGCGCAGAACGCGCACCAGATCGTCGGGCGTTCGCGCCGCGCCGGAGGCCGCCGCGGCGCGGCCGGCGAGGAGCCCCGCCAGGGCGGCGGCCGCGAGGACGACGCCGGCAAGAGCCGCGATCGTCCGCCCGGGATCGGTCGGGGTGGCTCTTGCGCGTCCTGGTTCCGTCCTTCGGGGTCCCATCATCGCCTCGCCCCGGCATCGTGCCGTCATCGATTATAGGGGCGGAGCGGTTTGCCTCCAAACCCCCGCGGGTGTACCATCATCGACAGGCAGGAGAGACCGACAATGACCCGGGGACGCGTGAACCGCTGGCTGGCTTGGGTTCCGGCCCTGGCGCTTGTTTGCCTGGCGGCCACCCCCTCCCTCACGAAGGACGACATCGTACGGATGGCGAAGGGGGGCCAGGGCGACCAGGCGATCCTCGACGCCATGCACGACACCCGCGCCACCTTCGATCTGACCGCAGACGACATCGCCGATCTGCGTCAGGCCGGCGTCGGCGAGAAGGTGATCGACGCGATGATCGCGACCGCGCCCGGGGAGGGGGAGGCGGGATCGGCGGGCGCCGAGGCGACTCCGCCGGCCCAGGGTGGCGCGAGCCTGGAGGAATCGGAGCCGGGCGGCGCGAGCCAGGGCACCTCGAGCCAGGGCGGCCCGGAACAATCGTCCCAGGCGGAAGCGCCTCCGCCTGAGTACGGCTACTATCCGGCCCCGGTCCCGTTCGCCTACCCGGTCTATCCTCTTTATTACCCGGTCTACTATCCGGTCTACGATCCGTTCTTCCCGTTCTTTGACGGCTTTTTCTTCTCCTTCGGGTTCGTGCACGTCTCGCACGCGTTCGCCATCTTCCCCTGCGATCGCAGCGTGGTGGTGGTGAACAACGCGATCGTGACGGGAAGGACGTGGCCCCGTGGAACGAGCCGTTCCTTGACCGGCACGACGACGCGCGTCATCCCTCGCGGTGACCCGACCGCCACGGCGACGCGGCTGTCGGCGAGGGGAAGCATGATCAGGCCGCTCTCCGCCGGCGCGGCCGACCCGCGCGCCGTTTCGCGGTTCCCGTCGCGGGCTTCCCGCTTCACGGGGTCCGCCTCCGCGCGTCCGGCCGTTCCGAACGGCGCGCCGCGCTTCCAGCGGCCGGCTCCGACCGGCTCCTCGCCGGTTCGCCCGTCGCCGCGATTCACCTCCCCGGCGACGCAGCGTCCCCGGGCCGCGCCAATGCCTCATGGTGGATTCGCGCCTCCGCATGGCGCCTTCAGGCCGCCGCAGGGCGCCTTCAGGCCATCGCACGGTGGCTTCGGTCCCGCTCCGAGGCCGAGCTTCGCGCCGTCGTCGCACGGCGGCGGCTTCGCACCCGGATTCCACGGCGGTGGCTTCGCCCCGCGCGGCTTCGGCGGCTCCCGCCCGGGCGGCGGTGGCGGCCACGCCCACGGCGGTCATCGCTAACCGAATCCCTGGCTTATCGAGGTGCCGCCAAGGAACGCGGATCGACCTCGGTGCGGTTGCGGCCGGCTTCCTTGGCGCGGTAGAGCGCCTCGTCGGCGGCGCGCACCAGGTCCTCGGGGGCCTGGATGCGGTCGTTGATCGGGTAGGTGGCGACGCCGGCGGAGACGGTGATCCGGACGCCGCCCTGGACGTCGCCGCTGTTGAAGACGAACACCTCCGTCGAGCGGCGGATCCGGTCGCCGAGGCGCTGCCCCTGGACGGCGGTCGTCTGCGGCAGCAGGATGGCGAACTCCTCGCCGCCGTAACGGGCGATGAGGTCGGTCTCGCGCGCCGAGCGCGCCATGATCGCGCCGAACTCCTTCAGCACCTGATCTCCCGCGAGATGGCCGTGCCGGTCGTTCACGCCCTTGAAGTGGTCGATGTCGAGCATCAGGAGCGTGAGGTGGTTGCCGTACCGCCGCGCCCGCTTGAACTCCTCGACCAGCCGCTCCATGAAGTGACGGTAGTTGTGGAGCTTGGTCTTCTCGTCGAACTGCACCAGGCGTGACATCCGCTCGTTGGCGCGCTGCAGCTCCTCATTCGCCCGCTCGAGCGCCCGGAACACCTCGCGCTTCTTGAGCATGGTGCGGACGCGGGTGTCGACCTCCTCGAAGGTCAGCGGCTTCATGATCAGGTCGTCGGCGCCGGTCTCGTCGAAGATGGTGTGGCGCCGGGTGTCCTCGCGTCCGGTCAGGACGATGATCGGCACGGTGGAGAAGCGATCCTCCTTCTTGAGCTCGCGCGCCACGCTCAGGCCGTCGACCTCCGGCATCACCTTGTCGAGGAGGATCAGGTCGGGAGGCTCCTTGCGCGCCATCTCCAGCGCCTCGCGGCCGTCGCGCGCGCAGCGCACGTAGTAGTCCTGCGACGACAGCCACTCGCGCAGCAGCCCCAGGTTGTCCTCGCGATCGTCGGCGACGAGGATCCTGTAATGATTGGACATCTCAGCCCGCCCTCTCGTGCCGCCCTCCAGTCCGCCGGTCTCCCCCCCCCCGCCGGCCCGTCAGTCCATCTGCTTCCTGAGGAAGGTCGGGATGTCGAGCTCGTCCTGGAGCGCCCCGTAGCTCATGTTCATCGAAGCGTCCCCGGCCGGCGGGGCGGCGGGCGCCGAGGGCGCCCGGCGCAGGAACGACGGGGCCTCGAGGTCGCGCCCGGGCCGGGCCGCGGTGGCGAGGTCGGCCGTCGCCCCGGCGTGAGGGGCGGAGGCGGGCGCCACCGCGTAGGCGGTGGAGCCGTGCTGGCCGGAGCCGAAGGCGGACGGCCGTGACGCGAAGCCGCGATCGCGCGCGCCGTAGGCCTGCCGGCCGTCGGCCGGCCGGGCGGCCTCCTGCTGCGCCGCCTCGCGGTTGAAGCCGGTGGCGATGACGGTGATCTTCATCTGCTCGCTCATCTCCGCGTCGATCACCGTGCCGAAGATGATGTTCGCCTCCGGGTCGGCGGTGCGCTGGACGAGGCTCGAGGCCTCGGCCACCTCGTGGAGCGTCATGTCGGAGCCGCCGGTGATGTTGATCAGTATGCCGCGCGCGCCGTCGATCGTGGCGTCCTCGAGCAGCGGCGACGAGATGGCCCGCTGCGCCGCCTCCACCGCGCGGCTGGGGCCGGAGGAGACACCGGTCCCCATGAGGGCCATCCCCATGCCGCTCATGATCGTCTTGACGTCGGCGAAGTCGAGGTTGATCTCGCCGGGGATCGTGATCAGGTCCGAGATACCCTGCACCGCCTGCCGCAGGACGTCGTCGGCGAACAGGAACGCCGCCCCGAGAGGCATCGCCTTGTCGACGGAGTTCAGGAGCTTCTCGTTCGGGATGCAGATGACGGTGTCGACGTTCTCGTGCAGGTCCCTCAGCCCCTGCTCGGCCTGCTCGCGCCGCTTCTTCCCCTCGAAGGCGAACGGCTTCGTGACCACGGCGACCACCAGCGCCCCCAGCTCGGAGGCGAGGCTGGCGACGATCGGCACCGCGCCGGTGCCGGTGCCGCCCCCCAGGCCGGCGGTGATGAAGACCATGTCGGCCCCCTGCAGCGCCTCGATGATCTTCTCCGAGTCCTCGAGCGCCGCCTGCCGCCCGATCTCGGGGTTGCTGCCGGCGCCGAGGCCCTTGGTGAGCTTCCCGCCGATCTGGATCTTGAGCGGCGCCTTCGATCCCTTGAGCGCCTGACAGTCGGTGTTCGCGACCATGAACTCCACGCCCGTGAGGTTGGTGGAGATCATGCGGTTGACCGCGTTGCTCCCGCCGCCGCCGACGCCGATCACCTTGATGTTGGCGCCGACCGCCTTGGTCTCGTCGAAGGAGATCCGGGGGGTGGTCTTCGGACCTCGCTCGTCTATGAGAATCATCTCCGCCTCCTCGTGAAGACTGCGCCTGGGGCGCGGGGCCGAGACCCCGCGCCTAAAAGAGCTCGCTGAACCAGTCCTTGACCATGTGGCTCATGCGGGTGAAGAAGAAGGGGTGGTGCGCCCGCGGCGGCGCCTTCTGGCGCTGCGCCGCGCCGTACAGCGCCAGCCCGACCGCCGTGCTGAACTGCGGCGTGCCGACCGCGTCGGCCAGCCCGCCGACCTCGGTCGGGGCGCCGCGCCGCACCGGGGCGTCGAGGATGTCCTCCGCGATCTCCGGGATCCCCTCGAGCATCGCGCCGCCGCCCGTCAGGACGACGCCGGCGCGGATCGAGCGGTCGAAGCCGCTGCGCGCGAACTCCTCGGAGATCAGGGTGAAGATCTCCTCGACGCGCGGCTGGATGATCTCGCACAGGATCTGGCGCGACAGCACCCGCGACTTGCGGCCGCCGACGCTCGGCACCTCGAGCGTCTCGTCCTGATCGACGAGCGAGGAGAGGGCGCAGCCGTGCCGCTTCTTGATCTTCTCGGCCTCGACCGCCGGCGTGCGCAGCCCGACGGCGATGTCGCTGGTCACGTGCTCCCCGCCGATGGGCAGGACCGCGACGTGGCGGATGGCGCCGCGCTCGAAGATGACCAGGCTCGTGGTCCCGCCGCCGATGTCGACCAGCGCCGAGCCCATCTCCTTCTCGTCCGCGCTCAGCACCGCGTCGGCGGCCGCCAGCTGCTCCAGGACCGCAGCCTCCACCTCGACGCCGGCGCGGTTGACGCCGTTCACGAGATTCTGCGCGGCGGCCACGGAGGCGGTGATGATGTGCACGTCGGCCTCCAGCTTCGATCCGGTCATCCCGGCCGGATCGTGGATGCCGCCATGGCCGTCCACCGTGAACTCCTGCGGCAGGACGTGGAAGATCTCGCGGCCGGGCGGGATGCTGACGGCGCCGGCCGCCTCGAGGACGCGCTGCACGTCCTCGCGCGTCACCTCGTGGTCGCGGCCGGAGATGGCGACGACGCCCCGGCTGTTCAGCCCGCGCACGTGCGGGCCGGCGATGCCGACGAAGGCGCGCTCCACCGAGCAGCCGGCCATCAGCTCGGCCTCCTCGACCGCCTGCTTGATCGAGGCGACGCAGGCGTCCAGGTTGACCACCGTCCCCTTGCGCATCCCCCGGGACGGGGCCGAGCCGACCCCGATGATCTGCAGGGGTCCGGATTCGGAGGGCTCCGCGATCAGGACGCAGACCTTCGTCGTCCCGACATCGAGGCCCACGATCGGGGTGCTCCGTCGGGCCATGTCACTCACCCTTCGCCACGAGAGGCTGGAACGCGATGCGGTCCCGGAAGCGGAGGTCGACGTACGCCGCGTCGCCGAAGTTGGTCGCCAGGTAGTCGCGCATCGCCAGGTAATGGTCGAGGTTGGTCCCGAAATCGCGCGGGTTGAGCCGGACGACGGGCCCCCTCTCGTTCATGTGCAGCTCGATCCGGTCGTCCCGGCCGAGGTCGATCTCCGAGATGTCGGACGCCAGGCCCGGACGTCTCCTCCCGAGATCGTCGAGGAGCGCCACGCCGCGGGCGGCCTGGCGGGCGGCTCGCCCCGCGTCGCGCTCGTCGATCCCGGTGAAGATCGGGAAGGAGAACTCCCGGGTCTTCTCGCCGTAGGCGTCGATCGCCACCCCCTCCTCGTCGATCAGTTCGACGCGGCCGCGCAGGAGGGCCAGTCCGCGCGGCACGCGCTCCTCCACCGCGGCGAAGAGGGCGTCGGGGAGGACGCGCTTCACCGTGGCGCGCCGCACCCAGCGGCAGGCGGCGAGGTCATGCTCGATGCGGGCCAGGTCGAGGAGGAACAGGTTTCGCCCGCGCACGCGATCGAGGGTGCGGCGCAGGTCCGCCATGGGCGCGTGGCGCACCTCGGAGAAGTCGACGCGGCGCAGCGCGAACCGCGGCGAGTGGGTCAGGTAGTGCCTGGCCGCGTAGGCCGTGCCGAGGGCGAGCCCGGCGCCGAACAGGCCGGCCAGGACGGCGAGCCGCCGGCGCAGCGTCCGCCGGCGCCGGCTCCGCCGTACCTGCTCGCTCTGGTCGCGGCGCAGGAACGGGTTCGTGTCGAGGGCGGGGACGCGCCTCACCTCCAGAGGATCACCTCCTGCTCCAGGGTTACCCCGGTCTTCTTGAAGACCGCCTCGCGGACGGCGTCGATCAGCCTCAGGACGTCGGCGCAGGTGGCGCCCCCGCGGTTGACGATGAAGTTGGCGTGGACGTCGGAGACGACCGCCCGCCCGGCCGCCAGCCCCTTGAGGCCGGCGGCGTCGATCAGCCGGCCGGCGTGGTCACCCGCGGGGTTCTTGAAGACGCAGCCGGCGTTCCTGGCTCCGGTCGGCTGCGTGCGCACGCGGTGGTCGTGGTACTCGCGCACCCGCTCGTCGATCCGGGCCGGGTCGTCGGGGGTGAGCCGCAGGGTCGCCGCGACGACCAGCCGGCCGCCCAGCCCGGGGCTGGCGCGGTAGGCGAAGGTCGCCGGGCCGGCCGCCACCTCCTCGACGATCCCCTGGCGCGAGACCACCGTCAACGACACCACCGCGCCGCCGAACGCTCCCTCGTGCCAGCCGGCGTTCATCCTGACGCACCCGCCGACGCTCCCCGGGATCCCTTCGGCGAACTCGAGGCCCGCGAGGCCCGCCCGGGTCAGGCGCTTCACCAGCTTCGGGACCGAGTAGCCGGCGCCGACGCGCACGACCTCCCGCTCGATGCGCGGATCGGCGTCGAGCCCTTCCGTGGCGATGATGACGAACGACGGCCCCTCGTCCGCGACCAGCAGGTTGGATCCGCCCCCCAGGTAGTCGAGCGGCATGCCGGCGGCGCCGAGGCCGGCCAGGACCCGCGCCAGCGCCTCGGCGGCGGCCCCGGGGTCGGCGCCCTCCGGCTCGACGACGAGCGGCGCCGGGCCGCCGATGCCGAAGGCGGTGCGGGAGCGCAGCGGCACGTCGCGCCGCAGGCGCACGCCGGGGATCGCCTGAACGATCCTGCCCGCGTCTCCGACCCAGGCCCTCGCCGCCGTCATCAACACCCGCGCCTCACGCCTTCCCGAGCTTCAGGAACTCCTCGCCGGCCTTGTAGACGCTGCCGGCCCCCATCGTGATCACCATGTCCCCCTCGCGCACGCGCGATCCGAGCCAGGCCGGGACGGCCTTCAGGTCCTTCACGAGCGTCACGTCCTTGTGGCCGTGCTCTTCGATGGCGCGCGCCACCGCCTCGGCCGTGACGCCCGGGATCGGCGCCTCCCCGGCGGGGTAGATGTCGGTCACCGCCAGGACGTCGGCGTCGTAGAAGGCGCGGGCGAAGTCGCCCAGGAGCGCCTGCACCCGCGTGTAGCGGTGCGGCTGGAAGACCACGACCGTCCTCCGCCCCCAGCCGCGCTTGGCGGCGGACAGGGTCGCCAGAATCTCGACCGGGTGGTGGCCATAGTCGTCGATCACCATGATGCCGCCCGTCTCTCCCTTGAGCTGGAAGCGCCGATCGGCGCCGTGGAAGCGCGCCAGCTCCGAGGCGATCGCGGCGAACGGGACCTCGAGGTCGAGCCCCACGGCGATGGCGGCCAGGGCGTTGGAGATGCTGTGCCGTCCCGGCACCTGCAGCACGACGCGCCCCAGCTTCTCGCCCTTCAGGAGGACGTCGAAGGCGGCGCGGAACTCCTTGAGCTCGATCGCCGCCGCCGAGAGGTCGGCCTGGGCCGAGAGGCCGTAGGTGACGACGCGGCGCGACAGTCGCGGGAGGATCTCCTGGATGCGAGGCTCGTCGAGGCAGACGATCCCGACGCCGTAGAACGGCACCTTGTTCAGGAAGTCGACGAACGCCCCCTGGAGGTTCGACAGCGTGCCGTAGTGGTCGAGATGCTCGGGGTCGATGTTGGTCACGACGGCGATGGTCGGCGACAGGCGCAGGAACGAGCCGTCGCTCTCGTCCGCCTCGGCCACCAGGAGGTCGCCCTTTCCCAGCTTGGCGTTGCTGCCGATCACCCCGAGCCGCCCGCCGATGATGATGGTCGGGTCGAGGCCGGCGCCCGACAGAAGCTGGGCGACCATCGAGGTGGTGCTGGTCTTGCCGTGCGATCCGGCGATGGCGACGCCGTACTTGATCCGCATCAGCTCCGCGAGCATCTCGGCGCGCGGGATCACCGGGATCTGGCGGCGGCGCGCCTCCAGGATCTCGGGGTTGTCGGGGCGTACCGCGGAGGAGACCACGACGACGTCGCAGTCGCCGATCGTCTCCGCCCGGTGCCCCTTCGTCACCGTTCCGCCCAGGCGCCGCAGCCGCTGCACCGTCGGCCCCTCCTCCAGGTCCGAGCCGGTCACCCGGTACCCCAGGTTGATCAGGACCTCCGCGATGCCGCTCATGCCGATCCCGCCGATGCCGACGAAGTGCAGGCGGCGCGTCTTGCGGAGCATCACCATGGCCCGCCCTCCTCCGGCCGCGCGCCGCGCTCCGTCCCTGACCGCCTCATGCGATCAGCTCCTCGACCATGTCGGCGATCCGGGCCGCGGCGTCCGGGCGCGCCAGGGAGGAGGCGGCACGCTCCATCGCCACCACCCTGGCCGTGTCGTCGCGCAGCGCCAGCAGCGCCCGCGCCAGCGCCGCCCCCGAGAGATCGCTCTCCTCGATCAGGATCGCCGCCCCGGCGTCGGCGAACGCGCGGGCGTTCAGGCGCTGATGGTCGTGGGCGGAGGTCGCGAGCGGCACCAGGATCGAGGCCTTGCCGCAGGCGGCGATCTCCGACACGGTGCTGGCGCCGGCGCGGGCGACCACGACGTCCGCCTGCTCGTAGGCCTCGCGGATGCCTGGGATGTAGGCGGTCACGTTCGCGTCGAAGCGCCGGGCGGCGTAGGCCGCCATCACGCGCGCCAGGTCGCCGGGTCCGCTGCCGTGCTGAAAGCGCAGGGCCAGCCGGTGCGCCTCCAGGTGGGGGAGGGCGTCGATGACCGCGCCGTTGATCGCCCGGGCTCCCTGGCTGCCGCCGAAGATCAGCACGTTGAAGCTCTCCCCGCGCGTCTTGCGCCGGATGGCGCCGAAGGCGGCGCGGATCGGGTTGCCGGTCACCTCGCCGCGTCCTCCGAAGAAGTGGCGGGTCTCGTCGAACGACACCGCCACCTTCCGCACCCACGGGGCCAGCAGGCGGTTGGTCAGCCCCGGGTGGTAGTTCTGCTCCTGGATCAGCGTCGGGATCCGCAGCACGACCGCGGCCATCACCATCGGCCCGGAGGCGTACCCGCCGACCCCGATCACCGCCCGCGGCCTCATCCGCAGCAGAACCCTCAGCGACTGCAGGAGCCCGGCCAGGGCCCGCCCGCCGCCGCGCAGCCGCGCTCCGAGCGACTTGCCGACCACTCCTCCGCTCTTGATCGCCAGGAGGCCGTAGCCGTGCGGCCCCAGGATCTCGCGCTCGAGCGGCGACCCGATCCCGGCGAAGGCGAGCGCCAGCCCCGGTCGGCGCCGCTGCAGCTCTTCGGCGATGGCGATCCCCGGGTAGAGGTGCCCGCCGGTTCCGCCGCCGGCGATCACGATCGTCTCGACCGCCGCCCCCGGAGCCTGCCCCGGCACGCTCCGTCTCCCCTACGCCGAATGCTGCGAGATGTTCAACAGCACCCCGAGGGCGCACAGGCTCACGACCAGGCTCGATCCGCCGTAGCTCAGGAACGGCAGCGGCACCCCCTTGGTCGGGATCATCCCCAGCGCCACCGCCACGTTGAGCGTCGCCTGCAGGACGAGCCACAGGGTGATCCCGATCCCCAGATAGTATCCGCCCCGGTCGGGCGCGCCGAGCGCCGCCGACACGCCCCGCCAGAACAGCACCCCGAAGACCACGATCACGGCGATCGCTCCGAGGAGGCCCAGTTCCTCGGCGATCACCGAGAAGATGAAGTCGGTGTGCGGCTCCGGCAGGAAGAAGAGCTTCTGCCGGCTCTCCCCGAGGCTGGTCCCGTGGATGCCGCCGCTCGCGATCGCCAGGATCGACTGGCGCACCTGGAACCCCGCCCCCAGCGGGTCGTCCTCCGGATTCATGAACGACAGGATCCGCCGCACGCGGTACGGGGCCTGCAGGACCAGGAAGCCGAGGGCGGCGACGCCGCAGCCGCCGGTCGCGAAGAGGTAGCGCCAGCGCAGCCCGGCCAGGAACAGCAGGAGGATCAGGAGCATGATGTACAATCCCGCCGTCCCCATGTCGGGTTCGAGGTAGACGAGGAACGCGAGCTGGCCGACCACGACGGCGCAGGGGAGGATCGTGCCGGCGAGGTCGTTGACCTTGTCCTCCTTGCGCGCCAGCTGGTAGGCGAGATAGACGACCAGGGCCAGCTTGGCGACCTCCGACGGCTGCACCTGCACCGGCCCCAGCCGGATCCAGCGGTGGACCTGGTGCGCCTGATCGACGGCCAGCACGACGATCAGGAGCGCGAGGCTCGACAGCAGGAGCAGGTAGACCACCGGCCGCTTCAGGAGACGACGGTAGTCGACGTGCATGGCGAGCAGCATGCCGGCGACGCCGAGGGCCAGGGCCGCGGACTGCCGCGCCAGGAAGTAGTGGGCGCTGCCGAAGCGCTCCAGGGCGACCACCGCCGAGGCGCTGTAGATCATCACCAGCCCGAAGAGCGACAGCCCCAGGCCGCAGGCGAACAGGGTCCTGTCGAACGCCAGCTTGCGCGCCATCGTTCAGCGCTCCCGCGCCGCGGACCGCGCCGCCGTGCCGTCGTTGCTCTCCAGGGAGAGGACGATCCTCCGGAAGTCCTCGCCCCGCTCCTCGAATCCCGAGTACTGATCGAAGGAGGCGCAGGCCGGCGCCAGGAGCACCACGCCGCCGGGCGGCGCCGCGCCGCGGGCGGCCGCGACCGCCTCGGCCATCGTCGCGACCTTGACGGCCGGCGCCGCGGAGCCGACCTGCGCGGCGATCGCGTCGCGCGCCTTCCCCATCAGGACCAGGCCGGTCACCCGCTCGCGGATGAGCGGGACGAGCTCGGCGAAGTCGCCCCCCTTGTCCTTGCCGCCGAGGATCAGGACCACTTTCCCCGCGAAGCTCTGGAGCGACTTGGCCGTCGCCCCGACGTTCGTCGCCTTCGAGTCGTTGTAGTAGGCGACGCCGTCCAGGTCGCGCACCCTCTCCAGGCGGTGGGGAAGGCCGTGGAAGGAGCGGATCCCCTGCGCCGCCTTCGGCAACGGGACGCCGCACAGGTCGGCGATGAGCAGGGCGGTCATCACGTTCTCGATGTTGTGCGCTCCGAACAGGGGCGACGACGCCAGCGGCAGGGCGCGGATCTCCCGCCCCTGCCGGCGCACCACGATCTCCCCCCCCTTGAGACAGGCCCCCTCGGGGAGGTCGAGGGCGCGGCTGAACGGGTGCACGCGGGCCCGGATCGTCGACTCCAGGCCCCAGACCTCGGGATCGTCGCGGTTGAGGATCGCGTGATCGGCCGGCCCCTGGTTGAGGAAGACCCGGCACTTCGCCTGGTAGTAGGCCTGGGGGCTCGGGTAGCGATCCTGGTGGTCGGGGCTGAGGTTGAGGAGCGTCGCGAGCCAGGGGCGGAACGTCTCGATTCCCTCGAGCTGGAACGACGACAGCTCGACGATGTAGTAGTGGTCGGACGTGTCGCGCGGGATCATCTCGGTGAGCGGCGTGCCGATGTTGCCGCAGGCGGTCGCCTTGAGGCCGGCGTGCGACAGGAGGTGCGCCGTCAGGGCCGTCGTGGTGCTCTTGCCGTTGGTGCCCGTGATGCCGATCACGATCCCCTTGAGGTACCAGGAGGCGACCTCGACCTCGGCGACGACGCGGACCCCTTTGTCGCGCGCGGCGGCGAGCGGCGGGATCGTCAGCGGCACCCCCGGGCTCACGGCCACGAGGTCGGCGGCGAGAAAGCTCTGCGCGTCGTGTCCGCCCAGCTGGAGCTGGACACCGTCGTGCCCGAGGGCGGCCACCTCCGGGCCGAGCGCGGAGGCGTCGCGCAGGTCGGTCAGCACGACCGCCGCCTGGCGGGACAGGAGGAAGCGCGCCAGCGCCACGCCGCTCCGCGCGGCGCCGACCACGACCACGCGCGCGCCCGCGAGCGCGGGCGGCTCGGTCGGTCGTGGCGTCACCGTCATGGGGCTCCTCTAGCGCAGCTTGAGCGTCGACAGGCCCATCAGGGCGAAGATGATCGCGACGATCCAGAAGCGGATGACCACCTTCTGCTCGGGCCACCCGGAGAGCTCGAAGTGGTGGTGGATCGGCGCCATGCGGAAGATCCGCTTGCCGCGCAGGCGGAACGATCCGACCTGCAGGATCACCGACAGCGCCTCGAGGACGAACAGCCCGCCGACGAAGACGAGCAGGATCTCCTGCTTGATCAGGACCGCCACGGTCCCGAGCGCCCCCCCCAGGGCCATCGAGCCGACGTCGCCCATGAAGACCTGCGCCGGGTTGCAGTTGAACCACAAAAAGCCGAGCGAGGCGCCCACCATGGCGCCGCAGATGATCGTCAGCTCGCCCACTCCCTTGACGTTCGGCACGTCGAGGTAGCCGGCGACCTTGGCGTGGCCCGCCGTGTAGGCCAGGATGGCGTATGTCGCCGAGGCGATCATGGTGGTGCCGATCGCCAGCCCGTCGAGGCCGTCGGTGAGGTTGACGGCGTTCGCCGCCCCGACGATCACCAGCATCGTCCAGGGCAGGAACATCGGCCCGAGGTCGGGCGTCCACTTCTTGAAGAACGGCACGCTGATCGTCGTGGGGTAGCCGCCGCGCCCGTGCAGCCAGAGGAGCGCGAGCCCGAGGAGGAGCGCGACGGCGAACTGCGCCAGGAACTTCTGCCGGGCCGTCAGCCCGAGGGACCTCTTGCGAGCGATCTTGAGGTAGTCATCGGCGAAGCCGATGACGCCGTAGAGGAGCGTGGACATGAGAACCATCCACACAAAGGTGTTGGTGAGGTCAGCCCAGAGGAGGGAGGGGAGCACCACGGCAATGAGGATGAGGAGCCCCCCCATGGTGGGAGTACCTTTCTTCGTCTGGTGGGAAAGAGGTCCCTCGGGTCTGATCTGCTGCCCGATCTGGAACTCCCGGAGCCTGTGGATCAGGCCGGGTCCCAGGGCAAGGCTGATCAGGAGCGCCGTGAGGGTCGCCAGCGCCGCCCTGAATGTGATGTAGCGGAAGACGTTCAAGATCTTGAAGTGATCGTGGAGCGGGTAGAGGAGGTGGTAGAGCATCAGTGCGCCCCCCCCGTCCCCGCCGCCGCGCCGGCCGCCTTGAGGATCGCCTGCACCACGAGCTCCATCCGCATGCCGCGCGACCCCTTCACGAGGATCAGGTCGCCGGGGCGGCCCAGGGAGGCGGCCGAGGCGGCGGCCGACTCCGAGTCGGGGAAGTGGGCGACGCTCTTCAGCCCCGCCTTCCGGGCCGCCTCGACCGCGCGCAGGCTCCGCGGCCCGACTGCCAGGAACAGGTCGAGGCCGGCCGCGGCGACCCGCTCGCCCAGACGCGCGTGCGCGCGGCCCTCGGCGGGGCCGAGCTCGAGCATGTCGCCCGCGATCAGCACGCGGCGGCCGCGCGGCCGCGCCTCGCGCAGGAGGTCGATCGCCTTCTCCATCGCCGCGGGGTTGCTGTTGTACGAGTCATCCAGCAGCTCGACGCCCTGCGGCAGCCGGTGCAGCACGCCGCGCATCGCCGCCGGCCGGACCGACTCCAGCCCGCGGCGGATCGCCCACGGGTCGACGCCGAGGGCGCGCCCGACCGCCGCCGCGGCGAGCGCGTTGTGGACGTTGTGGCGGCCCGGCAGGTGCAGCTGCACCGTCTCGCGCTCGCGGGCGATCCTCAGGACGAAGCGCGATCCGGCGAGCCCTTCGAGGGTGACGTCGTCGGCCCCGACCTCGGCCTTGCGGGAGTGGACGCCGAACGGGATCTTCGGCCCGGGAAACGCGCGGCCGAGCTTCGCGCTCCAGGGGTCGTCGGCGTTGAACGCGGCGACGGCGTCGCGGCGCATGCCGCGGAACAGCTCCCCTTTCGCGGCGGCGATCTTCTCCAGGCTGCCGAAGTTCTCCAGGTGGACCCGGAGCACGCACAGGATCACGCCGACGTCCGGATCGGCGATCTCCACCAGCCGCGCGATCTCCCCGGCGTGGCTCATCCCCATCTCCAGGACCGCCACCTCGCGATCGTCCGGCACCCGCAGAAGGCTCAACGGCAAGCCATAGGCGTTGTTCAGGTTCCCCTCCGACTTGTGGACCCGGAAACGCTCCGCCACCACCGCGGCGGCCAGGTCCTTCGCCGTCGTCTTGCCGGCGCTGCCGGTGATCCCGACCACCTTCAGCGGGCGCGACCGCCGCACGTGCGCGCCGAGATCCTGCAGCGCCACCGTCGTGTCCTTCACCCTGAGGACGGCCGGCGCCTCGGGATAGCGCGCGGCGCCGCCGCGCGCCACCACCGCGGCCGCCATCCCGCGCGCCGCCGCGTCCTTCACGAAGTCGTGGCCATCGACGCGCGGCCCGACCAGGGCGAAGAAGAGGTCGCCCTCCTGCAGGGTGCGCGAGTCGATGCTGTACCCCTCCACCTCGTGCTCGGCGCCGCCCCGGGGCGGGCGCGCCCCCAGGACCAGCTCGCCGCCGACCGCCCGGGCGATTCGGGCCAGGCTGAGCTTCGCCATCGCGCGCGCCCCTCCCCGGCCGTGCTCCCCGGACCCGGCCCTACCGCGCGGCGCGGCCGCGCTTCTCCCGGCCGCGCCCCCGCAGGATCTCCCGCGCCACCTCGCGATCGTCGAACGGCACGGTGCGATCCGCGAGGATCTGGTAGGTCTCGTGCCCCTTGCCGGCGATCACCACGCAGTCGTCCGGCCGCGCCAGCGCCAGGGCCGCGCGGATCGCCTCCTTGCGATCCGGGATCACCAGGCAGCGATCGGGCGGCGGCTCCACGCCGGGATCGCCGGTGAGCGCCCGGCGCACGCCCGGGAGGATCTCCTCGATGATCGCCATCGGGCTTTCGCCGCGGGGGTTGTCCGACGTGACCACCACGACGTCGCTGCCGGACGCGGCGGCGAACCCCATCTTGGGGCGCTTGGTGCGATCGCGGTCGCCCCCGCATCCGAAGACGGTGAGGATCCGGCGCGGCTGGAGCTCGCGCACCGCCGCCAGGAGATTCGCGAGGGCATCGTCGGTGTGGGCGTAGTCGACCAGGACGCGGAACGGCTCCTCCTCGTCGATGCGCTCGAAGCGTCCGGGCACCCCGTCCACGGCCGCGAGGCCGCGCGCGATCGCCTCCCGCGGCACGCCGAGCGCCAGGCAGGCCGCGGCGGCGGCGGCGGCGTTCCGGGCGTTCGGGCGCCCCACGAGCGGGCAGTCGATCGGCAGCCGGCTCCCCGCCGCGCCGGTCCCTTCGATCCCGGCGGCGATCTCGAGCGCCAGGGTGCTGCCGCGCGCGCCGGGGAGGAAGGAGACCAGGCGGACGTCGGCCCCCGGCCCCTCGCCGAAGGTCACGACGCGGGCCCGGGTCGCCGCGCGCAGGTGCTGTGCGTGCGGATCGTCGGCGTTGAGGACGGCGATCGCCTGCGGCGCGAGGCCGCGGAAGAGGATCGCCTTCGCCTCGAGGTAGTCCTCCATGGTGCGATGGAAGTCGAGGTGGTCCTGCGTCAGGTTGGTGAAGATCCCGGCCGCGAACGCGATGCCGGCGACCCGCCGCAGCACCAGGGAGTGCGAGGAGACCTCCATGGCGCAGGAGCGCGCCCCCGCCGTCGCGAAGCGATCGAGGAGACGATGGAGATCGAGCGACTCGGGCGTCGTGCGCTCCGCCCGGACCTCGTCCCGCCCGTATCGGTAGAGCACCGTGCCGAGAAGGCAGGGGCGGCGCCCCGCCTCCTTCAGGATCGCCTCGAGGAGGAAGCAGACGGTCGTCTTGCCGTTGGTGCCGGTCACGCCGATCATCGTCAGCCGCTCGTCCGGACGGCCGTAGTAGTTGCGCGACACCCGCGCCAGCCCCAGGCGGTCGTCCTCGACCTGCACCCAGGCGATCCCCTGGGGGCGTCTCGGGCCCGGACGGGAGGAGAGAACCGCCACGGCGCCACGTTCGGCCGCCTGTTCCACGAAGTCGTTGCCGTCGATCCGCTGCCCCTGGAGCGCGACGAAGAGGAACCCCGGCTCCACCGCCCGGGAGTCGTACGCGAGCCCGCGCACGTTGGTCGCCGGGTCGCCGGACAGACGCGCCCCGGGGACCTCCTCCAGAAGACGCTGCAGTTGCACCCGGGCGCTCCTCAGAAGATGACGATGCAGCGGCCGGTGCCGGCGGGGGCGACCGGCGCGCCCGGATCCGGATCCTGCCGGGTCACCCGCGGTCCCGACCGCAGGGTCGTGCAGGCCAGGCCCGCGGCGGCGAGCGTCTCGCTCGCCTGCCTGAGGCTCATGCCGCTCAGGTCGGGCATCGCCGGCGCCGGGTCGTCGCCCGCGCCTCCCGGCTCCCGCGCCTCCGGCGCGGCCTCCGCAGCGCGCGCCGGGGCGCGGGGCGGGAAGGCGGCGATCGAGGCGGCCGCGAGGCCGGACGGGTCGGCGAGGGACAGGCCGGCGGGCGGCCGGGCGGCGTGGCGCGCGCCCGGGCGGCCGCGCCCGGGCGCCACCGCGACCCGGCGGACCGCAGGCAGCGCCTGCCCGGCGTCCCGGCCACCGTCGAGGCGCCCCGCGTCGTCGGAACCGAGCGACGCCCGCACCGAGGTATCGAAGACCAGCGGTCCCTCGCGATCGGGGGCGACGCCGAGGTATTGCAGCACCGGCAGGGCGATGCGCGCGAAGATCGGCGCGGCCACGTCGCCGCCATGGAACTTCGGGCCCTTCGGCTCGTCCACCATGACCACGATCGCCAGCGCCGGCGAGTCGGCGGGAACGAAGCCGCCGAACCAGGAGACGTACTTTCCGTGGCTGTAATGGCCGCTGGCGTCGATCTTCTGCGCGGTGCCTGTCTTTCCTCCGACGGTGTAGCCCGGCACGGCGGCCCCCTTACCCGTTCCCTCGATGGTCACCGACTCGAGCATCCGGCGCAGCGTCCGGGCGGTCGCCTCGGAGATCACGCGCCGCGGGGCCGGCTCGCCCTCGGGCCGTGCCGGGTCGTCCTCCGACCGCGCGGGGACGCGCCGGCCGTCGGCCGTGATCGTCGCGCCGACGATGCGCGGCGGGACGTAGACGCCGTCGTTCGCCAGCGCCCCCACCGCTGCCGCGAGCTGCAGGGGCGTCGCGCCCACCTCCTGACCCATGGCGATCGAGGCCTGGGAGAGCCCGGACCAGTCGGGGAGATCGCGCAGCATCCCCGCGCTCTCCCCCGGCAGCTCGATGCCGGTCTTCCGGCCGAAGCCGAAGGCGCGGATGTAGTCGATGAACTCCCGCGGCCGCAGGCGCGCCGCCACCTTGATCGCCCCGACGTTGCTCGACTTGGCGAGCACCTCGGTGAAGGTCAGGTTGCCGTACGGCAGCCGGTCCTCCCGGAAGCGGTGCCTGCCGACCACGATCGATCCGTTCTCGCACCAGATCACCTCGTTCGGGTGCACGCGCCCCGCGTCGAGGGCCGCCGACGCGGTGATCACCTTGAAGGTCGATCCGGGCTCGTAGTAGTCGGTCACGGCGCGGTTCCTGCGGGCCTCCTCGCGGGCCGCTGTGAAGTTGTTCGGATCGAACGTGGGGCGGCTGGCCAGCGCCAGGACCTCGCCGGTGCGCGGTCGCAGCACGACGACCGAGGCGCCGGCGGGAGCGAACCCGAGCATGGCGGCGTCCAGCTCGCGCTCGGTCACGTGCTGGATCACCTCGTCGATCGTCAGGACCAATCCCGCGCCGGTCGCCGCCTCGACGCGCGCCCGGTCCAGCACGCGGCCGCCGCGCCCGTCGCACAGGACCAGGATCCGTCCCGGGGTTCCCTGGATGGCGCGGTCGTACGCGAACTCCAGGCCGGCGAGCCCCTGGTTGTCGACGCCGCAGGTGCCCAGGACGTGCGCCGCCAGGCCCTGCTTCGGGTAGTAGCGTCGGCTCTCGCGCACGAAGCCGATCCCCTCGAGGCCGAGCCCCTCGACCTGGCGCCTGAGGTCGGGCGTGACCTTCCTCTTCAGCCAGACGAAGTGCCGGTCCGCGTCGAGGCGCGCGCGCACCTCCGCGGGCTTCATCCCCAGGATCGCCGCCAGCCGCCGGCTCGCGGCCGCCGGGTCGCCCACCTCCGTCGGGTCGGCGAAGATCGAGTCGACGTCCAGGCTCAGCGCCAGCTCCTTGCCGTTGCGATCGAGGAGCGGGCCGCGGTGCGGGTCGAGGGTGATCGTCTTCTCCTGCTGCGAGCGCGCCTGATCGAGGAGGGAGGGGCCCCGGAGCACCTGCAGGTGCGCGCAGCGGGCGCCGAGCGCCAGGAGGCCGGCGCCGACGACGACCGCGAGCAGCACGAGGCGCGCCTTCCGTGCCCGCGCCGCCGGGACCGGAGCCTCCTCGGCCCGCGCCCGGCGGATCCGGCGCGTCGCGCCACGGCCGGAGGCCGGCCAGGGTCCGCGCAGCCCGCCGCGGATCATCGATCCCCTTCCGGCCGCGGCTTCGGGTAGGGCACCATCGCGACCGCGGCCGCCAGCACGCCCTCCCCCTCGCGGGCGCCCCCGCCCCGCCTCCGGTCACGCGGCCCGGCGGCGAGCGGTGAGCCGATCTCGTCGACGCGGCCGTCGATCACCTGGACGCGCCGGACGTCCGCGGGAGGCGGATCCGAGAGCCCGAGCTGCTTGCGCGCCACGCGCTCGATCCGGTCGGGCGACAGGAGGAGCGATCGCTCGACCGTGAGCTGCCTGTTCCTCTCCACCAGCTCCTGGCGCTCCTTGCCCAGGGCCTCGACCTTGTAGGAGAGGCGGATGAAGTCGACACGCTGCCAGACGTAGACGAGCAGCGGCACCACGATGGCGGCGCCGTAGAGCGCGAGACGGCGGAGCTCGCGCGCGCGGGCCCGGTCCTTCTCGCGGACGAGGCGGGCGTTGAGCCGCAGGCTGCCGGCCACCCCGCCCCGCGTGGTTGCGTGTCTCATCGCCGCGCTCCGGCCCCGCTCGACATGCCGGACGCGATGCTCGTCCCGGACGCGTTCGCCCCGCCGGGACCGGGGGCGGACGGCAGGCGCTCCGCGGCGCGCAGGCGGGCGCTCCGGCTGCGCGGGTTGACCCGCACTTCGCCGGGGGAGGGGCGAACCGGCCGCGGCGTCACCAGGCGGACCAGATCGGGACGTCCGCAGGCGCAGACCGGCAGGTCACGCGGGCAGACGCAGCGGTGGGCGAGACGGCGCAGCGTGTGCTTGACCACGCGATCCTCGAGCGAGTGGAAGGAGATCACCGCGATCCGCCCCCCCGGCCGCAGGCGCTCCGCCGCCTCCTCCAGCACGCGATCGAGGCCGTCGATCTCGCCGTTGACCGCGAGGCGCAGCGCCTGGAAGGCGCGGGTCGCGGGATGGATCCGTGCCGGACGCCCCCTTGGAGGGCCGGCGCGGCGACCCGGACCGACGGCCGCCAGGACGATCTCCGCCAGACGCCGCGTCGTCGTGATCGGAGACCGATCGCGCTCCGCCACGATCGTCTCGGCGATCCGCCGTGCCCGCGGCTCCTCGCCGAAGCGCGCCAGGATCGATCCGAGCTCGCGGACGGTCAGCCGGTTCACCAGATCGGCGGCGGTGGTCTCCTGCGACCGATCGAATCTCATGTCGAGCGGCCCGTCCTTCCGGAACGAGAAGCCGCGCTCCGGGTCGTCGAGCTGGAGCGAGGAGATCCCGAGATCGAGAAGGATCCCGTCGACCGGCCCGGAGCCCATCTCGTCGAGGATCGCCGGCAGGAGGCGGTGGTCGGCGTGGCGCAGGATCGTCCGGTCGCCGAACGCCCGGAGGCGGCGGCGCGCGCTCTCGAGGGCGGCGGCGTCCCGATCGATCCCCAGGAGGCGCCCGCCGGGCGCGGTGGCGCGCAGGATCGCCTCGGCGTGCCCGCCCGCGCCGACCGTCCCGTCGACCCAGAGGCCGCCGGGACGGCAGGCCAGCGCCCGGAGCGTCTCCTCGAGGAGGACGGGCTGGTGGCCTGGCGCTTCCATGTCGTCCCGGATCGCAAGGCTCCCTCAGATCCCGAGCGACGAAAGGATCCTGTGGTCGTCTTCCGTGAGCGGATCGGCCTTCAACCGCGACTCGAACTTCTCACGGTTCCAGATGTCCAGCCACTGCAGGCTGCCGAGGACCGCGACCTCGCCGTTCACTCCGCTGCTCTTCCGGAGGAGCGGGTGGATCAGCAGCCGGCCCTGGTCGTCCATCGATGCCAGCTGACCCCAGTAGTTGACTTGGTTCTTGAAGCGGGCGACGGCCGGAGTCATCGAAGGGACCGAGCCGATCTTCTTCTCGATGTCGAGCCAGACCGGCATCGGGTAGACCCGCACGTACTCGCCGTCGGTCGAGGTGACGAAGCAGTCCCGGCCGAACTTCTCCTCGATGAATTTCCGGAAGGTGCTCGGGATCTTGATGCGACCCTTGGCATCGACCTTGGCGGGCGAGTTGCCCCTCAGCATCCGTTCTCACCCAAGCGGAGGTCTCCGATGCGGGTTCGGGCTCCCGAAAGAGAACACTCGCGTCAACGACTCCCGGGCCACCCGGAGGCGGCCCGCGTGAACCTTGAGATTGAGTTTCGATGGGGAGGGACATGTGGGTGGCAAGACCACAAAAGTCCACTCCGCTCCACCGCGCGAATATAGAGAGGGGCCATTACCTTGTCAAGAAGAAAATGCGTGTCCGGTCGCGAAAACCCGCGTGGCTGGAGTCAGATAGGACGGCCTGAACGGACGGAACGAGAACGAAAAGACAATATCTGGTGACACCGGCGAGGGGCGGCCCAAAATCATGTGGTAGCATTCCATCGGTGTGGGGATGACAGGCGGCGTCACCGCCGCGCAGGAGTTGCGATGAGACAGTCGCTGACTGCCATCCCTGTGGTTGTCTTCGTCTCGTTCCTCTCCATCGATTCTCCGGGCGCCGGCACGACGCAGCGAGAGTTCGGCTTCGCGACCAATGTCGGCCTCGCCGATCCGCGCGGCGACAACTCGTACCGGTCCGATCAGACCCTGAACTTCTCCTTCGAGTACGACAAGACGAACTACGCCGCCTACCGCGCCACCGCAGGATTCCTGACGATCCAGGGACGCGAGCCGGTCTCGCCCGCCGCCGGGACGCGAGACGCCGACGCCCTCTACGTCACCGGGAACATCGTCCTGACCCCGCGCTTCGCGACGGTCCATCCCTTCTTCACCGCCGGCCTCGGCGTCTACAGCTTCCGGGTGACCGACAACCTCGACTCGCAGCACAATGTCGAGTTCGGGATCAACTGGGGGTTCGGGATGGACATCCAGCTCCTGCGCCACTTCGCGCTGCGCGGCGAATACCTGTTCCACTACACCACCGGCGCGATCGCCAATCCCATCGAGGCCCTGACCATCGGCGGCCGCTTCACGTTCTGAAGATCGACACCCCGAAAGCCACGAAATGCGCGCCGTTCCGGTTGTCGGGGCCGGGCGTTCGCCGTACCATAGAACGCACCATGCCATCCCGACCCCGAGTCCGCATCCTCGCCCTGGTGTTCCCAGCCCTCCTGGCGCTCGGCGCGACGGACGGCCCCCACCCGGCGGGTGGTCCGGAATGGAGCGCCAAGCTCGACCCGTTCCTGAGGCGGGTGGCGCTCGGGACCACCAAGACGGAAGGGCCGTTCACGGAAAGGATCCCCGCCGGCCGCGCCGCCCTGCTGACCCTGCCCCCCTTCGTGCGCGCCGAGCGGGGCGGGCCGGATCCGATCGTCTACGTGAAGGCGCGGCTCGAGGAGGCGCCGGCGGCGCCCGGCGGCCCGGGCGCGCCGGGCGGCCCAGGGGCGCCGGGCGGTCCCGTCGAGCGCGCCCTGCGCGATCTCGGCGTCGAGGTGCGCGGCCGCGTGGGGCCGGTCGCGTCGCTCGCCGTCCCGGCCTCGGCGCTCGCCTCGGTCGCGGCCCTCCCTCAGGTGATCTGGCTCAAGGCGGCCCACGGCTACCGCGCGCAGAACGACGTCAGCACCTCGAGCGGCTTCGTCGCCTCCCGGGACGCGAACTCCACCTTTGGCACGAAGGGGGCCGGCGTGATCCTCGCGGTCGTCGACACCGGCATCGACTGGACGAACCCCGACTTCAGGAAGGTGGACGGCACGTCGCGCATCCTCGGGATCTGGGACCAGACGATCACCGACCCGCTGCATCCGCCACCGGCCGGCTTCACGTTCGGCGCCTTCTACCCGAAGAGCGTCATCGACACGGCGCTCGCCACCGCGACCACCCTGCCGACGCGGGACGGCTTCGGGCACGGATCGCACGTCGCGGGAAGCGCGGCGGGGAACGGGCTGTGGACGGGGAACGGGATCGCCGCCGGCACCTTCGCCGGCGTCGCGCCGGAGGCCGACCTCCTGGCCGTCCGCGTCTTCGACGACAGCGGCACCTTCTGCGCCGCCTGCGATCTGACGGCGGCGGTGCAGTTCATCCAGGCGTTCGCGGCGGCGGCCGGCAAGCCCTGGGTCGGCAACATGAGCCTCGGGGAGGATCTCGGATCACACGACGGCAGCGACGCCGACGAGATGGCGATCGACGCCGCGGTCGGTCCCGCCCGTCCCGGCGCGCAGATGGCGATCGCGGCGGGGAACTCGGGAGGGAACCCGATCCACTGGGGCGACGTCCTGGCGACCGGAGTCACGATCAGCAACACCTTCAACCTGCCCTCCTACACGCCGAACCCGGGGAGCGACAGCGACTTCATTTACCTTGACCTCTGGTACAAGGGGTCCGATCGGGCCACGGTCACGATCGTCGCGCCGAACGGCGCGACGGCCTCCGCCTCCTACGGCGTCACGAGCGGCGCCGTCTGCACCGGCGCCGGGGCGATCGAAGTCGACGCGGCGACCAACGCCCCGGACCCGGCGAACGGCGACAACGAGGTCTTCGTCCAGATCTGGGACAGCGGCAGCTGCCCTCCTCCCCTGATTAACCCGCTGGCCGGCACTTGGACGATCCAGGTGCGGGGTGACAATATCGCGCCGACCGGAGGGCCGTTCGATCTCTGGGACGAGGCGTCGATCGGGCTCCTGTCGTTCGTCAACTTGGCCAAGTCCTCCTCCGCGAAGACGGTGAGCGTTCCCGGGACGGGCCGCAACGCCCTGACCGCCGGCGCCTTCGTCAGCAAGAACCAGTGGACGAACGGCTCCGGCCGTACGACGACCGCCAGCACGGCGCCGGTCGGCACCCTCTCCACCTTCTCGGGGATCGGGCCGACGCGCGACGGCCGGATCAAGCCGGACGTCGCGGCGCCCGGCGAATACCTCGGCTCGACGCTCGCCGGATCGATCCAGTCGATCCTCCAGTCGCAGAACGGCCTGCCGTTCATCGAGAGGGACGGGCTGCACGGCGACCTGCACGGCACCAGCATGGCGACCCCGCACGTCGCCGGGACGGCGGTGCTCCTCTTCGCCCTCAATCCGGCGCTCGACGGGCCGGCGGTGCGGGCGGCGATCGCCCGCGGGGCGCTGGTGGACGGCTTCACCGGGGCGGTACCGAACACCAGCTACGGCAGCGGGAAGCTGCGCGCCCCCGGGGCCGGCTTCCAGGCCGCCGCGATTGTGACCGATCTGGCCGCGCTCCCCGGCGGCGGAGGCTTCGCCGGGACCGACAGCCCCTTCGTCGACTCCTACAACGTCTATCGCGGGACGATCCCCGGGCTCTCCACCACCAACTACGGCACCTGCTTCCTCACCGGCCTTCTCTCTCCGTCGTTCAGCGATGCTTCCAGGCCCGCCCCCGGGCAGGCGTTCTTCTACCTGGTGACCGGCGTCCATGCCGGCGTCGAGGGGATCCTCGGCACCGACGGCTCCGGGCAGATCGAGGCCAATGGCGCTCCCTGCCCGTAGCGGGCGGGTCGTGATACCCTCCCCGCTCGCGTCTTCGACCCTCAGGACCTTTCGCGGAGGTGCCTTGGAAGCGGGGACCGGCATGTCCAGGGGCGCCGCCGGCGAGGGGGATCTCGTCCGGGCGCTCGGCCTGTGGGATTCGACCCTCCTCGTCATCGGCCTCGTCCTCGGTTCGGCCGTCTTCATGGTGACCGGCGGCCCGGGAGGGGTGGCGAGCCTCCTGCCGGCGCCCGGCCTGCTGATCGCCGCCTGGATCGTCGGCGGGGTCGTGTCGTTCGCCGGGGCGCTGGTCTACGCGGAGCTGGGCGCGGCGCTGCCGCGCGCCGGCGGGCAGTACGTCTTCCTGCGCGAGGCGTACGGCGACCTCACCGGCTTCCTCTACGGCTGGACGCTGTTCGCGGTGGTTCACACCGGCTCGCTCGCGACGCTCGCGGTCGGCTACGCCGAGTACTTCGGCGTCTTCGTGCCGGCCGCCGGCACCGGCCGGATCGTGATGTCGATCCCGGTCCCCGGGGGAGCGCTCACCGTCTCGGCGGGGCAGATCAACGCGGTGCTCGTCATCGTCCTCCTTTCGGCGGTCAACTACTTCGGCGTCAAGGAAGGGAGCGTCTTCCAGGGGATCGTGACGGTGGTGAAGATCGCCTCCTTCGCCGGCTTCATGATCCTGGGCGTGGCCCTCGGCGCCGGAAGCCTGTCGCACTTCGTCCCGCTCTTCGCGCCGGCCGCGCCCGCCGCGGCACCGGCAGGGGCCGGCGTCGGCGGCTTCATCCTGGCGATGGTGGCGATGCTCTGGGCCTATGAAGGATGGAACAACATCACCTTCACGGCCGGCGAGATCAAGCACCCGCAGCGGAACCTGCCGCTGTCGCTGATCCTCGGGATGGCGGCGATCACCTTGATCTACGTCGGCATGAACCTGGTCTACCTGTACGCGATGCCGGTCGACGCGATGCTGTCGACACCGCGCATCGGCGAGGTGGCCGCCGGACGGCTGTTCGGGCCGGCCGGGTCGTGGCTCATGTCGCTCGCCGTCCTGATCTCGGTCTTCGGCTGCATCTCGGCGACGGTGATCTCCGGGCCGCGCGTCTTCTACGCCATGGCGAAGGACGGCCTCTTCTTCCGGAGCATCGCGCAGGTCCACCCGCGCTACCGCACGCCGACGCGCGCCATCCTCTGGCAGTGCGTCTGGTCGTGCCTCCTCTGCCTCTCCGGGAAATACGACCAGCTCTACACCTACGTCATGTTCGCGGCGGTGTTGTTCTACGCGCTGGCGGGGGCGTCGGTCATCGTCCTGCGCCGCCGGCACCCCGAGTGGCCGCGGCCCTACCGGACCTGGGGCTATCCCTGGACGCCGCTCCTCTACGTGGCCGTCTGCCTCGTGGTCCTGGTCAACACCCTCCTGAACAAGCCGGTCGAGTCGGGGATCGGGCTCGGGATCCTCGTCCTGGGGCTCCCGGCCTACGCGTTCTGGAAAGGCCGGACGGGCCGCGAGGGACGGGCCGCATGATCCGCAGGCGCGTCACGCTCGTCGCCTCGGCCGGGGTGGCGGTCGCCGCGGCGGGGCTCGCCGCCGCGATCCTTCCCGCCGCCGAAGGGCGCCGTCCGGGCGCCGGGCGGCGCCGGCCGGCCGCAGTGGCCGGGACACGCGACGCCGGCATTTACGGCTTCCATCGCGGCTCGCTCGCGGCTGAGCGGCGGGTGGAGGCGCAGATCCTGGAGCTGCCCGCGGTGGAGAACGTCGAGCGGCACGCGCGGGTCCTCACGTCCGAGCCGCACGTCGCCGGGACGCCCGAGAACGACAGGGTGGCGCGCTACATCTACGATCGCTTCAAGGAGGCCGGGCTCGAGGTCACGATGAAGAGCTACCCGGTCTACCTGGGGTACGTGACGCGCGCCGTCCTGGAGCAGGTCGCGCCGGAGCGGAGGGTGCTGTCGAACCCGGAGGACCCGATGCCCGAGGACGAGGGCTCGGCCGATCCGCGCGCGCGGCTGGACTGGAACGCCTACTCGCCCTCCTGCGACCTGACGCGTGAGGTGGTCTACGCCAACTTCGCGCTCCCGGAGGACTTCGAAAGGCTGACCCGGGCCGGCATCGCGGTCGAAGACCGCGTCGTCCTGGCGCGCAACTTCCACGGCTACCGCGGCGGCAAGGCCCTGGAGGCGCAGCGCCGGCGCGCGGCCGCCATCGTCTTCTACAGCGACCCGGCGGAGGACGGCTACGTTCGCGGAGACGTCTTCCCGAAGGGCCCGTGGGGCCCGGACGGCCACATCCAGCGCGGCGCCGCCGTCTTCGACTTCATCGTCCCGGGCGATCCGCTGACGCCGGGGTGGGCCTCGCTCCCCGGGGCGCGGCGGATCGATCCGCGGGAGTCGGAGATCCTCCCGCGCATCCCGTCGATCCCGATCTCCGGCCGCGACGCGCTCATCATCCTGAAGGCGCTGGAAGGCCCGGTCGTGCCGCGCGGCTGGCAGGGAGGGCTCCCGGTGACCTATCACCTCGGCCCGGGGCCGTCGCGCGTCCACCTCGCGATCGACGCCACCTTCGAGACGCGCGACATCACGGACGTCATCGGGGTGCTGCGCGGCCGCGATGAGCCGGAGCAGAAGATCATCCTTGGCAACCACCACGACGCCTGGGTCTACGGGGCCTCCGATCCCGTGAGCGGCACCGCCACGATGCTCGAGCTGGCCCGGGTGGCGGGCGAGCTGGCGCGGCGCGGCATGAGGCCGCGCCGCACGCTCGTGTTCGGGAGCTGGGACGCCGAGGAGTGGACCCTGACCGGATCCACCGAGTGGGGAGAGGAGAACCGGGAGGATCTCGCTCTGCACGGCGTCGCCAGCCTCAACGTCGACTCGTCCGCCTCCGGATCGCGGTTCGGCGCGGCCGCCGTTCCGACGCTGCGGCGCCTCCTCTCCGAGACGCTGCGCGACGTCGCCGATCCGAGGAGCGGCCGCGATCTCTACGCGACGACCGCCGCCGGGGCCTCCGAGGAGCAGACGAGCTTCGCCGCCCTGTACGGCTCGGCGGCCTCCGCGGCCACCTCCGCCGCCACCTCCGCGCCTTCCGTGACCTACGACATCCTGGGGAGCGGCTCCGACTACACCGTCTTCTTCAACCACATCGGGATGCCCTCGCTCGACGCCTATTTCGAGGGGCCGTACGGCGTCTACCATTCGGTCTACGACGGCTACGCCTGGATGAGCCGTTTCGGCGATCCCGGTTTCCTCTATCACACGGCGATGGTGCGCGTCTGGGGGCTCCTGACCTACCGGATCGCCAATGCCGACATCCTGCCGTTCGAGGAGAGCCCCTACCCGGCCGACGTTCTGGCCTACCTGTCCGACCTCGAGAGGGAGGCCAAGACCGGAGGCGCGCGGCCTCCCGATCTGACGGAGACGCGCGCCGCCGCGGGGGAGTGGCAGGCGGCGGCGGCCGTCGTTGATCGATCGGTCGCGGAGGCGCTCGAAGGTCCGCGGCCGGGGAGGAAGGCGCTCGCCTCCGCCAACGCCGCCCTCATGCAGGCGGAGCGCGACCTGCTGGCGGCGGCCGGCCTCCCGAAGCGTCCCTGGTTCCGGCACCTGATCTACGCGCCGCTTCCGACCTATGCCGCCGAGACGCTGCCGGGGCTGCGCGAGGCCGTGGCCGAGGCGGACGCCGGGCGCGCCGGCTCCCAGTCCGCTCTCCTGGCCTCCGCCTTCCGGGCGCGCGCCGCCACGCTCAGGAGCGCGGCCGCCGCGCTGGCGGGCCGGGAGGAGGAGCGCGTCAGCCGGTGAATTTGTAGCCGAGACCGTGGACGGTGACGATGAACCGCGGATCGGACGCCCGGTCTTCGATCTTCTTCCTGAGCTTCGCGACGTGCATGTCGACGGTGCGCGTCAGGGGCGCGGCGTCGTAGTCCCAGACGGCGTCGAGGAGCTGCTCCCGCGCCACGACCTCCCCGCGGTGCTCGATGAAGTACCTCAGGAGCCGCATCTCGCGCGCCGACAGATCGAGCGCCTTCCCCTTCCTGCGGGCCTCCCCCTTCCGGAAGTCGACCGACACGGCGCCGAACTGGTAGGCCTCGAGACGGACGGTCCGGCCCGAGGCGCGGCGCAGCACCGCCTCGACGCGGGCCATCAGCTCCAGGAAGCCGAAGGGCTTGGTGATGTAATCGTCCGCGCCGAGCTTCAGCCCCAGCACCTTGTCGATCTCCTGCCCGCGCGCCGTGAGCATGATGATCGGGACCGGGTTTCCGGCCTTGCGGATCTCGCGGCAGACGTCGAGGCCGTTCATCTTCGGCAGCATGACGTCGAGGAGGATCAGGTCGGGCGAGGCCTCGGCCGCCAGCCTCAGGCCGGCCGCGCCGTCCCTGGCGACGGTCACCTCGAACTGCTCGTAGGTGAATCCGTCGCGCAGGGCGGTCGCCATCGAATCGTCGTCCTCGACGATCAGGACCTTCGGCACGGACCTTCCTCCCCCGATCGCGGGGCCCTCAGCGTCCGGCCGCCGCGGCCGCCTCCGGAGCGGTCGCGGGCAGCGGCAGGCGGATCGTGAAGGTGCTTCCCTTCCCCGGATCGCTCTCGACCGCGACCCGGCCCCCGTGCACGTCGACGATGTGCCGGACGATCGCCAGCCCCAGACCGCTCCCCTTCACCTCATGGACCAGGCCGGTGGTGACGCGGTGGAAGCGGTCGAAGATCCGCGCCTGCTCGTCGCGCGGGATGCCAATGCCGCGGTCCTTGACCGCGATCACCGCATGATCGCCGTCCCGCGCCAGCCGGACGGTGATCTCCTTCGCCTCCCCGGAGTACTTCACGGCGTTGTCGAGCAGGTTGTGCAGCGCCTGGCCGATCGCCTCCGGATCGATCGACACCCGCGGCAGGGGCGCCTCGAACCCCTCGCAGACTATCCGGAAGCCCGCCGACCGCAGATGGACCTCGAAGCCGGCGATCGTTCCGGCGACCACCTCCCCCAGGTCGGCGAGGCTGAAGCGGTAGACCTTGCGCCCCGACTCGATGCGCGAGAAGTCGAGGATGTTCTCGATCAGGCGCGAGAGGCGGCGGCTCTCCGCCTCGATGTACTCGCCGTACTCCTGGACCTTGGCGGGCGACTCGACCCTGCCGAGACGCAGGAGCTCGGCGAAGACCCGGATCGACGACAGGGGCGTGCGCAGCTCGTGCGAGACGTTCGACACGAAATCGGACTTCATCTCGGAGAGCCGCATGGCGCGATCGGCGGCCCGGAGCGCCAGGACGATGCCGCCCACGAGGGCGACGGCCAGGAGCGCCGACAGGGTCATGTTGAACGCGAAGCTGGCGCGGGCCCACTCCTCCGGGGTGGAGCGCGGGCTCCGGAGCGCCAGCGTCCAGTCCCCGAAGACGAAGGGGAAGCGGGCGGTGACCGCGTCGCTCCGTCCGTCCCCGTCGGGGGCGCCGAGGACGACCGACCCCTTCGCGTCCCGCACCGTCACCTCCAGATCGTCGCGCGGGACGTCGGGGAAGAAGCCGGGGAGCGCCTTGCGGATGACGGTGGGGAGGAGATCCCTCTCGAAGTAGCCGACGTCGAGGATCATGCCGGCGACCCCCACCACGCGCGAGGCGTCGTCGGTGATCGGGTTGAGGATGATCCGATGGTCCGGGTTGCGCTCGTCCACGCGCAGCGCCACCGTCTCCGTCGTCCCCCCGTGGTAGCTGAGGAGCTGCCACGGCATGCAGGCGACGATGATCGCCAGCGCCTCCTCCGACGCCGGCGGGGTGACGAGCGTGTGCCGGGCGGGATCGTAGACCAGGAAGTTTCCGAACCGCTCCCGGGTGTAGTCGACGAGGAAGAGGCGCCGCGCCCCGTCGGTCGGCTTCTTCGCCCACGAGGCGGCCGCCTTCTCGAGGTGGCCCTGGGTGAAGAGAGGGGCGGGGACGTTGAGAGCCCGCTCGGCGCTCTTGCGATAGAAGTATTCGACCTCGGTGCCGACCGCCGCGAGGTAGTTGTGGAGCGCCGCCCGGTGCGCCATGGCCGACATCCGTTCGAGCTTCAGGAGCCAGACGAACTGCAACCCGAGGAGGACCGCGAGCGGCGCCAGCACCGCCGCGAATCCGGCCCAGAGGGTGTGCTGCTTCAGGAACGTCGTCAGCTTCGACATCGCCCGCATCCCGGCCTGCCGCACGACTATAGCGCGAAGGGCCCGCCCGTTGCGGCGTTCCCGGGCTCCGCTTTACACGTTCTTGACAACTGAGACATCATTTTACGGGCCCGCGGGCGACATTTACACCCCCCGCTCGTACACTCCGGCCGCAACAGTGGACCTGTTCAGCAGCCGGTGGAGGCGACCCCTCGATGGACGTTCCAGCCACGACGCATCCCACCTCGATCAGCAGTACGGCGAACAGACGGCCCACCGGCTGCTGGGCGGTCCTGGGTCGGAGACTCTGGGGAGACCGTTCCCGGGCACGCGCCCGCGGCGGCTCACCCCCCCTTCCGGAGGAGGACGGAGCATGAGGCTGAAGAGATGGGTCGGGATCCTCGCGGGCGTCGCGCTCGCGGTGCTCCCCGCGCTCGCCGGCGAGCACGGGAAGTGCACCATGAGCACGCAGGACTGCCTCAACCACATGGCCGCGCAGATGAGGAACGCCGGCTTCGTGGGCGTCGAGCTGGATCGGGACGACACCACGGGGACGCTGACCGTCCTGAAGGTGGTCCCCGGCAGCCCGGCCGAGGCCGCCGGGATCCAGTCGGGCGACGTTCTGTTCGCCCTCAACGGCGTCCGGATCGCCAAGGACAACGAGAAGGCGCTCGAGAAGGCGCGCAAGGACTGGGCACCCGGACAGTCGGTCAACTACACCATCAAGCGCGACGGGGCGGAGAAAGAGGTGAGCCTGACGCTCGCCCCGATGCCGGCCGACGTCATGGCCAAGTATATCGGCGAGCACATGCTGCAGCACGCCGCGATCGACACCGCGTCGAAGTAGCCTGTCGCCCGAGCCTGGCTCAACCGGGGCCGGCGGCGACGCCGCCGAATTCGCCCGCCGGCCCCTTCATTCCATCCCCGCCTGCAGCGTCACTCCACGCGCCTCCTCTTCGGTCAGGGCCGACACGAACCGGCGGAACGCCGAATAGTCGGCGGCCGGGATCTCCCGGCGCGAGACGCTCACCGATCGCTTCACGACAAGCACGTTGCGGTCCGTGAAGCGATCCATCGCGTAGGTCGTCGTGGCGCTCAGGCCCGGCCCTTCCACCGCGCCGCCCGCGGGCACCTTCTTGACGCTGCGGCCGGGCGGAAGGAGGAGGCGCACTTCCGACGTCTCGTTGAAGAGGTAGTCGAAGAAGACCGCCTGCATTCGCGACGGGGCGGCGGCGATTCGCGTCAGGGACGGGAAGCGCACGAGGTGCGGGGAGACGATCTCCATCGTCCCCGCGCGCACGAGAAAGCGCGGGACGCTGAACCGGATGGCGATCCCGATCGGTTCGTCGGGGCCGGACGGCGGCCTCACCTCCTGGGCCAGGAGGACCGCGCCTGTACAGATTCGCGTCATGAACCGGGCTAGGGCGTCCTCCCGCTCCGTAGGCTTGGTGCCCGCGACGAACCCGGAGAACTCGGCCCGCTCCTGTCCCCAGGCCTCCAGGCTGTAGCTTCCCTCGAGATCACCGTTGGCGCCGACCGAGGCGCTCACGGTCCATCGCGTCCGGTTGCGTTCGGCAGGGAAGACCGGCGTCTGGACGAGATCGCCCGTCCCGTCCTCCTTGACGATCAGCACGTTGGCGCCCTGGTCCGTCCATGGCAGATCGCCGAACGCCGTGTTCTCGGAGGTCGGGTCCATGAACAGGTAGCCGTCCCGCCCGGGCATCGCCACGATGACGTGGTTGAAGGCGATCGAGGGGCTCTCCCGATCCGTCAGTCCCTCGTCCCGGGTCAGGATGAGGACGGGGTCGCCACGGAGACCGACGGAGCGCAGCATCGCGATCAGGAGCGTCGCCTTGTCCTTGCAGTCCCCGTAGCTGTGGCGCATCACGGACGCGTTGTCGTGAGGCTGGAAGCCTCCGATCCCAAGCTCGATGGCGACGTAGCTCACCTTCCCCTGAACAAACTCATAGAGCCGCCTCGCCTTGGCCGCGGGGTCGCTCAGTCCGCCGGTCAGCGCCGACGCCTTCTCGGCGACCTCCGGAGAGGGCTCCATCCTGTCGCGCGCCAGATCCCACTGCCAGTGGGCAATGCCGTTCCAGTTGCTGGTGTCGATCGTCCGCTCGCCCCAGACGATCTGCTTGAGCAACACCCGCACGCGCGGCACGACGTCTTCGACGGGCGGCATGTCGTCCTCGGCTCCGAGCGCGGGAACGTCGTGGACCCGCCAGCGATGCGTCACCGCGCCATGGTCCTCCTCGCGGGTGTACTCCGGCGCGCCGCGCACGGAGACGCTCAGGCCGAAGGACGCGGGAGCACGGACCGTGAGGGTCTTCGATTGCACCGCGATCTCCTCCTGGAGGGGGAAGTCGAGGTGTCCCTGCAGATAGAACAGGTTCCGCACCTCCTCTTCGTAGCTGTACTCGAGCGTCGCTCCCGGTGAGGCACCTGCAAAGGAGACGGAGCGGTGCTTCGTGTCGGAGTAGAGCTCGTAGGAGGCGAAGGCCGCACCGTCGAAGATCGACTGCTTTCTCACCTCGGCCCGTTTTCCCTCGGGCGAGACGACCGCGGCCCGCAGGTCACGAATCGCGATCGACGGGTTGTAGTAGATCGACGCCTGGCCGAACCGATCAACTCCCCTCTCCGTCAGGACCCGGGTCCGGTTGAGATAGCTCACGCGGGCGAGCGTGGGCGACACGATCTCGATGTCGAGGCGCTCCTCGAGCAGGACGGCGTCCTGGCCCGCGGCGGGCGCGGACGCCCGGGCGGGGACGATCCCCTCGGCCAGAAGCGCGAGCGACCCCAGAAGGGCGGCGCGGGCGTGCAGGCTGCCTCGCGGATTCACGATCGTGACACCCCCGTTCCGGGCCGGAAGGAGATTGACACAGGGCGTTCGGCTGGTAGAATGCTATCAAAGATCCGTTCCCGACATCCACGTTCTTTCCGGAGGGCGACACCGTGGCCCCTCTCATCTGCCCGCAGCGGAGCAGTCTCGTCGTCGTGTTCGCCGGCGTCCTCGGTGCCGTCCTCCTCGCCTCCGGACCGGATCCCGCCCGGGCGGGCGCCAGGCAGGATGCCGCGGGGGACGGCTGGCCGGAGATCTCCAAGGAGGATCGCGCGCTGACGCGGGTGGAGCAGGATCCCGACGCCGACGCGGTGGTGCTGCTCAACGTGCGCAACGGGAAGATCCTGAGGCTCGCGGACGACACCATCAACGTGATCGACCAGCAGGTGCGGCTCAAGGTCCTGACCGAGCGCGGCAAACGCTATGGCGAGGTCGAGATCCGCGCCGGCAAGTACTCCCGCGTGAGCAACATCCAGGCGCGCACGGTCCGTCCCGACGGGACGATCGTCCCGGTGGCGCCCGACCAGATCTTCGAGAAGGTCACGCTTCAGGTCGGGAGCTACAAGGAGACCGCGTGGGTGTTCCACTTCCCGGCCGTCGAGCCGGGCGCGATCCTCGACTACCGCTACGATCGCCACGACAACTCGATCTACTTCATCGATCCCTTCTACTTCGCGGGCCCCGAGTTCACGCTGCGCGCGAAGGTGACGCAGGCTATCCCCGAGGACATGGGGTACGCGTCGCTCTGCGACCTCTGTCCCAAGAACCAGGCGCCGGTCGTGACCCCGTGGCGCGAGGGCAAGGCGAAGGGCCAGCTCTACACGCAGGAGCTGAAGGACGTCCCGGGCTACCGGGACGAGCTCCTGATGCCACCCGCGCGGGACGCCAGTCCCCGGATGGAGATGGTCCTCACGAACTGGAAGGATCATGCGGAGTGGGGGCTGAGCCGGCAGAACCGTTATTTCATCGACTGGCCCTCCGTCTCGCTCTACGCGTCGACGTATTACCAGGACGTCGTGAAGAATGGCGTGTCCTCTCTCAAGCCGATCGTGGAAGGCTGGATGCAGGGAGCCGCCGATCCCCAGGAGCGGATGAAGTCGATCTACCGGCATGTGCAGAGGGATTTCCGCTACCTCGACTTCATCAACGTGCAGGGGCGTGCCCGATCCATCGACGTCATGCTCAAGGATCGCGTCGCGGACAACGAGGACAAGGCGGTCCTCCTCATGGCGGCCCTCAAGACGGCCGGGGTCGACTCGTATACCGTCCTCGTGTCAGGAAAGAACGGCGGATCGCTCAACCCCAAGTTCTTCAGCCTCACGCAGTTCACCCACGCGATCGTGGCAGTGCCCCAGCCGGGGGGGACGTACCAGTTCCTCGATCCGACGATCGCCTACGCCCCCTTCGGCTTCATGCCATGGAAAGATTCAGGGGCCGAGGCGCTTCTTCTCAAGGGCGGCCAGGGAGAGATGATCACGCTCCCGATCAAGAACGAGCTCAACGTCAGCCGCTACCGGATCAGCGTGGTGCCGCGCCTGGACGGCAAGGCCGACATCGAGGTCGAGGGGCAGCTCTACGGGGAGGATGCTCAGGATCTGCGGGAGGAGCTCGTTCCTTCCTCCGAGTCGGCCCGGAAGGAGTTTCTCGAGGCGTGGGTCGCGAAGCAGCGGCCGGCCGCCAGCCTTCGATCATTCAGCCTCGAAGACCTCGAGGAGGTCGACAAGCCGCTCCGTGTCAAGCTGAGTCTCGAGGCGCCGGGGCTCGTGACGGTGGCCGACGAGGCGGTGCTCGTGCGTGGCTGCGTCCTGTCGTGCATCGACAGCAATCCCGTCTCGCGCGCCGCGCGCCAGTATCCGTTCTACGTCGACCGGGGCTGGAACGAGGACGAGACGGTCACCGTCCAGGCGCCGTCCGGCATGCAGGCGGCGCAGACGCCCACCTCCTCGGTCAAATCGGCCGTGGGGACCTACACCTTCTCCTGCTCGGGTCAGGGCGACGGGAGCGCCCGGTGCGCGCGGCAGTTCGTCGCTCGGCGGGTCCGCCTCCCGGAGAGCGAGCAGACGAACCTCCGGGCCATGTTCGAGAAGGTCGTCGAGGCCGACCGGACCGCCGTGGTGTTCCGCAGGGCCGCCGCGGGGGACGCGGGGGGGAGCCCGTAGCAACATGGCGCCCGCGACCCCCCGGGGGAGCTCCTAGGATCCGAGGGCGTCCCGGAGTTTCGCGAGGCCGCGATCGAGGCGGGCGACGAGGTCGTCCATCTCGGCGGGGGTGATCGTGAACGGGGGCGCGATGATGGCGTGATCGCCGTCCTGGCCTTCGCGCGTCCCGGAGCCGGGGTAGATCAGGAGCCCCTCCTCGAGGCAGGCCTCGAGCAGGCGGCGGGAGACCTTGAGCGCGGGGGGGAACGGCTCGCGGCTCGCGCGGTCCTTGACGAACTCCAGGCTCCACATCATCCCCAGGCCGCGCACGTCGCCGACGATCGTGTGCCGGCGCAGGGCGTCGAGCTTCTCGCCGAGCCTCCGGCCGAGTCGGGCGGCGCGCGCGATCAGCTTGTGCTTCGCGATGTAGTCGAGGACGGCCGAGCCGATGGCCGCCGACAGCGGGTTGGCGCTGTAGGTGAACCCGTGCTCGAAATAGCCGCGCCCGTCGCGCAGGGCGTCGGCGATGAAGCCGCGCGCGATGACCGCCCCGAGCGGGGTGTAGCCGCCCGACAGCCCCTTGCCGGTGACGATCATGTCCGGGACCACGCTCCAGTGATCGACGGCGAAGTTCCTGCCGGTCCGCCCGACGCCGGTCATGACCTCGTCGGCGATCAGGAGGATGTTGTGCCGGGTGCAGATCTCGCGAGCCCGGGCCCAGTACCCCTCGACCGCCGGCACGGCGCCGAGCGTCGCGCCGACCACCGGCTCGGCGATGAAGGCGGCGACCGTCTCCGGCCCCTCCTGATGGATCGCCGCTTCCAGGTCCTCGACGCAGGCGATGCTGCACGAGGGGAAGGTGAGGCCGTACGGGCAGCGGTAGCAGTAGCAGGGAGGGATGTGCGGCGTCGCGGGGAGGAGCGGCGCGTAGAGCTCGCGCCGCGCCACGTTCCCCGTGGCCGCGAGCGCGCCCAGGGTGCTGCCGTGGTACGACTGCCAGCGGGAGACGATCTTCGACTTCCCGGGATGACCGGTCTCGACGTGATATTGCCTCGCCAGCTTGATCGCCGTCTCGACCGCCTCGCTGCCGCCGGAGACGAGGTAGACGCGCCCGGAGGTCCCCAGGTCGCCCGGGCAGAGCGCGGCGACGCGCTCCGCCAGCCCGAGCGTCTCGCGCGTGACGAACTGCGAGGAGTGGGCGAAGGCGAGCCGCCCGGCCTGCGCCGTCATCACGGCGGCGACCTCCTTCACCCCGTGGCCGATGGAGCAGACGACCGCCCCGCTGGAGCCGTCGAGGTAGGTCCGCCCGGCGCCGTCCCGGATCCAGATCCCCTCGGCGCTCACCGCGACCGGGTAATCGGTCCTGAGGTTCCTGGGGAAGAGGTGCGCGGCCGCGATGCCGCGCGCCCCCGGGCCGGCGCCCGGCGCGCCGCTCGCGAGGCCGCGCGCCCCGGGCGCGGGGCGGGCGCCGGCGGGCCGCGCCGGCGGGGGGCCGGCCGGCTGCGCCGTCCCCGGCTTGTCGGCGATCGACCCTGCGGGGCGCGCGTGCGAGCGGGGGCGACCCTGCGCGGGAGCCTTGATGAAGTACGCCTCCTCCTCGCCCACCTCGGAGGCCTCCGCGGGCTCGTCCTCCCCCTCGTCGAGGAGGAGCCCGATCTCCTCCGCCTCGGCGATCGATCGGCGGATCGCCTCCTCGGCGGCGATCGCCGGCTCCTCCTTGAGGGTCGAGGCAAGCGAGGCCGCCTGCTTGGCCGTCGCGGCCGCCAGCGCCCGGTCGGCGACGATCGCCTGGCCGGCCGCCTTCCGCCCGGCGCGGGGGCGCGCGCGGCCGGACGCCGCCTTGGCGAGCGGCCGCCTCGCGGCCCCTCGCGCCGCGCCGCCTCTCCTGCGGCCTCCCCGTCGTGCCGCCGATCGCTTCACGCTAGCCCGCCTTCGAACGGAGGAAGATCCCCCGGGGATCGAGCTCCTCGCGGATGATCCGGATCTCGTCCGGCCCGGGGGGCGGCGTCTCGATCAGGTCCCGCGCCACCTTCACGTCCCAGCCGATGTTCTCCTTGATCTTCTGCAGCGTGATGCCGGGGTGGATCGAGACCAGCATCATCTCGCGCGTCTCGGGATCGAAGCGGTAGACCCCCATGTCGGTGATCACGAGATCGGGCCCCCCCTTGAGGCCGAGGCGCTCGCGCTCCCGGCCGCCGCGCAGGTATCCCGGGCTCGTGACGAAGTCGACCCGCTCCGGGAGGGTGCGCTTCGAGTTGCCGATGGTGATCACCACCCTCTTCGCCAGCGCGGCGATCTCGCAGGCGCCGCCGCTCCCCGGCAGCCGCACCTTCGGCTTGCGGTAGTCGCCGATGACCGTCGAGTTGATGTTGCCGAATCGGTCGACCTGCGCGCCGCCGAGGAAGCCGACGTCGATGAGCCCGTTCTGCAGGTACAGGTTGAAGACGTCGTACATCGGCACGACGGCGAGCGATCCGGTGACGAGGCACGGGTCGCCGATCGAGATCGGCAGGCGCTTCGGCACGCAGCCGACCGCCCCCGACTCGTAGATCATGCAGAGGCCCGGGGCGTGCAGGCGGTAGGCGAGGTTCACCGCCAGCGACGGGACGCCGATGCCGACGAAGACCACGTCGCCGTTCTTCAGCTCCTTGGCCGCCCGCGAGACCATCAGCTCGTTGGTGGTGTACTCGGCCATCGTCCTCGGGACTCCTCGTCGACCGGCGGGTGCGCGCCGCGGGCCGATCAGAACCCGTAGTTGACCGGCGCGCACATCTGCCGGTCGGCCTTCAGCCCTTCGTAGCGCTCCCCCATCTTCTTTATATAGGCGGAGCGGCCGGGGAGGCCGTAGACCCACTCGTCCAGGTACGCCCGGAGGCCGGCCGCGTCGCGCGAGATGGCGTCCCACTTCACGTAGAAGTCGTTGTCCCGGTCATAGGCTCCCTGGACGAACGAGGGGTGCGCGCCGAACGGCTCCGGCACGACGGCGCTGACGATCGTCCCCGGGAGGATCGTGCGGTTCGGGTCCGACCGGATGACCGAGGAGTCGACCACCTCCTCGACCGACACGATCACCCGGGCGCTCGCGAACGCCGCCTCCTTCTGGACGCCGTACAGTCCCCAGACCTGCGTGTTCCCCTCGGCGTCGGCGCGCTGGGCGTGCACCACCGTGACGTCGGGGCGGAGCGCCGGCACGCACCAGAGATCCTCGTCGGTGTAGGGCGACCGGATCGTCTTGAAGGCCGGGTTGACCTTCGTCAGGTCGGTCCCCGGGTAGTTGCGCGTCGGCAGGAACGGCAGGTTGGCCGCCCCGGCCGAGAGGCGAAGCACCATCCCGAAGTGGGTGTACTCCTCGATCTCGAGAGGCTGCGGCTGCCCCTGCTCGACGGCGCGCCGGAAGGCGTGCAGCGGCCCGACGCCCGGGTTGCCGGCCCACGAGAAGATCATCCTGCGGGCGCAGCCGGCGGCGATCAGCTGGTCGTAGATCAGATCGGGCGTCAGCCGGGCCAGCGTCAGGTTCTTCTTCTTCTGGCGAATGATCTCGTGCCCGGCCGCGAACGGGATGAGGTGGGTGAACCCCTCCATGACGACGAGGTCGCCGTCGCGCACGAACCGCGCGACCGCCTCCTGCATGGTCATCACCTTGGACATGAGCGGGCGCCCCGTCGCAGAACGTCGCCGGCCGCGCGAGGCGCGATGATAGCACAGAACCCGCGCCGGACGGGCCGACCCGGCCGGTGGACAATCGGGCGCGATTTCTCTAATCTGCTCGACGAGGGGACATTGGCCGGCGCCGCCATCGCACGAGAGGCGTGCTAGGCTAGACCGCATGAAACGGAAGACGCCACCGAGCCGCATCCTGATCACGGGCGCCAAGCGCGGGCTGGGGCTGGAGTTCGCGCGCCAGTGGCTGGCCCGCGGCGACGAGGTCTTCGTCCTGGCCCGGCGCCCCGAGACCTCCCCGGACCTCGCGGGGCTGGCGCGGCTCCACCCCGCAGCGCTGCGCACCGTCGACTGCGACGTCGCCGACGACGCGTCGGTCGAGCGGGCCCGCCGGGCGGTGGAGGAGGCGTGGGACCGCCTCGACCTCGCCGTCAACAACGCCGGCATCTTCGGCGCGGAGGGCGGAGCGGTCGAGAGGCTCGATCTCGAGGAGGTCCGGCGCGTCCTGGAGATCAACACGCTCGGGCCGCTGCGGATCGCCCGCGCCTTCGTCCCCCTGCTGCGGAAGGGGACGGGCCCCAGGCTGGTGCAGATCACGTCGCTCATGGGATCGATCGACGACAACCGGAGCGGCGGTTCCTGGGGGTACCGCCTGAGCAAGGCGGCCCTCAACATGGCGACCCGCAACCTCGCCCACGCCCTCAAGGAGGCCGGCATCATCACGGTCGTCCTGCACCCCGGCTGGGTGCGCACCGGGATGGGGGGATCCCAGGCTCCGCTCTCCCCGGAGGAGGCGGTGACGTCGCTCGTCCGCACCATCGACCGCCTGACCCCGAGGCAGAGCGGCGGCTTCTTCGATCGCGACGGCAAGCCCTGCCCCTGGTGACGCGGGCGTCCTCAGCGCCGGGCGATCGCCCCCCGCAGCAGCTTCAGGAACTGATCGATGCGGGCCCGGGTCCTCTCGGGCCGGCCGGCGTGGCGCCGCAGGAGCGTCGGATCGAGCGCTTCGGCCAGGAGGGAGTCCTGGAAGCGCTCCATCATCCAGTCGACGATCGAGACGAGGTTCTCGAAGTCGATGTCCGATCGCACCTCCCCGCGCTCGATGCCGAGGCGCACGAAGGCGGAGGTCCCGTAGTGATCCTTCGAGGCGAGGAAGTGGTTGATCTCCCGCCGCAGCCTGAGGTCGGTCCCGTGGTCCCCCAGCAGGGTGACGCGGTAGGGGACCCAGTCCTCGTGGATCAGGTGCTCGGTGCGGACGAGCCAGTACCGGATCGTCGCGAAGAACCCCTTCTTCAAGATCTCGGGCGGGGCGTCGAGGTAGGTCGGCAGCGAGGCCACCGCCTTCCGGTAGGCGGCGAGGAAGAGGCCCTCCTTGCTGGCGAAGTGCTGGAAGATCGATGCCTTGGCGATGCCGATCTCGGAGGCGACGTCCTCGACCCGCGCCTCCTGGTAGCCGCGCTCGGCGAAGTGGCGCATCGCCACCTCCACGATCCGCTCCCGCTTCGCCTCGGTGCGCGGGCGCGGCCCGAGCCGCGGCCGGGCCGCGGGATTCGCATGTGACCCGTGGTCAGTTTTGTCCGTCGCCACCCCACTTGCCACGTCACACCCCTTTTGGTGTAAGGTATTGACTTACCATCATGCAAATGACCAAGGGTCACAATACACCATGAGCCAGACGCCGCGCAAGAGCTACGATGCGATCGTGATCGGCGGGGGGCACAACGGCCTCACCGCGGCGGCCTATCTGGCGCGGGCCGGCCTGTCGACCCTCGTCCTCGAGCGGCGCGCGATCGTCGGCGGGTGCTGCGTCACCGAGGAGATCGCGCCGGGCTGCCGCGCCTCCACGACGTCGTACATCGCCAGCATGCTCCGTCCGGAGGTGGTCCGCGACCTGGATCTGGGCGCCCACGGCCTCAGGATGATCCCGTGCGACCCGGCAATCCAGATCGCGCTGCCGGACGGCACGACGCTGCCGTGGTGGACCGACCTCGGGCGGACGGTGGAGGAGATCCGGCGGATCTCGACGAAGGACGCCGAGACCTTCGTGAGGGTCGACGCGCGGCTCAAGACGCTGGCGCGCTACCTGCAGCCGTTCTTCATGGAGCCGCCGCCCGACGTGCACGCCAGGGGACTGTCCGGGATGATGGAGATGCTCCGGGTCGGCAGGCGCTTCCGCGGCATCGGCGGCGATGAGATCGCCGAGTTGGTCTCGTTCATGACCGGGAGCCTGGGCGAGTTCCTCGACCGCACCTACGAGTCGGACACGATCAAGACGCTCATCCTGGCGAACAACGTCTACGGCAAGCATGGCGGCCCCTACATGCCGGGCACGGCGATCGGCCTCCTCTTCCATCTCCTGAGCGGCGGCGAGCACGACCTGCAGGGCTTCTCCGGGCACGTCATCGGCGGCATGGGATCGATCACCCAGGCGATGGCGGCCGCCGGCCGCGGGCTCGGCGTCGAGATCCGCACCTCCGCGCCGGTCGCGCGGATCGACGTGCGGGACGGGCGGGCGCGCGCGGTCGTCCTCGAGGACGGCACCGAGATCGCGGCCCGCACGATCCTGTCGAACGCCGATCCGAAGCGCACCTTCCTGGGCCTGGTCGAGAGGGGCGCGGTGCCGGAGGAGTTCCGGCGCGCCATCGAGGGGATCAAGATGGCCGGGCCCTGCGCCAAGGTGAACCTGGTGCTGGGGGAGGAGCCGCGCGTGAACGGCATGCCGCGGGACGCGAGCCCGGGACGCAGGTCGTTCTTCACGCTCGTCCCCTCGCTCGAGTTCGCGGAGCGCTGCTACGATCGCGCCAAGTTCGGCGAGTTCTCGGACGATCTGTGGGTCGACTGCGTCCTGTCCTCGGCCATGGACGACACGCTGGCCCCGCGAGGCAAGCAGATCCTGACCTGCTTCGTGCAGTACGTCCCGTACAGGCTGCGGCAGGGGACCTGGGACGAGCACCGCGAGCTCCTCGGCGACCGCGTGGTGAAGATCATCGGGCGGTACGCGCCGAACGTGCCGGGGGCGATCGAGGCGCGGCAGGTCCTGACGCCGCTCGACCTCGAGCGCACCTACGGCCTCACCGAGGGGAACATCTTCCACGGCGACCTGACGCTGGAGCAGCTCTTCTTCATGCGCCCGGTCCCGGGGTGGGCGCAGTACCGCACGCCCGTCCGCGGGCTCTACCTGTGCGGCGCGGGCACCCATCCCGGCGGCGGGGTGACCGGCGCGCCGGGGTACAACGCCGCCCACAAGGTCCTCAGGGACCTCAGGAACCAATGAGAACCGGGAGCACGACGTGAGCGAAACGCGAACGGCCGACATCGTCATCCTCGGCGCCGGGGTCATGGGCGCCTCGATCGCCTTCCACCTGGCCCGGCGCAAGGCCGGGCGCGTGATCGTGATCGACAAGGGGCTCGCCGGGCAGGGCGGGAGCGGCCGGTCCTCGGCGCTGGTCCGCATGCACTACACGCTGGCGCAGGAGGTGCAGCTCGCGCTCCGGAGCCACGAGATCTTCAGGAACTGGCGGGAGATCGTCGGGCGCCCCCCCTCGTTCAAGAAGATCGGCTTCGTGCGCCTCGTCCCGCCCAACGAGATCGAGAACCTCAAGAAGAACGTCGCCATGCAACGCGAGCTGGGCGCCAACACGCGCCTGATCACTCCGCAGGAGCTGCAGGAAATCGAGCCCGACTGGAGGGTCGACGACGTGCCGCTCGCGGCCTACGAGCCCGACTCGGGGTACGGAGACGGAGCGGTCACGGCCAGCGATTTTCTCGAACGGGCGCGCGAGATGGGGGTCGCGTTCGTCCCGCGCACGCGGGTCACCGCCTTCAAGGTGACGGCGGGGCGGGTGCGCGGCGTCGTGACCGACGCGGGAGACTTCGAGGCGCCGGTCGTGGTGGCGGCGGTCGGCCCCTGGTCGCGGCCGCTGTTCCGGCAGGTCGGCGTCGACCTGCCGATCGAGCCGGAGTACCACCGGGTCGTCCTCCTGAAGAACCCGCCGCGGATGAAGGGCGGCGGCGTCGCCCTGATCGACTCGATCCTGTCGATGTACCTGCGGTCGGAGGGGCCGGACATGACGCTGGTGGGGGAGTTCGTCGGGCCGCGCGACGTCGACCCGGACGGCTTCGCGGAGACGGTCTCCGAGGAGGTGATGGCCGAGATCGCCCTGCTGGCGGCGAAGCGGATCCCGGCGCTCGAGGACTGCGGCGTGGCGCGCGCGGTCACCGGCTGCTACGACATGAGCCCCGATCAGCGGCCGCTGCTCGGCGAGGTGCCGGGGGTGCGCGGCCTGCACTGCGTCGCCGGCTTCTCCGGCATGGGGTTCAAGATCAGCCCCGCCGTCGGCCTCACGATGTCGGAGCTCCTGCTCGACGGCCGCGCCACGACCGTCGACATCGGCATCTTCGACCCCGGCCGCTTCGCCTCGGGGAAGCCGATCAAGGCCCCGTTCGAGTACCGGGACGAATGATGGGCCGCGCCGCGCCGGGGGGCCTCGAGAGGAGCCTCCCGAGCCGCGCCTACCTCTCGAAGTCGATCTACCGGGAGGAGACGGAGCGGATCTTCTTCCGCGAGTGGTTCTGCGCCGCGCGCGAGGAGCAGGTCCCGGCACCGGGGGACTGTCTCGTCCTCGACGTCGCGGGCGAGAGCATCCTCCTGGTGCGGACGCGCGAGGGGGATCTGAAGGCGCACTACAACGTCTGCCGGCACCGCGGGGCCCGCCTCTGCCCCGGCCCGGAGGCGCGGCTCCCCGGGGCGATCCGCTGCCCGTACCACGGCTGGACCTACGGCCTCGACGGCCGCCTGCTGGGGGCGCCCCACCTGCGCGACGCCGGAATGCGCAAGGAGGAGTTCGCGCTCCATCCGGTCGGCGTCGACACCTGGGGAGGCTTCGTCTTCCTGAACCTGACGCCGGGCGAGGCGGCGGCCCGCGCGCACACCCTGCGCGCGCAGCTCGGCCTGGTCCCGGAGAGGCTGCGGCGCTACCCGCTCGCGGATCTGCGCGCCGCCCGGCGGATCATCTACGACGTGCGGGCGAACTGGAAGGTGATCCTGGAGAACTACAACGAGTGCTACCACTGCGCCGGCGTCCACCCGGAGCTGTGCGAGGTGGTTCCCGCCTTCCGCCAGGGAGGGGGCGCGCACCTCGACTGGGAGCACGGCGTGCCGCACCGCGACGGGGCCTACACCTTCACCCGCGACGGGACGAGCCGCCGCGCGCCGTTCGCCGGCCTGAGCGAGGACGAGCGCACGCGCCACAAGGGGGAGCTGATCTACCCGAACTTCATGCTGAGCCTCTGCGCCGAGCACGTGGCGGCGTTCCTTCTCTGGCCGCAGGGGCCGGAGCGGACCCGCGTCACCTGCGATTTCCTGTTCGATCCCGCCGAGATCGCCCGGCCGGGGTTCGACCCCTCCGACGCCGTGGAGTTCTGGGATCTGGTCAACCGCCAGGACTGGGGGATCTGCGCGGAGGTGCAGCGCGGCCTCGGCTCGCGCGTCCACCGCTTCGGGTATTACGCTCCCATGGAGGACCTGAGCCTCGACATCCGGCGCTACGTCACCGAGCGCCTCGGACCCGGGGCGGCGGTGGTCAGCGACCTCCCGCGGAGACCGCGTGCGCGGCGGCGGGCCCCGCGAGGAACTTGAAGCTCTTCAGCGCCACCGGGGTCGCCTCGGCCTCCCCCTCGCGCACGCGATAGACGCTGTCGAGCTTGAGGCCGCGCACGACCTGCGTGAGGCCGGACGCCGGCCACCCGATCTCGATCCGCTCGATGGCGCGCGCCCGTCCGAGCCCGATCTCCTGGCGCAGGGGCGACGCCCCGAAGCTTCCGCCCGAGCGGACCGTCTTGTAGATCGAGCGCTCGCCGTCCTCCGTCGCGACGACGACCCGGATGCGCGCGCCGATCGCCGCGCGGTTGGACCTCACGCCCTCGAGCTTCAGCACGACCCAGTGGTTCCCGTAGCCGGGATTCTCGTAGAGGACGTTGCGGTAGTTGTCGCCGGTGAGGATCCCGCCCATCACCTCGTAGATGTCCTGGTCGCCGTCCTCGTCGAGGTCGGCGAAGGCGATCCCGTGCCCCTTCTGCAGGTGCCCGACCCCCGCGGAGGTCGTGACGTCCTGGAAGAACTTTCCCTCCGCGTTGCGCAGCATCCGGTTCGGGATGATCGTCGCCAGGCTCGGGTCGCCGGTGCCGAGGTAGACGTCGAGCCAGCCGTCGTTGTCGATGTCGCCGTAGTTGGACGCCATCCCGTGGAGCACGCGCCCGAGCCGCGCCTGCTCCGTCACGTCCACGAAGGTGCCGTCGTGGTTGTTGTGATAGAGCCGGGGCTTCGTCCCCTTGCCCGGCAGGCCGAGGTAGTCGGCCGCGATGTCGCCGACGTCGTCGACGTAGTACCCGCCGACATAGAGGTCCTCCCAGCCGTCGTTGTCGTAGTCGAAGAAGAAGGTCGGGAAGCTGTAGACCGGCTCCGCGACGCCGGCCTGCAGGGTGACGTCGGTGAACCTCCAGTCGCCCCGCGGGGAGGCGTCCTCGCCGCGCGGGCCGTCGTTGCGGTAGAGGACGTTCGACGCATTGCGTATGGAGAGGTAGAGATCCGGCCGGCCGTCGTTGTTGAAGTCTCCGCTCGCAACCGCCTTGACGAAGCCGACGTAGGCGACCCCCGCGCTCGCCGCCACGTCGGTGAACGTCCCGTCCCCGTTGTTGCGGTAGAGCTTGCAGGGTTGCTTCTCCTCCTCCGCCGTCTCGACGCCGACGAAGAGGTCGAGCCGGCCGTCGCCGTTGTAATCGAACCAGACGGCCGTCTGGCTCGGATGGAGGCTCAGGAGGCCCGCCTCCTCCGTCACGTCCTCGAACGTCCCGTCGCGGTTGTTGCGCAGGAGAGAGAGCGGGTAGTGGCCGCCCTTCCTCAGCCAGCCGCCGCGCAGCACCAGGACGTCCGGGAACCCGTCGTTGTTGTAGTCGGTCTGGACGATGTTCAGCCCCCCCACCTCGCCCGCCAGGCCCGCCTCCTCGGTGCGGTCGCTGAAGATCCCGTCGGCGTCGTTGTGGAAGTAGCGGAACTGGCCCCGGAGGGCGCTGGTGGAGACCATGAGGTCGAGGTAGCCGTCGTTGTCGAAGTCGTCGGCGATCACCCCTCCGGCCAGATCGTTGACGTCGAGGCCGAGCTGCGGTGCGATGTCCTGGAAGCGCTTGACCTCCGCCTCCGAGCGGAAGGCCGACGGCGGGATCAGCCAGCGCTGCGGCACCTTGTCGGGGTACTCGCCGACCGTCATGTAGGCGATGTTGATCAGCCAGCGCGACTTGAGATCGTCGGGTGACTCCTCGAGCTGCCCGGTCAAGAGGGCGATCGCGGCGCGCGATCCGCGCTGGAACCTGTGGACGCCGCCGGCCCGGATCGGCAGGAGGCACGACTCGGTCGTGTGGTGGGCGAGGCAGTTCTCCTGCTCTCCGAGACGCAGGTCGGCGATCGCCATGTTGCGGCGCAGGAGCGCCCGGTTCTCCGCGGAGACGTTCGGCAGGTGCTCCCGGGCCAGCCGCTCGAGCGCCTGGAACTGCTGCAGCGCCTCCTCGGACTTCCCGGCGTTCAGCAGCTCCTTGGCGAACCTGGAGGTCAGGTTGATCCGCTCCTTCGGTGTGGTGGCGCGCGACAGCTGGAGCCGCAGGACCTCCGCGCGCCGATCGCTCAGGAACTCGTTGTCGTCCGGGCTCGCCGCCGTCACCAGGCGATCGAGGAGCGCCGCCATCTTCCGGGTGCCGGCTCCCCGCCCGGCCGGCGGCGTCCTCCCTTGGGCCGGCGGCGCGCCGTCGTTGGACGCCGGCGCGCCGCCGGCGCGTGCCGGGTCCCTCCGGGAGGAGGGAGAGCAGGCCGGGGCCGCGGCCAGAAGGGCCAGAGACATCAGAAGCGCCAACGGTCTCACGGGAATCTCTCCGCGTGAAGAGTACGCCCTGAGCCGGCGCGCGGCAACCACGGATCGTTCGGGACGAGCGCTACTTGGGCTCGAAGATCAGCGGCAGGCCGGTGCGGGCGCTGCCGATCATGATCACCTTGGCGTTGGTGCTGTTGGCCAGCTTCTCGGTCGCCTCGATCCCCTTCCATTCCAGGAGCTGCGGGCTGATCCCCTGGGCGACGATGCGCTGGAAGTCGGCGACCCCCTGCGCCTCGATCCGCTTGCGCTCCGCCTCCTGCTTCTCCTTTTGGAGAATGAAGGTCATGCGCAGCGCGTCCTGCTCCGCCTGCTGCTTCGCCTCGATCGATTGCTTCAGCATCGCCGGGAGCTGGATGTCGCGCAGCAGGATGTTCTCGACGATGATGCCGCGCGGGGCGAGCTGGCCCACCAGCTCCTTCTGGATCTGAAGCGCCACCTCCTCGCGCGCCCCGGTGTAGAGCGCGTTGGCGTTGTGCGCGGCGGTGGCCGCCCGGATCGAGGAGCGCAGGTTCGGCTCGATGACGACGTCGACGTAGCGCGGCCCGATCTTCTGGTAGACCTCCGCCGCCTTCTGCGCGTCGAGCCGGTAGAGGAGCGAGGTGTCGAGCGTGATGATCAGCCCCTCCTCCGACGGAACGCTGGCCGTCTCCTTCAGCTCCTGCGTGCGGACCGGCATCTTGTTGTTCGTCTTGAACGGAGAGATCAGGTGAGTCCCCTCGGGCAGCACCTCGCCCGTCACCCGTCCGAAGAGGGTCAGCACGCCGACGTGGCCCGCCGGCACGTAGGCGATCGAGGTCAGCATGACGATCAGCGCCAGGACGAGGATCGCGAGCGCCCCGAGCCCGCCCGGCAGCCAGCCGCGCCGCCGGTACATGTAGATCTCTTTTGGATCGCTTCCCGATCCGCCGCGCGAGTCGGTCATGGTGACCTCCTTGGAATGGTGCGAGAGTTACGGGTCGCGGCCAGAGCGCCGCCCGGTTGGATTCTATCGGAGAACGCCCGAGGAGCGCGCCGCTCCACCGCCTCCAGGGCACCGCCCGCCGCTGGCGTGGCGCCCGGCCCTCGCGCGTCACCCGGCCCCGGCGCGCCGGCCGGTTACGAAACGGTGCTCGCGGTTGCCGCGTCCGGCCCCACATCTATATTGAGCAGGGCAGGCCGGACGGAGGGCGCCGGGCGCCATGTTCCCGCTCGAGGCGAAGTCGTACCAGAGCTGGTTCCACAAGGGGATGATCGGGGTCTGCCTGTCCGCGGCCGTCCTCAAATGGGTGCTCCCCGGCGGCAGCCCGTGGCACCACTACCAGGCGATCTTCGACCTGATGGCGGCGGCCGTCGGCGGCGGGCTGATCCTCTACGGCTTCACGGTCCTGCACGAGAAGCGCCTGGTGGAGGACGTCCCGGCCTCGAAGGCCCGATCGGTCGCCATGGGGCTCGCCGAGGTCAAGGGGGCGGCGCGGACGAAGGCGCCTCTGGCGAGCCCGATCACCGGCCTTCCCTGCGTCTACTACCGCTACCTGATCGAGGAGGAGCGATCCGGGTCGCGCGGCAACGACCGCTGGGTGACCATCGACAAGGGGGAGTCGACGCAGCCGTTCTACGTCGAGGACGAAACGGGGCGGATCCTCGTCGACCCGGCGGGGGCCGAGACGATCCTCCGGCAGGACTACCGGTCGATCCAGAGGGACGGAGGCTGGCTCTCGAAGCGCCGGCGGTACACGGAATGGCACCTGGTGCCCGGCGAGCGGGTCTACGTCCTGGGGACGGTGACCAAGACCACCGACGTCATCCACGCCCACCGGGCCCAGCTCACCGAGAAGCTGCAGCAGCTCAAGAGAGACCAGGCCCGCATGAAGGAGTTCGATTCCGACGGCGACGGGCAGATCAGCCCCGAGGAGTGGGAGGCCGCCGTGGAGAAGACGAAGGACGAGCTCCTGCGCGAGGAGATGAGCCGGCAGGCGACGGAGCCCCCGGAGGACGACCTCGTGGTCGGGAAGGGGAGCGCCGAGACGACCTTCGTCATCGCCGATCGGAGCGAGGCCTCGGTCGCGCGGATGCTGGCCTGGAAGGCGGGCGCCTCGCTCCTGTTCGGCCCCGCCATCGTGATCGTGATCGTCGTGTCGCTCCTCGCCCGCTCCGGCGTCTTTCCCGCGGGGTGGGCCATCCCCTGGGAGAGCTTGCTTCACTAGCGCCCGCTTCAACTAAGGAGGCAGCATGGGCATCCTGGTTCTCGCGATCGTCGGTCTCGTCGCCGTGGTGGCCATCGGCTACCTCGTCGGCGTCTACAACCAGCTGATCCAGATCAAGGTGAACGTCGACAAGTCGTGGGCGAACATCGAGGTCCTCGAGAAGCAGCGCTACGACGAGATCCCGAAGCTGGTCAAGGTCTGCGAGGGGTACATGCAGTACGAGCGGGAGACGCTCGAGAAGGTGATCGCGGCCCGGACCCGCTTCCTGCAGGCCAAGGGCCCCTCCGACATGGCGCAGGCCGGCTCCGACATGGCCGGCGCGCTGAAGAGCCTGTTCGCGGTCGCCGAGGCCTACCCCGACCTGAAGGCCAACCAGAACTTCACGCAGCTCCAGGGCCGCGTGACCGCGCTGGAGAACGAGATCGCCGACCGGCGCGAGTTCTACAACGACTCGGTGACGATCAACAACGCCCGGATCCAGCAGATCCCGTACGTCCTGTTCGCCGGGATGCTGAACTGCCAGCCGCGCGAGATGTACAATGTCGCGGAGGCGGAGCGGGTCTCCCCCGAGATCAAGTTCGCGTTCCCCCGCTGATCGGTCCCCGTCGGGTGGTGGTGCTAGAATGCGCGCCGGACGGGAGGTGCGCGTGGCGAGGAAGGGGAGGGCGCTGAAGCCCCGGGCCCCCGGAACGAGGGCGCGGCCCAGGCCGAAGGCAGGACGGAGCGCGAAGGGGAAGACGCGGGGCAAGGTCGTCCAGATGGATCTCTTCCGGCCCGCGGGGGAGGCGCCGGTGGAGCGGGCGGGCGCGGCCAGCGCCGCCGCCTCCACGGCCGCCGCCGCGGAGGCGGCAGAGCCTGCCGGGGCCCCGGCTCCTCCGACGAGGCCGACCCCGATGCGCCGGCGGGAGACGGCCGAGACGCTCGGCCGGCGCCAGCGCGAGATCTCGGTCGCCGAATTCTTCCAGAAGAACCGCCATCTCCTCGGCTTCGACAACCCCGCCAAGGCGCTGCTGACGGCGACCAAGGAGGCGGTGGACAACTCGCTCGACGCCTGCGAGGAGGCCGGGATCCTCCCGGCGATCGAGATCGCCATCGAGGAGCTCGCCGAGGACCGCTTCCGTCTGGCGATCACCGACAACGGCCCGGGGATCGTGCGCGGCCAGATCCCGCGCGTCTTCGGCAAGCTCCTGTACGGATCGAAGTTCCACACCATGCGCCAGAGCCGCGGCCAGCAGGGGATCGGCATCTCGGCCGCCGGCATGTACGCCCAGCTGACGACCGGGCAGCCGGTCCGGATCACCTCGCGTACCGGGAAGAAGAAGCCGGCGCACTTCTTCGAGATCCAGATCGACACCGCGAAGAACGAGCCGAAGGTCCTGACCGACCGCGAGGTCGAGTGGGATCACGAGCACGGCACGCGCGTGCAGATGGAGCTCGCCGGCACGTACAAGAAGGGGCGCCGCTCGGTGGACGACTACATCATGCAGACTGCCCTCGCCAACCCGCACGCCACCGTGCACTACGCGCCCCCCAAGGGGGATCCGTTCGAGCGCGACCGGCTGACCCAGGACCTGCCGCGCGAGCCGCTGGCCATCAAGCCGCACCCGTACGGCGTCGAGCTCGGCGTCCTGATCTCGATGCTGGGCGACACCAAGGGGCGCACCCTGAAGACGGCGCTGCAGGCCGACTTCTCGCGGGTGAGCGCCCACGTGGCGGAGGAGATCTGCCGCGCCGCCGGATTGAATCCCGAGGCGAAGCCGCGCTCGCTCGGCGTGCAGCAGATCGAGGCGCTCTTCCGGGCGATCCCGAAGGTGAAGGTGATGGCCCCGCCGTCGAACGTCATCGTGCCGGTGGGCGAGGCGCTCATCCTCGAAGGGCTCAAGCAGATGGTGAAGGCCGACTTCTACACCGCGACCACCCGATCGCCGGCGGTCTATCGCGGCAACCCGTTCCTGGTGGAGGCGGGGCTGGCCTACGGAGGCGGCCTGCCGGCCGAGGAGCTGGTCGACCTGTGGCGCTTCGCCAACCGCGTGCCGCTGCAGTACCAGCAGTCGGCCTGCGCCATCACCCGCGCCGCCCTCAGCACCGACTGGCGGAGCTACGGCCTGCAGCAGGGGAAGGGGGCGTTGCCGGTGGGGTCGATGGTGCTGCTGGTGCACGTCGCCAGCGTCTGGGTGCCGTTCACCTCGGAGAGCAAGGAGGCGATCGCCTCCTACCCGGAGATCATCCGCGAGCTGCGCCTGGGCCTGCAGGAGTGCGGCCGGCGGCTCGGCGCCTTCGTGCGACACCGCCAGCGCCTGGCCGAGGCGGAGAAGAAGAAGTCGTACATCCAGGCCTACATCCCGCACATCGGCATCGCCCTGCGCGAGATCCTCGGCCTGAGCAAGAAGGACGAGGAGAAGGTGGTGGAGGTCCTGACCGACACGCTGGAAAGGACGCGCCTGCCATGACCGAGACCCACGCCAGGTTCACAGGATCGATCCCGGAGAACTACGACCGCTTCCTCGGGCCGTTCCTGTTCGAGCCTTACGCACAGGACCTGGTGCGGCGCCTCGACGCGAGAGAGGGGGCGCGCGTCCTCGAGATCGCCTGCGGCACCGGGATCGTGACCCGCCGCCTGCGTGAACTTTTGCCGCGGACCGCCGTGCTGGTGGCGACCGATCTCAACCCGCCGATGCTGGAGCATGCCCGTCGGAAGCTCGGCGCCCTGGAGCGGATCGAGTGGCGCCAGGCGGATGCCTGCGCGCTGCCGTTCCCGGACGCATCGTTCGACGCCGCCGTCTGCCAGTTCGGGCTGATGTTCGTCCCCGACAAGCCGGCCGCCTGCCGCGAGGCGCGGCGCGTCCTGGTGGAGGGCGGGACCTTCCTGCTCAGCACCTGGGGCGCCCTGGCCCAGAACCCGGTCGGGCGCATCGCCTACGAGACGGTCGCCTCCTTCTTCCCGGACGATCCGCCCGATTTCTACACCGTCCCGTTCGGTCTCCACCAGCCGGAGGTGGTGCGAGGCTTCCTGGCCGCGGGCGGGTTCACGGCCGTTTCCTGCGACGAGGTGACGCTCGAGGGCCGCGCCCCTTCGGCCCGCGACCTGGCGATCGGCCTGGTCGAGGGAAACCCGGTCGGGACCGCCATCCGCGAGCGCGGCGGCGTCGCGATCGAGAAGGTCATCGAAGCCGTGGCCGCCGCCGTCGAGAAGGAGTGCGGCGACCACCCGGTCCGCGCACCGATGCGCGCCCTGGTGTTCGGCGCCCGCGCCGGCGCGGCCTGAAGGGCGAAGAGAAGAGAGGAGCGGATGGCCACAGAGACCGTGAAGAAGATCGAGAAGACGGCGGAGGAGATCCGCCGCTCCATCCTCAAGCGCCAGAAGCCGAGCCTCAAGTTCCCGCTGCGCAGCCTGAGCAACGTCAAGTACGACCCGAAGGCTGGCCACTTCGAGATGCGCGGGCGCAAGAAGGAGCGCACCCTCACCGTCTCGACCGTCAAGACCTTCGCCCAGACGCTCCGCATGATGGCGCTGTCGAAGGAGCTGGTGTCGCAGGACGACATCGCGACGAAGCGGGAGGCGTACTACGTCTCCAAGAACTGGGGGGAGGCGCGCTTCCTCGAGCAGCCGGAGTCGGACGCCGTCATGGACGACGTCGAGGCGCTCTTCGAGGTCAACCGCGAGCAGATCGGCTTCGTCCCCGAGGAGAAGGGGGGCGAGATCTCCGGGAAGCTGATCATCGTCGACAAGGACTCGGAGACCGGCAAGCCGCTCCGGATCGACTGCACCAAGTTCGGATCCGGCGCCTACTCGATCCCTATCTCGGTCGAGCACCTCACGTTCCAGACCGACGCCGAGTTCATCCTGGTGATCGAGACGGCCGGGATGTTCCAGCGTCTGGTGAAGCACAAGTACTGGAAGACCGCCAACTGCGTCCTCGTCTCGATGGGCGGGGTGCCGACGCGCGCCTGCCGCCGCTTCATCCGCCGCCTCGCCGACTTCAAGAAGATCCCGGTCTACGTCTTCGTCGACGGCGACCCGTACGGCATCTCCAACATCTACCGCACGCTCAAGGTCGGGAGCGGCAACGCCGCCCACCTGAACGAGTACTTCTGCGTCCCGCAGGCGCGTTACCTGGGGATCACCCCTCAGGATATCGTCGACTACAAGCTGCCGACGCACCCGCTCAAGGACGTCGACGTCAAGCGGGCGCGCGACGCCATCAAGAACGACCCGTTCTTCCAGCACCACAAGCAATGGGTCGCCGCCGTGGAGCACCTGCTGAAGATGGGGGTGCGCGCCGAGCAGCAGGCGCTCGCCAAGTGGGGCCTCAACTACGTCATCGACACCTACCTCCCCGAGAAGCTGAAGCACCCGGAGAAGTTCCTGCCGTAGCGGAGGGGAGATGAAGATCTTCGTCGGCCTCGCCGTGGTGCTGGGGTTCTTTCTCGTGATCGTGAAGCTGAAGTCGGACGAGCACGGACGGATCACGGACGCGGCCAAGGAATACGTCTACCGCGCCTGCAATCACGACTCCGGCTGCGAGCGGAGACTCGACGGCTCCTTCGGCATGTGTCTCGCGAGCGCCTACGATCTGTCGCCCATCCCCGGACACGATGCCATCGAGATCAAGGGGTTCGTCGACTGCGTCAACGAACGCACGGCCGGCGAGGCCTTCAGGATCGTGCCCGGCAAGGACGTGCCGTTCCCCACGCGCTAGGACGATGACCGCCTTACATGCGGACGCAACGGGGCAAGCGTAAGGCTCTTCGGTCGGATTCGGCGCGGGCCACGACGATCCGCCCGCTCACTAGCGAGCGCTGGCCCGATCTTCTGCGCCTCTTCGGACCGCGCGGAGCCTGCGGCGGCTGCTGGTGCATGCACTGGCGGCTGAAGCGCTCCGAGTACGAGCGGCTCAAGGGGGAGGGGAACCGCCGGGCGTTCCGGCGGATCGTGGCGTCCGGAGAGGTCCCGGGCCTGCTCGCCTACGACGGAGACCAGCCGATCGCCTGGTGCGCCGTCGCGCCTCGCCCGAGCTACCCGACGCTGGAGCGATCGCGCGTCCTGGCCCGCATCGACGACGCGCCGGTCTGGTCGGTCGTCTGCCTGTTCGTCGCCAGGCCGCACCGCCGCCGCGGGGTGACCGTGTCGCTGCTGCGCGCCGCCGCCGACCACGTCCGTCGCCAGGGCGGGTCGGTGGTCGAAGGGTACCCGATCGAGCCGAAGAAGAAGGGGAAGGGCGCAGCGGAGATCCCGCCCGTCTTCGCATGGACCGGGCTCGCCTCCGCCTTCCGGAAGGCCGGCTTCCGCGAGGTGGCCCGCCGCTCTCCGACGCGGCCGATCATGAGGCTCGCGCTCGTCGCCAGGGGGGATCGAGCCGCAGGATCGTCCTGTAGACCGGACAGGTCGGGACGTGCGCGCCGGGAAGGTAGCCGGTGCTCAGCAGGAACTCGCCGGTGATCTCCCCGCCGGTGAAGCGGAAGGTCTCCTTGAAGAGCTTCACCCACGCCGCCTTCGGGCGCGGGTGGTGCGCGTCGAGCCAGGCCGCGAACGACCCGTGGCTCTCCAGGATCGCCTTCAGCCTCCGGGCGTTCTCGATCACCGCGTCGATCTTGAGGCGGTTGCGGATGATGGTGGCGTCGCGCAGCAGCCGCGCCCGATCCCTGCGGCCGTAGGCCGCCACGCGGTCGACGTCGAACCGGTCGAAAGCGGCGCGGAAGTTCTCGCGCTTCTTGAGGATCGTCAACCAGGAGAGGCCGGCTTGGTTGATCTCGAGGGCGAGGCGCTCGAAGAGGGCGGCGTCGTCGCGCAGCGGGAAGCCGTACTCCCTCTCGTGGTAGGGGCCGTGGTACGGATGCCCCGGCGCAATCTTGCAGTAGCTCACTTCGCCTCCCCCGCGGCTGGCAGGCGGCCGTGCTTCCTCATGATGGCGACCAGGCGATCGAGCGGCAGGGCGTAGGCGGTGTTGCCGTCGCGGCCAACCGTCGTCGTCGCCATCGTCAGCGCGTTCAGGATCGCCTCCTCCGTCGCCTCCTCCGCCGCGCGGAAGAGAGGGTCGAGATGGTCGTCCGCGACGACGGTCAGCGTGTAGGTGAGCGGCTTCGGATAGTGCGGCACGCGGTTGCCGGTCGAGAAGGCCAGGAAGATATCGCCGCTGCCGTGGTTCGAGATCGTGCCGGTGCGCGCCAGGCCGATCGCAGCCTTGGAGGCGAGCCGCTGGAGCTTCAGGTGATCGAGCGGCGCGTCGGTGGCGACGATGACGATGATCGAGCCGTCGACCGAGGCCTTCGGCATCAAGTCGGTGATCTCACGGCCGACCGGCACGCCGTCGACCGTCAGGTCGGAGCGCTGCCCCATGTTCGCGTTCACCAGGACGCCGACCGTCCAGCCGCCTTCCTCCCTCGCCAGCAGACGCGACGCCGTGCCGATGCCCCCCTTGAACTGATACGACATCATGCCGGTGCCGGCGCCGACCGCTCCCTCCTCCACCGGCCCCTCGCGCGCCGACTCGATCGCCCTGACCGTGTCCTCGACCGAGACGTGCAGCCCGCGCGCGTCGTTGAGCGTCGAGTCGTCGCACTCCGCCACGGTCGGCGCCACCACGTCGTCGCCGATGCCGATGTCGGGATAGCGCTTCAGCATGTAGGCGACGACGCCGTCCATCACCCGCCCGATGTTCATCGTGTTGGTCAGGAGGATCGGCACCTCGAGCGCCCCCTGCGTGTTGATCCAGATGCTGCCGGTCATCTCGCCGGTGCCGTTCAGCACCCAGGTCGCGGCCGGCACCTTCTCGCGCCACAGATCGCCGCCGTGCGGCAGGATCGCCGTGACGCCGGTGCGAGCCGGCCCCTTCCCCGGGACCAGCCTACCCTCGCCGCGGACGATCGTGACCTGCCCCACACGCACCCCCTTCACGTCGGTGATCGCGTCGAGCGGACCGGGCGCCATGCGGCCGATGACGATCCCGAGCTCGCGCAGCCGCTTCCTCGGGCCGTCGCCGCTCTGGCCCGGCGTCGCCCGGGCCGCTGTTCCCGCCGCGGGTCCTGCCGTGGCCACAGCCGCCGCCCCGGCCGCGGACGTAGCCGGCCGCTCCGCCGGCCCGGACCCGCCGGCGCAGAGCGTGATCGCGCATGCGGCCATCGCGCAACAAACGAGGGAGGCCCGCAGGAGGGGGGAAAAACCTCGCGCCGACGACCACGACGCGCGCACGCGGGAGCGCAGTAAGTCCATCAGGCCTCCCTGCAGGCGGGCCCCCGGCCCTCGGGCGATGGCATTCTCCGCCCGGCGCTCAGCGCCCGCGGCCGACGACCCGGTCTTTCCGGGCCTGCCGGAACGCCTGCCAGCCGGGGATGCCGTTCACGCCCCCTCCCGCGTGCGTGGCGGAAGAGCCGTGGTACAGGCCGCGGATCGGCGTGCGGTAGTCGGCGTAGCCGGGGGCGGGGCGCATGTGGAACAGCTGGTCGACCGACAGCTCGCCGTGGAAGATGTTGCCGCCGATCAGCCCCAGCTCCTGCTCCATGTCGTAAGGCCCGATCACCTGCCGGTCGATGATCGCGCGCCGGAAGTTGGGCGCCAGCTCGGTATAGAGGTCGATGGCGCGGTCCGCGTACGCCTCGAGCTCGGCGCGGTGCGGCTCGCGGCTCCAGTCGTCCGGCACCCACTGGGAGAACATCGAGAAGACGTGGATGCCCGGCGGCGCCAGCGTCGGGTCGAGCGACGTCGGGATGGTGCCGTCGACGAAAGGGGCGGTCGAGGCCCGGCGCTCGATGTGGGCGTCCTGGAACGCCCGCTCAGCGTAGCGCGCCGAGAAGCAGAGCTCGATCGATCCGGTGTGATGCTCCTGCAGCCGCGTGCCGGGATCGGCCTTGAAGTCCGGCAGCTCCGACAACGCCAGGTTGATCTTCACGACTCCCGAGCGCGTCTTCCAGCGCTCGATGTCGCGCACGAAGTCCTCGGGCAGGTCGCGTCGATCGATCAGCTTCAGGAAGGCGATCTTGGGGTGGATGGCGCTGACGACGACCGGCGCCAGCAGCTCCTCGCCGCTCTCGAGCGCCACACCCGTGACGCGGCCGTCGCGGACGAGGATCCTGCCGACGCGCGCGCCGGTCCGGACCTCGCAGCCGAACCGCTCCGCCGAGCGGCGGATCGAGTCGGACACCGCTCCCATGCCGCCCCTCTGGAAGCCCCAGGATCCGAGGTGCCCGTCGCCGACGTCGCCGATCGAATGGTGCAGCATCACGTAGGCCGTCCCCGGCTCGTCCGGCCCGGCCCAGGTGCCGATGATCCCGTTGACCGCCAGCATCCCCTGCACGGCGTCCGACTCGAACCAGTCGCTGACCAGGTCGGTGATGCTCATGCTGAACAGGCGCGTCACGTCGGCCACGCCGCGCACCCCCAGCTTGCGGACCTTCCACGCGGCCTGGGCCTGCGCCAGGAGGTCGCCGGCGGCCATCGAGCCGACCCTGGGAGGCACCTGGAGCAGCAGCGGCCCGAGCACGTCGGCCACCCCCTTGAGCCACGCCTCCCATTTCGGAAGGGTCTCGGCGTCCTTCCGGGAGAACTGGGCGATCGCCTCGAAGCTGCGCTTGGCGTCGCTCGCGAAGAGCTTCACCGCCCGGCCGTCCGGGTAGGCCTGGTAGTACGGGCCGAAGGGGGTGACGTCGTACCCGAACTCCTTGAGCCGGAGCTCGCGGATGATGGTCGGCGGCATCAGGGACATGACGTAGGAGTACGTCGTGACCTTGATCTCGGGGTGATTCGGGAACGGGGCGCTGGTGTCGGCGGCCCCGCCGGTCTTGTGGCGAGCCTCGAGCACCAGGGTGCGCGCGCCGGCGCGCGCGAAGTAGGCGCCGCACACCAGCCCGTTGTGCCCGCCACCGATGATGATGGCGTCGTACCCTGGCGACATACGCTGGAACCTCCGTCCGTTCCGGACTCTCGGGGAAGCGGCCGGAAGATTAGCCCACGCCCGGCGCGAGCGTCAACCGGGCGTCCGTGGCGGCGCGGGCCGCTGCGCCGGCGCCGCGCCTACCGCATGCCCGGACCTTGCTGGCTTCCAGGAATCGTTGTATATTCGGGGCAATCGACCGCCCCCCATCGAGTTCGGCGCCCCCGAAGGGAGAAGGCGCATGCTCGCGAGAGCCGTCAGCGAATCGGCCACCGGATCCGCGGGTGCCCTCAAGCCTAAGCTTCTGGATCGGGTCCGCCTGGAGCTGCGCAGCCGCCACTTCAGCCCACGCACCGAGGAGGCCTACGTGTCCTGGGTGCGCCGCTACATTCTGTTCCACGGCAAGCGGCACCCGGACGAGATGGGCGAGCGCGAGGTCAGCGAATTCCTGTCCAGCCTGGCGACGGCCGGACGCGTCAGCCCCTCGACCCAGAACCAGGCCCTGGCCGCCCTCCTGTTCCTTTACCGGGACACCCTGCGCAGGAAGCTTCCCTGGATCGAGGGCGTGGTGCGGGCCCGACGCGCCCCGCGGCTGCCGGTCGTCCTGAGCCGGGGTGAGGTCGACGCCATTCTCGGGCAGCTGAAAGGCGTGCCCCATCTCATGGCGGCGCTCCTCTACGGCGCCGGGCTGCGCCTGATGGAGTGCTGCCGCCTCCGTGTCAAGGACCTCGACCTGTCCCGCGGCGCGATCATCGTGCGCGACGGCAAAGGACGGAAGGACCGCGTGACCATGCTCCCGTCGTCGCTGCGCGACCCGCTCGCCGCCCACCTGAGGGCGGGGCGCCTGCTGCACGAACAGGACCTGCGGCGCGGCTGGGGCCACGTCGAGCTGCCCGGCGCCCTGGACCGCAAGTACCCCAGCGCCTCGCGCGAGTGGGCATGGCAGTGGATCTTCCCGGCCACCCGACGCTACCGCGACGCCGGCACCGGCCAGTGGCGGCGGCACCACCTGCACGAGTCGGTCCTGCAGAGGCTGATCAAGATCGCCGTCCGCAAGGCCGGCATCGCCAAGCCCGCGAGCTGCCATACCCTGCGCCACTCGTTCGCCACGCACCTGCTCGAGCGCGGATACGACATTCGGACCATCCAGGAGCTCCTCGGGCACAGCGACGTGACCACCACCATGATCTACACGCACGTCCTCAACCGCGGCGGTCGCGGCGTCCGCAGCCCCCTGGATGGTGACCAGTGAGAGGCGCGCCGCACATGACGCCCCCCGAGACACCAAGAGTCCCGACGATAGGGCACGGCGGCTTCCAGAAGCGGGGCCCCGTGTGTCGCCTTTCTGGTCACGCTCGCTATGTTTAGTGAGTTAGGCTGCAATGGGCCGGCCACTATGTTTAGGGAACTAGGCTGACAGGATCAAAATATTCGAGCAATTTCTTCAGCGTTCTTCAGTCTAATTTGCGTTCATAGTCTGGTACTTAAGCCGTGACGCCGACACATTGCAGACCCCATTTGAGACGACCACGGAGGCGATCACGCTGAGGATGCGCCCGCGCCGCGTTCTCCCACAAGTAGCGGAAGATCCTGGTGACAACCGCCTC
>WNGG01000126.1_pt1 | contig 75609 bp, 77 predicted proteins | sample 5400661 | NCBI WGS metagenome assembly WNGG01 (sample SAMN13153372, study PRJNA577476) | soil metagenome | isolation source: 100 cm soil or saprolite under Garry oak tree replicate 1 | place: USA:California | collected 2016-06-15
CTGGCGGCTGAGGTGCCCGGCCGACATGTGCGCGCCGCGGGCGAGCGCCTCGACGTCCAGCGGCTGCGCGTACTCCCGGTCGATCCGGTCGCGGACGCGGCGCAGCCGCGCGAGGTCGCTCAGCCGCTGCGCCGCGGCGGGTCTGCTGGTCACATGCGAGATCGTACAAAAGGTGTGCCGGAATTGCCTAGCACCGCTCGCGTCCCACCCCACTCCGCGTCCGCTCTGCCCCGGTCTGCTCCACGCCCAAGGACATCGAGTTCGTCGAGGAGGCCTACGAGCTCAAGGGTCTCGACCAGCACGAGAGCACGGCGATGCTGCTCGGGCGGGCCAGTTACGAGGCGTTCAGCAAGGTCTGGCCGGATCTGACGGAGTTCGCCGACGGCCGGGACGCGGCGCACCCCGGCTACAAGGCGATGCCGAAGTACGTCATCTCGACGACCCTGACCGACGACGACTTGCTCGACACCTGGGGCTCTGATCAGGGGGTGCCCCAGATTCAGTGGCGACGCTGAGGCTTCAGTGGCGAAGCTGAGGCCGCAGACTGCTGCTGTGCTGGATGACACGGTGGTTTCTGACTGGTGCGGGCGGTCGCTCGGGACGTGCGTGGCCCGTGTCCTGTTCCGGTCGGGTCACCTTGCTCAAGTCATCGGTGCCGAGCTGGCGGACGGCAGGTCTGTCGTGATCAAGGTCAGGCCATTCGAGCCGCGGGTCGCCGGCTGCGCCGCGGTCCAGGCCTACCTCGCCGCGGCTGGGTTCCCGTGCCCGCTGCCGCTGGCCGGTCCCGCCGCGGTGCACGGGTTCGCGGTCACGGCCGAGACGTGCGTGCCCGGCGGCGGGCAGCGACCGCCGCAACAGGGAGCAGCGCCGTTCGCGGCGCTGCTGGCCCGGCTAGTCGGCTCGGCCCCCGGTGCCGCCAGCGTTCCTTCCCTGACGCCGTCGCCGCCATGGACCGGCTGGGACCACCCCGCGGCACGGCTGTGGCCCGACCGCGACGATCAGGGACGGGATCTCAACGAATCGCCGGGTCCGGGATGGGTTGATCGCGCGGCAGGCCGGGTCCGCCAGCGCATGAGCGCCTGCCATGAGCCGCTGCGGATCGGTCACGGGGACTGGGAGTCCCAGAACATCCGCTGGGCAGGTGACCGCACGCTCGCCGTCCATGACTGGGACAGCGTCATCGCGAGGCCAGAAGTCGCGATCGCCGGGCTCGCGGCCGCGGTCTGGCCCGCAGCCGGAGAGCCTGGCCAGGCGGCGACGGTCGAGCAGAGCGCTGACTTCATCACCTGCTACCAGGCCGCAGCCGGCGCACGCTGGACCGGCCCGCAGATCGAGCACGCCTGGGCCGCCGGGCTATGGGTCCGCCTGTTCAACGCCAAGAAAGACGCCGCAAGCGGCGGCGGGCCGCAACTTGACCGGCTGGCCGGTGAGATAGACGACCGCCTGACCCTGGCCGGCCTGAACCGCGACAGGTAACCCACGTACTTACCGAGCACAGATTGAGGCCAGGACCTAGCCACCTCCCTCCGAGCCAAGGTTCACCGCGTACGCCCCTGCCGGAACCTGCTGCGTGATGCAGTGGGGCCCCCCGCCCCCGTACTCAAGGACCGCTCCCGGCACGCATACCACCTCCCGGTCCGGGAAGGCCTCGGCGATGCGAGTCCGGGCCTCCTCATCCTGCGGCACGCCCGCCGTAGGCATGATGACGGCGCCGTTGGCCAGGTAGCAGTTCAGGTACGGGATCTCGACGGCCATCCCGGCGACCTCGCTCCAGCCGGTGGCCTCGAACCGCAGTACCTCGAAGGGGCGGCCCCGGGCATCCGACGCCCGCGACAGCCGCCGGAGGTTATCCAAGGCCAGGCTGTAATTGTGGTTGGAGGGATCGGCCGGCGTCTCCAGCAGTATGGTGCCGGGACCCACGTACTGGGCGATGCCGTCGACGTGGCCGTCGGTATCGCGATCGGGATAGGCCTGGAGCCAGATGACCTTCTCCGCCCCGAGATAGTCCGCAAGTCCCCGTTCGATCTCCGTGCGCGACAAGCCGGGATTGCGGTTGGGATTCAGCAGGACGCCTTCAGTGGTAACGAGGGTGCCTTCGCCGTCGACCAGAAACGCGCCTCCCTCAAGGACGAATGGCGCCTCGTACCGGCGCACGCCGAGGTGTGCCGCGATGGCCTTCGGAGCGGCGGCGTCCCTGTCCCAGGGCCGGTACTTGCCTCCCCATGAATTGAAGCGGAAATGCACCATGGCCACCTGGCCTCGCTGATCCGAGACAAAGACCGGCCCGCTGTCGCGCATCCAGGAGTCGTCGATCGGGATCTCGACAGCCTCGACGCCGGCCCCGCAGCGATCCCGCACTTCGTTCGCCTCACCCGGATTGCACACCATGATCACCGGCTCGAACGCGGTGACGACCCGGGCTATGCGCGCATAGTCCTGTTTGGCCAGCTCGAACACCGCGCCCCAGAAGGCCTCTCGCGTCCTGGTCGGCCAGGCCATCAACGTGGCCTGGTGGGGCCCCCATTCCGGGGGCATGCGGAATCCCTCGTCACGGGGTGTCGTCATGACTCGCCTCCCGTCCCCGTAGCGAACCTGGCCGATATCGTTCGCCTCGCCCGGTGCCCACCGTACGGAGGAACCGGCCGGCACGTCGAGCCGGAATCCCCGCGCCGCTGTCAACCTGGCTGTACAGGGACATGCCTCTGACACCGCGTGCCGCCGCAAGGCCGCGCGACATCTGTCGGGCAGATGGAAGGTCTGGTCGGCAGTCAATCGGTGGTGAGGAACCCGGCCGCCTCGGCCGGGGACCCCTCTGTCACGAGCCGCCCGGCGCGGAGCACGAGGACCCGATCGGCGGCCCGCAGAACGCGGGGGTCGTGGGAGGCCAGGATCACGCCACCGCCGCGCCGGGTGACATCCCGCAACGCCTCGACCACCACGTTGGCCGCCTCGCGGTCCACCTCGGCCGTGGGTTCGTCGGCCAAGACGATCTCGGGATCAGGTGCGAGAGCACGGGCAACCGCTACCCGCTGCTGCTGTCCTAGCGAGAGCTCGTTCAAGCGATGCTCTGCTCGGTCATCGAGGCCCATCCGTCGGAGCCATCCGTCCGTCACTGCAGCCGAGGACTCCGGGTCCGTTCCCGAGATGAGGAGTGGCAGGTGGACGTTCTCTCGGGCGGTCAGAGCGGGGAAGAGACCAAGTGACTGGAACACAACGCCGAACTCGCTCGACCTCAGGCGCGCGACCTCGGTCGCGGACAGCTCGGCGAGTGGCCTGCCCCGCCAGAGCACGCGTCCGCGATCCGGTGACTCGAAACCCCCGACGAGGCCGAGCAGGGTGCTCTTGCCCGAGCCCGATGGCCCGATGACGACGACAAGCTCTCCCCGCGCTAGCTGAAGTGAGACGCCTTCAAGGGCGACTGTCCGCGTTCCCCCGCGGCCGTAGGCCCGGTAGAGTTCCTCGGCTGCAAGCAGGGGAGCCTCGACGCCGTTGGCGGCGGCGTCCGCGGGCCCGTCGGTAACCGCATATCCGCCTTCCACGGGTGTCGCTTCGGGTCGAATCGCTGTCCTCGCTCTCCTGGCCCAGCCCTTCGGCTCGATCGCATCCTGCAGGCGCCGGATCCTGACCTCCTCTCCCTCCACCTCCACATCGAGCTCCGTATCGGTCGACCCGAGCAACGATGCCGCCGCTGGCGGGAGGGTGATTCGACCCGATGAGTCGAGGCGCGCCCGACCGGCGTGGCCCCTCACCCTGCCGTCGATCAAACGGAACGTGATATCGGCCCCGGACGCCGCCAGGAGGTCGTGCGTTGCCATGACGACGGTCGAGCCCAGCTCTTCGCAGGCCGCTCGCAGCGCCTCGACCACTTGGTCCGCGCCCTCGGCGTCGATCTCCGCGGTGGGTTCATCGGCGAGCACGACGGACGGCTTGTGCGCGAGTGCCACGGCCAGGCCGGCGCGCTGCTGTTCGCCGCCGGAGAGCATCGCCGGAAAGTGGCTCGCCCTGTCCGCCAATCCCATCAGCTCGAGCAGGTGCCCGGTTCTCCGCCGTCGATCCGCGGCCGACCTCAACCCGGCGAGCAGCAGAGGAAGCTCCACGTTCTGGGCGGCGGTGAGGTATGAGACCAGGTTCTTGGTGGCCCCCTGCCATAGGAAGCCGACCATGGTCCTTCGGTAATCCGAGAGCCCGGCGGAGTCGAGGTGGGCGAGATCCATCCCAGCGACCGACACCAGGCCGGCGGTGGGTGCGTCGACGCCCCCGATCAGATTCAGGATCGTGGACTTCCCCGCTCCGCTCGGCCCCACGATCGCCGCGAACTCGCCTCTGGCGACCTCGAACGAGACGCCTCCCAGCGCCGCGACACCCACACCCCCTACCCGGTGGACCTTGTAGACGCGATCCAGCCTGATGAAGGCGGAGGTTTCCCCCTCAATCTGCATGGACATGGCGGGACCCGCTGTGCACGTTGTGACCCCGTTCCTTGATGCTCATTCGGGCTCGCCTCGAAGGATCGCGACGGGCGAGAGGCGGCGGATCCTCACCGCGGCAACGAGGAGCGTGCCGAACAGCGAAGCGGCGGCAACCACCGAAGCGACCGCGATCGCTCCCCAATCGACTACGAGACCTGCACCGGCCGGCCCACCCGCGGCCGACGTCACATAGGAGAGCGTCATAGCCAGCAGGCCGAGCCCGACCCCGACGCCGGCCGCTGCGCAGCAGAGGACCACCGCGCCGTATTCGAGCGCGAGCGTCGCCACGGCGTCCTGGGGCTTCGCGCCCAGCGCCTTCAAGGATGCCGCCTCATACTCGTAGCGGCGTCCGCCGAAGTACGCGGACAAAACCAGCGCGAGCATCGCGAGCGCTACGCCCGCGATTGCCGCCGCGAACTCGATACCGACCGCGAGGTTCTCCTGACGCGATGCAAGTTGTGCCTCGATGGTCGCCGCGTCCGAGAGGAACCCCGTGACCTTGAGCCCCGCCCGCCTCGCCGAAGCAACTGGGCTTGTTGGCCCCATCGAGAGCACCACGAAAACGCCACCGCCAGGCGGCTGAAGTATCTGCTGAAAGCGCTCGATGAGCGCCCGCACCGACACCACAGCGAAGGGAAGGCCCCGTTCTGTAGCTACAGGGAACGCGTTCATGGTTCCCACGACCCGCGCCGGAAGCACGAGCGAGCCCACCTGAATGGTTGCCTCTCTCGGAGCACTGCCTCGCTGCACGCCTCCGACCAGCATCGGGACGGGCTGAGACGCGGGAGCGACACCCCCGAGCGCACCGCCCTTAGAAATCCTCAGCTCCGCCTGAAGTCCTCCTGCCCCAAGGGGCGTGACGCTGACCGTGGCTCCTCCGGCCTCCAGGCCGCGCCAGGCCGAGAGGTCGACCCGTCGGCCGGGGCCGGCTCCCAGCAGGAGGGTGTTCTCGAAGGCAAGCCGGACGACGGGGTGGCGAAACAGGTGCGCTACGGCCTGTGGAGAGCCGCTGACCATGATGGACAGGAGGCGAGATGCGCCCTCGACGCGCGCCCCGTACGTTCTTGTTCCAGGCTGCAGCACGCCGAGCGGGCGATCGAGGAAAGTCCCGTTCGACGACGAGAGAACTGCCCGAAGCTGCAGGCCACTCCCAGACGAAGCACTCACCCGAAGCTGCAGGGTCTGCGCTCCGTTGGGTAGGGCCATCCCGACCGGCGGGTTCGAGAGCCTCGACAGGAGAGAAGGAAGAGGCAAGCTCGCGTCCTGTCTTTGCCACCACCCGCCCCTTGCGTAGGAGGTTGGATCGACCCCGATGACGGTCGCCAGCTGCAGGGCAGGAGCCGATGAGGCAGCGGCCGATCCGTAGAAGGCCAAGGTCGCTCGGGAGTCGAGCTTTCCCGCGGAGGCCACTCCCTGCGCCGGCCAACCGGCCAGTAGGCTCCAGTCGGCTCCGACCTGTGCCCGCGCGGCGTCCTGGTTGCGGGTCAGTTGCGTCGTTCGCAGAGAGGTTGCGAAGGCAAACAGGGCTGCCGACATGACCAACATCAGTGCGAGCCAGGCGGTGGACCCAGACCGCGACATACGGCGCAACGCGAGGTAGGAAGAGGGCGCACGAACCCTGTCCGCTACCCGATCGAGCCTCCGCGCGCCCATGAGCAGCAACCGCGCAGTGAGAGCGGCGACGCCGAGCAGAAGCAGGGTGGGAGCGCCTAGCGCGAGCAGGTCGAGCCCGGTTCCTGAGCCGCCGAGGTGGTGTCGGCGCAGTTCCGTCAGCGCCACAGCTCCCAGCAGGAGAGGGACGATCTCGAGCGGGAGCCGTGCCCAGATGCTCCGCTCTCCCCTGGAGAGCTGTCGACGCTCCTGAATGACCGAATTGCCAAGCCGCGGCAGCGACACGACCACCAATGCCAGGGCCCCGAGGATCACGCCGCCCAGCGCCACCTGAACTCCGCCCGAGGTGAGGCGGATGGGGAAGAGCGTTCCCGGTAGGGCTGGACCGTGAGCAGCCCGGGCAACCAGCGCCAGCCCCACGGCTGAGAGAAGCGAGATCGGAAAAGCGATCACGGCGGCGATGGCCGCCTCCCCGAGTTGCATCTCTACGAGCTGGGCCATGCGGGCCCCTCGCGTTCTCAGGACCGCGAGTTCGAACGACTGCCGCTCGAGCTTCAACGAACCGATGCCGAGCAGGACGCCGAGGCCAACGAGCGCGACCTCAGCTGAGATGACGTAAATGGGCGCCAGGCCGACAGCGGTTGCCTGCTCAGCCCCAGGTATGAGCGACGAGAGCTCGGAGGAAACGGTTGTGCCGCCGAGTGTCGCGCGAATCCTCGTGTCCGACTCTTGCTCCCGCCGTGCGAGCGTTCTCAGATCGGCAACGGCCAAGCCGCTGAATGTCGGTTCCGCGTCCCATTCCATGGCAATGTCGCTGGCCTGTCCGAACGACCGCGTGAGCGAGTCGAATCCGGCTCTCGTCGTCAGCAGGGGTGCGCTCGACTTAATGGAAAGCAGCCGATGACGGGCATACAACAGGGGGTCCTTACCCCGTGCTGTGGAGTAGATGCCCGCGACGGTCGCACGGACGGTGGCGTTATAGCTGAGGGTTATGCGAGCCCCGGGGCCGATTCCGAGTTTGCCGGCCAGCCGCTGAGGAACGAGGACCTCGTTCGGGGTGGACGGATCCCGTCCCCGAACCAGGGGCAGTTCCCGCACCAGGCCGTCGCGGTAGGCGATGGGAGCGACGATCGACCTGCGGCCGAGAGTGATCAGCGCGTTTCCGGACACCTCCTGCAGCGCCAGGTGCGAAACGCGGAGCGGAGCGAGCCCGGATCGGACGAGCTGGGTGGCGTTCGCCCGATCGAAACCAGGCCAGGTCAGCAGGCTCACGAAGGTGTCCTTGGTGAGAGCACTTGCGCTCCGCATGTACGCGAACACGATCGCTTGCTCGGCGCCTGAGGCGAAGATCGGGCCGGCGGCAAGGACTCCAACCGAGAAGGCCAGCGCACAGACGGTTGCCGCCGTCAGGAAACGCTGCGCGATCGCACGCCTGGCCGCCAACCCGAGATGGCGCATCCCGGAAGTATGGTCTGAGGCGTGCTGAGGGCGCTAGCCCGAGTTCCCGACAGCGCCGGCCAGCGCGGGTGTGTCAGGGCGGCGCGGTCCTGGTCCGTGCCAGCTGGCGCTCGATCATCGCCAGGTCGTAGTGGCCGGTCCTTCGGCCGTGATCGAGCTGCCATGCGGTCATGTCAACGCGAAAGGAGCTGCAGACTGGCTCGATCGCTGCCTCTTCAAGCTCGCTGAGCGGCCAGCCGCTGCGGGCGAGTTCGGTGCGGTAGGCGGCAGCAGTCTCGGGTGATCGCCAGGTACGCGCGATCGCCGGCTCGTAGGGCCGCGAGTCCAGGTGGGTCAGCGCGAAGTCGATGACGCCGGCAAGGCGCCCGTGCTCGTAGTGCACGTTCTGCTCGTGGAAGTCGCCGTGCACGACCGTGACAGGCAACTCGCCGGCCCCGACGGCGGCCAGAGCATCTCGCGCCTGCTGTGCCGCGGCAGCTGCCCACGCGCCGAGGCGCGTGGCGGAGGCGCTCGACGACGCGGTCCGCCGACCATGCCGCGGTGAGCGCCGTCCACGACGGCGCTCACCTGGTCGTTACGGACGTGTTCCAGACCGACATCCCCGCCGGGGGCAAGGTCTCCGGCGGAGCTTCTCGAACCGGCAGCGACATCTTAGGGCGCCAAACGGGGAGCCAACCCGATGGACCTCATCCTGGGCTATCGGACCCTGCGTCGGGCCGACTGGCTGTTCGACTTCCCCGCGAAGCGGTGGACCTGACGAACTAAGTCAGGAGACGCCGGTCATCCTGGCCAAGATCACTGTCCGGGGCGCTCGTGCCATTAACGTGCCATTGGCCCGGCCGGGCCAGGACACCAGCCGGGCCACCGTCGTCGTCATCCGGCCGATCACGCTGGTGTGGCGCGCTGCTCGGCGATCGAGTTGCCGCCGTCCACGACCAGGTATTGCCCGGTGATGTAGGACGCGCCGGGGCTGGCCAGCCAGGCAACGGCGGCGGCGACCTCGTCGGGTGAGCCGCTCCGGCCGGCCGGGGTGGCCTGCCCCTGGCCGCGCTCTTGCTGGGTCTGGGAGCCGGTCGCTATCCAGCCTGGGGCGACGGCGTTGACGGTGATTCCGTGCCCTGCGGTGTCGACGGCGGCCGCGCGGGTGAGGCCGACCATGCCCGCCTTGGCGGCGGCGTAACCGACGTCCGCGCGGATCGCCATCACCGGGCCGGTCACGCTGGCCACCATGATGATCCGCCCCCAGCCGCGGCTGGTCATGGCCGGCAGCGCCGCCTTGGTGACCAGGAAGGCGGTGGTCAGGTTGCGGGCGAGCGCGGCCTGCCAGGTCGCCAGGTCCATGGACGCCACGGTGCCGGACTCGAACACGGGGTCAGCGGCGGAGATCATGCCGGCGTTGTTGACCACGATGTCCAGCCGCCCCCATTGCTCCAGCGCAGCGGACACAAGCCCGGACGCCGCGCCAGCGTCGGTGAGATCGCCGGCGATCCCGGCAGCGTCGAAACCAGCGCTGCGCAGTTCGCCGACCCTGTCCTGGATCCGGGCCGTGGTGGCGCTGATCATCACGGCGGCACCGAGTTCGGCGAGCAGCCTGGCGGTGGCGAAACCGATGCCATCGGGACCGCCCGCCCCGGTGACCACAGCCACCCGGCCGGACAGGTCAAACGGCGCTGGGATGGGCATCGTCCGATCCTAGTAGGGCTGGATGCGGCTGAATGCCAGCTCCCAGCCCACGGGAATGCGACAGCGCGGCCGGGCGGTGGCCCGGTGCGGTGGGCCGCGAGATAACCTTCGGGCCTATGGTGAAACGCCCTGACCCTCTGGAGAGCGCGCCGCCTGCGTTCGGCGAGGAGGCATCCAGGCAGATCCTGCGGGACGGCTTCGGCGTCGAATCGTCGTCCCTCAAGTCCCTCGCGGGCGAACGGGACCAGAACTTCCGGGTGGACACGCCCGGCGGGCAGCGCTTCTTGTTCAAGATCTCTAATCCGGCGGATGACCGGCCCATCCTGGCGATGCAGGCCGCCGCTATCCGTCACATCGAGCGCGTGGATCCTGACCTGCCGGTGATGCGTGCCCTGCCGACCGCTGCGGGGGACTCCTGGGTCGAGGTGCCGGGGCCCGACGGCCGGACCTACCCTGCTCGGCTTTTCACGTTCCTGCCCGGGCAGGTGACCGCGAACACAGCGCTCACCGCTGAGGCGATCTGGTCCCATGGGCAGATCACGGCCCGTCTGGGGCGGGCGCTGCGCGGCTTTTTCCACCCCGCGGCCGACTACGAGATCTTGTGGGATATCAGCCAGTTGCCCAAGCTCCGCCCGCTGCTCACCCATGTCGCCGACGGACAGCCCCGGGCTCAGGTGGAATGGGTTCTGGACCGGTTCGAGGCCCGGGTCGCGCCGGCGCTGCCCGGGCTGCGCGCACAGGTGATCCACGGCGACATGAGCCTGGACAACGTGCTGTTCGGCGACGATCTTCGGGTCAGCGGGATCGTGGACTTCGGGGACATGACCCATGCACCGCTGGTCTGCGATCTCGCCGTCGCCGTCGCCGATGTGCTCCACGGCCGTGACGACGCCGTCGAGGCAGCCGACGCGATAATCGGCGGTTACGTCTCGGTGACGCCGCTCGAAGACGAGGAGGCCGGGCTGCTCGCTGACCTGGTGGCGGCCAGGCTTGCCGCTGAGGTCACGGTCACCGCCTGGCGGCGGGGGCTCTACCCGGGCAACGCCGCGTACGCCGCGAGCGGCGAGCCGGGGGCCCGCGCCTTCCTCGATGCTATCGAGGCGATAGGGATCGGCGCTGTCGCGCGGCGTTTCCGCGAGGCCAGCCGTCAGCTCCCCTACCGGAGGTCTTCGACCCGTGGTCTGCTGGAGCGCCGCCGTCGGGTGCTGCCCCGATCGCCGCTGTTCTACTCCAGCCCGGTGCACCTGGTCCGCGGCGAGGGTGTCTGGCTGTCCGACCCGGACGACCGGCGGTATCTCGACTGCTACAACAACGTGCCCGTGGTCGGGCACAGTCACCCGCGGGTCGTGCAGGCGGTGACGCAGCAGCAGCGGCTGCTGGCGACCCACAGCCGCTATCTGCACGAAGCGATCGTCGAGCTCGCCGAACGGCTCCAGGCCACGCTGCCGCCGGAGCTGGACGCCGTCATGGTCGTGAACTCCGGCAGCGAGGCCAACGACCTCGCCTGGCGGATCGCCCGCGCGGCCACCGGGCGGGCCGGCGCGGTCGTGACCGCCTGCGCCTACCACGGGCTGACCGAGGCGACGCACGCCCTGTCCCCTGAGGTGTGGGCCAAGGGGGAGCAGCATGCCCACGTCGCCACGATCCCCGCGCCTGACGGGTACCGCGGCCCCTACCGTCGGGGAGACGACGGGTGGGTGCAGCGGTACGCTGCCCACATCGATGACGCCGCCCGAGGGCTCGGCAACCGCGGTTTCGCCGCCATATACCTGGATCCGGCCTTCGCCGCCGACGGCATACTGTCGCCGCCCCCCGCCTACCTGCGGGAAGCAGCCCGGCGCGCCCGGGCGCTTGGTGGGCTCGTGGTGGCCGACGAAGTGCAAGCCGGTCATGGCCGGTCAGGGACGCACCTGTGGAGCTTCCAGGCCTCGGGGATCGTGCCTGACATGGTGGTGATGGGCAAGCCGATGGGCAACGGCTTCCCGGTCGCCGCCCTGGTGGTCAGGTCCCAGCTCCTCGGGGCCATCCCCGAGGAGGTTGAGCTGTTCAGCACCTTCGGCGGCAACCCGGTAGCCTGCGCGGCCGCGCTCGCGGTCCTGGCCGTCATCGAGGATGAGGGCCTGGTGGCCAACGCCGCGAAAGTCGGCTCCTACCTCCGGCAGGGCCTGCTGACACTCGCGGAACGTCACCCCCTGATCGGGGACGTCCGGGGCGAGGGCCTCCTGCTCGGCGTCGAACTGATCGATGAGGCGCGCGGGCCAGCGGCTGGGAACGCCCGCGCAGTTGCCGAGGCGATGCGCGAGCGGGGCGTACTGCTCAGCGCGACCGGCCCGGCCGGAAACGTGCTCAAGATCCGGCCGCCCCTGGTATTCCAGCACGAACACGCCGACCTCCTCCTCCAAGTCCTCGACGAGGTTCTCTCGACCGGCACACTGGGCTGATGAACGCTGACGTTGTGGTCATCGGGGCCGGTGCGCTTGGCCTGAGCACTGCCTTGCACTGTGCGCTGGCCGGCCGGTCGGTGGCAGTGGCGGAACGCCTGACGGCGGGTTCGCAGGCCTCGGGGCGCGCGGCCGGGCTGTTCAAGTCTGTCCAGGCCGACGAGCTGCGCACCCGGCTCGCCCGGCGCAGCATCGAGAAGGTGATCAGTTTCGCCGGCTGGGCGGGTGTTCCGCTGGAGGTGGCCTGCTCAGGGAGTTTCCTGATCGCCCGGACCGCCCAGCACCGCGAGTTCCTGCGCCGGGAGCTGGCCCAGTCGCTGCGCTGGGGCGTCAACGTCCGCGAGGCCGGCCGTGCCCAGCTCGCCGATCGGCTCAGCTACTACCGGGCAGCCGGGGAGCAGTTCGCCCTGTGGTGCCCTGAGGACGTCTATATCGACGAGCCGGCCAGCCTCGTGCGCGCCTACCTGGACGCCTGCCAGCTGCACGGGACGGTGGTGCTGGAGAACGAGCCGGTCACCGGAATTTCCGTAACGGATGGCAGGGTGGCCGGTGTCGAAACTGTCCGCCGGTCGATCGCGGCGCCGGTCGTGGTGGACGCTGCGGGCGGCTGGGTGCGGCAGGTCGCCGCTCTGGCCGGTGCGTGGGTGCCGGTCGCCCCAGTCCGCCACCAGCTGCTGATCACCGGGCCAGCGCCGGAGGTAGATCCGGCCGACCCGATCACGAGGGTGGTCGACGCCGCCGTGTACCTGCGCCCATCCCGTGGCGGGCTGATGTTCGGCGGGTTCGAGCCCGAACCACTGCCGGTCGACCCGCGGCACCAGCCAGCCTCTTTCACCACCGATGACTTGCCGCTTGACCTCGGCGTACTGCGGCGGCTGGCGGCCCAGCTAGCAGCGGAAATCCCCGTCGCCTCGACAGCCCCGGTCGCCGAGCACCGCGGCGGGTTGTTCACCATGAGCCCTGATGGCCGGTTCGTCGCCGGCCCTATCCCTGACCTGCTTGGCCTGTGGGTGGCCAGCGGCTGCAACGGGTCGGGGTTCTCCTCATCACCCGCGATCGGCGAGGCCCTGGCCGCCTGGATCACCAGCGGTGCCGCACCAGCGGGCATGATGGCGCTGTCGCCGGGCCGGTTCGCCTCGCTGCCCGAGGATGCGCTGGTTACCCACGGCCTCTGGCAGTACGCCCACTACTACGATCCGGTCGATAACCCTTCCGCGGCCGCCGCAGCTGGGACATGACATCTCCGGCGGGCCGGATCACGCACGTGCGGCGGACAACCGAAACTCCGTTCAATCTCATTCTGGAGGCACGGCCATGGCAGTCGCACCCATCGCGGCCAGCTCAGACTCGCCCCGCGCTCGTTCCGCCCCGCCGATATGGACGAGTGTTCTGGCCCACTGGTAGCGGCATCCGGCGGCCGCCAGGGCGGCGGCCGCCGGGATCAGCCCGTCGCGGTCGCCGGTCAGAGCTGCTCCCGGGACGTTGTACCAGGTCCGGAAACAGCGGAGATGGCCGAGCGCGCCGTTGCACTCGCCCGCCGGATTGGCGACCCGCCGATCGAGAGCGCCGCACTTGACCTGCTCACCTCCGTCCGGCTCGCTTGGCTGGGTCAATGTCGTCGCTGGTGTAGGCCTCGGCTGTCAATACCCGTGCCTCGGCGACCGGGTCGCCAGCGGCGAGCACCCGGGCTCGGGTGAGCAGAGCAGCCGCCTCGTCGGCACGCGTCGGAGTGGCCATGAGCCCAGGCTGGCGATTGATCAATTCGGCCGCTACGGCGAGATCCCAGGCCGCGGCGGCATGATCACCCGCGCGCACAGCCGCGTCGGCCGCGGCCCGGTGCAGTACGCGCCGGGCGGCACCACCTCACCTGGGGCGTATCTTCAGCTCTTCCGCTGCCACGGATACGGACACGATGGCGCGCCCAGCACTGGCATTTCCAGTACCTGGGTTCTGACGGCTGGCCCGTTTATAACATCAGGAACGTGCAAAGCGGCTTGTCCATAACAACTGCCCGCAATGGCATTACGCAGGATACCGCAACTCTTCATTCGCCTACTGGGAGCTGCGCAGTGAAAATCTGTGGTCAGCTGATCCGAACTTCCAATTGGCTCTATACCAATCGTCGGTTAGCGGCGCGGGAAGCTATTGCATAACGGCCGGCAATAGCACGGACAGCAATCACACGCCGCTAGTGACAGCGGCCTGCGGCCCGTTCACCACCAACGGCCTTCAGATCTGGAACCTGTAGATGGCGATGGGCGGGTGTTCCTGGGCCAGGCGCCCGGCACACCCGCCGATGTCCGCCCGCGGCGTACCTGGCTGCGGAGCGGGCGGTCGAGATCGAGCAACCGCGCGAGGCGATGGCTGGAGACCGCTAGGCACGCTCCCACACCAACACGTCCGGACCCGGACAAGCCTCTCAAGACGGCAGATGGGCGCGGTCCGATTCTGGCTAGTGAGTCGCTTCGTACTGGGCAGCGACGCTAGCCGGGATGCGCCCCCGCTCGCTGAGCGCGATGCCCTGGTCCTTCGCCCACGCGCGGATGTCGTGGCTGCGCTGACGGCTGGCTGCGGTACGCGCCGACCGGCGCGGCGCACTTCCCGCCTTGCGGGCATGTTCGATGAAGGGCGCCATCTGCGTACGGAACCTCGCGGCGTTCTTGTTGCTCAGATCGATCTCGTACTCCGAGCCGCCTATCGCGAACCGCAACGTCTCCTGTGCCAGACCGCCATCAAGATCGTCTTCTAGGCTGACGATTGTCCTTCGTGCCATCCCAACCCCCGTGACTGCGATGGGCAGCGTGCACTGTTCAGGTCACCTGTCATGCCCAGATAGCTGATCTCATACTCGGTCAGCTGCGGAGCGCTGATTGTCACCGAGCTGGCCGTCAGGCGCCCTGGACAGCGGCCGGTTACGAATAGGCCCGGCGCATACTGCCGCGAGTCGCGCACCATGCTCAGGTCCCGCAACTGTGCTCAAAGTCTTGACAAGGGCCGTGCGCATGCCTCGACTTATCTGTCATGCGATCTTTGTCACGCCGGGGGCCCCGGCGGGCCCGGTGGTGAGCCGGACGGTGATCAACCGTACCCAAGGCCTCGTGCTGTCGTTCTTCCTGCTCACATGGGCCGCCGCGATCACCATCGTCGTGATGGCGCCCGCATGTCTACGATCAGGCGCTGATGCGGGCGCCGGGCAGCCTGGGGGCCGCGCAAGCCATGTTCGTGGTCGCGCTCTCAGCGCTTCTTGGTGTGGCCTCGGCGGGCGTGGTGCGGCGATGGCGCTGGCTATTCTGGCTGGTCCTGGCCGTGTTCTTCCTCGGGCTGCTGCGCGTGCCAGTGGCTGTGCTGCGGCTGTCTGGACAGCTGGCGGCTGGCAGCCCTGCCTGGTACGTCGCCCTTCAGGGCGCTGTGGGCGTGATCCAGTTCACGATCGCGCTCGCGATGCTGACCGGCTGCCGGCGCTCCGGCATCTGGGGCACTTTCTGAGGTCAGCTACGGCAGGCCATACCGTTCCGGCGGGCCGGCTTTTCCAAGATCGTGGTGGATTCGGGTCAGATAGACCAGTGAATCCACCACGATCATGGACTTGTCCCGTTATCCGCGGTGCATGGCTTCGTGAAACGCCGGACCTGGCCGGAGTCGGGCTCGATTCCCGACGTGCTGGACATGTTCCGCTGCGAGCTTCGGTTCTACCGGGAGATCGCGCCGGTGCTTGGCGACCGGGTGCCGGACTGCTGCCAAGCCGAGGAAACCGCCGGGGCACGGTACTGGTGCTCGAGGACCTCTCGGCGTGGCAGCCGGGAGCCGACCGAGCGGTCGCCGCCCGCGTGTTGTCCGGAATGCACCGGCGGTGGGAGGGCCAGGCGCACCGGCGCTGGCCATGGCGTCGATCTGAAGGAGCCGCCGTTGACCTGGTGGAGAAACTCCTTGACCGGACCTGGCCGCAACTGGCCGCGCGCGGAGATCTGACCCGTCGCGCGGACCAACCCGGACGGAGAGGTCGTACTGCTGGGCTGGGAGGACGTCTCAGCAGGCCCGGGTGTTGGCGATCTCGCCTGGATGCTGGTGTCCTCTGTGGATCCCGGCAACTGGGACGAGGCGATCGCCGCATACGGCCTCCGATGGCCTGGATTGATGGCATCGACGAGGCCGTTCGTCGTCTTTAGGACGCATCTCGAGGTGGCGGGCGTCAAGAAGAAGCTGGGACCCGCCGGTAGGTCGTCACTCGAACATCGGCGAGGGTCTCGAACCGGGGCGAGCCCGCCGCCGCCATGCGCACGTCAATGTCTGGCGGGGCATGCCATCGGTAAGGGGTCATCGCGAACAGGTCACGCAGGCTCGGGACCTCCGTCACCACGACGGTGAACGTGACCGACATCGACCCGGTCTCGGTGAACCACTCGCCCGCATCGCGCAACGGTGGCTTCAGCTCGTGGGGGCGAGCATCTCCGTAGACCATGGAGCGCAGGCCCTCCAGATGAGCCGGTCCGGGATAGGCCGTCACGACGGTCCCGCCCGGACGGACCACCCTGGCCAGTTCTGCCGCGGCGACCGGGCCGAACACATCGACGGCGACGTCTGCGGTGGCGTCGTGCAGCGGCAGGTCGGCGGCGCTCGCTACCGCGTACCATCCGCCGGGATGCGCACGAGCAGCGGCCGCCACGGCCGCCTTCGCGACATCGATACCGAGAACTGCCGGCGCGGCAAGGGCCCTCGTGTGCCGCCCCTCACCGCAGCCCACATCCAGCACGACGCCGGGCCTCGCGTCGGCCGCGGCCGCAGCGACGGCGGCAGACAGCGGATCATAGGCACCCGTGGCCAGGAACCGCCGCCGGGCACCCACCATCTCCGCGCTGTCGCCAGGCTGACGGCTGCGGCGCTGGCCAGCCAGCAGCAGGTTGACATAACCCTCGCGCGCGACATCGAAGCTGTGCCCCGCGGCGCATGCCCACCGGCGCCCGCCGTCGCCCAGGGCCAGGAGCTCGCGGCAGACCGGACAGCGCCAGGCCGCTCCCGCCGGGCCGCGCCCGTGCTGACGCATGAGGCCATGATGCCAGCCGTGCTGCCTACCGCCAGGCCGGCCAGTGCTCCGCGGCAGGTTCCCGCAGCGTTCGGCAAGTTGCATGATGGACTGCGTGGCCCAGCCCGATCGTGTCACCGAACTGCTGGAGCTGGAACCTCGCCAGGTGGCAGTGGTCCTGGTCGACTTCCAGAACGACTTCTGCCGGCCATCCGGCGTCGATGAGGATCCCGCGCAAACCCTGGCCAACGCCGAAGCGGCCCGCAGGGCAAACGCCTTCGCGGCCCGCGGCCCGCAGCCTCGGGGAACGGGTCATCTACACGCGGCAGATCCTGACCGGGGAGCGCTGGGAGCTCGAGCGCCGCGACGACATTCAGCTAGCCGGCGTCGAGCCGTGCCTGCCCGTTGTCGGCCTCGGTCGCGCCTCGAGCCCCTAGCCCAGGCCCGCCGGACGCTTCCAGATACCACATGGGGGTATTGTTCAACCAGAACTTAGCGCTCGGGGAGGCGGTCATGGCGTACGGTTACGCCGCCAGCAAGGAGGACTACCTCAAGCGACTGCGGCGCGTCGAGGGCCAGGTGCGCGGTCTGCAGCGGATGGTGGACGAGGACAAGTACTGCATCGACATACTGACTCAGGTCTCGGCCGCGACCAAGGCACTGCAGGCCGTAGCGATCGGGCTGCTCGAAGATCACCTGAGCCACTGCGTGGCCGAGGCGATCGCCGAGGGCGGGGACAGCGCGACCGCGAAGATCAGCGAGGCCTCCGACGCCATCGCGCGCCTTGTCCGCTCCTGATCAAGTCCTCGCCGAGCCTGGAATCCCAAGCGCTCAGGCCCCGCTCGGTATCCGCTCGGCCAGGAAGTCTTCCCAGGTCCGGCGCCCCACTGCTCGTTCGGGTGCCAGATTCGCGCCGGCTCGGACCGCCTGGGCGGCCTTTCCAGGAAGATGGACCGGCACCATCAGCCGCCGCTTGCCGACGACGCGAAGGTACGCGCGGAGCAGATCGGCCACCGGGTACACGCGCGGGCCGGCGATGTCCGGCACCAGCCCGGCCGGCGTGCCGAGCGCCAGTTCCGCCAGCCGAGTCGCGACCTCGCCGGCGTCGACCGGCTGGAACCGGACTCCGGTCGGGACCGGTATCACCGGCAGCTTCGTCATCTGCCGCGCGACCAGCAGGAACAGGTCGTGGAACTGGGCCGCACGCAGCGTCGTCCACGGCAGGCCAGAACCGGTGACGACGTGTTCCGCGGCAAGCTTGGAGCCGAAGTAACCGAACATCGCGCGGTCGATGCCGCTGACCAGCGGGATCCGGTCTGCCCCGATCACCGAGATGTACACCAGGTGCTGGGCTCCGGCCCGCGCCGCCGCCCGTACCAGGCTCCTGGCCTTGACGTCGTCGCCCTTGCTGGTGCCCGCGCAGTGCACGATGATCTCGACCCCGTCCGCCGCGGCTTCGATCCCGTCGCCCGTGGTCAGGTCGCCGGTCACGAACTCGATGCCGTCGCCGCCCTCGTGGCTGTGCCTGCTGAGCACCCGTACCTCGCGGCCGGCGTCGTGCAGGTGCGGGACGACCAGGCGCCCGAGTGTGCCCGTGCCGCCCGTGACCAGGATGGGTGATGTCATCGCTCCTCCCGTCGATGGGTGATCGCCCCGCCGTCACGTCCGGGGGTACCGGGGTGTCATTGTGGTGACACGTGGCAGCGAGAGAATGTGACAGATGGCCAACAGCGACTGGCTGGCAGCCGCATTCGAGGAGCACAGGGACCACCTGCAATCGGTAGCGTACCGGCTGCTCGGTTCGACGACCGACGCCGACGACGCGGTCCAGGACACCTGGCTGCGGCTGACTGGCGCGGACACCGGCGAGATCGACAATCTCGGCGGCTGGCTGACGACGGTCGTCGCGCGGGTGTCCTTGAACATGCTGCGGGCCCGCCGGTACCGGCACGAGGAACCGGTCGGTGACTCCTGGCCGCGTGCCGCCGAGGCGGCGGCCAGGGCCGGGGCGGTCGCCGGGGCCGGTGTCGCCGGGCCGGCCGGCCGGGCCGCCGATCCGGAGGACGAGGCCCTGCTCGCGGACTCGGTCGGCCTCGCCCTGCTGGTCGTGCTCGACACGCTCACGCCCGCCGAGCGGATCGCGTTCGTGCTGCACGACATGTTCGCCATGCCGTTCACCGACGTCGCGGACGTGCTCGGGCGCTCGGCCGAGGCGACCAGGCAGCTTGCCAGCCGGGCCAGGCGCCGGGTGCGCGGTGCGCCAAACCCAGATCGCGCCGCCGACCTGGCCCGCCAGCGGGAAGCGGCCACCGCGTTCCTCGCCGCGTCCCGCGGCGGTGACCTCTCGGCGCTCGTCGCGCTGCTGGACGCCGATGTCGTCCTGACGGCCGATGCCCAGGCCGCCCCGTCGGGAAGGCCCGCGCGACTGCGGGGCGCGGAACTGGTCGCCAGGGGCGCGGTCATGGCCACGGCGCGGGCCAGGCAGTCCCAGCTGGCGCTGGTGAACGGGGACGTGGGCATCGCCTTCGCGCCCGCCGGCCGGCTGCAGGTCGTACTGGCCCTGACCGTCAGCGCCGCGCGCCAGGTCACCGCCATCAACGTGATAGCCGATCCAGACCGGCTGCGACGGCTGCGGCTGGCCGTGCTGCCGGAACCCGTAGCCTCCCACCCGGGGGAAACCCCCGGGTGAAGACGGGTGCTTGCCATGTTCCGGTCGGCGCACCCGATTCCTAGCGTGGAAGCCATGGAACGCAACATGAATCAGGCGACCAGGTCGCCGGATCGCGCCTCGGCTCTCCGGAGGTACTCATGATCGAGGTCCCGGTCAACGGCCTCGACCCAGAGGGAATCCGCTGGATCAGGACCCTCATGCAGTCTCTGGCCGGGCAGGGCAGGACCGTGTTCGTATCCAGCCACCTGATCGGCGAGATCGCCCTCACCGCCGACCGCCTGATCGTCATCGGCGGCGGGCGGCTGCTCGCCGACACCACCGTCGCCGACCTGTCGGCGGGCTCCGCCTCGCTGGAGGACGCGTTCCTGGAACTGACCGCAGCCGCCGCCGGCTACCGGGCCGGCCATTTCGATACCGGGAGGCTGTCATGACCGCCGCCTCGGCCTCTACGGCCGCCTCGGCCGCTCCGGCCTCGCACGGGCGCTACCGGTTCCAGGACGTGGCCGCGATGGAATGGATCAAGCTCAGGACCCTGCGGTCCACATGGTGGACCCTGGCCATCACCCTGGCAGGGGCGAGTGCCATGGCCGTCGTCATCGGGCTGAACACCAAGAACGCCGCCGGAGACCTGACCAACAACGCGCTGGCCGGCATGGTTCCCGGGCTGCTGCTCACCGGGGTGCTCGGGGTGCTGATCATGACCAGCGAGTACACGTCCGGGATGATCCGGGCCACGCTGGCCGCGGCGCCGAGACGCCTGCTGGTGCTGGCCGCCAAGGCGGCAGTATTCGGCGGCGTGACGCTGGTCCTGGGGGAGGCAGCCGCGTTCACCGCGTTCTTCGCGGGCGGCGCCGCCCTCCGGCACGGCATAACGGCCCCGGCGCTGACGCAGCCGGGCGTGCTGCGCGCGGTGGTGCTGTCCGGGGCGAGCTTCGGCCTGATCGGGCTGCTCGGCCTGGGCTTGGGCGCCATCGTCCGGCACACCGCCGGGGCGATCGGCGTTCTCGTCGGCGGGGTGTGGATCCTGGCGCAGGTCATCGGCGCGCTGGCGCACGGGGTCACCGGCCGGGCCGGCGGCGGCACCGCTCTCGACCCTGAGGTGGTCAGCCAGTTGCTCGCGGCCAGCCGGGCGGGCGTCGGCGCGCTGACTACGCGCGAGCGCGATGTCCTCACGCTGATGGCGGAGGGACGATCCAACGCGGGCATCGGCCGGGCGCTCGTCCTGTCCACCGGAGCCGTGGAGAAGCATGCGGCCAGCATCTTCGGCAAGCTGGGCCTGCCTGCATCGGAGAACGACAACCGGCGGGTCCTGGCGGTCCTGCGCTACCTGGGATCCTGAACACGGCTGAGCCGGTCGGGCGCTGCGGCCGGCCGAGGCGCTCAGGCCATGCGGCCGAGCAAGCCGAGCATGCGAACGTCGTCGGGGACGTCCTGGCCGTCGGCGATCGGCTGGCCGAACATGCCAGACCCCGCCAGCAGGTCGGCGTTCGCTTCCGTCCAGGGAAGCAGCAGCGCGACGACGTCGGGGTCGAGTGACTCGTCCTGCCCGGTGGCCCGGGCCAGGTCCCAGGCGTGGACGGCGAGGTCGGCGATCAGCTGCATGACGTACTCCTCGCCGGGAACCTCGCCGAAGGACAGGTGCACGGTCCGCTCGAGGGCTCCCGGTTGGGCCACAGCGTCGTGTGCCTCCCGCGCCGAGGAGGCCAGCAGGCCAGGCCAGGTCGCGGCGGCGTCGCCCATGAGGTCGCCGTCGAACCGGTCGCCGACCTGCTCGATCGTCAGGCCCTCGAACAGCGGCGGCACCCAGCGCTGTTCGGCCAGCATGTGGTGGACCAGCGTCCGCACGTCCCACTCCGAGCACGGGGTGTCGTCGTGCCACTGCTGGGCGCCCACCCCCGCGACCAGCGCCGCGAACCGTTGCCCGCTGCGGCCGTGCAGCTCGACGAGGTTATCTACCATGTGCGTGCTCCCTGATCGCCCGACGTCGACGTAACTCTAACTGCTTGCGTAGCTCCGGTCACGTTCTGTGCGTTCCCGGATTCCCCGGAGGACCGCGGAGCCGATGGAAGGCACATCCATCATCGATTCGCTGGATCGGTGTGCCATCCATCGGACGGCGCGACGCCCGCTCCAGGCGGCGGTAGCGGCGAACGTCCCCGGGGCAAGGCCGCACAGCGCCCCTAGAGGCGAGCGAGCGGCACCGCGGACGCGTTCTGCCGCCGCCGCGCCTGAGTCACGGGGAGACGCGCGGGGTAACTGGGGTTATAGGTACGGCCGCCGGACGGGCTGAATGCCGCGCGGCCGGACATTCCCGACGACGGGGGTTGGCTGTGACCGCAATGACGCTCCTGCTGGCCGGGGGCCGCGAGCCGGAAGATCGCTCGGACGGCCGGTGAACCTCGCCGATTCCGCGGAGCCTCGGCTGGCCTGGCCGGCCGGGTTCCGGCGGCCTGCTGGCCAACCTGAGCCGCGATGGCGACGCTGATCCGCCGCCGGTACGGACGGCTCGGGCTGCAACTCGCGCTGGCCTTCGTGTTCGTGGCGGTGGGTGCGGTCGTCGCGGCGAACGCCATCGCGGCGCTGACCGTGTATGCCGACGCGCGCCAGCTTGTCGATCGCCAGGAGGCCAACGAGACAGGCGCAGCGGCGCTTGGCGCCGGGGCCACCTACCCACCGGCCCGCACCCGGGCACCGGCTGGCACCCGGTCACCCGCCCGCACACCCGCCGACATGCGCGCCAACTGGGCACGCGCACTCGGGCCGCTGATCGCAGTCGCCGACCGGTCAGGAACCGCGATGCAGGTCAGGGACCTGACCGGGCGGATCGTGCGGTCCTCGCCCGGGTATGCCAGCTTCCCGCCAGGGCCGATTCGGACGGCGCTCGTACGGGCCGGCGGCCGGCGAGTCGGGTCGGTGACGCTGAAGTTCGATGACCGCGGCGTCGGAGCCATCGTGAGCCACTTCGAGGCGCAGCGTTGGAAGGCGCGCCTCAGCGCCGCGGGGTTCGGAACGCTCTTCGGGCTGGTCGTGGCCTTCTTCCTGGCACCCATGATCGCCGCTCCGGTGGACCGGCTGCTCTGGGCAGTCCGGGCGCGAGGCTCGGGTCACAGGCATGCCAGGGTCGGCAAGGTCCGGGGGTTCCGTGACATCCGCGAGCTGGCGGCAACCTTCGATCAGATGGCCGACGACATCGGCCAGCAAGACCAGCTGCGTCGCGACTTCGTGGCCGACACCACCCACGAGCTGCGCACGCCGATCACGGTCTTGCAGGCCATCACCGAGGCGATGCTGGACGGCGTCACCGAACTGACGGCCGACCAGGTGGAGTCGCTGAACGACGAGGCGGTCAGGCTCGGCCGGATGGTCGACGACCTGCAACGGCTGGCTTCGGCCGAGGCCGCGGCGGTACAGCTCACGCTCTCTCCGTGCGACCTGGCCGCCCTGGCCGCTGCCGTCGCCGACAGCCTCGCCAACATCTTCGACAACGCCGGCATCCGCCTGGTGCGGCGGCTGACCGTGGTCCACGCCCGATGCGATCGGTCCAGGATGCGCGAGGTGATCACGAACCTGCTCACCAACGCGGCCAAGTTCACGCCGTCCGGCGGCCAGGTCGTCGTGGAGACGCGACCATCCGGTGACCAGGCGATACTGCGGGTGAGCGACACGGGCGTCGGCATCCCTGCCGACGAACTGCCGCATGTACCGAGACGGTTCTACCGCGGGCGCAGCACCGGCGAGGTCAGCGGCAGCGGCATCGGCCTGGCCATCGTCGACGAACTGGTCCGCGGCCACCAGGGCAGGATGGCCATCGCCAGCGAGCCTGGCGAGGGCACCCAGGTGATGATCGAGCTCCCCAGGACCGACGCGACCTGGCCAGCGCCGCCGTTAGGGCAGCATGTGCGCGGAGAAGGTGAGCGCGCTGGTCAGAAGCAGAACGAGCACCTCGACCGTCACGAACACCCAGAACGCGCGCCAGGACAGGCGGCGGCCCCAGACCATGATCGCCGGGAACGCGATGAGCGCCATGCGGGCGTTCGGCGGAGTCATGATCGACCAGAGGGTTACCGCCGCGATGCCCGCGGGCAGCATCAGTGCCCCGACGGTGAGTTCATGGCGGACGCGCAGCAACGCCCTGATCGAGAACACCAGGAACACTCCGCCGAGGACACCGTTCCAGATGTTCCAGGTGAAGATGCGCGGCACCAGTTGCGCTGGCTGGCTGAGCAGGTGCCGTGCGACCGGCAACGCGAGCAGCGCAAGGGGCTGGCTCTGCTGGTGCCAGCCGTAGTGCTGGGCGAGGTAGGCCGCGAACGGCGTTCCGGTCCATATCCACAAGAAGACAGCCAGGCCGCCGATGCCGAGCGGGGCCAGCAGCGGCGCGACGGCGCTGCGGCGTGCGGCCGGGTCGCGCCAGCCCAGGCTTCGCAGCTGCGCCGCGGTGGCGGCGATGCAGACCGGGATGAGGACCAGGGCGACCGGCTCGACGGCGGTGGCGAGCCCGGCCAGCAGGCCCGCGGTCAGCCAGCGTTGCGAGCGCAGCGCGAGCAGGCAGCCGACCGCGAGCGGAATCGTGAGGCACTCGGAGTACGCCATCGAGAACACGATGGCTCCGGGGAACAGGCAGAAGACCAGCACCGCGCGCCGGGCCGCCTGCTCACCCCACCATGCGGTGGCCAGCCGCTGGACGAGCACCGCGGCGGCCAGACCCCCCGCGACCGAGATGACCAGCGCCGCCTGCGGCACCGGCACGGCGCACACCCAGGCCACTGCCCGGACGACGAGGGGGTAGAGCGGGAAGAACCCGAGCGTGGACTTCGCGTGCAGGGGCGCGGCGGGGTATCCGTGTTCCGCCAGCCGCAGATACCACCGGCCGTCGAACAGGAAGGCGTCCTGCGCGAGCGGGTGGTGGGTGACCACCGCCGTCGCGCTGGCCACGGCCAGCAGGAGCAGGCGGGACGCGCAGTACACCGCGACCGGCCATCCAGCCGGCCCGAGCGCGGTCGCGAGCCGGTCACGGGCACGCTGCCGGCGGTCCGCGGCCGGGTGGGGGAGCAGGTCGAGGTCGGTCGGCCCGGCCTGGTCGGCAGCGGGCTGGAGGGTGTCTGGCTCGACTGCATCCCGCGGCCTGGTCTGCACTCTGTCCGCTCCTTCGTGGCCGGCTTCGCTGGTCGCGCTGCCAGTGACGGCATCCCCAGGGCCCCCGGGGGGCGGCCGCAGGCACGCAAATGCCGCTGTGGCTGTTGCGATTAACCGATGCGGGCATCGGGCTGTTCCAGGGCCCACTGGCCAGTCCGTGTCCGTCAGACCGCTGACGGCCACGCAGGCCGAGCCGGGGGAGGACCGGCGGGCCGGCCTGGTGGCGCTGCCAGGCGTGATCTGCTAAACGTGCGGTCCCGTGCGGACTGGGTTGTGGGCCTTCAGGATTTACTGTAGCGGGGAGTCCGATCTGTGCCTCAAGGCCGTCGCCGCACCTCCGCCCACGCCGCCCTCGGGCCGGGCGCCGCCGATCAGCCGACGTCGAGCAGATCGCTTGCCGGCTCGGGATCTCCCACGCTCGTCGCGGAGGTGGCCCGGAGGATGAACTCGCTGGCCGGCGGCCACATCACGACGTGCTGGTCTCCGGTGGGCGCGCTATCCGGCTGACGCACGGCATCGGCGAGCATGCTCTGCGTTACGACCATGTCGCCAGGGCACTGAACGAGGCCGACCCTTGCCCGCGCATCCGCCTGACAACGAGCGCGGCACGGGGCCGATCGGACACGCTCCATACGACGCCAACCCACCAGATCATGAGTTCCGAGCCAGGTTCGAGCAGATTTGGCCTTAGCCGCCCGAGCCCGGCTTGACCACGTCGACGCTCAGCAGGTGGATCGGCTTCTTGCAGGCCGCCGAGGAGTAGGCGACGTAGATCGGCGCGGTCTGTCTGGGCGGGTAGACCTGAAGGTAGGTCGTGTGGACCAGGCCGCACCTGCCCGGAGGGTAGTTCTGCGCGCTCACGATCCGCAGCAGCGCGCTGGCCTGCTCACCAGGGCCCAGAGTCACCAGCTGCAGCGACGTCGCGGAGTTCTCGGTCGCGGCCAGGCCGATCTGGCTCAGCGGGCTGCCGCCGGCCAGCGACACGCCAGGGTATCCGTACAGCGTGCAGGCGACGCCGGAGACGTTGGTGAAGATGATCGGCACGTAGGTGCTGCCCGCGGCCCCCTGGCCGGCTCCGGTCGTCGCCTGGAGCGAGCCGGTCGGGCAGGGCTGCGGTTGCGGCGCGGGATGCGAGGATGCCGACGCGGATGTGCTCGGCGCCGCGCTGCTCGCCCGGGCGCCGACCGGCGCACCGCCGCCAGGTGACCGGGTCCCTGAACCGACCGGCGGTGCCACGCTCGCCCTCGGCCGCGGCGGAGGCACCGGCGCCGAGCAAGCCGAAATCAGCGCCGTCACGGACAGCAGCGCGAACACGGCGCCGACCCGCCCGGCCGTACACAGAGATGGCGTCATCGGGGGGATCCTCACCTGCCGCTGGATGGCTACCTGCAGGCTAGGGTCTGATCCTAGGACGCCGCCAGGCTTGGCCGGATTACACCCGCTTTGCCGATTCGCACCGGCAACGACACAGCCGCACCATTATCGTCACCTGTCACCTGTCACCCGTCACCCCTCACCCGTCACGGCGTAACCACCGGGAACCGACGGCCATCTGACCCCGAGTATGACCGACTCCTCCTCGGCGAGCCAGGAATGGTCCACGCCGTGGAACACCACGTAGTCGCCGCCCTGCGCCAGCACGATGGTGCGCTCGGGGAACTCGACCCTGAACCGGCCGCTGACCAGCACGATCAGCGCGGTCCTCGTCTCGCCGCAGACCCACTGGGCGCGCCGGTCGCCGCGGTGATGGGCACCCCACTTGATCTCGACATCGGCGCTGTGCCTGATGTCGCCTGGCGGCATGAAGTGCCCGAGCAGCCAGCCCCGATTGCCGGGGGCGTCGTCAGGCGCCGACCCGACGTAGATCTGGCCAGCCATGGGCAAGGACGCTAGCAAGCTACGTTCGGGTCGGCGCGACCGGAGCCAGGGGGCTACGTCCTGGCTCCCGCTCGGGTCAGCCGGCCAGCGCGGATACAGCGGCCAGCCTGGCGCCCCAGTCTCTTGCCCGGTCGCCTCCGGCAGGACCGAGGTGGTTCTCCTTGGTCACGATGAAGCTCTCCGGCTCGGCGACCAGTTCGTACCCGTGCTGGCGCAGCGCCCGGCCAACGCCCTTGGACGCGCGCCCGGTGAAGGCCGCCGGGCCCTCCACCCGGGTGTCGAAGGCTGCCGCCTTGGCGCGCACCGTGCTCCTGCCCAGCAAGTCGAGCCATTCGCGCAGTCCCGGCTCCAGCGCGTCTGGCTCGAGCGTCAGGCCGCTGCCCGACTCCTGCGCCGCCTTCGCCGCTGCCTGGCGCGTCGATGCGCGGGTCATCCCGTGCACGTGCGTCGGGCCGCCTACCACGACCAGGTCCGCGTCGGCGAGCACCGCCCGGCCGGCCTCGGCGACCGGAACGACCGCGACGTCGAAGCCGTCGGCGAGCCCGGTCCCGATCGCATCGGCGATCTGATGGGTATTGCCGTACATCGACTCGTAGACGACTACGCCTTCATGACCGTGCCCCCTCTCCCGTGCACGTCTTCTTTCCTTTCAACGATCCGCCGGCCGCGGGTGCCGCGGGTAGGGGCAAAGGTCACGCGCCGGCCGGCCATGCGGCACTGGCGTCAGGCTGACCGGGATAGGTTGGTCTGGCCATGGCTCAGATCGCTGCGCTCTGCGTGTTCTGCGGGTCGTCCACGCCGCCCGATCCGCGATACGCCGATACGGCCAGGGCGCTGGGCACCCTGGTGGCCGGCCGGGGCATCGACCTGGTCTACGGCGGCGGCAGCGTCGGCCTGATGGGCGAGATCGCCGACGCCGCCCTGGCGGCCGGGGGCCGGGTGCTCGGCGTCATCCCCACCGGGCTGTTCAGCCGGGAGGTCGCGCACCCGGCCCTGACCGAACTGCGTGAGGTCGGCTCCATGCACGAGCGCAAGCAGCTCATGTACGACCTGTCGGACGGGTTCGTCGCGCTGCCCGGCGGACTGGGGACACTGGAGGAACTGGCCGAGGTGACGACCTGGTCGCAGCTCGGCCTGCACGCCAAGCCGGTCGTCCTGCTCGACGTCGACGGCTTCTGGGACCCGCTCGTGGCCCAGCTGGACAAGATGGTCGCCGTCGGCCTGCTCAAGCAGGCCAACCGGGAGCTGATCCAGCGCGCGGCCACCCCCGAGGATGCCCTGACCGCGCTGGCCGCCGCGCACCCGCCGCGCGAGCAGAAGTGGATAACGCCCAGCGAACGCTGACGCCGGCCGGCCGATAAGGAAACCGTTAATCCGAAGTCGCAGTCGGGCCGCTGCCCAACTACAGTCGGATGTGGGCACGGCCGGATGATGGCACGCGCCAGGAGACGCCGGGGAGGTGAGCCGGGTGACCAGCTCGGAGATGAGCCAGGAGGCTGGCCGCGAGGCGAGCCTGGACGAGCGCCCCGCCACCGGCGGCGAACAGGACGAGGTGGTCGAGGTGCTGCGCGGGGTGTGGACCGCGCGCGGGCAGACGAGCGCGGACCTCGACGAGCTGTTCGGCACCCCGAAGTCCTGCAAGAACATGCGCCACGTCGGATTCGACGCGCTCGCCGGCACCGAAGGCGACCTGCGCGGGGCGTGGCGCGCCACGCTGGAGCGCGAGGGCAAGCTCAGCAGGAAGCAGGGAAGCGTGCGGGACCTGGTGCTCGGCCCGGCCGAGCCGGACGACCGGTAGCCGGGCAAGGGCGCTGAATGGACCGACCGGAAACCGTCGCCGAGCTGACCGGCGCCCTGCGCCAGGGCGGTTACCTCGCCGACCGGGGCCTGGCGACCGCGCTGTTCGTCGCGATCAGGCTGCACCGCCCTGTCCTGCTCGAAGGCGAGGTCGGCGTCGGCAAGACCGAGGTGGCCAAGGTACTCGCCGCGATCTTCGGCCGGCGGCTGATCAGGCTGCAGTGCTACGAGGGCATCGACACGAGCCAGGCGCTGTACGAGTGGGACTACGCCAGGCAGATGCTGCACATCAGGGCGCTGTCCGAGCAGCAGATCGCGGACCCGGACGCGGTCGACAAGCTGTTCGGCCCGAAGTTCCTGCTCGAACGGCCGCTGCTCGAGGCGGTCAGGGCGGGCGACCGCGCGGTGCTGCTCATCGACGAGGTGGACCGCGCCGACGACGAGTTCGAGGCGTTCCTGCTCGAGGTGCTCTCCGACTTCCAGCTCAGCATCCCCGAGATCGGGACGATCAAGGCGGAGAGCCCGCCGCTGGCGATCCTCACCTCGAACCGGACCAGGGAGCTGCACGACGCGCTGAAGCGGCGCTGCCTGTACCACTGGATCGGCTACCCGCCCGCCGACCGCGAGGTGGAGATCGTGCTGCTCAGGCAGCCAGGGGTGGACGAGGCGCTTACCCGCAAGGTGGTCGCGGCGGTGCACCGGCTGCGCGAGCTCGACCTGGCCAAGCCCCCGGGCGTGGCCGAGACCATCGACTGGGTCCGCATGCTCAGCTTCCTCGGCCAGACCGACCTAGACCCGTCCGTCGCCAGCGACACGCTCGGCGCGGTCGTCAAGGAGCGCGACGACCTCGACCTGGTGCGCGACAACCTCGCGGAGATCACAGCCGGTGCCTGAGCGCGCTCCGCTCGTCGGCCTGCTCGTGCGGTTCGGAACCGAACTCCGCGCTGCCGGGCTCGCCGTCGGCTCCGGCGACCTCGTGACCTACGCCACGGCGATGGCCGAGCTCGACCCGTCCGACCTGGCCGACCTGTACTGGGCAGGCCGCACGATCCTGGTCGCCAAACGCGACGACATCGCCGTCTACAACCGGGTCTTCAGGCAGTTCTTCCTCGGCGCCGACGACCCGGTCGGGCAGGCGCTGCGGCTGAACGCGGGGGCTCCGACCGGGACGTCGCAGGCAGCGCTCGTCGTCCCGGCCACCGACCCGGCCTCCGGCGAGCAACACGGCGAGGAGGCGCTGCTCGGCCTGATGGCCTCGGACGCCGAGGCGCTGCGGCACAAGTCGTTCGCGGCCTGCACCCCGGCCGAACTCGCGGCCGTCCGGCGGATCATCGTCAGGATGCGGCTGACCCCGCCGCGCCGCCGGACCAGGCGGACCGCACCCGCGCGCGACGGGTCCGCGCTCGACCTGCGGCGCATGGTCAGGGAGTCCATGCGCATGCACGGCGAACCCGCCGAGCTGTACTGGCGGGCACGCAAGGCGCGACCGCGGCCGCTGATCCTGATCCTCGACGTCTCCGGCTCGATGGCGGACTACTCACGCAACCTGCTGCAGTTCGCCTACTCGGCCAAGCGCGCCGCCGCCAGGGTGGAGGTGTTCTGCTTCGGAACCCGGCTGACCCGGGTGACCAGGGAACTCGATCACCGCAGGCCGGACGACGCGCTCGCGCACGCCGCGCGGGCGGTGTTCGACTGGGAAGGCGGCACCAGGATCGGCTGGTCGCTCGACTCGTTCGTGCGGCAGTGGGGCCGCCGCGGCCTGTGCCGAGGCGGCATCGTGGTGATCTGCTCGGACGGCCTGGACCGCGGCGACCCGGCCGTGCTCGCCGCCGCGATGGAGCGCCTGTCCAGGCTCAGCCACCGGATCGTCTGGATGAACCCGCACAAGGGCACCGACCAGGCATTCCGGCCGAGCACGCTGGGCATGATGGTCGCGGCGCCGCACGTCGACCTGCTGCTGTCCGGTCACGACCTGAGCAGCCTCGAAGAGCTCGCGGTCCTGCTTCCCGCACTCGGCTAGCCAGCCGCTCCCCGCCGGTGCGGCCACATAAGGCGAAGAGCTTGCGGTTGAGCGAAGACTTTGCGGTCGCCGCCCGCCGCGGCCTGCACAGCGCGTGGACGAAGCGCCCCCTGGCCAGGTCAGAACCCGAGGTGATCTCGATTCCGCGGATCAGGGTCTGGGCCAGGATCATCCCGCTCGGCCTGAACCCGGACGGGACGGCGGCGGTGCCCCCGCTGGCCAGGCCCTACCTGGCCAGCTGGTTCGATCGCGGGCCCACCCCGGGCCTGCGCGGCACCGCCGTGCTGTTCGGGCATGTCGACGCCAGGAAGGTCGCGCCTGCCGTGTTCTACCGGATCGGCGCGCTCCGGCCGGGGAACCTGATCTACGTGACCCTGCGGGACCGGCAGGTCGCCGCGTTCGCCGTCTACTCGGTGGCGCTGTACAGGAAGTCGGCCTTCCCGAGCGGTGCCGTCTACCGCTACACGCGCCGGCCGACCCTGCGGCTGATCACCTGCGGCGGCACGTTCGACCGCCGCACCCGTCATTACCCGGGGAACATTGTGGTGTTCGCCAGGTTCCTCGGCGCCCGCGGCTGACCGCGCCTGGCGCCAGCCCGCCTGGCGTGGCGCGCATCCGCTGAACTAGATTCCGACACAAGGCCCCGAGCCGAGCTGACCGTGGAGCGTCGCCGTGAGATGGAGCGTGGGCATCCAGGCCCAGACTGACCGCGTGCTGACGCGGGAGGAGGTCGTCGAGCTGGCCGACGCGGTGGCCGGCTACGACGGCATCGCGACCGGCATCGGGACCAGCCGCTACGGCGCCCAGCTCGTCGTCCACGCGCACAGCCGCGAGCAGGCGATCGAGACGGCGGCCAGCCAGTTCGCCCGGGCCGCCGCGCAAGCGGGGCTGCCCCAGGGGCCGATCGTGCGGGCCGAGGCGATCAGCGAGAACGAAGACGAGGCCGGGGGCTCATGATCCGGCTGGGCTCGGCCGCTGGGTACCCGTTCGAGGGCCCGCGGGTGCTGGCCGGCTGGACACCTCCCGCGCGCCCGGCCGTGTTCGCGATCCTGTACCGGCCGGACCCGGACCGCCGGCCTGACCGGTACGCGGTCAGCTACGTCGGGCAGAGCGATGACCTGTCCGCCGAGCGCTTCCCGTTCCGCCATCCCGGCGCGTCCTGCTGGGTGCGCCGGGCCGGCGACAGGTGGAAGGTGTACATCGCCACCTACGAGGTGCCCGGCGGCGGCCGGCCGCACCGCGAGCAGATCACGCGCGAGCTGATCGCGGTGTACAGCCCCGGCTGCAACGCCCAGCAATACGACCAGGCGTGGAAGGACGAGTGGATCGGCGACTACACCGCCCCCACAACAAGCTCGGTCACCCGCCGGGGCCCCGACCAGGCCTGACGGCTGCCGGGCCCGCCGCGGCCCAGCGCCCGGCGACACTGGGACCCGGAGGCAGGATGCCGTGATGCACGAGGTGCTCGCCGCGTGGGGCGTGCTGGAGGTGGCCGGCCCGATCAGCGGCGGTAACCGCAACACCGTGCTGGAGCTCAGGCGCGGCGGCGCGCGGCTGGCGGCACGACAATCCCGGCGCTCGCCAGCCAGCCTGGACTGGGAGATCGACCTGCTGGACCACCTGACCCGGCACGGCATGCGCGTTCCGGCGATCATCCCGTCGGCGGACAGCCGCCGCCACGTCGACGGTGTCGTTGTCCAGTCCTGGCTCGATGGCACCCCGCCGGGTCCGAGTGACTGGCCAGCGGTCGCCGCCGCCCTGCGCCGCCTGCACGCGGTGACCGCGGGATGGCCGCAGCGACCCGGCGTCGCGTCGACCCACGAGCTGCTCACCGCCAACCGCGGCGGTGACGTCGACCTGTCGGCCATGCCGGCCGACGCGGTTGCCGACTGCCGCGCGGCCTGGAAGCGCTTGGCCGGGATCCGCGAGGCCGTGGTGCACGGCGATCCCAGCCCGGCGAACATCCGCATCTGCGGGGACGGCGTCGGGCTACTCGACTGGGACGAGGCGCGGGTCGACTGCGTGGACCTGGACCTGGCCGAGCTGCCGGCCAGCGGCCTCCCAACCGCCAGGCTGGCCGCGGCCCGCCGCGCCGCCACGGCCTGGGAAGCGGCGAACGGATGGATCATCGAGCCGTCCTACGCGCGCCGCCAGCTCGCCCTGCTGCGCGCCGGGCGGCAGGCCGGGCCGGACCGCTAGGGAAAGCGCGCGACGGCCCTGCGGAACGCCGCGTCCTTGACCGGCTTGCCCTCCAGACTCCAGGAATTCTTTCTGTTGAGGTCGAACCAGACCAGTCCGATCAGGCGCCACCGCCGCAGCCCGGCGAACAGATTCATCACCTGCCTGACCTCCCGAGTCCCGTCGCCCACGCCGGTTTCGGCGAGATAGATCGGCTTGCTCGTCATCCGCCGGAGGTCACGCAGCTGAAAGCCGAAGACATCGTCGAAGTTCTGGCCGCCGCCGAAGTAGCCGTCGATGCCGATCCAGTCCACGTACTTGTCGCCCGGATACCACCCGGCGGCCGGGTACGCGGTCTTGCCCGGCTGATACTGCGAGTACTGGTGCGTGGGATCCCAGGACCAGATGACGTTCCTGACCCGCTCGGCGGCAAAGATGTCGTGGATGTGCCGCGAGGCCGCCTTGAAGGTTCTCGGCGTGGTGCGCGGCAGGCCCCAGGGATACCACCAGCCGTTCATCTCGTGGCCGAACGACAGCACCACGTAGCAGCGGAACGCCCTGACCTGCTCGGCGTAGCTCCTGATGTCGCTGTCGTATCCGCCAGAGGCCAGGGTGGCCAGGCCGATCCGCCGCGGGTTCAGCTGGATCAGCGGCAGCCCGCCGAGGTCGACGACCTGCTGGGCCTCCGCGCTCTGGAACGGGCCGGGGAACGGGTTGTAGAACTCGACCACCCGCAGGCGGGCCCCGGTGGCCTGCCGGAACGAGGCCACGTTCGCGGCGAAGTCCCCGCTGGTCGCGATGCCGGCGAACGGCTCGGGGATCTTGCCCCGGCACGGGTGGTTCACGCGCGGGAACGGCTTGACCGCGGTCGTGGGCGTGGTCGAGGCGGAGGGCGACGCGCTTGCGCGGGGCGGCGCGGCCGGCGCCGAACTGCACGCCGCAATCCCGGCCAGGACTGCGGCAGCGGCGGCGATGGCCTTGCCTTTCACTGACAACCTCCTGTGCTGCGGCCGGCCCGCCCGGGCGGGACCGCGGCCTGCTGGCGATGGCTACCGGAGGAAGCTGGTCGCGCTCTTCAGGTAGACGGCGTCCTCGTCACGGTGGACCCCCAGGCGATAGTCGTGTCTCGAGGAGATCGCGTCGAACCACACCAGGCCGGCCATATGGTAGGCGGCCGCTCCCGAGAACAGCTCGGCGACCTGCGCGGGGGCGTTGCGCCCGGGAGCCACGCCGGTTTCCGCGAGGTAGACCAGCTTGTGCGGCGCGATCCTCCTGATGTCGTTCAGCTGGGTGCCGAAGATCTCCTTGAAGTTCTGCGTGTGGCCGTTCCTGTCGGAGCCGAAGTAGCCGTCCAGGCCGATCCAGTCGACGTAGTTGTCACCTGGATACCAGTCGGACGCCAGGGTCCCGACCTTGCCTGGAGCCGGCTCGCCGTACTGGTGCGAGGGATCCCACGACCAGATCACGTTCGTGACGCCCTGGCGGGCGAAGATGTCGTGGATGTGCCGCCACGCGGCGATGAAATCTGCCGGGCTGGTTCTCGGCGCCCCCCAGGGATACCACCAGCCGTTCATCTCGTGGCCGAAGGACAGGATGATCGCGCACCCGAAAATCTTGACGGCGCGAGCGTAGTTTCGCAGGTGCCGGTCCCACACGCCGGCCGCGATCTGCTGTTCCTTGACGCGCCACGGGTTCAGCTGAATGAGCGGGACCTGGCCGGACTCGAGGGCCTGGTTCGCCTCCGGGGCGTTGAAGGCGTGCGTGAAGGGGTTGTAGAACTCGACGATCCGCGGTTTCGTGCCGAACTTCTTCTGGTAGTCCAGCACGCGCAGGGCCGGCTGCTTCTTCACGGCGATCCCGACGAAGTGCGCGGGAATGTCGCCCAGGCAGGGGCCGGGCGCGACGGCCACGGGACTGCCGTGCGAGGTCGTGATCCGCGCGTGCGCCGCCGTCGGCAGCACCATCTGCGGAATCGCGTCATGGTGCGTCGCCCTGAGGAAGCCGCCCACCAGGGCCGCGGACAGAACCGGCATGGCCAGGGCCGCCGCGATCTTGGCCTTAGTTCCCACCAGGGCAGCCCTCCGCGATATGGCCGGAGCGGCTTAGCGCCCACACCGAGGTCTGGTAATCGGCCGTGCCCGCTATGGTCATCCGCTTGTACCTGCCGCGCATGAGCTTGGCGATGTAGGGGTCGTAAGGACTCGCGTAGCTGCCTGCGGTCTTGCGCAGGACGACGACCGAGACCTTGCCGGCGCATAGCCACAAATACATCTGGTAGCCTCCCCCTGAGCCGGACGGAGAGGACGTCAGCCACTTCGGCCCAGGAACCGACGGCACGTAGTACTGGGCCGCCTTGTCGGCGCCGTCGACCAGAACGTACGTTCCCGACCGGTAGTTCGTCCTGATCGCGTTCCACACCGTTCCGGCGACCACGGATCCCGGACCGCGGAACTGTACCCGCTCGACCCGGCCGACGATGAGCATCGTGATGACGGTGATCACGGCGGTCGTCGTAGCGACGACCTTGCCCCAGTGCCGCTGCCAGCCGAGCCACTGCCGCCAGGCGCCGAGCGCGTACCCGGCGGCGAGCGCGGCGAATGGCAGCCCGAAGCCCATGTTCTCGTCGAGCGACGTCAGCTGGTGCACGCGGGCCTGCTCCACCGGGGCCAGCAGGGCGCCAAGCACCAGCAGGCACAGGAACGCCGTCGCCGTGGCCGGCATCCTCTTGACCACGCTCACCCAGACTCCGGCGACGGCGATCAGCACGATCAGCCCGGTCATCAGGACCGCGTGCGCCAGCACGCTCAGCGACGAGCTCGGCACACCGGCCTCTGGCGACGGGTAGATGGTGTTGCGGAGCACGCCGGTGGCCAGGTTAGAGCCGCCAAGCAGCAGGATCCCGAAGTCGAATACCGCCGCGGTCGCCGTCACCGACACGGCCAGGAAGACGGTCTGCGTCCGCCCCTTGCTCCAGCCGTAGAAGATCACCGTGCCGACGATCACCGGGTCCCAGGCCAGCGTGGCGTACTTGGTGGCGTTGGCGGCAGCCAGCGCGATCGGGCAGATCAGCAGCCATCGGATCCCGCCGTCGCGCATCCTGACCGCCGCGTAGAGCGCGAGCACGAGCAGGAACAGGGCCATCGGGTCGAACGTCGCCGCCGCCCCGAGGTGAACGACGATGCCGCAGACCGCGAACAGCAGCGCCGCGAGCACGCCGGGGATCCGCCCGAACATCCGGTCGCCGATGAGGTAGACCAGCGCCGTCGCCCCGAGCATGAACAGCAGCGAGGCCAGCCGGGCCGCGATCAGGCCGCCGATCGAGTCGAACACGGCCGCGATCGGCGGGTACAGCACCGGCAGGCCGGGGAACGAGTCCGCGTAGGACGGCAGATGCGACCACCCCTGGTGACTGGCGTTGAGGTAGAGCGCCTCGTCGGTGAAGGCGGCCGTGCGCCACATCCACGGCAGCGTCAGCGTGGCCTGTGCTGCCAGGATGGACCACAGTGCCCAGGACTCCTCGAACCTTTCCTTCACGAAGCGGTGTCCCTCAGGCCGCGGCTTCGCCGGAAGTCACCGCCCCGGCGGCGACTCCTCCCGCGGCCGCCTGGCTGAACACCAGCTCCGCGCCCTTCTGGCGGGTAGTCCAGCCCTGCTTGAGCAGGGTGACCGTGCCCCAGATGCGCAGGATCCTGGCCAGGACGATGCCGGACCAGATCGCGGACCACGGCCGGATCAGGACCAGGATCGCGCGGTCAATCCAGGTCTCGTCGCTGCGCCTGAAGCACATTGTGCGCAGCCCGTTGGGGACCGACAGGACACACAGGGCGATGAATGTACGCATCAGCACCGGCTCGCCCTGCGGCCAGGTCATGATCAGCAGCGCCACCAGCGCCGCGGACGTGAGGAAGCCCTGGATCCCGGTCACGGTGACCCACCAGCAGTACGACAGGACCGGGCGGTACTTGATCCGCCAGAAGTTCCGCACCGCGCGGCCGCGCGCCCAGCGCAGCCGCTGGCGCAGGTGATGGCTGTACTTTTCCGGCCACATGGTGAGGCCGAACGCGGTGAGCTGCTGCACCGACCGGCCCCTGGAGCTGGCGCACAAGGCGAGCAGCGAGTCGTCGCCGAGGATGACGCGGCGGCCGAAGAACGTCTCGTCCCGGTAGACGTGCAGGAACTCGCGGATCAGCGGCGCCCGGTACAGCGCGAAGGGGCCCCGGTTCGTGTACATGTCGCCGGCGACCGACCAGGCCGCGCCGATCACTGCCTGCGCGTACAGCTGAAGCGAGCACTGCAGCCTGGTCAGGAAGTTCTCGTAGGCGTTGAAGCCCATCTCGATCCCGGCGACCGACATCACCTTGCGGCTCTGGAAGGGCTTCAGGCCCTCCTCGACCGCGCGGAGTTCCAGCGTGGTGTCGGAGTCGACGGTGATGAAGATGTCCGCCTCGGGCACCCGCTCGAATACGTACGCGTGCGCCCGCCGCTTGCCCTGGTTTTGCTGCCGCGTCCAGCGGATCTCGGTGCCGTTCGACCAGGTGCCCACCCAGTAGGCGGCAACCTCGGAGTAGTCGGTCTTCGAGCCGTCGTCGACGATCCAGATCAGCTGGGCGGGCCTGGTCTGGTTCATCATCGCGTAGATGCACCGGTCGAGCAGCCCCGGGTCCTCGTTGTAGACCGGCACCGCGACCGTGACGTGCAGGCTGTCCAGCTTCCTGCGCCCTTCCGCCGAGGCAGTCACGGGCCGGTCGAACCAGGACAGGACGTAGCTGACCGCGCGGAACGCCGCGCCGGGGGCGGCGCACGCGAGCAGGGCGATCGACTGCCAGCCCAGGTGGTACGACACCCAGGCCGCCACGACGATGCTGGTCAGCAGCAGCCCCCTGGCTTCCTTGCGCTCGAAGGTCACGCGCGGGATGTCGTAGCGATTCCTCAGGGCTCCCGGAGTGACTTCTCGCGGCGCCAGAAGAGGCGGACGACGACTACGAAGAGCACCGTGATCACGGCGGAGATCGCGGCCGCGATCTCGATCCCAGTCACTACGGCTGGGTTCATACGCCGAGTCCCTCCCGGCCGCGGCTGAGCCCGGTCCGGCCATGTCGATCAGCTCGCGAAGGCCGGCGGCCTGGTGACCGGGATGAGGTGCGTGCCGGCCGGGTCCTCTATGCCCTCCTGGCACCGGTCAGCCCTCCTTCCCGTCCTGTGTGCCGCCTGCGCCCGCCGATCGCCCGCAGCCCGTCCTGCTGGTCACGCCGAGGCGACCGCGGAACTGCGCGCTAGCGCGTGAGAATACCGCATGTCAGTTATATGAGTGCATAGTTCCGCTCGAACCCGGTACCGCTGGCCGCGGGGGACAGGCGGGTCTGCCGCCCGGCGCTTCCGCCGGAACCCGGCGGAACGCGGCGGAACACGGCTCGCCTGCTCGTCGCCAAGATCAGCATGGGTCTGCCCAATCGGTCGGCGATGGCCCGGGTAAGCGCAATTGACTACGTTAACGTAGTAGCTGAAGGCATAGAGCCCTAATAGCGAGATCCGCGCCGGGCGCCGCCGACCGGGTCAGACGGGCCGCGCGGGCACCCCGGGATGACCGGCGGAACCCGCGCGGGCGACGTGCGCCGGTCAGCGCTCGGAGGCGAAGCCGACCGCGTCGAGCAGGCGCGAGCGGCGGCGGCCGGAGGCCGGACGGGCCGGCTCGGGCTCCGCCGGCTCCCCGGCCCGCGGCGTCACGTCGGTGACGATCTCCTCCGCCATCCCGTACAGCAGCGGCAGCGCGCCGGCCACCACGCCGCCGGTGCGGTTGATGTGCTCCACGCCGGGGCCGATGACCTTGGCGTGGCCCAGGATCTCCGCTGCGGTCCCGAAGCTCTCCTCGAGGTTGCCGGCGATCCGGTTCAGCAGCGACCCGGCCCAGAACAGGTACAACGCGAGCCCGGCGACGAGCAGGCCGATGTCAGCGAGGGACATCACGACGAGCGTGGTCATGTTTTTACCTTTCCGAGCACCCGGCCGAGGAACAGGTGGTGCTGCAGGCCCTCGGCGAGCACCGCCTCCACGCCGCCGCCGACCTGGCCGATCAGCGCGGTGTCGGCGGTGTTGGCCGCGGCGGCCCTGAGCGAGTCCCGCACGTCGACCACCCGGCGGTCGATGATCTTCACGAGGTAGATCAGCAGGCTCAGCAGCGCGGCGACGGCGAGTACCACGACGAAGCCCACGATGATCACGCTCACCCAGAGCGTGCGTTCCGTCGAGGTGATGGCAAGGTTGTGCACCGCTACCCTCCCAGCCTGGCGCGGCCGCGCTGCAGCCCGGCGATGATGATCGTGGCGTGCTCGATCGTCGTACGCAGGCCCCCGAGCGCGGCGGTGTTATGCACGGCCTTGGTCAGCTCGGCGTTGATCAGCGGCGCCTCGTTGCCGATCGAGCGGGCCAGCATGAGGATCGGCACGACTAGCGCGACCACCACGAGGACGATCACGATGCCGATCACGTAGCCCAGCGTCCAGCCGAAGTGGCTGGTGGTAGTCCCGGCGGCTGGCACCAGGATGTAATGACTCATTTCGCAGTCTCCTTCCCCGGTTCAGACCGTCTCGCAGAAGTCCCTGACCGGCTTCAGGCTGGCGTTGACCGAGGTCAGCCGGTCGGGCACGGTGCTGGTCAGCCGCGCGACGGCGGCCACGCCGCCGGTGACCTGGCGCAGCGTCGCCAGGATGGCTCGCAAGTGAAAGATCACGCGCAACAGGCCCACCGCGGTGATGCCGATGATGAGCGCGGCGATGACCAGGGTGACCCATGCGGCTGCAGGCATGACTCGTGCTCCTTTCCGGTTAGCCCGGTGGTTAGTTAGCCCAGTAGCTTGGCGACGGAACCCGCGTACCTGACCGCGCCGACCGAGATGGCGGCGACCGTCGCGTCGGTCGTCGCCAGCCCGTCGGGCACGCGCTCGAGCTCGCCGACGAGGGCGCCGCCGCCGGCCAGGATGTTGTCGCAGGCCGCCCTGATCCGCTCGAGCGCCGCGAGCACCCGGTTGAGCAGTGCGATCACGACCGGCAGGATCACCAGCAGCAGGATGGCGTTGCCGATCCACCACAAGACCATGGTCGGGTCTCCTTAGCTCGTGGCCTGATAGGGGACGAAAAACCGGCGGAAGACCCGCCGAAGCGCCATCAGGGCGGCGCGCAGCCCGATGGCGAAGCCGCCGGCCGGCGCGGCCGCGGCCTGCACCGCCTCGCCACGTTCCATCCCGGCGATCTGGCTGGCCATGTTGGCGGCGAAGCCGCGCATCAGCACGGCGGTGACGTCGGAGATCATCCCGCGCCCGTACTGCGCCGCCGCGCCGGAGAGCTGGAGGTCCTGGGCGACCGCGACCTTGGTGCCGCGCCCGGCGGGTGTCAGGGTCGCCGACACGACCATGTTGGCCTGGCCACGGCCGCGCTCCTCGGCGCCGGCCGCGTGCACGACCACGCGCCTGGCCGCCTCGTCGCGCTCGGTGATCTCGGCGGTGCCGCCGAACTGGAGCCTGACCGGGCCCATCCGGACCGCGACCCGGCCGACGTACTTGTCGTCGCCCAGGTTCTCGGTCAGCTCCGCGCCCGGCAGGCAGGCCGCGACCCGCGGTATGTCGCCGAAGAACCGCCAGGCCACCTCGACCGGCTCCGCGACCTCGAAGTCGTTGTTGATCAGCATCGCGTCTCTTTCCTGGCGTAGGAGGCGGGGTGGGACTCGAACTCACTTCGGCAGCCGGCGCAGCAGAAGTAATAGGTGATGCCGTCGCGGGTGAGCGGCCGCCCGGCCGGGCCGGTCTCGACGGTCATGCCGCAGACCGGGTCGACTGCGGCGCCCGGCCCGGCATGCCGTTGGCCGGCGGGCCCTTCGCCGGCGTGCTCGGCGGAAGCGGGTCCCGTTCCGGCGGGCTCGGCTGGCTTGGCGCCGGCCCGCGGGCCGGCGCCAAGCTTGCCCACGGCCCTGAGCTGCACGAGTTCCGCCAGGATGGCGACCGCGATCTCGGCGTGCGAGGTCTTGCCGAGATCAAGGCCGGCCGGCACCCTGACCCGGTCGAGCTGCTCGCCGTCGATCCCGCGCTCGGCGAGGTAACCGAGCACGGCCGCGCCGCGCTTGCGCGACCCGACCAGCCCGAGATAGGCCGGCCGCGCGGCGACCGCCCGCTCGACCGCCTCCTCGTCGCCATGACCCTGGGTTGCCACCACGACCATCGACCGCTCGCCGGCACCAGCGGCGGAGAACTCGGTCCAGTCGAGCCGGTCGGCCCGCCAGCCGAGCCTGCGCGCCAGGTCGGCGAGCGTGTGCGCCATCGGCGACCGGCCGACGACGACCAGGTGCGGCGCGGGCAGCACCGGCTCGATGTACACCTCGAGCGCGCCCTCGCTCTGGCAGGAGATCGGAACCACCGTCATGCCGTCGGGGATCGCGTCGCCGAACTTGCCGGTGGACCCGAGCAGCAGCAGCCGGGGCGCGCCCTCGGCGATGACCTGCTGCGCGTGGCGGATCACCGAGGGCTCGGCGCAGGCCCCGCCGATCCACCCGTGCACCTGCCCGGACTCGGTGATGATCGCCCGAGAGCCGAGCTGGCCGGACGACGGGCCCTGCCGCCAGACCACGGTCGCGAGCGCGACCGCCTCGCCCCGTTGCGCAAGCGCCGCGGCCTGCTCGATCACCTGCCAGCCGTCCATGATCAACCCCCAGGGTCAGTGCTGGTCGTCAGTGCTGGCCTGCGGGGGGGACGACCCCCCCAGACCCCCCGGGAGGTCATCAGTGCGCACCGGCGGCGCGCCTGAGACGTCCCTGCGTTGCGTGATCGCCTCCCAGACCCGGTCGGGCAGCAGCGGCATGTCGATGTTGCGCACGCCGGTGCCCGAGATCGCGTCGAGCACCGCGTTCACGAAGGCCGCGGGGCCGCCGACCGCCGCGCACTCGCCGACCCCCTTGGCACCGATCGGGTGGTGCGGGCTCGGCGTGACCACCTCGCTGTGGAGCTCGAAGCCCGGCGTCTCCCACGCGGTCGGCAGCAGGTAGTCCATGTAGTTCGAGCCGACGCAGTTGCCCTCGGCGTCGAAGGTAATGAACTGCATGTTCGCCACCGCGTAGGCCTCGGTCAGGCCGCCCATGATCTGGCCTTCGACGATCATCGGGTTGATCCGCACCCCGCAGTCGTCGACCGCGACCATGTTGAGCACGTCCCAGACCCCCGTCTCGGGGTCCACCTCGACCGTGACGATGTATACGGCGAACGGCCAGGTCAGGTTGGGCGGATCGTAGTACGCGGTGTTCTCCAGGCCGGGCTCCATGCCGTCGGGCATGTTGCTGTAGGCGGCCATCGCGCACTCCTGGATGGTCACGCCACGATCTGGCGCGCTGCGCACGTAGAACCTGCCGAGCTCCCACTCGATGTCCTCCTCGGACACCTCGAGCAGGTGCGCGGCCAGCTTGCGCGCCTTGGCACGGATCTTGCGCGCCACCATCGACACCGCCGCGCCGGCCACCGGGGTGCTGCGGGAGGCGTACGTGCCCATCCCGAACGGGGCGGTGTCGGTGTCTCCCTCCTCGACGACCACGTCCCCGGCCGGCAGGCCAAGCTCATGCGCCACGATCTGGGCCCACGTTGTCTCGTGCCCCTGGCCCTGCGTCTTCGCGCCGGTGCGCAGGATCGCCTTGCCGGTCATGTGGATCTTGAGGTCGGCCGAGTCGAACATCTTGATGCCGAGGATGTCGTACTCGCGGCTGTTGCCAGCGCCGAGCGGCTCGGTCATCGTCGAGATGCCAAGGCCGAGCAGCTTGCCCCGCTTCCTCGCGGCCTGCTGCTGCTGCCTGAACTCCTCGTAGCCGACCGCCTTCAGGCCCACGTCCAGGCACTTGCCGTACTGGCCGGAGTCGAGCAGGAACCCGAACGGGGTGCGGTGCGGGAACTGCTCGTCCCGCACGAAGTTCATCCGCCGGAACGCCGCGGGGTCCATCCCGAGGTCGACGGCGGCAGCGGCGATCATCCGCTCCTGGAAGAACATGGCCTCCGTGACCCGGAACGAGCATCGGTAGGCGACTCCTCCCGGCGCTTTGTTGCTATACGTGCCCCGGGCGGTCAGGTGCGCGGCCGGTACGTCGTAGCAGGCGAAGGTGGAGTGCAGCAGGCCGATCTTGAACTTGCTCGGCTGCGCATCGGAGAAGAACGCGCCGTGGTCGGCGTCGGCGTGCATCCGGACGCCGAGGATCTTGCCGTCCCTGCGCAGCGCCATCTCGCCGTCCAGGTAGACGTCGCGGGCGAAGCCGGTCGAGATCAGGTTGCCCGACTTGTCCTCGATCCACTTCACCGGGCGCTCGAGCAGGATCGACGCCAGGATCGAGCAGACGTACCCGGGGTAGACCGGGACCTTGTTGCCGAACCCGCCGCCGATGTCGGGGGAGACGATCCTGATCATGTGCTCGGGCAGCTCGGCGACCAGCGCCACCGCGGCCCTGATGATGTGCGGTGCCTGGGTCGTCATGTAGACGGTGAGCTTGGACGTGGCCCGGTTGAAGTCGGCGATCGACCCGCAGCACTCGATCGGGGACGGGTGCGAGCGCGGGTAGTGCAGCCGCAGCTTCGAGACCACGTCGGCCTGCTCGAACGCGCGGTCGGTGCCCGCCTTGTCGCCGACCTCCCAGTCGTAGATGACGTTGTCCGGCTGGTTCTCCTTGTCGTCGCGGATCACCGGGGCGCCGTGCGCGACCGCCTGGGCCGGGTTCACGATCACGGGCAGCGGCTCGTACTCGACGTCGATCGCCTCGCAGGCGTCCTTGGCGATGTACGGGTCGTCGGCGACCACGCACGCGACCTCCTGGCCCTGGAAGCGGACCTTGTCGGTGGCGAGCACGGCCTGGGTGTCGTAGGACAGGGTCGGCATCCAGGCCAGGTTGCGGGTGGCCATCATCTCGCCGGTGAGCACGAGATGGACCCCGGGGAGCTCCCAGGCCTTGCTCGCGTCGATCGACTTGATCCGCGCGTGCGCCAGCGGGCTGCGCAGGATCTCCATGTGCAGCATGCCGGGCAGCGTGATGTCGTCGGTGTAGTTGCCCCTGCCCCGGATGAAACGGTCATCCTCGACGCGCTTGCGGCTCGCGCCGAGCCCGCCGATCTTGATCTCGTCTAGTGCCTGTGACACGGTGCTGACTCCCGTTCCTGTCTCAGCCGGCCGGCTCGGCGGCCGGGGGCCCCGAGGCTGGCTGTTCCGCGGGCCTGAGCTTGTCGGCGGCCCAGAGCACCGACTTGACGATGTTCATGTAGCCGGTGCAACGGCACAGGTTGCCCGACAGCGCCCAGCGCACGTCCTCCTCGGTCGGGCTCGGGTTCTCGGCGAGCAGGGCCTTGGCGGCCATCATCATCCCCGGGGTGCAGAACCCGCACTGCAGGCCGTGCTCCTGCTTGAACCCCTCCTGGAGCGGATGCAGCTCGCTGGGCCCGGACAGGCCCTCGACGGTCTCGATCGCGTGGCCGTCGGCCTGCACGGCGAGCATGGTGCAGGACTTCACCGGGCGGCCGTCGACCAGCACGGTGCACGCGCCGCAGTTGGTCGTGTCGCAGCCCATGTGGGTGCCGGTCAGCCCGATGCCCCGCCTGATCAGGTGGGACAGCAGCAGCCGCGGCTCGACCTCGGCGATCTTCTTCTGGCCGTTGATGGTGAACCTGATCCGGTTGACCGGAGCGTCGCTGGTGGCCTCGTCGCCGCGGTCATCGTAGACGATCGTCATCTCAGGCCGCCCTCTCCGCGCTGCCGCCGGATCTGCCGTTCCGGCTGCCGGCCGAGTCCTCGTGGTCGGCCGGGCCCGAAGCGGCGGCCGCATCCGGGTGGCCGGCCGTCTGCGCCTCGCTGCCGTTCCCGCGGCTGAGTATCCGCACGACGAAGGTCCTGACCATGTGCCGTTTGTACTCGGCGCTGCCGCGATGATCGGTCCTCGGCCGCGCGGCCGCCGCCGCGAGCTCGGCCGCCTGCGCGATGGTCTGGGCCGTCAGGGGCTGGCCGACGAGCGCCGTTGCGGCCTCGGCCGCGTTGATCGTCGACCCGCCGACGCCGGTCAGGGCGATCCCCGCCCTGGTGACCGTGCCGTTGGACGTCTCGGTCGCCACCGCCACGCCGACGGTAGCGAAGTCGCCGACCCGGCGCTCGAGCTTGAGGTAGCCGCCCGCGAGGACACCCTTCGGGGCTGGGATGACGGCCTCTATCGCGAGCTCATCGAGCGCGAGCGCGTTCTGGAACGGGCCCGTCACGAAGTCCGTGATCGAGATCGACCGCATGCCGCCTGGCCCGCGCGCTACCACGTAGCCGCCGAGCGCAGTGACGACCGACGCCCAGTCGCCCTGCGGGTCGGCGTGGCACAGCGAACCGACCAGCGTCCCGCGGTTCCGCACGATCGGGTCGGCGATCAGCGGCGCCGCCGCCGCCATGACCGGCTGCCTGCTCGTGAGCAGCGCCGAGCGTTCCAGGTCGGCATGCCGGCACAGGGCGCCGACCCTGATCGTGCCGTCGGCGTCCTCGCGATGGTAGTCCAGGCCACCGACGTTGTTGATGTCGACGATCAGCTCGGGGGAGGCGAAGCGCAGCTTCATCAGCGGCACCAGGCTCTGGCCTCCGGCCAGCACCTTCGCCTCGTCCCCGCCCTGGCTCAGCAGGGATATCGCCTCGGCGATCGAGCGCGGTGCCTCGTAGCGGAACCGAGACGGATACATACGATCCTCCAGTGTCCTTGAGTGGACGCGAACCGCAGGTCGGTGTGTTCTGCTGTGGACGCTCGCGTCCGGCCGGCCTGACGGCCGGCTATGGCCTGGCCAGCGCCGGCCGGGCCGCCCGCGCGGGCCGGGGCCGCCCGCGATCACGCTCCCGCGGAGCCCGGTGCGGGCGGCTCGACGTCGGTGTCGGCCACGGCGACGGGCAACGTGTCCTCTTCTGGGCTGGGCCGCGGCTCCTGGTGCGGGGGCCACGGACCCGGCACCGGCTGGCCGGCGATCTTCAGGTAGTCGATGAGCTCGGGCCATGCCCACACGGTCGGGCTCTTGCCCGTCTTCGGTGCGTGCTCGATTAGCTCAAACAGGCGGGGATTTCCGCTGCTGTGCCCATCGGACTCGATCCGCATGGCGCGCTCCCGGCTCTGGACGGGCCGCAGGCGCCCGTCTTTTGTGGTGCCCTCGTAAAGGGCAGCACACGACATGATCCCCCCGGCGTGGGGGCCTTGCAACGTGCGAATAAGTTCTTACTTAAGTGCGCCGATCGGAGCCTGTTCAGGCCCGCATTCTCTCGCCAGGTTGAACGCCGCAGCGGCGCGCTCTCGCGTTCGCGGGTGCGCTGCCGATCGTGCCCGGTCAGCGGGGTGCGGAATGCGATGGCATGGACGTCGGCGAGCGACGGACCGCCAGCGGCGCACCGGGCAGACCAAAGTCACCACCGGGCTGGTCGATGACGATGGCTTCCAGCTGATCCTGACTTCACACGGCTTTCCGTCGGTCCGGCGAGCCATATGTCCGGTTCGCGGTCACCTAATCCGTGTGAAGCCGCCGCGGACCGACGGCGGGCTCACCTACGTGGAGATCTGCACCTGGGTCGAGGGGGGCTTCGACCAGGCACACGAGCATCCCGACGTGATTGCGATCTGGGAGCCGATGGAACCGCTGCTCGAGGACCATACTCGCCGCTCTGCACGCGCGCGGCGGGGAGATGACCTCCGGTGCCATCGCGGAACCCGAGCCGACGGCACCCGAGCCCCGTAACCCTGGGCGCCTCAGCTCCAGATCGTGACGTACACCGGCGGCCGGAACCTGGACGGCGGCACCCCGGCCGCGGGCGCGCGCATCAGCTGCATCGCCTCCGGCGTGCTGAGGAACCGGCGCAGCGAGCTTGCCACCGCGCTGCGCCGCTGGCGGTCGAGCATCGTGACGTGCCAGCATCCTTCGACCGGCGGGCCAGGCACGTCGACCAGGGACAGCTCGCCGCGCCGCAACTGCTGCGCGACCAGGTGCTCGACGGCGAGCGACACGCCGCCGCCGTCGGCTGCCGCCGCCCAGGCGGCGGTCTGGCTCGAGCAGACGCCGATCCGGTCCTCGGGTATCCGCAGCGCGGCGAGGACCCGGCCGACGTCGCTGTCCGGGTCGGTGGCCGAAGGATCGACCAGCCAGCGCCACTGCCTGACCGGGCCGCGCGGCCGCGCGGCCCCGGCCGCGACCACCACGAGGCGGTACTTGAAGATCGGCTCGATGACCACGGGCATTGCCGGGTCGCCAGGCACGGCCGGTCCGATCGCCACGTCGGCCAGCCGGTTGGCGACCAGGACCGGCATCTCCTTCGTGACCGCAACCCCTGATGACACCTCGACGGCGCCGGCGAAGCGCTTGCTGAAGGCCTCGGTCAGCGGCGTGGTGACGAACTCCGCGACGGTCGGCGTCGCCACGACCCTGAGCTGCTCGGGCGCGCCCTGAGCAGCTCGCACGGCGGCGTGCGCCTCCGCGCCAAGCACCACGATCTGCGACGCGGTGGCGAGCAGCCGGGAACCCCCGGCCGTCAGGGTCATGCCGGAAGGCCCGCGGCTGATCAGCTGGTCGCCGAGGTGAACGCGCAGCGCGGACAGCGCCTGCGATACCGCGGGCTCGCTCACCCCCAGCGCGTTCGCGGCAGCCGTCACCGAGCCCAGCCTGGCGACCAAGACGAACGCATTGAGCTGAGTGAGAGTCATTTCCCTGTCGATTATCCCGCAGTCCGGCGCCGGCCCTGACCCGTGCCGCGGCCTGCCGGGCGGCCCGGGCCGGACGGCCCTGGCGGCCGACCGGCAGGTCCCTGGCGTGACCGCCTCGTACACTGCACTGTCGTGGCATTGCTGCTCAGGGGAGGCCGCATGCAGGTTCCGGCGTACGTCGAGTACGAGAAGGCGACCGGCGTGGATCACGCGCTGACGCTGCTCGCCAGGTTCGGCCGCGAGGCGAGGGTGCTTGCCGGGGGACACAGCCTGATCCCGATGATGAAGCTGCGGCTCGCCCAGCCGGAGACGCTGATCGACATCAACGGGCTGACCGACCTGGCCTATGTCCAGGTCGCCGACGGCGAGCTCCTGATCGGCGCCATGACCAGGCACGCCCAGCTGCTCGACTCGGCCGTGGCGGGCCAGCACTTCGCGATCCTGCACGACGCCGAGCGCGTGATCGCCGATCCGATCGTCCGGTTGTGGGGGACCGTCGGCGGGTCGCTGTGCCAGGCCGACCCGTCCGAGGACCTGTCGGCCGCGTTCGCCGCGCTGAAGGCCACGATGGTGATCAGGAACCTGGAAGGGACCAGGACGGTCCGCGCCAGGGAGTTCCACACCGGGCCCTACGAGACGGTGGTCGCGCCCGGCGAGCTGCTCACCGAGTTCAGGATCGCGATCACCCCGGGCGGCGGCAGCGCGTACGAGAAGGTTGGCCGCCGGGTCGGCGACTGGCCGGTCGGCGCGGCCGGGGCGGCCATCTGGCTGGCGGACGACGGCGTGACGATCGCCGACGCCGGCATCGGCCTCACGGCGGTCGGCGCGGAGCACTTCTCGGCCGCGGCGGCCGAGGACTTCCTGCGCGGCTCGGCCGCGACGCCGGAGAACTTCGCCAGGGCCGGCCAGATCGCCGCCCGGCACTGCCGGCCGGTCACGGACCAGCGGGGCCCGGCCGACTACAAGCGCCATCTGGCCGGCGAGCTCACCGCCAGGGCGTTGCGCGCGGCCCTGGCCAGGGCCGCGGGAGCCGGACCCGCCACGCGGGCCGGGCCGGCCGGGCCGCCGGGGCCGGACGGGCCGCCGGGGCCGGACGGGCCGGACGGCCAGCCAGGACCCGCGAAACCGGCCCGACCGCCGGGGGCCTGACGTGCAGATCGCCGTGAACGTCAACGGGACCGAGTACTCGGCCGCGATCGAGCCGAGGCTGCTGCTGATCCACTTCATCAGGGACGATCTCGGCCTGACCGGCTCGCACTGGGGCTGCGACACCTCAAACTGCGGAGCCTGCGTCGTCTGGCTGGACGACCTGCCGGTCAAGTCCTGCACCGTGCTCGCCGCCATGGCCGACGGACGCCGTGTCCGCACCGTCGAGGGCCTGGAGCGCGACGGCGTGCTCGACCCGGTCCAGCAGGGGTTCGCGCGGTGCCACGGGCTCCAGTGCGGATTCTGCACCCCCGGCATGATGCTGACCGCCCGCTGGCTGCTCGACCGCAACCCCGACCCGTCCGAGGCGGACATCCGCGAGGCGATCTCCGGCCAGATCTGCCGGTGCACCGGCTACGAGAACATCGTTCGCTCGGTGCGCTGGGCCGCGCGGCACGAGGCGGCAGCCGGCCAGGCCGGTTCCGGAGACTGCGGCGCGAGTGATGGTGCGGCATGACGCACATCTCCGAGCATTTTCGTAACGGAACCTACCGGGCAGTGCCGCGCAAGGAAGATGCTCGTTTCGTCCGCGGCAAGGGGACGTTCGTCGACGACATCGCGCTGCCCGGCATGCTGCACGGGGCGGTGCTGCGCAGCCCGCTCGCGCACGCCAGGATCGTGTCGATCGACACCGCGGCCGCGCGGGCGCACCCCAGCGTGGAGGCCGTCATCACCGGCGAAACGCTGGCCGGCCGCAACCTGGCCTGGATGCCGACCCTGTCCGCCGACGTGCAGGCCGTCCTCGCGACCGACAAGGTCAGGTTCCAGGGCCAGGAGGTCGCCTTCGTCGTGGCGCGGGACAGGTACTCGGCGCGCGACGCGCTCGAGCTGATCCACGTCGAGTACGAGCCGCTGCCGGCGGTCGTCGACGCGCGGCGAGCGCTCGACCCGGGCGCGCCGGTCGTCCGTGACGACCTGCCTGGCCGGGCGGACAACAAGATCTTCGACTGGGCGGCGGGCGACCGGGCGGCGGCCGATGCCGTCTTCGCCGCCGCGGATGTCGTCGTCGCCCGCGACATGATCTACCCGCGGGTCCATCCAGCGCCGCTGGAGACCTGCGGCGCGGTCGCCGACATGGACCAGGTCAGCAGCCGGCTGACGGTCTGGTGCACGACGCAGGCCCCGCACGCGCACCGGACGCTGTACGCGCTGATCTGCGGCCTGCCCGAGCACAAGATCCGGGTTATCTCGCCGGACATCGGCGGCGGGTTCGGCAACAAGGTCCCGATCTATCCCGGCTACCTGTGCGCGATCGCCGGATCGATGATCACCGGAAGGCCGGTCAAGTGGGTGGAGGACAGATCGGAGAACCTGATGTCCACCTCGTTCGCCCGCGACTACCACATGCGCGGCGAGATCGCCGCGACCAGAGACGGCAAGATCCTCGGCCTGCGGGCGCGGGTGCTGGCCGACCACGGAGCCTTCAACGGGGCAGCCCAGCCGACCAAGTTCCCCGCCGGGTTCTTCCACATCTTCACCGGCTCTTACGACCTGGAGGCCGCGCACTGCGAGGTCACCGGCGTGTACACGAACAAGGCACCGGGTGGCGTGGCCTACTCGTGCTCGTTCCGGATCACCGAGGCCGTCTACCTGGTCGAGCGGATGGTCGACCTGCTGGCCCGCAAGCTCGGCATGGACCCGGCCGAGCTGCGGATGAAGAACCTGCTGCGGCCCGAGCAGTTCCCCTACGCCTGCCCAACCGGCTGGGTGTACGACTCCGGTGACTACCCGCGGGCGCTGCGGGCGGCCATGGACCTGGCCGGCTACGAGGACCTGCGCCACGAGCAGGCGCGCAGGCGCGAACGCGGCGAGTACATGGGGATCGGGGTCAGCTTCTTCACCGAGGGCGTCGGCGCGGGCCCGCGCAAGGACATGGACATCCTCGGACTCGGCATGGCCGACGGAGCCGACCTGCGGATCTACCCGACGGGCAAGGCCGTGCTCGGCGTCTCGTGCCAGACCCAGGGCCAGGGCCACGAGACGACGTTCGCGCAGATCGTCGCGGCCGAGCTCGGCCTTTCGCCGGACGATGTCGAGGTCGTGCACGGCGACACCGACCGGACGCCGTTCGGCCTGGGGACCTACGGGTCCCGGTCCACGGCCGTCTCCGGTGCCGCCGCCGTGGTGGCCGCGCGCAAGGCTCGCGAGCGGGCCAGGGTGGTCGCCGCCGCGATGCTGGAGGTCGGCGCGGACGACCTGGAGTGGTCGGCGGGCGCGTGGCGGGTCCGCGGCGACCCCGAGCAGGCGGCGACCATCGGCGCGATCGCGATGGCCGCGCACTCCGGGCTCGAGCTGCCTGACGGCGTCGAGGGACATCTTGACGCCCAGACCGTCTACAACCCGCCGAACCTGACCTTCCCGTTCGGCGCCTACATCTGCGTCACCGACGTCGACCCCGGTACCGGGAAGGTGCAGGTGCGCCGGTTCGTCGCCGTGGACGACTGCGGCGTGCGGATCAACCCGATGATCGTCGAAGGCCAGATCCACGGCGGGCTCGCCGACGGGGTCGGAATGGCGCTCATGCAGGTCATCGCGTTCGACGCCGAGGGGAACTGCCTGGGCGGCTCGTTCATGGACTACCTGCTGCCGACCGCCGTCGAATGCCCGACCTGGGAACTCGGCGCGACGGTGACCCCCTCGCCGCACCACCCGATCGGCGCCAAGGGAGTCGGCGAGTCGGCCACGGTCGGGTCGCCGGCCGCCGTGGTCAACTCGGTACTCGACGCGCTGGCCCCGTTCGGGGTTCTGCACGCTGACATGCCGCTGACCCCGGCCGCCGTCTGGTGCGCGATCCAGGGCCGCCCCCTCCGCAGCGACCTAGCGATCCCGGACTAGGCGATTCCCGGGCGGCTCCGGGTGGCTCCGGGCGGCTCCGGGTGCCTCCGGGTGACTTCGGGTGACTTCTGGTGATTCCGCGTTGATCTCCCGGGAGTTCGGGCCTCGTGACCCCGCAACTCCAGGCCAGGAACCGGCGACTCGAAGCTCATGACCCCGCGCCGGCCCGCGCCGCCAACTGCCTGCAGCGCGCCGCCTGCTGGAACATCGATGTGGCATAGACGCCGTTCACGGCCCACCCCCCAGAACATCGATGTGGCAGTGGTGTTCGCCGGCGAACATCCATGCCACATCGATGCCGGTAATCACGCGGCACGCGGAACATCGGTGTGACACAGATGTTCGCGGGCCACGGAACCCGGCGACTCGGGTGTCGCAGCGCTCTCGCGGCCGACCAGGTGGAATCATTCCGGTATTCCACGCAAATCACTCATCCGGTCGGGCTTCTTGTCCGGGCGGACCCGGTGCGACCCGGATGGATGGCACTTACATCCGGGTTATCGATGATGGATGGCACTTCCATCGGCTCGGGTATGGGCACGGGCAGCTGGGCGGGACCCACGCGGGCCCGAAATAAGCCTGCGTGGGCGGTTTCGCCGCCTCGCGGGGTCGCGACGGCCGCCGGCCTGAACACGATCGGTGGGGTCGGGCCGGGCCGGGCGGCCCGTGCGAGGTTGATCGGCCGGTGCGCGGGGCGGCAGGGATTAGGACGTAAAGTTTGAGTCATATACGACCCAAAACCCTTCGCCTTACCGCAAACCTTTCGTCTTGTCGCCGGACGGCCTGACCAGTGTGCGGGGCGGCGGCACTGTCCCGCGTGCCGGGCAGCGGCCGGCCTGCCGCATCATGGACAGGTGTCCTTCGTTGCCGAACCAAGGGGGCCAGCGCACGGATGAGTGACCTTTCCGAGCAGCTTCCCGACGTCCCCGCGCTGCTCGCCGCGCTCGACGAGGCGAGCTACCTGGCCGATGAGCCGCTCGGCACCGCCCTGTTCCTCGCCGCGCGGATGGGCCAGCCGATCCTGCTCGAGGGCGAGCCTGGGGTCGGCAAGACCGAGGCCGCGAAGGCGCTGGCCAGCGTGCTGGACACGCCGCTGATCAGGTTGCAGTGCTACGAGGGCCTGACTTCGGCTGAGGCGCTGTACGAGTGGAACTATCCGCGTCAGCTGCTCGCCATCCGGCTCGCCGAGGCGCGGGGCGAGACGCCGCGCGAGGCCGACCTGTTCAGCGACGAGTACCTGCTCGAGCGGCCGCTGCTCGCCGCGCTCGACCACCCGGGGCCGCGCCCGGCCGTGCTGCTGATCGACGAGGTTGACCGGGGGGACGACGAGTTCGAGGCGTTCCTGTTCGAGTTGCTGGCGGAGTCGGCGGTGACGATCCCTGAGCTGGGGACGAGGCGGGCCGCGTACCCGCCGATCGTCGTCTTGACCTCCAACCGGACCCGTGACCTGCACGACGCGCTGAAGCGCCGCTGCCTGTACCACTGGATCGACTACCCGGACATCGCTCGGGTGGCGGCGATCATCAGGCGGCGGGTGCCCGAGGCGGCCGAGTCGCTGACCGACCAGGTGGCGGCGGGGGTCGCGCGGCTGCGCCACTTCGACCTGGCCAAACCGCCCGGCATCGCCGAGGCGATCAGCTGGGCGAACGCGCTGCACGTGCTCGGCGCCGGGGAACTGGACGCGGCGTCGGCCGAGCGCACGGCGGGCGCCGTGCTCAAGTACTCCGAGGACCTCGGATCCGTGCGGCGGGCCGGCTTCGCGGCGCTCATCGGCCAGGATGGCTGACCGGACCGGGAGCCCGGCCGCCGGCAGCCGGGCCAACAGCAGCAGCCCGGCCAACACCGGCAGCCCGGCGAGCCAGGGAAACTCGGCCAGCGACCTGGCGGAGGTCAGCGCCCGGTTCGGCGCCGCGCTGCGGGAAGCCGGACTGCCGGTCGGGCCGGGCCGGAGCGAGCGGTTCGCCGCGGCGGTGACGGTCGCCAGGCCGGCCACGCCGCGCGCCCTCTACCAGTGCGCGCTCGCGACGCTGGTGTCGAGCAAGGACCACGCCCTGATCATGCGCGCGGTGTTCGACCAGGTATTCGGCGGCCTGGCCGACGAGGGGACCGCCGCGCCGCCCGGCCGGGAGGGACTCGGCGGCCTGCCGGACTTCGCACCCGAGCGCCTGCTTGCCGACGCGGCCAAGGCGGCTCAGCAGCACGCCGCCGACATCACGGAGAGCCGGACCGCCGACTCTGACGGCGAGGCGCCGGCCGACGCGGACAGCGACCCGGAGGCGGAGAACCGTTTCCTCGGCACGAGCGCGGAGCGGCTGGCGGCCAAGGACTTCGCCGAGCTGTCCGAGGACGAGCTGGTCTCGGTAGCGACGCTGATGCGCACGCTCATGCTCGCCGTGCCCGACCGGCTGTCGCGCCGACAGCGACGCAGGCCGGGAGGCAGGCGCACCGACATGCGCGCGACCCTGCGGCAGGCCAGGCGCACGGGCGGGCACGCGTTCCGGCTGATCGGGCGGACCCCGGCCCGCCGGCCGCGCCGCCTGGTCGTGCTCTGCGACATCTCGGGCTCGATGGAGCCCTATGCGCGCGCGATGATCCAGCTGCTGTACTGCGCGGCCGGCGGCGCGGGCGCCGAGGTGTTCACGTTCGCGACCAGGCTGACCAGGCTGACCCCGGTGATGGGCAGAACGCTGCCCGGACTGGCCCTGCAGCGCGCTGGCCAGGCGGCGCCCGACTGGCTCGGCGGGACCAAGATCGGCGCCGCGCTCAAGGACTTCAACGATCACTACGGCCGACGCGGCATGGCGCGCGGCGCGGTCGTCGTGATCATCTCCGACGGCTGGGAGACCGGCGACCCCGAGCTCGTCCGGCGCGAGATGGAACGGCTCTCGCTGGTCGCGTTCCGCATCGTGTGGGTGAACCCGCGGACCAAGAGCGCCGCCTACCAGCCGCTGGCCGGCGGCATGGCGGCCGCGTGGCCGCACTGCGACGCCGTGGTGAGCGGGCACACGGTCCAGGCACTCGACCAGCTCGCCGCCGCGCTCGCCGACCCCGTGCGGCGCCGTACCGAGGTGCGGCCCGGCCGCGAGCCCGGCGGGCGCCACCTCGCCGCGCAGCTTCGCTGACCCGTGCACGCCGCCAACGGCAAGTTCCGATAGGCGCAACGAGCTCGCTCGCGGTCATCCCGCCTCGCAGGCGCAGCACATTTCGCCGGGCCGCCGGGGCCGGGGGCGGGCCGGGCCGCCGGGGGCCGGGCCGCCGGGGGCCGGGCCGCCGGAAGGCAGGGGGCCGGGAGGCCGGGGGCCGGGCCGCCGGAAGGCAGGGGGCCGGGAGGCCGGGGGCCGGGCCGCCGGGGGCCGGGCCGCCGGGGGCCGGGCCGCCGGGGCGCCGGCGGCACCGCGTCGCCGGCTCGCCAGGTCGCCAGGTCGCGGCCGATGGCCGCGTCCTGCTTACAACGGCGCGGGAGCGAGCGGCAACTCCGCGACCGTGCGCCACGAACCGGGCTCGGACGAACCCTGCATCAGTGCGGCCGCGGTCACGCGCGCCGTGATCGGCAGGCCGGGCTCGGCCGCCCGAGCGGCCGACTCGAGCGCCCCGGCCGGGCGATCCATCCCTATGGTGAGATGGGGCACGAGGTCCGGGTACACCCCGCGGTACGGCGGGCAGCGGGGAAAGCGGTGCCAGACCGCCGCGGTGAGTGCAAGGAACGGTTCGGCTGGCTCGGGAGCGAGCCACAGTACCGTCCGCCCGAACCAGGCCAGGCGCGCGAATGTCACCTCGAACGCCAGGACCGACCCGACGACCGCGGCCAGCGCGCCGATCACGCCGTCGTCGATCAGGTCCGGCGCCACGAACGGCGAGATGACGGTCACGTGCGCGGGGACGCCGAGCGGGGCCGCGACGTCCAGGTCCGCCCTGAACCGGCCGACCAGGCCCTCGGCTTCGGGTATCCGCACGACTACGGCGCTTTCGGTCGGGTGCACGGGCCAAGTATCCGAGCCCGGCGGCGCAACCTCAACTGGCTTGCCGATCGCGGCGGTGACCAGGCAAGGTGGAGGCAGGGATCATCGCCCAGAACCAGGAGCACGCGATGCCGACCGCGAACGAGAACCTGATCCGCACCGCCTACGAGGCCTATGCCAGCGGCGATGTCGCAGGGATGCTCGAGGTGGTCGATCCCGACCTGGACTGGACCTACCTGGATCCCGCGTTCCCGGACCCTGACCCGCAGACCTGCCACGGCCGCGATCAGCTTGAGGCGGGCCTGAGGCGTCAGGCGCAGCGCGGCCTGACGTCTCAGATCGAGGAGATCTTCGGCCACGACGACAAGGTACTGGTCACGATCCGCACGCCCGGCGCCGACCAGTTCAGGGCGCGGCAGACCGGTGACCTGAACTTCGACGTGTTCACGATCAGGGACGGCCGCGTCGTCGCGCTCCGCGCATGCCGCGATCGTGACCAGGCGCTTGCCGTGCTCGGCCTGCCCGGACCTGAGGCCGGCGGCGGGCCGGACTGACTTTCCGGCCCGCCGCCGGTCACGGGACGACGCCCGTCAGGCGCCCGCCTTGCCGTCCGGTCCGCCACCGTCGCCGACCGCCGACTGCGTGAGCATGCCACTCTCGCTCTCGCCGTTCAGGCCCTTCTTGACCGAGCCGAGGATCGTCAGTCCCTGCGCAACGAGGCCTGCCGCGATCTCGCTCAGGCCGTCCGCTCCGTTCAGCACGCTCAGGTTGGATCCGGCCAGTCCGGCCGCGGCCTCCTTGACGATCTGCGGCAGCTGCTCGATCAGCATCCGGTCGAGGGCGACCCTGTTGTGCGAGGCGGCGGCCTCGGCCTGCATTGTGACCCGCTGCGCGTCCGCCCTGGCGAGGATCTGCACCTTCTCGGCCTCGGCTTCGGCCGGCTTGATCACCTCGGCGACGAGCTGCCGCTCGCGCAGCTCGGACTGGCGCCTGGCCAGATCGGCCTGCGCGGAGAGCACCTCCATCTGGGCCTGCGCCTGGGCCAGCGGGCCCGCCTGGGCCGCCTGGGCCTGCGCCTTGTCCACCTCGGCCTTGTATTCCGCCTGGACGACGGCGGTCTTCCTGGCGTACTCGGCCTGCGCGCGCTGCGACTGCTGCTGTGCCTCTGCCGAGGCCTGGTTCGCCTGGGCCTGGGCGATCTGCGCCTGCCGCTGGATCGCCGCGTTGTGCGGCGCCGCCATCGCGTCGATGTAGCCGGTGTTCATGTCGTCGATGGACTGGATCTGCAGCGAGTCGACGGTCAGGCCGATCTTGGCCATCTCGGCCTTGGATCCGTCGAGTACCTCGGTCGCCAGCTTCTGCCGCTCGGTCACGATCTCCTCGACCGTCATCGAGCCGATGATCGAGCGGAGGTGACCGGAGAAGATCCGGCCGGTCAGGGTGGACATCTGATCCTGGTCCGACAGGAACCGCTGGCCGGCGTTGACGATGCTCTCCTCGTCGTTTCCGACCTTGAAGGCGATGACGGCGCGGACGTTCAGCGAGATGCCCTGTCTGGTCACGCAGGTCTCGGTGACCTCGGACTCGCACATCGACAGGGTGAGGAAGTTGGCCTTCCTGACGAACGGGAGCACGAGGGCACCGTGACCGGTCACGACCCGGAATGGCGCCCCGCTCTTTCCGTACTTACCGCCAGATATCAGCATGGCTTCGTCGGGCCTCGGAACACGGTAGCCGAGCATTCTGTCATCTCCACTTGGGTGCGGCCGACGTGCGGCGAACTGCCGCCAGTCAGGGTCCGGCTTGGCCGGGGTCGAGCGGGTCGGTCCAGGCGCTCACGTCGACAGTGCGAGTGCCGCGCTCCTCGATGACGAGCACGGTCGTTCCCTTGGGCAGCGCGTCGGGCGACCAGGCGATGAACGCCTCCGAGCCGCCGCGGATCTTGACGAGAACCTCGCCAGGTCCCGCCTTGCCGCGCGTAGCGACGGTCACAACGCCTATGCAGCCGATAGCCGACACATTCGCAACCACGCCAGGGCCGCTCCTCGTACGCACCAGACCTCCACCCTCAGGGTAGTCCCGAGCGGGATGCACCGGGACACCGGTGATCGGCCGTGACAAGCCGACGCGGCATTCGCGCGGAACCGCCCGGCCGGACGGAATACCGCGAGGCCGCGTCGCGTTAGAAGTCCGCGTCGGTGTGATGAGTCCCCCGGGCCTGACCCACTGCCTTCGCGGAATACCGTTCGGCTGGAGCCGCGTCGCGCCTTTCGCCGAGAGGCGACCTCACACCGGCGCAGGCACGCCCTCGCGAGCACACGCTCCCGGGGGCGCTGTCGTCTCCACCGGCCACTCGGTGCCGCCGCTCACCCCCCGGGCGGGCCGCTCACCCCCGGGGCGGGCCGCCTCACCCTAGTAGGTCGCCGGGTCCAGCGGAGCGGCGTGCCGGGCTGGCCGGCTGGGTACAGGTGCGATGTGAGCGGCGACCCGGGGGAATCCGCCGGACCTTCGCCTGCCGCGGCGGAGCAAGACTCCCCTGACGACCCGTATGCGGTCCCCGCGATCCAGCGGCGGTTCGAGAACGCGCTCGAGGCGTCCCGGCTGCTCATCGTGATACCGGTCGTGTTTCTCCTCGTGGACGCGGCCGGGTCCTTTGCCTACGGCTGCCTCATCTTCATCACGACCCTCTCCGATGTCGTCCACGAGACCGCGACCGAGAAGATCGGCGGCATCCTCGGCCGGTTCCTGGTAGTCATGGACAGCTACCTGGTCGGCGCCACGCTGATGATCGCCGCGTTCGGCTTCTACTCGCTGTTCATCGACGGCAAGCACTCGGGGAGCCGGTTCCGGCTGCCGAGGTGGCTGACGATGCGCGACCTGGAGGACCTGAAGGCCAGGGTCGTCTCGATGCTCATCCTCGTGGCCGCGATCACGTTCGTGGACGTGGCCGTGGAGACTCACGATGAGATCGGGGTCTTCTACCTCGGCATCGGCATCGCCGTCGTCATCATCGCGCTGACCGCGTTCCTCCGGTTCGGCCGGCAAGCGCATGCGCCGACCACGTCGGGCGGGACTCATGCAGGAGACGGGCGTCAGGTCAGCCAGCCGCCCGGCGACAGTACCGAGCGGCAAGTCAGTTAGCTAGACCAGGCCGGTGATGCCCTGGATCACGAGGACGATCCCGATCAGGGCAACCGCGCCGGCCAGAACGGGCTTGCGGTGGCGGCGCAGCCAGCCCTCGAACGCCCTGAGCTCGCCGGTGGCGAACTCCGGCGCGATCAGGTAGGCCACCAGCGGGATCCAGGCGAACGCCAGCGTGATCACGATGACCATGACCATCGCCCCGACCGTCGCCGCCACACTCGCCTTCGCGGTGGCCACCACCTGAACCGCCGCGATGAAGGTCAGCGACGGGCCGAACATCACGACCCCGGCGATGAACGCGGTCCTCGGCCTGGGCTCGGCCGCCAGCCGGTCGATCAGGCTGCGCTTCTTCGGTTTCGCCGGATCGGGCCGTTTCGGCTTGCGGCGGTAGATGAGCACGGCCGCGACCAGCGCGACCACTCCGAGGGCCAACCGCAAGCCGTATCTGGTGTGCCGCTGGCTGTGCAGGCTCAGGCCGCCGTCCCGGATCGCGAACAGCGCAGCCGTGCCCACCACGGTCACGATGACCGCACCGCCGATCACGTACAGAGCCGTCATCCGGCCAGGGCGGACCGACGCCAGGTACAGCGCGGCGATCAGCATCGCCGGCGGGTAGCAGCCGGCTAGCAGCGCCAGCCCTGCGGCCTGCTCAAACACGCCCGGTCCCGGCCGGATCCTGGCCGCCGGGGTCGAGCCGCTCCGCGCCATGGGCGGCCGCGACCGCCCCGGCCAGACCCAGCCGGCGGATGACCTCGGCGGCCGTCTGCTCGGGCCGGTCGCCGACCGGCACGACGACCACGCCCGCGTCGTCGCTGCCCGGCGGCTCGAGGTCGGCGAACTGGCTGTCGAGCAGGTCGGGCCCGAAGAAATGGCCGTGACGGCCCGCCAGCCGCCGCGCCGCGACATCCCTGTCGATCGCCAGGAACGCGATCCTGGCGTGCGGCCGTCCGTCAAGCAGCATCGCCCGGTAGCGGCGCTTCAGCGCCGAGCAAGCCAGCAGCGCCGGCTGGCCGCCCGCGATCCACTCGTCCATCCGCGCGGCGACCGCCATCAGCCAGGGCCGCCTGTCCTCGTCGGTCAGCGGCTCGCCGCTGGCCATCTTGGCGATGTTCGCGGCCGGATGCAGCAGGTCGCCGTCGGTGAACGGCCAGCCGAGCCGGCCCGCGAGCACCTCGCCGACCGTGGTCTTGCCGCTGCCCGACACCCCGGCCAGCACCACGATCACCGCGCGCGGCCTCCGCCCCGCCTTATGGCCGCAGCCTGAACGGCGGATACCTGTCGGTGACCAGGACGTACGCGTAGCCGAGTACCCGGTTGTGCCAGCGGAACACGCCCTCCACGTAGTTGAAGATCCCCCTGGGATAGCGCCCGGTAAACAAGATCGCGAACCAGGCCACGATGACCGCGAAGATCCCGCCGATGTAGAGGAAGACCAGCACGATGTAGTGCGGGATCGCGAGGAACCACTTCACCAGCGGCAGGAACCTGTTCAGTTCCCCTGGCGCTTGCGGGTACTGGTAGTCCAGGTGCACCGACTGGTGCTCGTCGGTCGACGGGTAGGCGTCCTCCATGAGCGCGAGGTAGATCCCGACCCGGGTGCTGAACCGCTGCAGCTCCAGATTCCAGTCGAACCACCACCTCGGGTACTTGAGCCGGAACAGGATCATCAGCAAAGGACCGAAGAACAGCAGACCGCCGGCTCCGGCGATCACGGTCCGGCCGTCCGACGACCACTGCCAGGTCTGACCGGAGACAGCACCGAGCACGATCGCGATCGGAATGACCGTGATGATTCGGAAGAAGGTTGTCAGCCGGTTCAGCGGCCGGTCCGGATAGTCGACCGAGAACTGCACCGGATACCAGTCCTGGGCTGTTGCTGTCGCCATGAGAGTCCTCCTCGAGGTCTGATCGCCGATCCCTGGTAGCTACCCTGCCGGCTGATCCTGTGCTAACCCATCCTGGCGCACCGCGCGGGCGCGAGCACGTCGACGACGCCCGCCCCGTGGTCGAGCTGGTAGTCGATCTTGAGGAATGCCAGTTCGGCATCTTCTAGCCGTCCCGCCCTGGCCAGCGCGTCCACGTACCAGAACGTGCAGAGCGAGAACGTGCCCTCGCGGCCGCGCAGGCCGCCCGGGGTCATCTCCGCGTTGTACCGGTAGACCAGGCTGTCGGAGACCAGCTTGTCGTCCATGGCGTCCAGGGTGGACAGCCACATCGGATCGCCCGGCGCGATGAACCCCCGCAACGGCATCCGGAGAAGCGAGGAGTCGAGCACGTCGCTCTCGTAGTGCTGGGTGAACGCCTTGATCTTCGGGTTCCAGGCACGGATCCATGATCTGGTTGTAGATCCGGTCCCGCTCCATCATCCACCGGCCCGCCTGGGCGGGCCTGGCATGGTGCTCGGCGATCCTGATCACCCGGTCCAGCGCGATCCACCGAGCGGGAAACTCATCACGCGCTCGTCGCCCGCGACGGGGCTTACCGGCGCCTGTGGCGATCCGCGCGGCCCGACGCCGACCCGGTCGCGGCGGCACCTGCCCAGTGCGCGGCGGCACCTGCCCAGTTCGCCAGCGACCGATCCGGCTTGGTCGCGCCCCCATGACCCGGCGCGTGGCCGGCTCGTGATACCCAGGACGGATGAACCGGCTTACCGAGATCACCGCAGGGATTTTCGTTGCCACTAGTGATCTTTACACGACCAACAGCACGGTCGTGTCCGCTGGCGACGGCGGCTGCCTGGTCATCGATCCTGCGGTGACCGTCGCCGACCTGGCCGGCCTGGCCGCGGATCTCAGGGGCCTGTCGCTCACGCCCCGGGCGGGCTTCGCCACGCATCCGCACTGGGACCACATCCTGTGGAGCGCGGACCTGGGCGACGCGCCGCGGTACGCGTCCGCCGACGCGGTCGCCGTCGCGAAGCGCGAGCGCGGCGGCCTCATCGAGGCAGTCCAGCAGGCGGCACCCGGTCACGACCTGGATATGTTCGGCGGGCTCACACCGCTGGTCGCCAGCGCCGGCGCCGTGCCGTGGGACGGGCCGGCCGCGCGGGTCGTGACCCATCAGGGGCACGCACCCGGCCACAGCGCCGTGTTCTTCCCCGGCAGCGGAACGCTCGTGGCCGGCGACATGTGCTCCGACATCGAGATCCCGCTGCTCGATCTCGACCAGGCCGATCCGGTCGACGACTACCTGGCCGCCCTCGACCTGCTCGGCGCGGTGGCCGTCGAGCGCGTTATCCCCGGGCACGGCACGGTTGGCGACGCGGCCGAGTTCCGCCGCAGGATCGAGGCCGACATGCGATACCTGGACGACCTGCGGCGCGGCGCCGAGCCGGCCGATCCGCGGCTAGCTACCGAGTGGCTGGCGGCCGAGCACGCACGCCACGCCGCCGCGATCCGAACCGGGACCTCCTGACGCCGACAGGCGGCTACCGGCACGAACCGCCCTGTCGGCACGAACCGCCCTGTCGGCACGGACCGCCCGTCCCGGCACGGACCGCCCTGTCGGCACGGACCACCCGTCCCGGCACCCGCCCGCGTCCGCGTGTCCGACCCCGCTCTTGGCGGCCCAAAGCCCCGATCGCGGGTCTTGATTTCGACTTGTCACGAGTTGGCGTCATGATCATGTCCGGAACCTACCGGTTTGCGGGGCCGCAACTAGTGAAGAGTCGACGGAAGGGCCGGTGACGGTGATCGGCGGGCGGCGCAGAGGGCCCGATGATCGGTCATCTGCTCGTTATGCGTGAAGCCCACGGCGGACGTGGAGACGATGGTCGCCGGACCCGGCGTGTACATCTGCAACGAGTGCGTGGCGCTCTGCACGGCGCTGATCGAGGCCAAGCCGACGGACATGCCTGAGCTCGGCCCGTGGCAGGAGCGGCTGCCGGACGAAGAGTTGCTGGCGATGTTGCCTAAGGTCGCGGCCGCAGGATCAGTCGGCGGAGGTTGCGCGGCTGGAGGGGCTGGGCGCGCGCTGCGTCGACATCGGCCAGGGCACGCAGGTCAACTGGGTGGTCTTGGCCGATCCTGACGGAAACGAGTTCTGCGTCCTGCGGGCGCTGGCGCCAGCGGAACTCGCCGGGACCTAACCCAAGACGTGGCCTGCCCGGCGAGGTCTCTGTGATAGGTTTAGCGCCGCCATACGCTGCCGCGAACTGAGGAGGTGAGACCGATCAACGCTGTGACAGGTCGGGGCTCCCTCCCTCGCATGGCCTAGGGAGTGCCCGCAGAAGGCATCCCGAAAGGCTTGAGCGCTATGCGCTTCACCTCTCAGACGTCATCCGATGGCGTCATTGAACAGCTGTTTACCCTCCGCGAGGTACCCGGTGTGCTGTGGACGCCGGAAGGCGCCGCCGGGGCTCGCCCCCTGATCCTGATGGGACACGGCGGCGGGCAGCACAAGAAGGCCCCCGGCATCCTGGCCCGCGCGCGCCGCTTCGTCGCCGAGGGCGGTTTCGCGGTCGCTGCAATCGACGTGCCCAACCACGGCGAGCGGCCGAAGGCCGAGGACTTCGGCCGGATCGCGGGCGAGATGCGGGCCGGCATGGCCGCCGGCGAGGATCCGTCCGCGCTGGTCGCCGCCATGCACAGTTACCTGGCCGGGCAGGCCGTCGCGGAATGGCAGGCGGTGCTGACGGCGGTCCAGCAACTCCACCAGGTCGGCGCCGGTCCGGTGGGCTATTGGGGTATGTCGATGGGCTGCGGGCTCGGCGTCCCGTTCGTCGCCGCAGAACCCCGCGTGCGCGCCGCGGTGCTGGGCCTGCTCGGGTCGGCCGCGCTGGCCGAGACCGCCGCGCGGATCACCGTGCCGGTGCAATTTCTGGTCCAATGGGACGATGAGCGGGTGCCGCGGGAGCAGAGCCTGGCACTGTTCGATGCCTTGACCTCAGCTGAGAAGACGCTGCATGCCAACCCCGGCAAGCACGGAGACCTGCCGTCGTTCGAGACGGACGGCTCGCTGCGGTTCTTCGCCCGGCACCTTGGTAGGGCCGCTGCCTTGTAGTTCGCGACGTGCCGGTCCCGCGCGCTCGCCGTGCAGCGCCTCAAGTTGCTCGGCGTCATAACCGGCGACTAACCGGAGATCCGGGCCGTCGCCACGACCCAGCGACGGTGGTGGCGGCCCGGTCCGCTGCGACCGGGGTGGCCTTCCTGAAGGAGAGCGGCGGAGAAAGAGCATTACCGTTGATCATGGCCACCAAACGCTCTACGATGCCGCAGTAGACTGCAGGCTTGACCGCAAAGATCCGCGCTTACCGTGCCGGCGATTGGCCCGGCGTTTATGACGTCTGCGTCGAGACCGGGAACGCCGGCCAGGGCGTACGTGGCCGGTACAGCACTGATGACCTGGTCCCAGATATCCTCGCCGGACCCTACCTTTACCTTGAGCCGGAGCACGCATACGTGCTGGACAACGGCGAGCGCGCCGTCGGCTACATCATCGGCACGGCCAGCACGCCAGACTTCGTCGCCGCCTACCAGGAACGCTGGCTACCGCGACTGCGGGCCCGCTACCAGCCATTGTCAGGCCCGCCCATGACAGAGGAGGAGCACCGCCTCGACGCGATGTTCCACCCGGAGCGCTGGTTGCTGCCTGAGCTCGCGCCACACCCAGCGCACCTGCACATCAACCTGCTCGCCGATTACCGACGATCGGGCCACGGGCGGGCGCTGATCAGAACGTTCCTTGCCTCAGTGGCGGCCGCCGGGGCGGCATCATGTTACCTCGCCGTCCGGCAGGTGAACGTGAACGCCAGGCGCTTCTACGAGAAGCTCGGCTGGCGCCCGATCGAGGTCCGTGACGCGGAACCCGGAACCTACCTGGTCCACCCGACCAGCTAGCACCAGCAACTGGATACCATTCATCACCTCAACACCACCCGTCGCGCTCGCCCCGCGGCATCGTGAAGGATTCACGCATCACGGAGCGTTTGGAGGCCTGGTATCCAGATAACTGCGCCCGTGCGCGCCTCCTTCTGCCGGAAGGCGCTGCTTCGATAGTTTGCAGCCATGACTGGTCGCGCCCGCCTGCGGACAGTCTGATCGGATGCTTCGTGACCACCAGCGCACGCCGCGAGCCAGACATGGTCGGCGACCCCGTTCCGTCGTTGACGGCCGCGGGCGGTGACCGAGCGCAGCACCAGCGCCCGGACGTCTCGCCGCGCAACCAGCTCAACGACCTCAGCGCCCGGGAGTGGATGAGCGACAGCGTCAGCGTGTGGACGCAGAAGGGGCTTGGCGCCGACCACGCCGACACGCAGATCGAGCGTGAACATCCTGCGCCGTTTTCCTTCACCGATGTCGCCCGCCTGGTCCGCCTGTTCACCAAACGAGGGATGACGGTTCTCGACCCCTTCGTCGGCGTGGGCTCTACGCTCAAGGCCTGCGCGCTCGAGTACCGCGACGGCATCGGCATGGAACTCAACCAGCGATTCGCCGAGCTGGCCGAGCAGCGGCTCAGGACGGAGGTCGCGAAGGCCACGCTGGCCCAGACTAGACAGCTGATCCAGCTTGGCGACTCGCGTGCTCTCATCCGTGATCTGCCTGCCGACTCCGTTGACTTCATTGTTACCAGCCCGCCGTACTGGGGGATTCTCAACAAGAAGCCCGACCACAAGGTGCGCAGTGAGCGGATCGGCAACGGCCTGGTAACTCGCTACGGCGATGATCCGCGGGATTTCGCGAACATATCGAGCTACAGTGACTTCGTCGTCGGGCTGGCAGACCTTTTCGGAATGTGCACTCGCGTCCTGAAGGACGGGAAGTACTGCGTGATCGTGCTCGGTGACTTCCGGCACGGCGGCCGCTACTATCCCCTGCATGCCGACCTAGCACGAGCGATGGAGGACCGCGGGTACGTCCTCAAGGCGATGAACGTCCTCTACCAGCGGCACAAGCGCATTTTCCCTTACGGCTATCCCTTCGCCTACGTACCCAATGTTCATCATCAAAATGTCGTCGTCATGCGTAATGAGCGGCCGCAGGCACTTCAGGAAGAGCAGAAATTCCTGATCCGATCACGGGCTGTCGATAAGGTCGGATGACGTGACCCAACGGTGGATAGAGCAGGGAATCGTGGCCGAGGATCGCGGGGTCGCCGGCGTCAACGAGATTCATGAGGGTGACTGTCTCGACTTGCTGCGGTCGCTGCCCGATGGCTGCGCTCAGCTAGTTATCGCGGATCCGCCTTACAATCTCGGCCCCAAATTTGGTGTCTCCGCGGAGTGGAACAGAGATCCGACCTGGCTTGCCTGGTGCGGCGAGTGGCTGACCGAATGCCAGCGAATCCTCACAGCCGACGGGAATCTGTTCGTCTACGGCATCCATCATTACCTGTGCCTGCTGCATGTCCGGCTCTACAAGATGGGCATGGCCTACAGGCGCCAGATTATCTGGCACTACGAGAACGGATTCACCGCCTATCGCCGTAACCTTGCCGCGCACTACGAGCCGATCCTCTGGTTCTCCAAGAGTCCTGACTCCTACTTCCGGGAAATCCGGGAGCCATACAAGAGCACCGATCGTCTCCGCCATAGGATCACCAAGAATGGCAAGGAGTGGACTCCGCATCCCGATGGGCGCCTGGCGGGGGACGTGTGGTCCTTCCCGACGCTGGCCGGCCGGCGGTTCCGCGACGAAAAGGTTGAGCACCCCACCCAGAAGCCGCTGGCGCTGACCGATCGCATTGTCAGCCACTTCTCGCCCCCGGGTTCGCTTGTCGTCGTCCCGTTCGCGGGCAGCGGCACCGAGTGCGTGAGCGCGGTTCGCAACGGCAGGGACTACTGGGCGGCCGAGATCAAGGGCGAATACGTCCAGCTCGCGCAACGGAGGCTGCGAGCCGCGGCGACCGAATCACTGCTGCCGCTGGAGTCGGCGTAGCAGCGGTCCGGGGCGGCGCATCACCGTCGCAGCGCGCGGTCCGAGGGCCGGCTGCGCCACGCCAGCAGAGTCGAGGTCACCAGGTCGGTGGTGATCCCCGCCGTTCGGAGGAAACGTGCAAGAAGGGTTCGTCGAGCGCATCTTGCAAGGCGGCGGCCAGCGTTGACTTGCCCGAGCTGGACGCACCGTTGAGCAGGATGACGCGCCCGGGTCCGCGCTCGGGCGGCACGGGTTCCTTGACCTCGGCGTCCGTCACGGCAGGAACGCTACTCGGATCCGTGGCCCGCCGAGCAACCAGGACATCGCGGGTAAGAACCGGGCCAATTGCGGCGCTCATGCACGGCGGGACGGCGATGGATGGCGCCATTCATCATCGAAATCACGGATACATGTGACATCCATCCGACCAGGCACCGCAGCCTGCGTCGGCCAGCGGTCACCGTGAGCAGTCCTTGGACTGCCTTATCGGCCGGGAGCGATCTGGCCGCCGCTGGAGTGCCACAGGGCCAGGAGGACCGTCACGATCGTCAGCCACCTGGTCATCCGGTTGCGCGGGACCTGGGTCAGCGCCGCCCACGCGATCGCGGTGTACCACGCGAACACCCACGGGGCGACGATGATCCAGGCAAAGGTCAGGGCGAAGGGCGCAACGACCTCGCGTGGCTGGTCGGACGAAATCCGCCGGTAGACCAGCGCGGCCACCGCGATCATCGCGATCGGCCACAGCACGCTGGTCAGGATGGCCGTGACGGCGCCGCCGTGGAGCACGTGCCCGAGCTCGTAGACGAACCACCACGGCGACGGCAAGGTGACCAGCTTCGACGCGGCGAACAGCGGTGCCAGCGCCTTCAGGCCGTAGAAGCTGTACTCCAGCGCGACGGTCGCCAGCGACACGCCGGCGATCCTGGCCGTGCGCATCCACTCGTGCCGCCGCAGCAACGGCCACGCGAGCCCGACGGCGATCAGCACAGCGGTGATCTTCACCCCGCAGGCAAGCCCGATCACGACGCCGATCAGCACGTCGCCCCGCTTGCCGGAGACCCGCCTGGCCACCTGGATCGAGCAGATCGCGGCGGCGGCCACGAACGTGTCGAGATGACCGCCGCTGACCAGTTGCTGGATCAGGACCGGGTTCGCTGCCCAGAACAGCGTCGCCCGGATGGGATCGTCGGACGTCTTGAGCAGCAGCCACCCGACGCCGACGAACACGATGCCGTTGAGGACCATCAAGATCCAGATCGTGGTGGCGGCATCGGCACCGCCGATCGTTGCCGCCAGCCTCTGGACCACGGTCGCGAGGGGGCCGTAGACGGATGGCGTGGTCTTCCAGTGAAGGCCGACGGCCGTTGTGTAGGGAGAACTCGGCCCCAGGAAGCGCTGCGGGTTCGTCATGTACGGATTCCCGCCCAGCGCGGCTATCCGGCCGTATGCCGCATAGCTGGCGGTGTCCGACGAGCCGACCGGGGTGAGGCTGACCATCACCGCGACAATGCCCGCGCTGGCCAGCAGCAGGCGGCGTGGGTCGGGCCGCCAGCCCTGGCTGTGCGCCCAGAGCATCCCCGCGAGTCCCAAGCAGGCGAGGACGTTCCCGGTGTACAGCATCACCGGCGCGAGAATGGAATGGTTGAGCGGCGGCAGGATGGTGGACAGCGGCAGGCTGAGCGGCAGCGTCTCCATGTTCCACGCCGTCGCCCCGACGAGCATGCCGAGCAGCAGGCCAGCGCCCGAGACGGAGATGGCGACCTTGGGGTCCGCGAGCCTGCTCCAGGAGAGCTTGCGGATCACGGTGCTCATGACCAGTTCGACCGGGCCGTTCGGAGTGCGCCGCTCAAGCGGATCAGGCGCCACGACCCGGCCGACGGGCCCGGCAGATCCGGGCTGGTCGGCCGAGTTGATCGGCGCCTGCGTCACCTGGGCCATACCTCCGTTGACGGACCTGCACGGCCACGGCGAGTATCGCCGCGCCGCCCGGTCATGGGCTCCCGGTATCTTCGCTGTTCGCCGGCCGACCGCGGAACATCGCCCAGCGCGATCGCAGCCGAAGGCTGCGAATGCCACATTCGCCTGAATCGTATCCGCGGACTAGTACACACATGGCAGACCCGTGCCAAAGCTCGCGGCAGCCGTCGGCTGCGTGTCCTGGCAAGGAGCTGGCAGGGGAGACCTCGGCCGGGTGGGAGCACTCCGTGGTCCGGTATCGAGCGCGACCGAGGAGATATGGAGATGCGTTGATCGGGGTGTGTCGGCGATGATTTGGCCATGCCCGATGATGCGGGGCTCGCTGCGATGCGTGCGCACTACCAACGCGGCCTCGAGTTCGAGCGGCTCGATGAGGGTGCTGGACGGCTCGAGTTCGAGCGAACAAAAGAGATCATCCTTCGGCACATGCCGCCACCGCCGACCGTGGTCGCTGACGTCGGCGGCGCCCCGGCCGATACGCGCTGTGGCTTGGCGACCGTCCGTGAGGCGCCCGGCCAATACCTGGGTCCGCGATATCCGCTTCTGCCGATCGTTAATCGCTTGCCGGCCGCCTTGCGCATCGCCGATGATTGCGGCCATGGCCACGACCCGACGAGCCGACATGTTCATCGATCTCAAAGACGACCCGCGTGAGAGCGGACCAACGTTGGGCGACGAGCGCACCACGCTGGTCGAAGTCCTGCGCTGTTCACGCCTCACGTTGGAGATGAAATGCTCAGGGCTTGATGCGGAGGCTATGGCGCGGCGTTCCGTCGAGCCGTCGACGATGTCGCTCCTGGGGCTGGTGCGACACCTGGCCGAGATGGAGCGTAGGACGTTCCGGGAGATGATGGCGGGACAGGACGTGCCCCGGCTGTTCTGCTCCGACACCGACCGTGACGGTGATTTCGATGGCGCTGTTCCCGACCCCCGAGTGGTTGCGGAGGCGTGGGACACATGGCGTGCGGAGGTGGACTTCGCGACGCGGTTCGTGGCCGAGGCGCCCAGTCTCGACATCACCGGCGACGATCCCTTGAATCAGCACGGCAGCGGTGGAGGGCCGATGTCGCTGCGCGAGGTGCTGGTCGGAATGATCCATGAGTACGCCCGCCATATGGGTCACGCGGACCTGTTGCGCGAGCGGATCGACGGACGCATAGGCCAGTAACCCACCCAGCCAAATAGCCGACCAGACATGCGGAAGACCGGTGTGGGCCGGGACGTTCGTTGCCTGTACTCGCTGCGTACGTGCCCGTGCCTGGCCGTGCGGGGACAGCCCGAGGGCACCCCACGGTTGGCAGACTTGGCCCCCATGCTGAAACGCTAGTGCGAGGCCCCCCACAGGGAGGCCAGCGCATTCGCTCTGGCTTCGATGATGGCCATGCGTGCTGGCCACTCGATTTCGTCGGTGTGACTGGATCGGCTGGTCATCTGGCCGGGCCATATGCGGTAACAGTAGCCCGACCTCGCGCTGATGAAGTAGCCCGCTGCGCTTAAGGTGCTGCCAGCCAATGGAGCACTCTTCGTTCTGTACGAGTACGCCCAGGCAGGCTTCCCGCCGCGCCCTAAGCACCTGCACTTCGGTGCTCTCGGCGGCCCGTATGAGTGCTGGGGCGTGAAAGGCTACCTCAGCACGTTCGAGGATAGGAGACGTTACTTCCAGGCCCAGGTCGTGTTCGGACCCCACGCCCCGGCATCGCTTCACGCTGAGGTAAGCCGCTCGCTAACACTCTCTACGTCGACCCGCTCCCTGCGAGTTAGCAGCCGCCAGCGCAATTTCCAGGCTGCCCGTTAGCGCGAGTGGCGGGCCGGGTGCCCGGTCCTTGTAATCTTGCGGGCTTCGGACAGGGCGGCGCGCTTGCCGTTCTTGCGGTCCTTCACCTGCGCGTAGTAGCCGTGGTCGGGCGCCGATCCGCGGGCGTGGGTCTTGCCGGCCTCATAGGCGCACCAGCGCAGCACGCGGGGGTCCCTGCCGGGACAGGTGCCCGGGGAGCGCTTGCCGTCGCTCGAATACACGGTGATGTCCTGCCCGGTGAACCGGCCCTCCCCGCCGAGCCAGCAGGTCAGCGCCAGGCCGGTGGCCGGCCCGACCCCGTACAGCCTGTCCTGGAGCATCTTCGCCGCGCAGGCGGCGGGCCTCGGTCACCAGTTGCCGGCGCAGGGCGTCCAGCTCGGCCTCGGTCACCTCCAGCATCCGCAGGTACAGGCCGATCTGCTGCCGCCCGGCCGACGACAGCTGCCGGCGGCGATCCGGCGCAGCAGCTCGCGTCCCCCGGCGGTTCCGGTGCCACCCTCGCCCAGGCGGGGCGCGCCCTGGTGGTACAGCACCGCATGCGCCCGCTGGACCCACCCGGTGTGCTCGCGCCGCAGCGCATGATAGGTCTCCAGCAGCGCCCGGCACTCCAGGACCTGCCCCGGCGGGATCCAGCATCCGGGGAGCCGACCCTGCAGCAGCAGATCCTGGATCAGCCTCGCGTCGGCCCTGTCGGTCTTGGCCCGCCTCTTGCGGCCCCGCGCCGCCGCGGTGTCGGCCGGCTCGGCCAGGTGCGCCCGCACCCCGGCCGCCGCGAGCTCCTCCGCCAGATACCGCCACCCGGTGCACGCCTCGAACGCGAACGCCACATCCGGCACCGCGGCGAACCGCTCCAGCCAGGCCTGCCTGGCGTCAGCCCCGGCGCCGGCCTGCGGCTGCGCATCGTCGCTGCCGCCCGCTGCCGCCGCCTGACGGGCGTGACCCCGCTCGCACTGCGGCTGGCCTGCCTGCTCGCCGCCCGCAACCAGCGCATCCTGGACACCTTCGACGCCCGCCAGGCCGGCACCGCATGGCGCGCCGTCGCCGGACTCCCGCCCAGAACCCGCAAGCGCCGCCGCGAAACCCTCGCCACCATCGCCGTTCCCCCATAACACCGGCAGCCTGAACCCGACGCCAGCTCCACCTGTTACCTCCCCGCACCACCACGGCGGTCCCGCGCACCCGCAACCCGGCCGGCCAGACCGCCCCGGGCCCGCGCCGCGTCACCCGCAAGATCATCCCAGGCCCGGCAGCAGCCGCACGCCCGGCAGCCGGGAACGTCAGACCCAAACGTGAACATGGACACTGGCGAAACGTGAAGACCTCTGGGTGGGCCTGCGAGGACTTGAACCTCGGACCTCTTCCTTATCAGGCTTCCCCGGCTGGATCGTTGTGCGGTCGAATCGCAGGTCGGCCATGTAATTGTTGGCCTGTGAATGGCCGCTCGCTCCTCGGATCAGGTGCAACCTGGCACGCGGGTGGCACGGTACGAGGTCATCCCCTCGGTCGGGCACCCTTCGGGCTGCGCCGGGTTCCCGGGAGCCGCCAGGGTAGCCCAAGGCCGAGCGTAGCGAGCCCTTGCGGCTCCCGGGGTTCCGGTGTAGGGCGTTGCCTGACCGGGCGAGGGGATGACCACCCAACCGCTCATCCCTGAGGGAGGGCCGGGGTCCGGGGGCAGCGCCCTAATGCCTTCTGCGGCTCTAAGGCTGCAAGGCCCGGTTCGAGCGGCCGATCGCTCATGCGGCGTAAGATCACCAGGATTGCGTAGCGGCGAGTTGCCCGGCTGCGGACGGATGTGAGGGTCCGCACGCGCGGCAGCTGCCCGCGCCGGACGCCGCCAAGCGCAGAGGCAGCAGGCAAGGCTGCCGCCCACCGCAGAGCAGCTCCCCCGCGTCAATCGGCCCTTCCGCTGCCACGGGCACTTTCGCCGTGCTCGCGTACGACCATGGTGTGACTCCACGCGCTAGCTCTGAGCGACTGACGGCCGCACGGCCCAGCGCGCCATGGGCGCGCCCTTGAAGCCGTAGGGGAAAGTTGTCACAGGGCAGCTAGGCACCATCACGGCCCGGTCACAGTCACATGGGCAACATCCGTTTGTGCTGTCCCGCTTGATGCTTGCACATTGGCTTCGCTTGATGTTTTGAGCCTGCCACCAGCGCTGATCAGCCCGGCAATTGCCTTGATCAGCGTGATGCTGGACTCTGAACTAAGGTTAAGGTCATGTCGAGCGCGGCGGGCGGAGTGCGGCTGGATCTGCTCCCGCACTTGCGCCAGGCGCGCGACCACATCGACCGCTACTATCAGCGCGACCTCACCATCGACCAGTTGGCTGCGGTTGGGGGCATCTCGAAGTACCACTTCGCGCGGTGTTTCCAGGCGGCCTATGGCGAGACCCCGATCCGGTACCTGACCCGGCGTCGGATCGAGCGGGCACAGGACCTGCTGCGCTGCGCCAACCTCACCATCACCGAGATCTGCATGGCGGTTGGCTTCTCCAGCATGGGTTCGTTCTCGTCACGATTCCGGCAGATTGTCGGCGAGACGCCCACCGCATACCGGGACCGCTGGGCGGCCCGGGGCGGGCCGCATGTGCCGGGCTGCTACCTGTTCATGCGTGGCGTGCTGGACCCGCGCGGCACCGCAGGCGGAGCCCGGCAACCTGAGCAACCTGGGAGAAGCGCCGCGACTTCGCAGCGTTCTAGCGTGACCACATGATTACCAACGTTTCGCTGATCACCGTGTACTGCACCGACCAGGATGCCGCGCGGGATTTCTACGTCGACAGGCTCGGCTTCGAGGTACGTGACGACATCACCATGGGTGAGGGTTTCCGCTGGGTCACCGTCGGCCACCCGAGCCAGCCCGAGCTGGATGTGACGCTCATGGTGCCCGGCCCACCCCTGGAGCCCGAGATGGCCGACGCGATTCGCCGAGAACTCGCCAAGGGCCAGATGGGCGGTCTTGGCCTGCGGGTCGACGATTGTCGCAAGACCTGCACCGAACTGTCCGCCAAGGGTGTGGCGTTGGTCCAGGAGCCCGCGGACCGACCGTACGGCGTGGAGGCCATCATCCGCGACAACTCCGGTAACTGGCTGGTCCTGGTGGAACCGAAGGACTACAAGCCGGAGAACTTCGCCTGATCAGACCCGGCACCAACGGTAACCGGCCCGGTTCGATGGCCTGGCCCGCTCACGGATGAGTTCGGGCGCATCGCTCCGCGGCTTGCCTCACGGGCTGCTAGGGCAAGAAAACCGGCCACCCTGCAGGGCGGGGCGGTCCAAACGTCTAGGGCGTGTAAAGGATCAACTGAGGCCGATCCGTCAAGGATCAAGTGAGGCTAGGCACAGCTAGGCACAGCTAGGCACGGCGTAGCGGTTACGGCGAGCCGTCATCGTCGAGGGGTGGTGGCATGACTTTGGCCAGGTGCTCATCAACGTCGATATCGAAGGTCTGGATAATGACGGCGATGCTTGTACCGACCAAGGCGCGTAGCCTGCCAAGGGCTTGGTTAAACAACCAGGATGGTGTGCCGAAACGTCGTACCTCGATCAATTGGAGGCCTTGAACGTCGGTCAAGAACTGGCGGCATGCGGCTTGGATCGCGCGAAATGGACTACTTAGCTCTGGTGATCGGCTGCGCGCAAATAACATCTGTCAGGGCAGCGCGTATTTCAATTACGGATGCGACGCATGCTTCCGGGATTTCCACTTCGAACGGGTCATAAAGGACGCGCCGGTTCTCAAGATATTGCAGCGCAGACGTCGCCAAAGCTCTGTCATCTGGTTCAATCGTCCACGTTGCGCTTCCGCCTCCCGTCCCGAGGACTGTTGGGAGGGTCAGACCGGTCAAACGATGCTTAATTGCATGGCGACCGATGCGCATAGGTCAGAATTCTCCAGGGCTGCGGCAAAGTTAAGTGATCATGACGCTGGCCTGGGGCCGGCGCGGCGCACTGGCCTTTCCCGCCGGTTCCTGGCAGATGTTCCCGGATGGCCGGGGTTCGCGTAGCCGAGGTAACCGTACGGCCGGTCTCCTTCGGGGAGACGGCCCGCTTCAACGCCGAGCTGGATACCCATCACTGGCTGGGGCACCGGCTGACCGGGCAGGTGCTGCGGTATGCCGCCGAGCTGGACGGCCGGTGCGTGGCCGTCGCGGGGTTCGGGTCCGCGGCGCTGTCCTGCGCCGCCCGGGACTCCTTCATCGGGTGGACCCGCGATCAGCAGCACGCGCGGCTGATCCACGTCGCCAACAACCAGCGACTCTGCGTCCTGCCCGCGGGCCGGGCGCCGAACCTCGGCGGTGCTCGGGCGGGCGCTGCGCCGGCTCAGCGATGACTACCTGGCCGTGTACGGGCACCGGGCGCTGGCGGCGGAGACGTTCACCGACCCGGCCCGGCACGCCGGCGCCTGCTACGCGGCGGCGAACTTCGCCCGGCTGGGGGACACGCTCGGCTACGGCCGCAGCGCCGGCCGCTACCACCATCACGGCAACATCAAGCGGGTGTGGCTGCGCCCGCTGCACCGTCACGCCGCCGGGATCCTGTCCGCCCCGTTCGATCATCCGCTGCTCACCTGCAGGGAGGCTCATGTGATTGACCTGAACGCGCTGCCGCTGTCCGGCGGGCGGGCCAGCCTGCTGGAGGCGCTGGAGCGGGTCACCGGCCCGCGCGCACGCCGCGGCATCCGGCACACGATCGCCTCGACCCTGGCGATGGTGGCCGCGGCCGGGCTGTCCGGGTCCGGGCGGTCCTTCCGCTCGGCCGGTGATTTCGTGGCTGACCTGCCGCAGGAGGCGCTGGCCCGGCTCGGCGCCCGGTTCCACCCGGTGAAGGGCTGCTACATCGCCCCCAGCGAGGCGACCATCCGCCGCCACGTGCAGATGACCGGCGCGGACCAGGCCGGCGCAGCGGCCGGCGGCTGGCTGCTGGCCCGGGTGGCCGCCGGGCGGCTCGCAGCCGGGCTGGCGGGCGCGATGACCGGGGTGGCCCTGGACGGCAAGGTGCTCAGGGGCGCCTGGGAAGAACTGCCCGATGTCAAGGTGCGGCTGTTCTCGGCGCTGGTGCACGGCGAGGGCGTCATCATCGGCCAGCGGAAGGTACCCGTGGAGACCACCGAGGTCACCCAGGTGCTGCCGCTGGCCGGCGACATCGCTGCTGCCCGCTCCGCCGCCGGCGGTGCCGCAGACGGTCACGGCGACCCGGCCGGCCTTGTCTTCACCGCCGGCGCGCTCCACGTCCGCCGGGACAACCTTCAGCAGGTGACCGACAGGGGCGGGGAGTACATCGTCACCGTCAACGGCAACCAGCCCAGCCTCCGGCGCGACATCGCGGCGCTGTTCCCGCCCGAGCTCGGGGGACGGGTCTTTTCCCCCTCACCACGTCACGACTGACCGCGGTCACGGCCGCTGCGAGATCCGCTCCATCTGGGCCAGTCCCCACGTCGCGGGCCCGGGTTTCCCCGGCGTGTACCAGGCGTTCCGCATCCACCGCGAGATCTTCGACCTGAACTGGAACCCGCTGGGCCGGCCCGAGACCGTGCACGGCATCACCAGCCTGACCGCCTGGCAGGCCAACCCCGCCGACCTGCTGGCCGGTAACCGCGGCCACTGGCAGGTGGAAAACCGCGAGCACTACGTACGGGCCCGGGTCGCGGAATGGATCGAGGAATACAACACCACCCGCCGGCACTCCGCGCTGGGCATGCTCAGCCCCGTGCAATGGGAGCTGGCCCAGGCCCGGGGTGAGGCCGCGTGAGACCGGCCGGCCCGCTGCGCGG
>WNGG01000934.1_pt1 | contig 75155 bp, 80 predicted proteins | sample 5400661 | NCBI WGS metagenome assembly WNGG01 (sample SAMN13153372, study PRJNA577476) | soil metagenome | isolation source: 100 cm soil or saprolite under Garry oak tree replicate 1 | place: USA:California | collected 2016-06-15
CTCCTTCCAAGACGCAGGGGATACGACGGACGCTAGCCACGCGCCGGAACGTTAAGCCGGGGAATCCGTCAGCAGGACCCGCTCGGACAGCGCAGCCCGTGGTTCCTCGGCTTAACGCCAACCTCGGCATAATCGCTGTGGAAGACCACGCCGGGGACGGCACCCCCGCGGACCGCCACCGCCATGGCCAGCGCCCCGCGGGCCAGCTCCGCGTCGTGGTGCTCGCCGAGGGCGAACCCGAGGATCCGGCGCGAGCCCACGTCCAGCACCGAGTCCAGGTGCAGCTTGCCCTCAGCCGTCCGGATCTCGGTGCCGTCGCCGTACCACCGGCGGTTGATCCGGTCGGCCGCGAACTTGCGCCCGACCAGGTCCGGCGCCCGCCACCGGCCCTTGCCCGGCCGGGTAGTGCCCCTGCGGCCCCTCCGGCCGGGGCGGGCGGCCAGGCCCTGCCCGCGCATCAGGCCCGCGACGGTGTTCTCGCTGACCCGCCAGCCCGCCTCGCGCAGCGCGGCGGTGATCCGCGGCGACCCGTCCTTGCCGCTGCGCCGCGCGAACAGCCGCGCGACCTCGGCTTTCAGCCGCTCCCGCCGCGCTGCCCGCGGCGGGAGCTCCCCGTCCTTCCACTTGCACAATCAGGACTGCGACACGCCCAGCGCGCGGCACGACACCGCGTGCGGGATGCCGTGGCCCGCCCTCTGGGAAGCGACGAACGAGGCCACGGCTACCTGCTGCCCATCGCGTCCTGGACCCAGAGGGCCGCGCTGCGCTTGAGCACATCACGTGTTAACTGAACTGCGTGGCGTCTTAGCAGCTCAGAGGGCTAGGCGCGCACCGCCTCAGGCCCGGCGAGTGCCAGGAATGTCGCGTTCGGCAGGCGTGGGCACTGCGGAGAGCGGACATCTGATGCCGAACAGGTCAGTTACCTCCTCCTCGATGCTGCTTGTTGGCATCAGCCACAACCGACCCGCAACGTTCGTACAGTCGCCCTGACCTGCGACGACACCAGAACCCTCAAGTTCACATTGATTGTTCAGAGAACACACCGCATCCGCAGCTCCGCCACCTCGCGGCGCAGCCGCGCCAGCTCGGCCCGCTCGCCCTCATCCAGCTGGCCGCCCCCGCCGTCCCGGCGCCGCCGGTCCAGCGCGACCCAGTTGCCCAGCGCGTGCCCTCGTTGATCCCGAGGTCACGCGCCACCCGCGCGATCGGCTTGCCCGTCTCCCGGACAAGCCGCACCGCGCCCTCCCGGAAGTCCTGATCGAACTTCCTGCGCGTCTCTCCCATCGGAGAACTCCTCTCCCTTAAGAGGATCTCTCCACGCTGGGAGGGGAAACCCATGACTGGTCACCGATCCGGCCCAGGCCCCAGTTGTCCTCGATGAAGGCGGTGATCGAACTCTGCGCGGTGAGGGCGTGGTCGACGAAGTTCGGCCGCGAGTACGGCGAGATGACCAGCAGCGGGATGCGCGGGCCGTAGCCGCAGCGGTCCAGGTAGGCACCGGGCTTCGGCGTGCCGCACATGCCGGGCCCGGCTAGCACGTCGTGGGCCGGATCGTTGGAGGGGTTGACGATTGGCGGCATGACGTGGTCGTACCAGCCGTCGGACTCGTCCCAGGTGATGATCACCGCGGTCGAGCGCCAGCTCGGCAGTTTCTGCAGCCGGTTGATGGTGTCGATCAGGAAGTGCTGTTCGTCGAGCGGGTCGGAGTAGCCGGGGTGGCCCTGCTGGTAGCTGGGTGCGCGCAGGAAGGACACCGCGGGTATGTGGCCGGCGGTGGCCGCCGTCCAGAAGTCGGACAGGTCGTACTGGTGGTTGGCCTGGTCGCTGCTCCCCACCATTGCCGCAGCGCTGGGCGGCAGGTGGCGGGCGTTGTTTGTCGAGGGGTAGTACTGGAACGGGTCGTCTTCGCCATTGAAGTAGTCGTTCTGGGCGACGCCGCCGATGTTGTCGTGGGTGGAACCGCAGACCGCCGTGCCGTTCACCACCGCAGTGGGCTTGAACCCGCCGGTGAACCAGCCCCACGTCACGCCCTGTGCGTTGAGCAGGTCGCCGATGTTGCGCCCGGTCATCTGCAGCGTCGTCGGGTTGACCGCGCCGGAGGCGTCGCAGTCGTCGTGCGCTGGCGGGAGGTTGGCGATCAGGGTGCCGTTGGCGACCGCGCTGGTCGGCGCCGAGGTGATCAGCCCGTGCGTCTGCCCCGCGATCAGGTTGAGTGCCTGCGGCACCGACGGGCCGAACGTGGACGCGAAGTTGTTGTCGCTCATCGCGAAGCGCTGGGCGTAGTTCCACAGCCCGGTGACGGTGTTGCCGTCGTAGTAGTCCATGGTCAGCGACGGATCGCAGCCGGAGCCGGTCGGCCCGACCGACTGGACGAACTTGTCGAGCAGGCCGCCGTCGTAGGCCTGCTGCATCGGGACGTAGTTGTGGTTGTTGTCGCAGGTGATCTCCTGGCTGCGATCCAGGCGCTGCGGGTTGGCCAGGTTGGGGTTGCTGGTCAGCAGCGCGTCCGAGAGCCCGTTGACCGCAGGCGTGCCGGACTTGGCGTGGAAGGCCGGCTCACCTGGCGGGTTGGCGGCGTGCGGGTAGGTGCCGAAGTAGTTGTCGAAGGAGTGATTTTCCTGGTAGATCACGACTAAATGCTGGATCGGAGTGGCCGTGCGCGCTGCGGCATGGTCGCCGGCCACGGCGCCGGGCACAGCCATTGCGCCGAGCAGCGCACCGACGGCCACCACGACGGAGCCGGCTGAGCGGACGAGCAGGGATCTGCGTGCCTTCATGACTTCCTCCTTGGCGAGGTGCCGGCAGCGAATCGCACCGGCGAGTCACGTGGTCGGTGAATGGGAGGCGCGTCCGCCGCGAAGCGGTACGAGCGCGGCTGCTTATCACCTCCTGCACAGCAGTCGCATGGCGGCAGCTGGAAGGTCCGTCAGCTCGGGCCGCATGCCGGTGAGCCAGGCGGGCCTACCGACCTGGCGAGCCTAATGACCTCCAGGCGCAGTCAACCGCTCCGATGACGTCGGGTCAATAGGATCGCGCCTGCCCCGAGGCACCGTCGTCTTCGTACTGACCGCGCGGCTTGCCGCCCGCAACCATGACCTTCCGGCCTGGGCCGTGGACCAACCGGAGGCTACTTGTCCAGCGGCAGTCACCACGGCATCGGCCTGGACCGTGGTGCTCTGCGGCGTCGTCGCGGGAGTTTGGCACGATGCCTGGTTCACCCTCGGGTACGCGGGTGCCCGTAGGCATCGATCTCGCTACCGGGCCGCTGATCTTCGCCCGGGCCGCCGGCCGTGATGTGGCTGCCAATGACCCTGCCAATGGCGATGCCGGGACACCAGCGAATTGAGCGCGATCAGACGTGGATGCGGCTGCATCAGCGCAGGCAGGGGGGCCAGAGAATCGGATGACCGTGCTTTTAATCCGTAGGTTCCGGGTTCGATCCCCGGACGCCCCACCCGTCTGAACTGCTGTTATACCTCCGAGCAAGATCAAAGTCGGGGCCAGTTGCCAATGAGGTAATCCGCTCATCGCGTTCCCCGCCTTCGCAGCCGTTCCTCTCTTCGCGCAGGCCCGCCACGAGCCAGGCCACTCGGTTGGTGACCGACGGGCATAGCTCGGCCGGCAGATGGCGCGAGCGGAACTTAGGACTGCGAGTTTCTGCGTCATCGGCGCTGAGCTTGCCCGTACGCCACGTCCGACGGCCAATGGCGTCATACGTCTCACTCCGGCTCACGAGCGGCCAGCGTCCCGGGCCAGCTTCACGGCCATGGCGAGGCGGTACGTGGTTGATCCGTCACCTGGACGGCACCGTTGCCTGGTCACGGGCACGTCGGCACGAATGTCGGGTAATGACGGATAGCGGTAAGGCTTTATAATCGGTCGTCCGACATACGTAGCGCGGCGGAGCGCCCGGGCGCTGCCGTGGGAGGTCCGCAGATGAACCTGGAGCAGGAGACCCTGATCCGCTGGCAGGACGCGGCGGTGGAAATCGCCGAGCACGGCCGACGGCTCATCGCCGACGGGCTGGCGTACGGCACTGCCGGCAACCTGAGTTGCCGCGTAGACGACCGCGTCGTCATTTCGCCGACGAGCATCCCTTACGAGGAAGTGGTGCCGGACGATCTCTGGGTTCTGTCGCTCAACGGGGAGATCGTGCGGGACGGAACCGCCGCGCCTTCCTCGGAGACGCCGTTCCACCTGGCCATCTACGCCGCCACCAAGGCGGCGGCGGTGGTCCACACCCATTCGGCCGAGGTGGTGGCCGTTTCCGCAACGCTCGAGAACCTGCCTGCGATCCATTACTCGATCGCAAGGCTCGGCGGGCCGGTGCCGGTCGTCACCTACCAGCGCTTCGGCTCGGACCCGCTGGCGGCCGGCATCCAGGCGGCCCTATGTGAGACAGGCAGGCCACGGTCGGCGGCCATCCTGCAGAACCACGGAGCCGTGACCTGCGGCTCCTCGCTCAGGGAGGCATACGACAAGGCTCTCATGCTCGAATGGCTCGCTCGCACCTACCGCTTGGCCTTGCAGATCGGCGAGCCGAGAATCCTCTCGACCGAGGAGCTGGACGAGGTGACAGCCGAGGCCAGGCGCCGCCGTTACGCGATGGGCACCGGTATGGGCGGCGGCGGCCGATGAGTCTCGGGCCAGTTTTCAGCGTCGGCGTTCACATACTCGACATTCTCGGCCGTCCCGTCGGCGATATTCCGCCCGGGCAGGGATCCGTCCTCCTGCAGGAGATCAAGGCGACCGCTGCGGGCACGGCCGCGGGCCCGAGCGTCGACCTAGCCCGCCTCGGCGTCCCCGTCTTCAGCTGCGGTGCCGTCGGTGACGACGCCCTCGGCGACCTGCTGCTGACACTGCTGAACAAGGAGGGCGTGGACACCCGTTACGTCATCCGCAAGGCGCGGCAGCGCACCTCCGCCACGATCCTGCCCATCCGCCCGAACGGAGAACGCCCGGCGCTGCACGCGCCAGGGGCGACGCAGCTGCTCGAACCTGATGACCTGACCGAGGAGATCTTCGACGTCGCGACCGGGAGCGACGCTCAGCCCGTGCTGCACATCGGCGGTCCCGACGCTCTCGGCCCGTTCGCAGGGGAACCGTTGCAGGCCCTCGCACGAGCAGCGAAGGACCGAGGCTTCCTGGTGACACTCGACGTCCTCCGCGCCGGAGACGCCTCGACCTTCGAGCGCCTGAAGCCGCTCCTGGCCGTCTGCGACTGGTTCATGCCGAACGAGGACCAGCTCCGTCAGTTCACTGGGGAGGCGAACCTCAGGAAGGCGATGGCCGCTGCTCGCGCGACAGGAGCGACCGGAGTCGCCGTCACGCGCGGCGCCGACGGCTGCTCGGTGGACAGGGGCGACGGCGTCATCGACGTGCCCGCGATCGAGGTACCGGTCATCGACACGACCGGCTGCGGGGACGCTTTCGATGCGGGGTTCATCACGGCCGTCCTGACCGGCTGTAGTTACGAGCAGGCAGCGTGGCTCGCTGTCGCGTGCGGCGCGCTCGTCGCGACCGGCCTCGGGTCCGACGCTGGCCTTACCTCACTGGAGACGGCGCTCGACCTCCTCGGGACAGCACGGCCGGAAGTCGCGGCCGCCATCCGCGCCAGGACGTCGGCGCCCGCGAGAAGCGGCTAGCCTTGAGCCAGTGCGGATAGCGACGTGGAACGTCAACTCGGTCAAGCAGCGGGTGCCTCGGTTGCTTCCCTGGCTCGACCAGCGACAACCGGACATCGCCTGCCTGCAGGAGACAAAGCTCGCCGATGACGCCTTTGCCGAACTGCTCGGCGACGATCTTGGCCGCAGGGGCTATGAGTTCGCGGCCCACGGCGAGGCGCGGTGGAACGGTGTCGCGATCCTGTCCAAGGTCGGCTTGACCGACGTCGTGGCGGGCGTCGATGGCGCTCCGGGCTTCCCCGAGCCTGAGGCGCGTGCGATAGCCGCCACCTGCGGCAGGATCCGGGTGCACTCGGTCTACGTGCCGAACGGCCGGATCCCAGGCTCCGAGCACTACCGGTACAAGCTCGCGTGGCTGGCGGCGTTGCGAGAATCGGTCGCGGCCGACCCGGACGCCGCGATCCTCTGCGGTGACATGAACATCGCTCCGACAGACGCCGACGTGTTCGACCCCGACGCGTACATCGGCCAGACCCATGTCACACCGCCGGAGCGAGAGGCGCTGGCCAGCCTCCAGTCGGCCGGGCTGCACGACGTCCTGCGCGACCGCTGGGCGGACGAGCGCGTATTCACGTACTGGGACTACCGCGCGGGGATGTTCCAGAAGAACCTCGGGATGCGCATCGACCTCGTGCTCGCCACGGACTCGGTTGCGGCACGTGTGCGGGCGGCGTGGGTCGACCGGCACGCCCGCAAGGGCGCTGGACCCAGCGATCATGCGCCCGTGATCGTCGATCTCGACGACGCTCCCGATGGCGACATCGGGCCTGTCGTGCCGCCTCCGTCCGCGCCGGCACCAAGACGCGGCTCGTTCCGGCTTCCGCAGGCGCCGCCCTGACCCGCGGGCCTCAGCCCGCCGGCCAGCGTAGGTCCGCGGCGGCCAGGGCGTGCTCCACGAGGACGTGAGCCGCGGTCCTGCCGGGACACAGATGCGGGCTGCCGCCGAAGGTGAAGAGCACCCGCTGCTCACGGTCCCACCGGAATTGCCAGGGATCAGCGAACACCTCAGGGTCGAAGCCCGGGCCTCCCCACAGCATCGCGATCGCCGTCCCGGCCGGGAGCAGCACGCCGTCGTGCACGACGCCCGCCAGGGCGTAGCGATGCGTCAGCAGCAGCGGCGGCGCGATCCGCAACGACTCACCGAAGGCCTTCGGCACAAGGCCAGGGTCCCGCACCAGGTCCTCGTACCGGCCCGCGGCGAGCAGCACGTACAGCGCGTTCGAGACCGCGACCCCGACGTGCGGAAGCCGTCGAACAGGTTGGCGGCCACGTACGAGCCGAGGCTCTGTGGTTTGCGCTCGACGTCGATGTCATCGAGATCGGCCGCCATCTGCTCGATGAGCTGGTTGTCGCCGGCCGCGAGAGCGCTGTCGACACGGCGGGTCACGATCTCGACGTAGCGATCGGCCGCACGGTCGACGACCCCGGAGTCGCCCGGGGTGCGCCGCAGCGCGAACATGAGGTCCGGGTCGCGCATGAGCGCGCCCATTTCGGCGGACTCGTCAGGGGTCAGCCCGATGACATCACCCCAGGAGCGCGCCACATACGGCCTGGCAAACTCCGCGCCGAAGTCGATTCCGCTCCGGCCCTGGATGCCCGCCAGCAGCGACGCGGTGATCTCACTGGTGCTACCGCAGATTGTGGCGCAGGAGCTGCCGGCCGAGCATCCGGCGCGTGAGCTCGTGCAGCGGCGGGTTGTGGGTGAAGGCCTGATCCGCCAGCATCAGGAAGATCGCCCGCTGTTCCCCGGCCGGATCGATCCCCGCGTCACCAGTCCCCTTGTCTCCCGCCGGGTCGACTGTCCGGCCAGTGCCTCTATGGGCATGTTGCCGGCCTCACGCGTGACCGAGAGTTCCCTGACATCCCGGTAGCGGAACGCGACGACTACCTCGGGTGACACGCGGAGCAAGCCCAGCCCCGGCGTGTCCATCAGCGTGCACGCGGTGTCCATGAGGTCCGGGTGCCAGTCATCCCCGACGAGGGCGAAGAAGTCCGGGAGTCCGGTGACAGGCCTGATTGCAGTCGGCTCCGCCGTCACTTGAAGGCCACCGCGTTGGCCGGGGAGCTTACCCCTCCCGGAACGTTCAGCGGCGCGCTCGCGAGGAACATCGTGTACCTCCCGTCGCTTCGGCAGTCGTCGGCCAGATCCGCCAGCCACCAGAGCTCGCCGAGCGCCAGGCCGAACAGGCCGATCAGCGAATGGTGCAGGAAGCCGAACGGCTGCGCCTGCCTGCTCCACTCGGGCGGCCACATCTCGACCGACGGATTGTCCGACACGATCGCGGAGACGTGCAGGTCCCACAGGTACTCGGCCATCTCCTCGGTGTGCTCGACACCCGCTGCGGTCAGCGCGCGCTCGTCAGCCATCACCTGCCGCGCGGACTCGGGCTGACCGGCGTACCAGCGGTCGAAGCCGGTGTAGAGCAGCAGGATGTCCCCTGGCTCGATCTCGGCGGTCGCGGCGCGGCGGCTTTGCTCCAGCTGCCTGACCGTCAGGCCGACCGCCTCGCCAGGCGCGGCGCCGATGAACCGCTCGACGTCGAGCATCACGCCCCGGCCGGCGATCCCGTGGGCGACCCAGTGCTCGATCGTGTTGCGGTGGGATTCCCTGATCTGCCGCACCGTGACGCCGTTGTAGAAGCTGCCAGGCGACGCCGGCACGTGCGCCAGCGAGTCCCACTGGCTCCCGGCCTGGGGGTTGAACGAGTCGAGTTCGTCATCGAAGCCGGTGTCGCCGGCCTCGGGCAGCAGCCGGTGAGTCGTCGCGCGCCTGCCGTACATCGGCGGGTCATAGCGGCCGATCGGCGCGTTCAGGCTGAACACGCGGCCATGCCGGACCTCGCGGGCGGCGGCAGCGACGCGCTCGGGCGTCTGGAGGTTGATGAGACCGACGTTGTCGTCGGGCCCGAACAGGTGCCAGGCTGACCGGCCGCGACCGCCTGGCGCTTCCGGGAGTTCTCGGTAGGACGGAAGCCGCTCGATGCCCATGTCAGTCCTGAGAGGCAGCAGGCGCGCCTGCTGACGCGGTCAGGTCGAGGTGAGACTTCGTGTCAGTGACGGCCTCCGCGGCGAAGTGGCAGGCGACGGGGTGACCGTTGCCCCGCTCGATGAGCGCGGGCGCCTCCACCCGGCAGATGTCCTGCGCCAGCCAGCAGCGCGGGTGGAAGCGGCAGCCACTCGGCGGGTCAAGGGCGCTCGGCACCTCGCCCCCGAGGACTATCTGCTGCTTGGTCCGCTCCGCCTTCGGGTGCGGCACGGGCGCTGCCGCCAAGAGGGCCTTCGTGTACGGGTGCGCCGGCGAGGCCAGCACGCTGTCGGCGCTGCCGATCTCCACGATCTGGCCGAGGTACATGACGCCGACCTCGTCGGCGAGGTAGCGCACCACGGACAGGTTGTGGCTGATGAAGACGAAGGCGAGCTGGAACTGCTGCTGCAGCCCCTGCAGGAGGTTGATGATGTCGGCCTGCACGCTCACGTCCAGGGCCGACAGCGGCTCGTCGAGCACGAGCACCTCGGGATCCACCGACAATGCTCGGGCGATCCCGATCCGCTGGCGCTGGCCGCCGGAGAATTCGTGCGGGTACGCGTCCGCGCGCCGCGGGTCGAGCTGCACCGTTCGCATCAGCTCAGGAACCTTGGCCAGCGCCTCCTTGTGGTTCATGCCCTGGACGATCATCGGCTCGGCGATCGTCTGCCGGATGCGGCGACGCGGGTGGAGCGAGGAGTACGGGTCCTGGAAGACCATCTGCAGTTCTTTGCGGAACCGGCGCAGCTCGGCGTGGTTCTTGCCCACCAGGTCTTCGCCCTTGTAGACGACCTCGCCGCTGGTAGGCTCCACGAGCCGGAGGATGCACCGGGCGGTCGTCGACTTGCCGCAGCCGGACTCGCCGACCAGCCCGAGGACATGTCCGGGTGCCAGGTCGAAGGAGACGTCGTCGACTGCCCGCAGGACGCGCTTGCCGAAGTCGCCCGCCTTCGAGCGAAGGGTGAACTCCTTCACCAGGTTGCGGACGGACAGCAGCGGCGCCGCCGGTGCGAGCGGGGTCTGTTCGCGGGCTGTCATTCTGTCCCCTGAGCGGTCGGCGCGGCCGGCGCGGCCGGGGCAGCGGCCCGCAGTGGCTCTGAGCCAGGCGGGGTAGCGACGATGCACGCCACCCGGGAGCCTGCCACCCCCTCGAGCTGGGGGTCGATGTCCCTGCACTCCGGCAGCGCGTCGGTGCACCGCGGCGCGAACGCGCAGCCGCTGGGCGCAGGCCGCAAGACGGCAGGCGATCCGGGGATTCCCGTCAGGCGCAGGTCCGGCTCGTCTGGCCGCGGGACGCAGGCCAGGAGTGCCTTGGTGTACGGGTGGCGCGGGTCATCGAACAGGTCAGCGGTGGGTCGCTCCTCGACGATACGGCCCGCGTACATGACCGCCACGCGGTCCACCATCCCGGCGATCACGCCGAGGTCGTGGGTGATGAGCACAAGTGCCATGTCGCGCTCCTCGGCGAGGCGCTGCAGCAGCCTGAGGATCTGGGCCTGGATCGTCACATCGAGGGCGGTGGTGGGCTCGTCAGCGATGAGCAGGGCCGGGTTGTTGGCAATCGCGATGGCGATCATCACGCGCTGGCGCATTCCGCCCGACAGCTCGAAGGGGTAGGAGTGAATGCGATCTTTCGGGGACGGGATGGCGACGGAGGCGAGCAGGTCAATCGACGCTTCAGCGACCTCTTTGCGGGACATGGCCGGGTTGTGGATCCTGATCGCCTCGGCGACCTGCCGCCCGATCGTGAAGACGGGGTTCAGCGACGTCATCGGGTCCTGGAAGATCATCCCGATGTCGGCGCCCCGGATCTTGCGGAGCTCGCGGTTGCGGAGCCCGATCAGCTCGAGGCCCTTGAGCTTGACCGATCCGCCGAGCCGCGCGCTGTTCGGCAGCAACGACGTGACGGAAAGCATGCTGAGGCTCTTGCCGGCCCCGGACTCGCCGACGAGTCCGAGGCTTTCACCCCGCCGCACCGTCAGGTCGATGCCCCGCACGGCCGTCAGGGCATTGGCACCGGCCCCGATCGTCACGGTGAGGTCGCTGATTTCGAGTAGGGGTGCGTCCATGCCGCTCACCACGAAGTCGTACTCGTGCGCACGTCGAACAGGTCGCGCAGGCCGTCGCCGATAAAAGAGAACGCCAGGACCACCGTCAGGATGGCTACGCCTGGGCCGAGCGCCACCCACCACTGGTAGAAGAAACCGGTCGCGTCATTGATCATGAGCCCCCACTCCGGTGCGGGCGGGGTGGGGCCGAGGCCGATGAAGCTCAGGCCGGACGCCAGCAGGACGACCTGACCGAGGTCGAGGGTGGCGTTGATCAGCAGCGGCGTGAACGCCAGCGGGAGGATGTGGATACGGAACAGCCGCCACCGGCTGACCCCCGAGGCGACGGCGGCCTCGACGTGCGGCCACTCCTTCACCGACAGGATCTGGGCGCGCAGCAGCCGGGCGTAGATCGGCCACCAGACAATGACGAGGGCGATCCCGATGTGGAACAGGCCCGGTCCGAGCGACGCCGTCATGACCATCGCCAGGAGGATGGCCGGGAAGGCCAGCGTCAGGTCGACGAGCCGCATGATGACAGAGCCGATCCAGCCACCGAAGAAGCCGGCGAGCCCGCCGAGCACCGTGCCGGTGAACACGCCGCCGACGACGACTGCGAACGCCAGGGGCAGCGAGTCCCGTGCGCCGTACAGCGTCCGCGACAAGACATCCCGCCCGAGTTCGTCGGTGCCGAGAAGATGCGCCGCGCTCGGCCCGATCAATGGGGCACCCGATGGCGCGGTCGGGTTGTAGGGCGCCCACCACTGGATGGTCAGGGCGACGACGATCCAGCCCACGGCGACGATGAGCCCGATGATGACCGGTGTCGTCAGCCAGCCGGACCGTGTGCGCCAGGCGGCGACCCTGGCTGCCTGTATCTCCGGTACCTCGGGGAGGAGGAATTCCGCGGCGCTCATGCGACTCGGATCTGCGGGTCCGCGAAGGCGTAGCCGATGTCAGTCAGCAGGCTCGCGACGAGGAACGCGACGCCGCCGACGATGACCACGCCCATGATGGCCGGATAATCCAGGGACTCCGCGGCGGTCACGGCGTATGAGCCGATGCCGCCCCACTGGAAGATGTCCTCGACGAGGACGTCCCCGCTCAGCAGGTAGGCGACGGAGAAACCGACGATCGTCAGGGCCGGCAGCAGGGCGTTGCGCAGCGCGTGGCTCATGACGACGGAGATCTCGCGGGCGCCCTTCGCGCGCGCCGTGCGCACGAAGTCCTGGCCGAGCACATCGAGCATGCTCGCCCGGACGATCCGCGCGATGCTCCCCATGACGCCCCATCCGAGGATGAACGCCGGCAGGATGAGGTGCTCGACCCCCTGCCAGGCAAGCTGCCAGTTCCCGGAGATCAGGGCGTCGATCACGTAGAAGCCCGTGTACCTCGGCGGCGCGTACACCTGCGGGTACAGCTGGCCTGGCCCGGGGAGAAGGTGCAGGCGGGTAGAAAGGATCAGCAGCAGCACCAGGCCCGACCAGTACTGCGGAGTCGACGAGCCGACCAGCGTGAAGAGCCGGCCGAGGGTGTCGGTGAACTTGTTCTGGCGGACGGCCGCCAGCACGCCGATGCCGATGCCGCCGATGACCGCGATGATGATGGCGGCGAAGACCAGCTCGAGGGTGAACGGCAGCCTGAGCGCGATGTCGCTGGAGACCGGGCCCTTGGTCACGAACGACGTCCCCATGTCGCCGTGCAGCAAGTTCGCGAGGTACCGGCCGTACTGCTGGACGATCGTGCCGCCGAGCCCCCAGTGCTCCATGGCGGCCGCCACGATCTGCTTGTCGCCGAGCGAGCGCGGGTTGAGCACGGTCGCGAGCGGGTTGGCTGGGATGAGACGGGTGATCAGGAAGGTCACCGTCACCACGCCGAGCAATAGCGGCGGGATGACGCTCACCCTGCGCGCTATGTACTTCCACACGGTGCCGTGGCCTCCTCCCAGTCCTCCCGCTCCGCGTGCCTCGCCCTGCCTGGCATCAGGTGAGCGGGAACGGGTTCGCCCTGGCCCACTCGCGGGCGTCGTCTGAGGCAACCCAGCCGATGGCGTTGGACAGCAGCGTGCGGAAGGCTGCGTTCCCGTACGCGGCTGGGCCGTGACCGGGCTGGAGGTAGGCGATCGGGCTCTGGCCAGCCGTCTTCACCCACCCCACGAGTCCGGTTCCCGATGGATGCGACCATCCGTCCGATGAGTACATGTGGCCGGTGATGGCGAGCTGCCCGGAGAAGAAGGCGCTCGAGTCCATCGGGTAGTCGGTCCGCAGGATCGGGTGGATGATCTCGGTGAGGACGGGGTTCAGGTAGACCTCGTCCACGATCGAGAACCCCTCCTCCAGGCCCGCGCAGATGGGATGGCCAGGATCGACGGCCAAGATGTGGTGCTCCAGCTCCCGCGTATATCCAGAGGCGGGGAACTGGGTGCCGTCGAGCTCGCCTGGCATGTAGTGCCAGCGACCTCCCACGATCTTTGGCCAGAGCGACCAGGCCGGCCACGCCGACATCGCGTGGTGCAGGAAGACGATCCCCTGGCCCGCCTCGAGCATCTCCACGATGCCCGAGGCATAGCCGGGCGGCGGCAGCTCGAACCGCGGCGGCTCGGGCTTGCGGAACTCGATCCCCTGCATGTCGTAGCAGACGATCGCGTCCCACAGCCCGGCCTTGTCGCCACGGAAGCAATCGCGCGCCTCCGGCGGCTGCACGTGCTCCCAGCTGATGCCCTTGAGCGCCCGGAGGACGTCGAGGAACGGCTCCATCTCGAACGGGTGCCCGCCGGTGACAACGAGGACCCGCAGGTCTGGTTTGGCCACGTCATCCGTCGCTTTCATGCATCACTGGTCGCCCGCTCGCCGGTTAGCGGGACAGTTGCCAGAGCTTGAGGTTGCAGCAGCCGCTGTAACCGATGCCCTTGATGCCGTTCTGATAGCCGATCACGATGTCCGGGCTGAACAGCGGCATCGCGACGGGGTCGGCCTGCATCTGCAGGCCGGCCAGGTTGAAGTTGTGCTCGGCCTGCGCCTGGGAACTCGAGGCCAGCGCGGCCTCGTAGTACTTCTCCTCGATCGGGTCGACCACAGGCGGCGAGCTAGCCGTTGCGGACGAGAGAGCACCCATGGTGCCGCCCTGCACGAGGCCGAAGAACCCGACGTACTGCACGCCGGAACCGTAGTAGTCGGGCGCCCAGTAGAGGAGCTCGAACGGCAGCTTGTGCCCGCCCCACGCAGTCGTGTTCACCGCGAACGTCGCCGGGTTCAGCGACAGGTTGATGTTGGCGGCCTTCAGCTGCGTCTGCAGCAACTGGGCGAGCACGCCGAGGTCGACGCCGTAGGCGTTGATCTCCGGGTACGAGAGCGTCAGCTTGTAGCCGTGCGGGTAGCCGGCCTGCGCCAGCAGCTTCTTGGCGAGGGCGACGTTGGTCTGCGGAAGCGGGAGCCCCGTCGATCCCGGGAAGCCGTTGGGGATCGGCGATCCCTGGAGCTTGCTGTCGCCCTTCATCAGAACGGACTCGAGCTGCTTGTAGTTGATCGCGGCCAGGATCGCCTTGCGGACCTTGAGCGTCATCGGGCCCTGCACGTACTGGTTCTTCACCTCGGAGCTCATCCCGATCCACAGGACGTTGAACGACGGGAATGTCGCCACCGAGATGCCGGACTGACCCTTCAGGCTCGCCGCCGTGACGGGGTTCAGCTGCATCGCGATGTTCGCCTCGCCGCTCTGCAGCAGCTGCGCCTGGCTGGCGGCCGTCTGCGTCTGCTTCATGACGATCCTGGTGAAGAACGGCTTTGGGCCCCAGTAGTGCGGGTTCGCGACCATCGTCACCTGCTGGCCGGAGGTGAAGTTCTGCAGCTCGTAAGGACCGCTGCCAGCCGAGTGCGACTGGAGCCAGTGGTCGGCGTGGTCGGTCTTGGGGGCGTTGGCCGCGTCCGTGCCGCCGTTGGCCTGGACTTCCTTGGAGTTGAGCACGGACGTATAGGTGGCCGACATCTGGTTGGGGAACTCCCAGTCGGGCCGCGTCAGCGTAACGACGGCTGTATGCGGGTCGGGGGTCGTGACTCCCTTCATGAAGCTCACGAGATAGGACGCGCTACCAGCCAGGTTCCTGAGGCGCAGCAGCGAGAACTTGACGTCGGCCGACGTGACCGGCGTGCCGTTGCTGAACCTCGCCTTCGGGTTCAGCTTGAACGTCCAGACGGCGTGGTTGGCGTTCGCGCTCCAGGACGTCGCGACCTCGGGAATGAGCGTGTGGTTGTCATTGGCGAGTGTCACCAGAGTTTGGTATGTCGCCGCGAAGACAATCTGGCACGTGTCGCATATCGCGGTAGATGGATCGGTGTCGATCAGGTCCATGTTCCTGGCGATGACGAGCGTGTGCGAGCCGCCCTTGTTGCCGCCGCCGGTGCCGCCGTTCGAACTGTTCGAGCCCTGCCCTACACAGCCCGCCAGGGCGAGCGTGCTGACCACCAAGGTGCCGAACACCCTGGCAATGCGTGGCATTCGCTGACGCTTGGATACCCCTGCAGTCATCTTCAGCTGCCCTCCATTAGTTCTCAGGCTGTAACCGGACGTTCGGAGTCAGTCAGGACCGAAGGTGGCACGCACCGCGCGGAAAGCGGCGTCGGTGGCCTCGAGGACTCGGTCGATATCGGCATCGGTATGCGCGGACGACAGGAACCAGTTGTGACGCGGGTGCAGGATGGCGCCATTCGCCGCGGCCGTGCCGCAGAATGTCATTGCCCGCTCGAACTCCGTGTCGCCAGCGAACGAGAGATTGGGAATCTGGACCGGCCCGCTCTGATTGACCTCGCACGAGCACCGGGCCGCCTGCACGGCGATGCCCTCGCGGAGCCTCGTGCCTGTCGCCTCCATCTTGGCGACGGCGCCCTCGTCCTTGAGAGCGTGTATGGTCGCGACCGCGGCCGCCATCGGGACGGCCTGGTACCAGAAGGATCCGGTGGCAAAGACCTGTTCGATGCCCGCGCGGAAGTGCTCGTTGCCGAGCGCCGCCGCGATCGGATAGCCGTTCGCGATCGCCTTGCTCCAGGCGCTCAGGTCGGGTTTCACGCCCAGCGGCTCCCAGCTGCCCCCGTGGTGGAGGCGGAAGCCGGCCCGCACCTCGTCCATGACGAGCGCGGCCCCGATTTCGTCGCAGAGCGCCCTGACACCCTTGGCGAACTCGGCGTCGACGAGCTCCTGGTCGTGGCCGGCGTCGTGGCGAAACGGTGACACGAAGACAGCGGCGACGTTCTCGGTGCCGGCCTGCTCGACGGCAGCCCGGACGCTGTCGATGTCGTTGTAGGTGTAGCGGAACGTCTCCGGGTCCGGCCGCCCGGCTGCACCGTCGGCGAGCTTGTTACACCAGCTCGACCAGCCGTGGTAGGAGGTCTCGGCGGCGACGACGCTGCGGCGCCCAGTGGTGGCGCGGGCCGCGCTGAGGCAGAGCCGGGTGGCGTCGCTGCCGTTCTTGCCGAACATCGCCCAATCGGCGTGGTCGACCCGCTCGGTAAGGAGCTCGGCCAGCTCGACCATGCACGCGCCGGGACCGGGCTGCGTGTCGCCGCTCTGGCGCTGGGCCGCTGCCGCCTGCTCCACTCTCTCGTGCTGATAGCCCAGGATCATCGGGCCGAAGCTGCACATCATGTCGACGAACTCGCGCCCGTCGACGTCCCAGGCGCGCGCGCCCTGCACGCGCGCGTAGAACTGCGGGTAATGCGAGGGCAGCCGGCTGGCGCTCAGGTGGCCGTACATCCCTCCGGGGATGACCTTGTCCGCCCGCTCGCGCAGGCTCTGGTCCCGGGCCCTGGAGACGGTCGTGAGCGCGTCGGTCATGAGTCGCTTCCCCTCGCGTGCTGCAGCAGATCCCTGGCGCGGCCTGCGACGCCCGCGGCGTCGAGCTCGTAGTGCGCGTAGAGTGCGGCGGGCGGGCCGAGAGTCACGTGGACGTCGGGGACGCCGGCTCGCCTGAAGTGAACCGGCTTCCCAAGCTCCGCGACTACCTCGGCGACGGCCGCGCCGAGGCCCCCGGTGATGTTGTGCTCCTCGACGGTGAGAATCGTGCCGATGTCCTCGACGGCTGCTTCTATCTCCGCCGCGTCGACTGGCGAGACGGTGTGCATATCGACAACCCGCGCCGAAATCCCCTCGCTGGCCAGTTCTTCGGCCGCCTGCAGGCACGGCCGGACCCCCGAGCCGGTGGTGATCAGCGCGATGTCCGAACCTTCGGCGAGGCGGATCGCCCTGCCGAAGGCGAAGTTCGCGGGGACGTCCGCGTAGACCTCCGGGTCGCGGCCGCGGCCCATCCGCACGTAGACGGGGCCATCGCGCACAAGCGAGGCGCGCAGGATTGCCCGAAGCTCATTGGCATCGCAAGCGCAGACGACGGTAAGCCCCGCGATGCCGCGCATGGCGCTCAGGTCCTCGAGCGCGTGATGGCTCGTGCCGTAGTAGCCGAGAGCCATGCCGGAGTGGTGGGCGAGCATGACGACCGGCATCCCCGTGTAGGCCAGGTCGGTCCTGACCTGCTCGCAGCACAAGAGCGCGAGGTACGCGGCGAAAGTGCTGACGAACGGCCTGAGGCCAGTTGAGGCCATGCCAGCCGCGACCGAGACCATGTTCTGCTCGGCTACGCCGATGTTGAAGAAATGGTCCGGGTGCCGTTTGGCGAAGTCGATCGTTCGGCCCGCGCTCGCCAGGTCGGCGGTCAGGACGACGACGCGCTCGTCGGCGTCCGCCAGATCGGCCAGTTCCTCTCCGGCGATGAAGGTCGGAATCGAGCGAGTGCTGATGCCTTGCTCGGTCTTCTTGCCCGTCTCCTTGAGAGCGGAGGACCCGCCGGCGCTGCCACGGAAGACGCCGGAGATCTCCTGGGGACCGGCGCTTGTCGTCGACGTCGGCTCGCCCGTCACCGGTGGTTCCTCACGGGCTGCAGGCCGGCCTCGATCTCGGCCATGACGTCGTCGTAGTCGGTGCCCATGAGGTTTCCCACGTGCCAGTCCTTGTCGAGCTCCATCCGCTGGACGCCGCGTCCCTTCACCGTGTCCGCGATCACGCAGAACGGCCGGTCGTCGCTGCGCTCCCGTGCGTAAGCGAACGTGTTGAGTATCTGGTCGCAGTCGTGGCCGTCGATGCGGCGCACTTCCCAGCGGAAGGCGGCGAACTTGTCGTCAAGCGGCTCGACGCCCATCACGCTCTCGGTGTTGCCGTCGATGGAGAGCTGATTGCGGTCGATGATGGCGATGAGACTGCTGGCCTTGAAGTGACCGGCCGCCATGGCAGCCGACCAGACCTGGCCCTCGGCCAGCTCGCCGTCGCCGAGCATGCAGTACGTGAGGTACGCCCTGCCGGTCACCCGCGCAGCGAGGGCCATCCCGAGCGAGACCGACAGGCCGTGGCCAAGCGAACCGGAGCTGAAGTCGGCGCCCGGCACCTTGCGCATGTCCGGGTGGTCGCCGAACGGGCTGTGCAGCCGCGTGTAGTTCTCGAGCAGCTCGGCCGGGAAGAAACCGAGGTCCGCCAGGACCGGGTAGAGGCCGATGGCGGCGTGCCCCTTGCTCAGCACGAACCTGTCGCGTTCCTCCCACAGCGGCTCGTCCGGTCGGAACTGAAGCTGCGAGTAATACAGCGCCGAGAACAACTCGGCGCACGAGAAGGTGCCGGTGTAGTGCCCGGCGCCGGCAATGCGGGATAGGCGGACGGTTTGCCGCCGGACGAGCCGCGCCTTGTCCTCAAGCAGGGCGAGCAGGTCCTCCCGCTCGCGCGTGCCACATGCCGGAATCGGTGCGGTGTTGTGCGTCGCGGCCACTCGTGTGCCTTCTCATCGCGGGGGCAGGCTCTGAGGTCGGTTATTATAGTCGGGCGCCCGAAATAAGGTCAAGCGGTCGAAACCGACCAACTGCGGACGCCTCCGTCAAGGAGGACGTAGCTGGCCAGCTGCGTCCATGAGGAAGGGTGGTAACCCCATGCCGAAGGTTGTCGACCATGAGGAACGTCGGCACGAACTGGCGGAGGCGGCGTGGGAGGCGATCGTCAAGTACGGGCTTGACGGCACGACGACACGGCTCATCGCCAAAGAGTCTGGCTACTCGGCCGGCGTGCTGGCGCACTACTTTGAGTCGAAGGACGAGATCCTCCTCGAGGCCCTCCGGATTTCTCACGATGGCCTCGACAAGCGCATCAGGGAGGCCGTCGACGACCAGGAAGGCTTCGGCGCTCTGCGGGCCTTCTGCATCGAGGTTCTGCCGACCTCGGCGCAGCCGGCGCGGGAGACGCACCTCGAGATGAGTATCTGGAGCCGTGCGCTCGTCAACGACGAGCTCCGCTCCGTGCAGCGCTCCGAGTCCTCCCGTTGGCGCCGCTTCGTGGAGGGCCTCATCGTGGGCGCCCAGCGCTCGGGCGAGCTGGTAGAGATGCCCCCGCGCACGATCGCCGTCCTGCTGTCGGCCGTTATCGACGGGCTGAGCATCTATGGGTTGCTGTACCCCGACCGCTTCGGCAAGGCCGAGCTCATCGACTTCCTCGATCAGTTCCTCGCAACCTTGCGGCCGGACGGTGTGAAAGCAAATTCGGAGAGGTCAGGCGGGAGCCCTAACGGATCCCGTCCACGGAGCCAGGCGCGATCGCGTAAGTAGCGAGGCGCCGGCGCAGCGGCAGCCGTGTCTGACCGCAGTTTTCGTCTTGGCCGGATCGCGGCGGTCCATACCGACACCGATTCCGCGCTCGGGCTGCCAATGAATCTGCCGATAACTATCCGGGCCGAGGCGGAACCATAAGCACGTTTAGATTGCACTCTCTTGCCGCAGGTCGCACTTGTCCGCTACGTACCGGCTTCGTGCCAGATGGTGTGCTGCGGCCTCGGGTCGCCGTGGCCGGTTGTCCGGGTGAGCAGGCAGCGCTGGAGGCCCAAGCTGAACAAGTGATCGTCGGGCCCGGCGCAGGGACCTCTGAAGCCGACTGCTCGGTAACGAAGAGCTCGGCCAGTGCCTGCCGGGTGGCCGGATCGTCAACAACCTGAGCACGGCCGGTGCAGTAGACCGCCATGGCAGATCAGCGGGCACACTGGGTGCACCCGCGGCCCGCCGTCGCGGCGGACTGTTGCCAGGAACGCCAGTCCCACCCCGAACTGGTACAGCAGCGCTCGGCCTGCGTCGGCGAAGTCAGGCCGACGCGGCCCTGTTGCGATCGCGATCACCGCGAACCGATGAGGTTCGCGATCGCGCGCCGTGCCCGAGGTAGTCGTGGGTCTGGCGCCCGGGGATTCCAGGCCGCACAGGAGCGATCGGCTGCGCCCGAACCAAGGCCCAGGCTGTCCGGCCTCGTTGATCAAAATGGGGAGCCGGCAGGTGCGGTAATACTCAGTTATACTGGTGAGCATGAAGACGGCGATCTCCCTTCCCGACGAGACCTTCGAGCAAGCCAGCCGACGCGCCGATGAACTCGGCATCAGCCGGTCAGAGTTCTTCGCCCGGGCCGCCCGCCGCTACCTCGAAGAGCTCAACTCGGGCTCCCTGACCCGGCAAATCGACGAGGCCCTCGACGCCGCCGGCGCGGACTACTCCAGCGCGACGGCCGTCGCGGCTGGCCGTCGCCGCCTGGCCAGCCAGGACGACTGGTGATCAGGCGCGGCAGCATCTGCTGGGCCGACCTCGGGGAGCCGCACGGCAGCAAGCCAGCCAAGCGCCGCCCGGTCCTGGTGATCCAGTCCGATCCCTTCAACGCCAGCCGACTGAACACCACTATCGCCGCCGTCATCACGTCCAACACCGGGCTCGCCGCCATGCCAGGCAACGTCTTCGTGCCTGCCGCCGCATCAGGCCTGCGGCGTGACTCGGTCGTCAACGTCACCGCCCTGGTAACTCTGGACAATGCCGACCTCGATCCGGAGACCGGGCACCTCCCGGCCTCACTCACGGACGACATCGACCGCGGGCTCCGGCGCGTCCTCGGCCTGTAACATTCCCGGGCGGAATGCTTGCCGCCTGCGGCGCGCGGCGGCCGCCAGCCGTCTGCGCTGGTCGAGCGCAGAAGCTAGCCGACCTTTAGCCTGTCCGCGTGGGCCGGGCGGACCGGGTCCGCGTGAGGCGGGCGCTGGCGAGTTCTGATGGTCTGTGCCAGCATCACGGATTGATTCTGGCGCGACGGCAGCAAGGCGTGGTGGCTGGAACGTTTGTAGTTGACGCACCTTTCGCCGGGGTGTCGTGTTGCGCTCGCGCTGGTCGTTTCTCGGGATCGGTGTCATGGTCAGGACTGTTTCGGTGGTAATCACCGATGATCTCGACGGCTCGCCGGATGCCGAGACCGTGACATTCGGCATTGACGGCGCGAGCCATGAGATCGACCTCGGGGAGGCGAACCGGACGAGGCTCGCCGACGCGCTGGCTCCGTTCATCGATGCCGCCCGCCGGGTGGGCCGAGGTGGTCGCCGGCGGGGCGCGGGCCGTCCGGCCGGTGAGCGGGTCGATCGCGCCGCTGTGCGGGCATGGGCCCGCGAGGCGGGCCTGGCAGTCTCTGAGCGCGGCCGGATCAGTGCGGAGGTCATGAGGCACTTCGAGGCGGCCCACTAACCAGCCGCCACGCAGTGGCTCCGGACGTCACCAAGCTTGCGTTCGGCGTGAGCGGTTCTCAAGGCCGCTCACTCAAACCGCCCGACCTGCCGATGTATCTCGCATGGCACGCCAGTCCAGCACGCATTCCGCACATTGCGCTGTGTTCATGATTTCAGCCACCCTGAGCCGCGCGAACTGACCTTCTCGGTCGTGAGCACGATCACGAACGCCAGGCCGAAGAGCAGGGCCGAGACGGCGGCGGCCTCGTCAGGTCCGCCGCCCGCCCCGTAGCTGGCCGGGGTCATCAGCTGCGTTATCAGCACCGGCGCGGTGAGGGTCTTGTTGGGGTTGTTGCCTGAGACGATGACGACGGCGCCGAACTCGCCCAGGCTGCGGGCGAGCGCCTGCAGCGAGCCGGCCGTGATGGCCGGGCGGAGCGCAGGAAAGACCACCTTGAGGAAGGTGGTCCACCGACCGGCACCGAGGACCCGAAGTTGCGTATCTGAGACCATGGTTGCAGAATTAGCCAGGTGCGGGCGTGGCTCGATGATCCGCCGGGTGGGCTGGCGGCCATCCGGTGAGAACCAGGCAGCCGGGGCTGGGCCGCGATGCGCGGCTGCTGATTGCCGGGCAGGGCGTGCGGGCGGCCGGGTACGGGTTCACCGCGGTGCTTCTCGGGGCGCTGCTCGCGGCCCGCGGCTATACCTCCCTGCAGGCGGGCGCGGTGCTGACGGCGCTGATCGCGGGGACGGCGCTGGCGAGCCTCGCGGTGGGCGCGTTCGCCGACCAGATCGGCCGGCGGCGCTGCTATGCCATCTTCTTCGCCGGCGTCGCGGTCGCGGGCCTGGTGGTCGCCGCGGGCGCGCCGCTGTGGGCTCTCCTGATCGTCGCGATCACCGGCACGCTGTCGACCGACGTGGTCGACAACGGGCCGGCGACCACGCTGGAGCAGGCGATGCTGGCGGCTGAGGACGCTGGCACCGCGGCGGTGTACGGGCGTTACAACATGGTCGGCGCGGCCGCGGGGGCGCTGGGCGCGCTCGCGGTGACCCTGCCAGGCCTCGGTCGCGGCGGCACCGCCCCGGATGGCCGGCTGTTCGCGGTGCTGGTGCCGGTCGGGGTGGCGGGCGTGCTGGTCGCGCTGCGGCTGTCGCCCGGGGTGGAGGCCGCGCCAGCCGGAACCGCCGCGCGGGAGCAGCCGGCCCGCGTGCGAGCGCGGCTGGGGAAGTCCCGGGCGGTGGTGCGCCGAATGGCCGGGCTATTCGCGATCGATGCCGCCGGCGGAGGGCTGGTCACGACCGGATTCTTGTCGTATTACTTCGTCGAGCGCTACCACGCGCCGGTCGCCGATCTGGGCTGGCTGTTCTTCGCCGTGTCGGTGGTGCAGGCGGCCTCGGTCGCGCTGGCCCCGCGGCTGGCGCGCCGATTCGGCCTGGTGGCGACCATGGTCGGCACGCACCTGCCCAGCAACGTGCTGCTCGCCGCGGTCGCGTTCGCGCCGACGTACGGGGTCGCGGCGGCGCTGCTGCTGGTGCGCACCACGTTGTCGCAGATGGACGTGCCGACCCGGCAGGCGCTGGTCATGGCCGCGGTCGCGCCGGAGGAGCAGACCCAGGCGGCGGCGGTCACCAATGCCGCCCGCTACACCGTGCGGCCGCTAGGACCCCTGGTGGCGGGAGTGGTCCAGCAGGTCGCGCTCGGCGCCCCGCTAGTCATCGCCGGAGCCATCAAGGCCGGGTACGACATCGCCCTGTGGGGCTGGGCCCGGCGGCTCCCCTTGAGGTCCAAGAGTGACGCCAGCCGGCCGGCCGGTGCTGATGTAGCTGACCCGGCAGCCCGGCCGGGCTGCCGACCCGCCGAAGAGAAGGGGCAACCGGCATGAAGTGGATTACCCGGGAGAACGCCAACGTCGACCGGATCGCCTGCCCGTGGCTGATCAAGCGGTTCATCGACGCCGACGCCGAGTTCCTGTTCGTCCCGCGCGAGCAGGTGCTGGAGAGGGCCGAGCGGCAGGGCGGTCACTCCTACGACGCTCCGGGCGCGGAATACACCCACCGGGACGGGAAGTGCTCTTTCGACGTGCTGGTCGAGGAGTTCGGCCTGGCCGGGGACGCGGCGCTGGTCCGGCTCGCCGAGATCGTGCACGCCGCCGACGTGTCCGAGGACCGGGGCAGCTCGCCGGAAGGTCAGGGGCTGTACGCGATCGCGCACGGGTTCGCTCTCCTGCACGGCACCAAGGACCACGCCAAGCTGGACCTGGAAACCCCGATGTACGACGCTCTGTACGCCTGGTGCCAGGACCAGGTCTCGGCGTGAGCGAGTCGGAGCGGCGCGGCGCCGCCTGGACTGAGGAGCGAGGCACGAGCGACGAGGGAAGGCGGCGCAGTGAAGGGGAATGAGGCGGGCGGGGCCCCGCAGGCGAGCGGAAGACACCGCTTGACTGGGGGCACGCGGGACGGGACCGGAGGGTGGGTACTGCTTTCTTACCGCCTGCCGCGGGAACCATCCACGCCCCGGATCGCGGTGTGGCGCAAGCTCCGGCGGCTCGGCGTTGCCCAGATCAGCGACGGGCTGGTAGCGCTGCCCGCCGACGCGCGGACCCGCGAGCAGCTGGAATGGGTGTCTGAAGAGGTCATCGACGCCGGCGGCACCGCCGCGATCTGGCTGGCTCGGCCCGCGGCCCGCGCCCAGGGAGACCGGCTCGCTCGGACGATGGCCGCGGCCCGTGCCGCCGAGTACCAGGGCCTCATCACCGCCGCGACCGCGGCCTCCGCTAGCCGGGAGACGGATCCGCCGGTCTGGGCGGCCGCCATCCGGCGGCTCCGCAACGAGCTCCGCGCGATCCAGCACCGGGACTACTTCCCGCCCGCCGAACGCGACCAGGCCCACGCCGCCGTGCAAGCGCTGGCTGCCAGCCGGGAGCCACCCGCCGCTCATCCTCCCCAGCGCACAAGGCAGGCAGGCCGCCGGGTCCGCAAGCCGGCTGGCCGGGCAGCAGAGACGGCATGAGGTGGGCGACCCGCGCGGCCATCCACATCGACCGGGCGGCCTGCGCCTGGCTGATCCGCCGCCACATCGACGGCCAGGCCGACTTCATCTTCGTCGCCGACCCAGCCGAGATCCCCGCCGACGCCACCACCTTCGACATTCCCGGCGCGGAGCTTTCTCATCACGCCGGCGACTGCAGCTTCGAGACGATCCTGCGCCGCTATGACCTCGCCGACCCGGTGCTGTGGCGGATAGCCGCCATCGCCGTCACCTCACTCGGCCTGCTCTGGCGGAAGATTCCCGGGACCAGCCTTCGTCGCCCTCGGCGCCATCGCCGGGATCCTGCTGCACCGACCGCCAGCCAGCCACCGAGCGCCACCATCAGGCGCAAGATCACGCAGGCCCGAACGGTGTGATCGGCGGCGGGCGTCCGGCTGGGGTCGTGATCACGTGGCCGGGACGGCTGGGCCGGGAGTCGGTTCCTGCCTCGCTTCCTCACCTATCAAGATGGCCAGGACGTCACCGATCGCGGGTTCCTGGCTGGCAGGTTCTGGCAGCGGGAGGTGCGCCTGGACTTGATAGCGGTTGCGGCGGCCGTCCTTGTGCTTGACGACATACCCGGCCGCGGTCAGGTCCGCGACGATCCCGTAGGCGCTGCGCTCGGTGATGCCCACGGCAGCGGCGATATCCCGCAGCCGCGCACCCGGATCCTGCGCGATCCGCAGCAGGACCCGCGCATGATTGGTCAGGAAACTCCAACTCCCCATCAGCAGGAATCTATCATAGTTTCTAGAAATATATTGCTAGTTTAAAGGTTCAGATGTACCTCCAAGGGGACAGCGCCCAGCGGCCCTGTCACAGCGGGTCCGCGGCGAGCTGCGATAGACCTCTACGGCACTTTCAGCGCCAACACGACGGTGTCGTCGGCTAGGTTCCCGCCGCTGAAGGCTCTGGCGCTCTTCAAGATGGCGTCAGCCGTCCCGGCGGCGGGAAGGTCACCCAGGCCCGCGACCAAGCCCTCCAGCCGGTCCTCGCCGTAAAGCTGCCGGTCGAGGTGGCTGCGGGCCTCGGTGATGCCATCGGTATAGAGGATCAGGGCGTCCCCTGGCCGTAGCAGCAGGCGGGTGTCATGCAGCTCAGGCTGGAGCACCAGCCCCAGCAGGGTTCCGGGCCGTCCGAGCGTGCGAACCGTCCCGTCCGCGCGGCGCACCAGCGCGAGCGGATGACCCGCGGCACTGACCTGGACCAGGGCGCCGGCCAGCATGGGCCGCACGGTGGCGTAGATCGCGGTGAGGAACCGCCGGTCGTCTGTGTCCCACTCCAGCAGGGCCTGATTCAGGCCGGCCAGGATGACGCTCGGCCGGGAACCCTGGTGTGCCTGCGCGCGCACGGTGAACCGCGCCAGCGCGGTGCTCTTCGCTGCCGAGGCGCCCTTGCCGCACACGTCACCGACCACCAGGCCCCAGCTGCCGCGGACCGACGGGAACACGTCGTAGAAGTCGCCGAGCACCTCTGCCCCGGTCCCGCCGGCCGCATAGCTGGCAGCGACCTGCAGGCCGGGAATGCCCGCCAGCCTCGGTGGCAGCAGGCTCTCCTGCAGCGTCCTTGCTAGCTCGGCACGCTCGGCCGCGTGCTCCTCGATGGCCTGCAGTGCAGCCTCCCGCGAGGCAACCGCGGTCAGCATGGTCAGGACCTCGACGTCGCAGGCGGTCCACACGCGCGGCAGCGCGCCGGTCACGCTGAGCGCGCCGACAGCACAGCCGGACGGGTCGCGAACCGGGAAGCCGGCCCAGGCCATGACGCTGGACTGCCCGGCCGGGACGCCAGCAATTACCGGCTGATCATGCCGGGCATCATCGATGAGTAGCGGCTCATTGGAATCGATCACGTAATGGCACAGCGCCTCCGCGGCCGGGTTCCCCCGGTCAGAAGCCGTCCCGACGGCGACCCGCCAGCCGCCGGTCGCCTGGCGCGCGGCAGCGATCACCACCGAAGCTGATGATGCGCCCGCCGCCATGGCGGCCAGCCGCGCGACCCGGCCGAACGGCTCCTCGAACAGCCCATCCCGCCGTACCACGGCGACCTCTGGCTCGGCGCGGTACGGGCTTAGCACGGCCGCGGTCCCTGGCCGATCCCGAGCGGGGCGGCCCGCTCTGCCCAGAACCTTCATCTCTCCCGCTTCCGCCGACCGGCGGATGCCGCAGCCAGCATCCGGTGACGGGCGGGGTCCAGGCCCTTATCTTCAGCAAACCACAAAGATCGTCATCGGACCCGCCATTCGCCCTGATCGCGGGCCGAATGGCACGTTACCCGGCGAGGAGCAGGCGTTGCCAGCTGTCGGCGAGGAACTGCTCGTAGCGCTCCGGGGTCCAGCCGCGCTGGCAGACGAGCAGCTGGTACAGCTCGGGGGCGTTTGTGGCCCACACGATGTCGGCGGCTGCGCCGGAGTCCACTCGCAGGGTGGCGACCGCGGCGAGGTCGGTAACGAACCGGTGCATGTTCGCCGCGCGCCGCTCGGAGATCTCGCGCCAGAGCGAGGCTAGTTCCGGCTCGGCCGGCGCGGCCTGCTGGATGATTCCCAGGACGGGAGCGAGGCGGCCGGCGATCGTCCGCATCGCGGAGGCATAGATGACGATCTTGGTTTCGGCATCGGGCGCCGCGCGGATCGCCTGGACGTAGTCGCGTTCCTCGGCTGGGACGGCCTGGCTGCTGCCGGAGATCGCGGTCTCGATGAGGAGCCGGGCCAGCTCGGGCTTTCGGCCGGCTGAGGCGTAGACGGTGTCGAGCGCCACGCCTGCCCGCTCGGCGATCGCCGTCATCGGCGTCGCGGCGTAGCCGCGCTCGCCGAACAGCGCCTGGGCGGCGCTCAGGATCTCCTCCCGGGTGCGGGCAGCCGCCTCGCGGCGCTTGCTCGCGTCGTACTTCCTCTTGACGGGTGGCCGCACAGGGGACATGATACAAGTATTGATCCGAAACTTCTTCGGGTCAATATTGGAAGGGCAGGCAGAGATGGCATACGCATTCACGTACGAGGTGCCGATCACCACCGAGATCTACGCCCGCATCAGGGAAGGCATCGGGCCGGAGTATCCGCCGGGCTTGATCGCGCATCTCGCCTACCGGACCGAGTCCGGACTGCGGTACGTCGAGGTGTGGCAGGCCAAGGACGACTGGGAGGCCTTCGAGCACGACCGGGTACACCCGGTCATCCACCCGCTGCTGCAGGACATGCTCGGCTTCGTGCCCCCTGAGCCTCCGCGGACAGTACTCGAACTGGTTCGCGAAGCAGCTCGCTGATGGTCGTGCGGTGCGCAAGCGCGCTGTCGTGACAGGCGGTCATGTCGGTAGTGTTCATGACGACCGCCGCCTGTGCCTGGCGCGCGAATGCGGGCGCTACCGGCCTGGCCAGCACTGACATCGCGCGGAGGGCGGCCAGCGGGATGTGGCTGGTCCTGGCCGAGGTGCCGGCTGCCGCGGTGAGCCGGGCGGCGATCTGGCTGAAGGTGAGGGTGTCGGGGCCGGCGACGTCGATGATGCGGCCGCGGAGCGTGTCGTCGTGAATGGCCTGTTCGATCATGTTCGCCACGTCGCGGGCGGATACGAAGCTGACCGGGTTGTCGCCGCGGCCGAACACGAGCGCCTTGCCGCTGCCGGGGAGCCGGGCGCCGATCAGGGCGATCCAGGTATCCAGGAACGGGACGGGCCGGAGGATCGTCCAGCCGAGGCCGCTGCGGATGACGGCCTGCTCGGCGGCGTACTTCATGCGGTGCAGACTCATCGGGTGGGTGGCCGCCGCTCCGTGCACGGACACGAGGACCATGTGCTCGACGCCGTTGGCGGCGGCGGCGCGGGTCAGAGTGATGTTGGCGTCGCGGTCGATGGTTGCCGGGCTGGTGCCGCCCCCCGCGGTGAACCCGTGGATGGCAGAGACCACGGTCGCGCAGCCGCCGGACGCCGCTGCGACGGTTGCGGGACTGCGCACCTCACCGACGATGGCCTCGATGCCCGCGTCCCGCAGCGCGGCGGCGCGGCCTGCGTCGCGGGTCAGCACCCGCACCGCCTCCCCGCTCGTATTCAGGTTGCGGACCAGCAGAGTGCCGAGGGTGCCAGTGCCGCCGGCGAGGAGTATCACGGCCGGGCGCCGTGCTGCGCCGCAACCGGGGCGACCCGGGCGATCTGGGCGTCGACGCCGCCGCTGGTCTCTTCGACTGGTTCCAGGTAAAACCGCGCCGATACGGCCTTGCCCGCCGCCACGCGGAAGATGATGACGCCGCGCATCAGATGAGCGGGTGCCGTCGCGGCGGATGCCTGACATTCGGTCCACACCGTGTCGCCGACAGTCACGGTGGCGAGGACGCGCCCGGACAGGTCGGGTATGCCGGCGAACAGCTGAGCCCAGTTGCGCCGGACCTGCTCGGCGCCGCGGAATCCGCGCCCGGGATGGACCGGCGTTTCATTCAGGTAGTCCTCGGCGAAACATGCGACGAGCGCGCCGAGGTCGTGGGCGTTCGTCGCGTCGGCGAGCCCTGTCGCTGCGAGCGCTCGCGCATGCCGTCAACATGGAACCAGTCCGTCTATACGTACTTCGCCTCCAAGAACGCCCCGTACGACCGCATGTTCGCGGACGGCAACCAGGAGCTGGCGCGCCGGTTCGCGGACGCCGACATCCCCGGCGAGGCCCGAGGCGCGCTCCGCGCCGTCACCAGGATCTTCGTCGAGTTCGCCGCCCAGGACCAGGCCCGCTACCTGCTCCTGTTCCTGCGCACCATCCCCGGATTCCAGCCATCATCCGAGTCCTTCGGGCCATGTGCGCCGACCACGTCCTCGGACCCAGCATTGAGTAGGACACCGTGCCTCGGGGGAATACGGTGGTGGCGCTGCTCGTTGCCACACTTGGTCGTAGTTTTTCTGTGTTCGTGATCAATTTCGCGCTCGCGGAGTCACTCGCGGGCGTTCGCTGTTTGTGCCGGAGACGGTGCTCAGCTGCCGCCTGGGCCCGGAGTCCGCATGGTGCGGGCGCCGACTGTCTTACAGCAAGGAGTGACCATGGCACGGGGAACTGTGAAGTGGTTCAACCCGGAAAAAGGGTTCGGGTTCATTAATATCGACGGCGGCGGCGCGGACGTGTTCGTCCATTTTTCCGCGATCGACTCGGGCGGATTCCGCAGCCTTGACGAGGACCAGCGCGTCGAGTTTGAGGTCACCCAGGGGCCCAAGGGTCCGCAGGCGGCGCGGGTTCGCGTCGTCTGACCGGATCGGCCGCTGACGCGCGGCGGCAGGGCAACCGGATCGGTCCCTGCCGCCAGAGCCCTGGTGCCCGGTATCACGTTGGCCAGGTTGCTGATCACGCCATTCTCGTCCGGCTCAGAACGGGACGATGGTGGTGAGCAGGCCTGTCGGGTGTCCGCGGCCGGCGAGGGTGCGGCAGAATCCGACGGCGCCACAGCAGGCCTACGCACCGGACATGCCGGCCGACCCGACCATGCGCAGGATATCGAGCGCATTTCCCGCGCTGTGCGCCGCTTCCCCGGCGCTGCCGTCCGCCATCGGCTGGGCGACCGGCGGCCCTCGGGGCGCGCTGCCGGCGCTGCCGCGCTTGGTTTCGGTCTCGTGCTGCGGAGCGAGTCCGTTGCGCTCCGCGCAGGCGCCGCCCGCGCTCGCCATTGCCTGCCGGCTAGCGCGCAGGCCGCCGCCGTCCGCCGCCGGGTCGCTGCCGCGGTTCCGGGAGCGGGCGGCCGGGCTCCTCGCCGAGCGGGGCTGGAAGATCTCCGCAGCCACGGCTGCGAGCAGCCTCGCCTTGTGGCTGGTCCTGCTGGCGAGCGTGCGCGGCGTGGGCCTGTCCCAGTCCGAGGCGCCCTGGCAGACCACCTTCGCGGCGTTCGCGTTCGTCCGCCTGCTCACCGTCCTGCCGGTTACGCCGGGCGGAGCTGGCATAGCCGACCTAGGTCTCGTCGGCATCCTGGCCGCGGGCGCTGACCACAGAGTCGCTGGGCAGGTACGCCGCGTACTGCTGTTCCGGGCTGTCACCTACCTCGCGCCCATTCCCGTCGGAGCCCTGGCTGCCTCGCGTGGCGGTACGCGCCCACGCTCAGGCGCGGAGATACCGTTCAGGGACGACTCCCCGCAAACCGGCGAGGTCTACGGCCTTCACCCAGCACCCGGGCGGTTGCCGGGCACCTGCGCGATGCCAGGCTGCCGCTGCCCGACCCTGCTCGCCGTAAGGGTGTCTGTCCCGTCGACGAAGGCCTGGGCTAGTTCGGAGAGCAGGAGATTGCGGGCCCTGGCCGAGTCCCGCAAGAGTTTGAAAGCCTGGTCCATGTCAAGGCCGAGGCGCTCGGCGAGCTTTCCCTTGGCCTGCTCGATGACCACCCGGCTGTTCAAAGCGGTCTGCAGCTGCTCGTTGAGTGAGTCGCTGCGGCGCATGCTGCGCTCGTGCAGCAGTCCGATGGTGGCCACGTCGGCCATGGCCTGGCCGATGCGTATGTCCTCGGGCAGGAAGGCGCCCGGACCGGCGCGGAAGAGATTGAGCGCTCCGACGACATGCTCGCGCAACCGCATCGGCAGAGCCTGCACTGCGGCGAAGCCCGCCCGCAGCGCGGCGGGGCCGAACCGCGGCCAGCGCGCCGCGGTGTCGTTCAGGTCCGCTGCATGCACGGCCTTGCCGGACCGGAAGCAGTCCAGGCAGGGACCCTGGTCATTCTGTAGCTGGAACAGTTCAAGCAGCCGGGCCGCTTCGCTGGAGGCGGCAACCACACGCAACTCACCGCGCGGATCGGCCAGTAGCAGCCCGGCCGCCGAGACGTCCAGCAGCTGAACGCTGCGGTCGGTCAGCATATGCAGGAAGTCGATCACGTCGAATCCTGCGACCATGGTGTCGGTCAGCTCGACAAACGTCTGTGAGAGCAGTTCTCCGTCCATCCCGCTTCACCCTCTCAGGAAAACGCGGCAACGTCCGTCCGATACCCGGACGGCGCTGTGTCCCTTGGCAATCGCGCGGTCTCTCACACTGGGAAGTCCTCGGGCACGTCCAGATCCGGGCTCAGCCGCACGCGGCGCGCTACTATGTCACGGGCCAGATCGCCCAGCCGCCGGTCATAAGCATACGCATGCGCCCGCAGCCGGACAAAGGCCTCCGCAATCCCGACGCCCAGCTGCTCGGTCACCATCCCGGTCGCCTGATCGACCTCCGCGCGGTGTATAGCCAGCTCCGCAGGCTGGCCGCCAGGGCCAGATCCCGCCACCCGGTCGCCCTCCGCCTGGTCAGCCGAGTCCAGCATCAGCATAGTCGCCGTGTCAGCGAAGGCAAGCGCGTCACCTAGCTGGAAGTCGCTCAGTGAGCCCGGGCGGTCCCGGTACATGCCCATGACCCCGGCCCGGATGGCCCCTATCCGCAGCGGGAAGGCGAACACTGCCGCTGCCCCAGCCTGGCGGGCCGCCGGCGCGAACACCGGCCAGCAGCCGACGGCTTCGGCGTCGCCCAGATCCGAGGAAAGAACTGGCCCGCCGACCGCAGCAGCATCCGAGCACGGTCCCTCACCCAGCGTCAGCTGGAGTTCAGCGAGCTGCTCGCTGACCTCATCAGTGACCCGCAACAGGTGACCCATCTCAGCCCCGTCCGCGGCGCTCAGCCACGCGCCGGTAACTTCGACGGCTTCCACCGCGGCCACGCAGGCGTCTGCGGCCGACATCTCCCTGCCGCGGCTGGCAGCTTCCGCGGCGACCAGCCCCCAGACCCTGGCAGACCTGCTAACAGTCATCTGCACCCATCGGCACGGTTGCCCAACGGCATCCACCCGTCTCGCGAGGTCGGGCGCACAACCGCCCGAGCCCTGCGCCTGCTCTCTGCATCGTCATGGTACTCGCCTCCCGGGTGGCGTTCCTGACCGCACGGCCGCAGCATCTTCGGCCTGATCGTCGGCACGTGACGCTGATCAGGGGAACGTCCAGCCCCGCCCGCTTCACTATCCTGAATAGTTATCAATTTCTGGAAAAATATTGCTAGTTTCATGATGCTGGCGTAGCGTGAAGCAAGATACCGGAAGTCAGCCGCCGACGGCGGCCAGCTACCCGGGGCTACCGGAGGAGCTCATACGCATCGGCCTGGTCATCATGACCGCTCGCGCTCATGACGCTCGCATTGCCGCGTATCCGGCTGACTCTGCCGGTGTCCGATGCAAGCTGCCGGGCCAGATCCTGGCCTGGCAGCTGCGGCTGCGGGCGGCGCCCCAACGGCGGCTGATGCCCGCCCTGATGGGCGTCGGCTAGCACGGACCCGCAGCCCTGTTCCGCCTACGCGTCCCGGCCGGCCGCCTACCCAGCGGGGCCGATGACGACGCGTTACCCCAAGCCCCAACCAGCGAAAGGAAACGCCATGGCAGGGACAACAGCACCCAAGCCGAGCACAAGCCAGGCCCGGCCACGCTCGTCCGCTAACGGCACCGCGCCGCCCGTACCGTCCGCGGCCACGGGAACTCGCACGCGCATGCCGCGGCCAGCCGCGCTCAACAGACTCCGCATGGCGATGACGCCGCTACGCCGGATTATGCGCCGAACCGCCCGCCGCGCGTAGCCCTCGGCCAGCCTCAGGCGAGCCAACGGCGCTCGCATCAGGGCCCGGGGGCGCCAGCCAACCCTGACCTTGCCCCAACGATGGGAGCACTGTGCTGTATCCGGTCGCTCACGGCGTTCTCGGCCTCCGTCTTTCCTCGCGGACCGAGCGCGGCTACGTCATCGCCGCGCTCGGCGGCGAACTCGATATCTCGGCTGTTCCCATGTTGCGCGAGAAGCTACTTGCCATGCTCGGTCCCGCCGCCGGCCGGCTCATCCTCGACCTGTCCGCGGTAAGTTACGCGGACGCCAGCGGCCTTGCCGTCTTGGTAGCCACCGGCCGCCGCGCCGGGCTGCTGCACGGATTCTTGCGCCTGGCCTCGCCCTCGCCAGCGGTAGCCGACGCCCTGTCGATTACCGGTCTCAACCAGCATCTCGACATCTTCCCCACGGTCCGCGCCGCGATCACCAGCCCGCCGAGCAGCCTGGGCCGACATGACGGCAGAGCGGCCGTGAGAACGGACATCGGCATCCCCGGCGCCAGGCACGCTAAGCCGGCACGTACGCGCATCGGGCAGACCTGGCGCGACGCCGACCATGGTGAACTCCGCATGGCAGTCGCCGCCGTACTCACCCACGCCGACGCATGGCGCGACGCCGACCCCCGCCGCCAGTTCGCCCCCGCCCTGCATGCCCTGGCCCAGGCCCATGCCGGCACCAGCCAGGCCTCGCTAGCCCAGGCGGCGCACAGTCTCCTGTCCGTCCTCACCCGGCATCCTCTGACCCACTCCCCGGCAGTCGCCGCCACCGCCCGCCGTCTTCGCCTCCTCCTGGAACCCGATCGCCAGCACGCCCTCACCTGAGCAAGCGATTGCAGGGACGTGTCAGCTGGACTCTGCGCGACCGACGCCGGGGACGGCGCCCAGGGTGCGCCGGTAGACGGTTTCGTACCCGGCCGCCATCACGTCGACGGCGAATCCGGTCTCCACGTGCTTTCGGCATACGGCCGGGTCGATGTGCCTGGCCTGCGCAATGCCGTCCGCCAGCTCGGCTGGGTCATCGACAATGATCCCGGTCTGGCCATGCACGATCACCTCAGGCACCGAGCCTCGCCGAAGTGCTACAACCGGCGTGCCGCAGACCATCGCCTCGATCATTACCAGCCCGAACGGCTCGTCCCAGACGATCGGGAACAGCAGGCAGGCCGCCTCGGCCAGCAGAGTGCGCTTGGCCGCCGCGTCGGCGACCCCGATGATTGTCACATCGGCGCCGATCCTCGGCTCGATCTCCTGGCCGAAGTAGGCGTGCTCGATAGGCTCTGAGCATTTGCCGGCCAGGACGATCGGCATTCCTCGCGCCCGGGCGGCATCTATCGCAAGATGTGGCGCCTTCTCGGGATGGAACCGGCCGAGGAATAGCGCATAGTCATGCTTCTCGGCAAGGAAGGGAAACATCTCCGCCCGGATCCCGTTGTAGACGGTCGCGATCCACGGCAGCTCAGGCGCCGTACATCGCTGGGCGTTGGATATGGCGGTCAGATGGGTGATGCCGCGAAGCGCCCGGTAGAACTCGCCTCGATCACCGTGAACTGGCCCGTGCGCCGTCACGACGGTTGGCGTCACCCGTCCGCGCGCCGTCAGCCCGCCGGCCAGGGTGTGGTCGTGGGTCACGTCGGCGTCGAGCGCGTCGAGGATGCCCGCGACCTTGGCCGCGTGGACGAGTTCGGGCATCGGCTCGCCAAGCCGGTCAGCGGGCGCGGTCTCGTAGGTGGCGACGAACCGCTGGGCCTTCGTGGCGTGGTGGCCCGCCCCGATCAGCGTCACTTCATGCCCGCGATCCACCAGCGCGTCTACCAGGTCAGCGATGACAACCTCGATCCCGCCGTAACCGGCAGGCGGAATGCCGAAATACGGCGGCGCGATCATCGCGATATGCAAGCCTGGCTGCCCTCTGGGCTCGTCACGGCCGGCTGCGCCGGGGGTTCATGCTGAACACGGCGTCGCGGATCTGGCGGATAATATCGTCCAGGTGCTCCAGGGTGTTCACGATGCTCCGCCTGGCCGCGTCCGCGGGCAGGTCCGCGGCGGTCTGCAAGAGCAGCCCGGTGATGAAGAGCCTGCTGACAATGGTGTTGTGCAGTTCGTTGCCCGCCCGTACCCGGGCGGCATCAGCGGCTGCGGCCGCCGCCTGCTCTTCGAGTCGCCTGAGGTGCGTGACGTCACGGATCACCGCGACTATGTACCGGCCGACCTCGGCAGGCACCGGGCTGAGGCTGATCTCGGCCGGGAATGTCGTCTCGTCCTTCCGCAGCCCGAGCAACTGCACTCCTGTCCCCATGGACCGCGCCGGAGTCGACTGCGCCCGAGTCGACTGGGCGCAGTCGGCTCGATGCCCGCGATGGACAGCCCGAAGCCCAGCCGGAATAAGCAGTTCGACGGGGCTGCCGAGTAGTTCGGCAGAGTCATAACCGAACATCTCCTCCAGCCGCCGGTTGACCAGTACCAGCGTGCCGGCCCCGTCAGTCAGTGCCAGGCCGTCCGGGGACGCGTCAACGAGTTCCCTCAGCATGTACAGGACGGCTGCCGATTGCGATGGCGGGCTGGCCCTGGGCACCCGCAACCCAAAAGCGGTGCGGTCCTCGCTCATATCCATCTCCGCTCATGTGCATCTCCGCGGTCACTGAGATGGCGAGCGGCGAGCAAGCGCAAGGTCCGGACCGGCCTAGCCGCTTTCCCAGTAAACGGCATCTGCCAGACCGCCGCAAGTCCGGCAGCTCGGATGACCAGGACAGCGACCGGCGAGGGGACCGAACCCAGGCACGATGTTGGAGTGTGCCGTCGACGGCTGGCCTGGGCGACTGTCGGGCGTGGCCGCGGATGGTGTCGAGGCCATCCGCGGCCACGCCGCGGAGTCGATCAGAACGGTGTGGATGGGATGGTAGCGGCGCCGGTGAACACCACCGGATCGTTCCGGGTGCGGCTCACGCCGCCGCGGACCTTCTGGAGACCGGCATACACCGACCATCGCCCCGTGGGTGGTGGGGGCGATCCAGCCGAGCTGCATCGGATTACTGAGTATCTGTGGCGCGCTCCAGGTCTGCCCATAGGCAAGCGAGGACGCGAATCCGACTTGTATCTGGCAGGTGAGGCCGCTGCAACTCGGATCGGTGTCGAGGTAGTCCGTAAGTGCGAGCTGCGCGCCGGCGCCCGCCGAGGTGCGGCTGACGGCGAGGCCGGGGATGAAGTGGTCGACGTTGCTGCCGACCGGGTCGAGCGGGATGCGGCTGACCGGCGACCAGGTGGTGCCGTCGGCCGAGCTGCTGAGCATGCCCCCGACCGAGCGGGCGGATGTGATCGCCGACATCCGGCGCGCGTCCGGCCAGACGCTAGTCGTCAGGAATACCTCGCCGCGCAAGCCTGTCTCGGCGCCGGCGCCGTCGCTGACCGCGGTGATGCAGATCCGGGTGGGGACGACGGTCACCCGGCCGGGCCCTGCCGCCGCGCCTCCCAGCCTCCCGGGCCGCGCCGCGAGCCTGCCGGACCCGGTCAAGACGCGCTTCATCACCCTCAACGAGGTAGCCCCCGAGACCGCCGGCTGGTTCCTGAACCTCAACGGCGTGGACTTCGAGGCACCAGGGCCGACGGAGACACCGCGAGCCGGGACCGTGGAGGACTGGACCTACATCAACCTGACCCCGGACACCCACCCGATGCATACCCATCTGGTCACCGACAACATGATCCTCGCCCTGGCCAAGAAGGGCGAGCTGACAGCCACCAAGACGCCCACGGTGGTGAACGCCACGGTGATCCAAGCCGTAGCCGGACGACGATCCTGCTGACCTGATCGCGGACACCATGGTGTCCGGGCGGAGCTGGCGTCCTCAGCCTGGTGATCAGATGACCAGATCGCACGCCTCTCGCGGGCCTGTCGGCGCTTGGTCCTGCTTTCTCCGGGCACCCCGGCCTCGGAAGCGGGCATCGCCGGGCTCGCTGCGTGGCACGCCCACGCGGGCTAAGTCGGGCTGGCTGCGTGGCACGCCCACGCGGGCTAAGTCGGGCGGGCATTGTCCGGCCCGGCAGCCGCTCGGATCTCAGCGGGCCCGTCGGTGCTTGCAGGCTCTGGGTCACCTCCGCTTCGTCCGTTTCATCACCTTACGCCCGGTCTCTCAATCCAGATCGGCCTGCCCTCGCCGGGACCGCAGGAACTTATCACTACGTAAGACCATTTCGCTGTCCAGTTTGCCCGTTTCGCGGAACCCTAACCCGTGATATCAACCAACTCCGGCCCGGATTGCCGCCACCGGGCACCCGAGGTCCCGCATGCCCGCCGCCCCGCATGCCCGCGGCCCCGAATGCGCGAGGCCCGCATGCCCGCCGCCCCGCACCCCGAGGCCCGAGGCCCCGCATGCCGAGGCGCGCATGCCCGCCGCCCCGCATGCCCGCGGCCAGGCATGTCGTTCTCCCGTGCGAGCTTGGCAAGTTCGGCGGTCCCAGCCGCTGCGCCTGGCCAGCCCGGTTGTCCCCCGAGCGAACTGCGTGCGGCAGAACTACTCGGTCCTGATCCGGGGCGGCGTGTCATGGCGCAGGCGTCATGACAATGGCTATGGGTCCGCGTCCGACCTTGATCGGCTTGCCGGCCTTGTTGGTGCTCGTGCTGAGCGGGGTGACCGTTGACGGGCGGTTGAAGAGGTGCTGGCGACGTAGGCGGTCTTCCCGTCCGGGGTGATCGCAATGGCGACGGGGCAGGTGCAGGGCAGGTCCCGCGATGCCAGCCCTACCGCCTTCGGCAGCTTGCAGGCACCACAATGCCAATCTAAGCAGAGCTGCCCGCCGCACGCCTGACACCATCGAGCGCCCAGAATGCCTAATCGGAGCCGGGTTGCGTTCGGAGCCGGGTTGCGCCGACTGTGGCTGTCAGCGGACCAGCCAGCGGGCACTGATCGCGAGCGCGGCGATGGCGATGATGCCGAAGATCGTGACCCAGGCTCCGCCCGGCATCGGGGTGAGGCGTGCCAGTTGGTCGGCGTCCGAGCGCCGGGTCCGGCCCCGCCGCCGCTCGCGGTGCAGTTCGATGACTGGTCGCACGCCCCCGAAAAGCAGGAACCAGGTCATCGCGTAACCGAACCCGGCCTGAATCGCGGCCGAGCCGTACAGGCAGACGGCGGCAACGGTGGCTGCGGTGGTCAGCACGGCCAGCATGCCGTACGGGTTGCGGACCGCGATCGCGAGCCCGGCCAGCAGCACCAGGCCGAGCAGCAGCATCCCGGTGACGTGCCCGACAGCCAGCAGCGCCGCCGCGCCCAGGCCGATCAGCGACGGCGCCGGGTAGCCGGCCGCGGTGGTGAGCGCGATTCCGAGGCCGTCCGCCCCGCCAACCGACACCGTCTCGCCGGCTGTATCGCGGTACAACCGGACCCTGACCCGGCGCTGGCCGGTGGCCAGTGCCACGATCGCGTGGCCGCCCTCGTGCACGATCGTCACCACGGTCCGCGCCATCGGCCAGACCCGGCCCGAAGCCACCACCGCGAGCGCCAGCACGCCGCTGCCTGCCACCAGCCACTGCGGCGGCAGCGGCTGCGCAGCCAGGGCGTGGTGCCACACGCCGCCCGCGCGGCGCCACAGGTCGCCGAGGACCGCGGACTGATGGTGCGGCCGGCCCACGATGTGGCGCGCGGCCTCTCCCATTCGTGCCATAACCGTCCGAGTTCCTGGCATCCGGCCCTGTCCCGAAGCTCGCGGCAGCCGGCGGCTCCGGGTGCATCGCGTCGCCAGCCAGGGTAGACGAACGCGACCGATCTGACTTGCCCAAACCTGGACATCACCCGGCTATTCGGCCGCGTACCTGACAGCCCGCGTATGCGCAGCGGGAGTCGGCTGGTCAGGACGTGGCAGTGAGGCTGGTCAGGATCTGGTTGAAGATCGCCGCGCATTCCTGCCGCGCGGCAGGCGGGTCCTCCGCGCGTGCGACGTACAGTGCGCACTCGTCGAGAGCGCCGATCAGGGCGTGCGCGAGGGGGACGACGGGCTGCCGGAGGATCGCGCCGGCGTCCATGGCCGACATGAGCGCGAACTGGACCAGGCCGAGGCCGTAGCGTCCGGCGAGGTCCCGCCAGGCCTCCCAGCCGAGGACGGCGGGGGCGTCGAGCAGGATGATCCGTTCGACTTCGGGCTCTGCGCACGCTTCGAGGAAAAGCCCCGCGCCGGCTTGCAGCGCGGCCACCGGGCCGGCCGCGGCATCGGCCACGCCGGCCGCGATCCGCTCGGCGATCTCGGCCTCGACTTCCTCGGCCACCGCGGCGAACAGGCCCGCCTTGTCGCGGAACTGGTGGTACAGGGCGCCGCGTGTCACTCCTGCCGCCCGCACGATCTCCTCGGTGCCCACCCGGGCGGCTCGGCGGACTGGTCGTGGCCACCGGCGACGCGTTCGACAACTTCCCGCCGAAGCCGTTCCGCCCGCTCATCGCCGCCGCGCGCGCCGGGACGCTCACCCCGCTGCTCGCCCTGCTCGAATCCCGGGCGGCCCGTTCCCTGCCTACCGCGTACGGCTGGCTGACCCACCGCGACCTGCCGCACGACCTGATCGACCAGTGGGTTGCCGCCTACTTCGCCGACAAGAGCGTGCGGCGCGACCTCCGGCGGCTCACCGCCGCCCCTCGGCGACGACTTCATGAACCAGATCGCCTCCGAACTAGCCGCCTTTACCAGGCCCGCGCTGCTGGCCTGGGGCCGCCGACGACAAGTTCTTCCCCGCCGAGCACGCCCGCAGGCTAGCCGCCATCCTCCCCGATGCTCAGGTCGAGCTGATCCCGGAAAGCCGCACCTGGATCATGCTGGACCAGCCCGAGCGAACCGCTCACCTCATCGCCGAGCTCGCGCGACGCGCCGCCCCGCACGCCACCTGAGCAAGGCCGCACGCGCGGCCGGGCGGCGGCCGCCCGCCCGTCCTCACGCGGCTGACGACGCAGAATGCTAGTCCGCACGTGCGCGATCGCTCTGCCGCGGCTCAGCTTGTCGGGGCGATCTGGGTCTTGTGCAGGCGCTCGTAAACCACGCTGGTGCGGACGTCGGCGACCTCGGAGCGCTCGGTGAGCCGGTCGATGACGAACGCGTACAGATCTTGGTTGTCCCGCACGGCGATGTGGACGAGGAAGTCCTCAGTTCCTGAGACGACGAAGACGCCGATCGTCTCGGGCAGCTGGGCGGCCCAGTCGCGGAATCCCTCGACATTGCGCCGTGACGGCGGGCGGATGCGGATGGCGATGAGCGCCTGAACGCCGCGGCCGATGGCGGCGAGGTTGATTTCGAGCACGGCCCCGCGGATGACACCGCGTTCGCGCAGGCTCCTGGTCCGCTCCAGCGCGGTGGACGCGGAAACGCCGACGGTGGCGGCGACGTCCCTGTTGGTGCGCCGCGCATCCGCCTGCAGTTCGCGCAGGATTGCCTTATCAAGTTCGTCCAGGCTAGCCAAGATGCCCTCCGTGCCGAATTGTATTGATCTGGTTGCCAATGAGACGACTGTCTAAATAGCGTATATCGCAACTCGGTCACACATGTTTAAGGAGCACCGTGCCCCAGGACGTCAAAGATGCGACCGTCGGCTTGCGGTCGCCTGCATCGCCGCCAGCACCGGCGCCGCCGTGACCGGACCGATCGGCCCGGGCGGCCCGGACGCGTCCGGCCGCCGGCACCACGGTCTGCCGCGGGCCGGATGCAGCGTGCTCACCGCGACCTCCGCCGCCCTCGCCGACATCCGCGGCAAAGCGACGGCCGACGGCATGGTCGTGGTTGATATGCCACGCTCCGCGCAGACCAGCCGCATCTACGATGTCTACCTCGCCGAGCTAGCCGAGACCAAGCCAGCGGACCTGGCGGTGAGCGCGGTCAGCATCATCGGCCCGCGCGACGAGCTTTCCAGGCTCGTCCGGAATCTCAGCGTGCTCCGCTGACGAGTCGTCCGGGCAGCGCTCAGATACCGGGAGACCGGAAGCCGTCGACGTCGATGCCGAACTCGGCGCCGGCCCAGAGCAGGGCGTCGAAAAGGTACTGGCCGTAAGAACGCTCACAGTGCAGCAGGTAGGAAGGGACGGGCCCCGATGGGCCCTCCTGGTCGTCTCGGACGACGTCGGTGACCAGCTTGGCGACCAGGGAGCGGAAGGCCGCGCCGCTGGCGGTGCGGGCATCGGACAGGTCGATGGCGCAGACCTTGGCCAGCACCGAGGCGGCGAGCATCCCGGTCAGCCGCAGCAACACGCCGCCGTGGGTGAGGTCAAGTACCGTGACCAGCTCCCGTTCCTGGCCTGCCGTCTGCACCGCCAGCGTCTCCAGCCTGTGCCGCAGCGCGCTCCCTTCGCCCGCGGGTCCCAGGACCAGCCACTCCCCCGGCCCGGATCCGATCAACAGCGCTCCCGAGCCGTCCCGGCCGGCCCGGCCGAACGGCACGCCGAGCGCTCGCGCCATGGCGCCATCGGCGCGGGCCCGCACCTGCGCCTTGGCTACCGGCGTGAGGTCAGTCAGGGTGAGGCCGGCGGCACTGCGCCGCCCGGTCACCTCCCAGCCGGCCACGACAGCGGGCTGAAGCGGGCAGACCGGGCCCTGCGCGGTCGGGCCATGCGCGGTCGGGCCCTGCGCGGTCGGGCCCTGCGCGGTCGGGTCAGCCACGCATCCGCTCCCCGCGAGGATCGAAGGGAGCGAGTTCTTCCATCACCCGCGCGGGGACTCGCCGGCCATCCGGCAGCAGCACGTCCACCTGCGTTCCCGGAGCCGCCAGGTGACCGGCGAGCTGCGCCAGGCAGATCGACCGGCCGAGGGCGGGCGACATGCGGCTGGAGGTGATGCGGCCGACAATGCTGCTCCCGCCGGCGACGATCTGGCAGGCCTCGGGCGGCACCACGGACCCGTCGGCCGGCTGCACCGCGACCAGCCGTTGGTAGTCCGCGCTGGCGGCCTGCCATGCCAGTTCCGGCTTGCCGGCGAAGTCGTCCTTGTCGAGCTTGATCGCCCGGTCCAGGCCCGCGCTGAAGCCCCGGGTGAGGCCGTCGGTGTCCTGGCCGACGATGAGGTGGCCCTTTTCTAGCCGGAGTATCCGCTGCGCCTCGACACCGAACGGGCCGGCGCCCAGGTCCTGACCGGCGGCCAGCAACCTCTGCCAGACATGCAGTCCGTAGCCGGCTGGCACGTGCAGCTCGAAGCTCAGCTCCCCGGTGAACCCGATGCGCCACATCACGCAGTCGTCAACCCCGGCCACGCGGCCGGTGCGCACCTGCATGTACCCGAACGCCTCAGGGGCGAGGTCCACCCCGGCCACGACGCGGCGCAGCAGGTCCCGGCTCCGCGGCCCCGCGACGTTCATGCTCGCGTACGCCGTCGTCACCGGCGTCAGGTGTACCTGCCAGTCGCGGTGCGCGACCTGCAGCCAGTTCTCGGCCCACTCCGCGACCGCCTCGGCGCCGGATGACGTGGTGCTCATCAGATACCGGTCCTCGCCGAGGCGGCCGGTCACGCCGTCGTCCATGACGACGCCGTCCTCGGCGCACATCACGCCGTACCTGACCTGGCCGACGCCGAGCCTGGACCACCTGTTGGCGTACAGCAGGTTCAGCAGGTTCGGCACGTCGGGGCCGCGCAGGTCGAGCTTGCCGATCGGAGTCACGTCGATGATCCCGGCGCTCTGCCTGACCCGGCGCGCCTCGGCGGCGGGGTCACCGTAGTGGTCAGGGCGGACCCAGGCCCCCGCCAGGAGCGGCCTGGCCCCGTGCTGCTCGTGCCAGGGCTGCATGGGCGAGCAGCGCACCGGCTCGAGGATCCGGCCCGCGAGGGCGCCGAGCGTGACCGGCGCGTACGGCGGCCGCCAGGTAGTGGTCCCCGTCTCGGCGACGGACCGGCCGGTTGCCTCGGCCAGGATCGCCACCACGTTGACCGCCTCCAGCTTGCCCTGCGTCGGGCCCATCGTCGCGGTCGTATAGCGCTTGGCCAGCTCCGCCGAGTCGTAACCCTCGTCCACCGCGGTCCGGAGGTCCTTCGACGACACGTCCTCGCAGAAGTCCACGAACCCGTGGGTGCGCCCGCGGAACAGCTCGGGATGATCGGCGACGGGCAGCGCGGGGAGCGGCGCCGTCGGTCCGGTGCGATCAGCCCGAGTAGCTGCCCGGATGGATCCGGGGATTGATCCGGGAGAGCCGGATGGATCCCCGGATCCATCCGGGCAGGGAGCCGATAGCCGATGATCGATATGACTGGGTATGACCGATCCGGTATAACCGGTCAGTGAACGCGGGTCAGCACGTCCGGGCTCATGTCGGCGGCTGGCCCGGCGGGCGCGGCGGGCAGCCTCCCCGCCGACCGCGGCGGCGTGCGCGACCAGTTCCTCCAGGCTGCCGTCGCCCGCGACGCCCCCGGCCGGGAGCACGTCACCGGGCAGCCGGCCGGTGTCAGGGAAGAATCGGGCCGCCCGCGCGCTGTAGACCGGCCGGTCCCCGGCCATCGTCAGCAGCGACAAGGGAGCGGTCCACCCGGTGGCCGTGACGAACAGGTCGCAGCGGATCCGCCTGCCGCTCGCGAGCTCAACCGCGCGGACCGCGCCGCGACCGTGCACGCGGACGACATCCCCGCCTCGCCGCGCGTCCGCGACGTGCGCGACCTCGACGCCGGCTCGCTCCAGGTCGGCCGCGGCGGCGTCCCCGGCGGCGTTAGCGGTCAGCACGACCGCGCGCTCGCCCGGCTTGACCGCGTACATCGCGACGAGCCTGCGCACCGCGGTGGAGAGCATGACCCCGGGCAGGTCATTCCCGGCGAAGACGTACGGCCGCTCGATCAGGCCGGGGGCGACGACGAGAACCCCCGCCCTGGCCTTGATCAGCCGCTCCGCCACGCCCGGCAGCCCGCGCTGCACGATTGCCACCAGGTTGCCGTCGTAGCGGCCGATGACCACCGAGTTCGTCAGCACCTCGATGGCGTCCGCCGCCGCGACCTCCCCCGCGAGCTCACGCAGCGCCGCGCGCTCGGCGTCGGTCCCCCAGCGGAGATGGCCGCCGAGGTGATGCTCCTCCTCGGCCAGCATCACGCGGGCACCGGCGCGCGCCGCGGCGATCGCGGCCGCCATCCCGGCCGGCCCGCCCCCGGCTACCAGCACGTCGGGGTGGGCGTAACGCTTGTCGTAGCGGTACTCGGCGACGTCAGGCGCGGCCACCCCGCCGGAGGAGAACCGGCGCAGCACGCTCTCGTAAGCGGGCCACAGCCGCTGCGGCTTGATGAAGGTCTTGTAGTAGAACCCCGGGGGCAGGAACGCCGCCGCCAGCTGGCTGGCCGCCTTCACGTCGAAGCCCAGCGACGGCCAGGCGTTCTGCGCCCGTACGTCCATCCCTTCGGTGACCAGGCGGTGCGCACCGCGGACATTGGGCTCGTCGCCGACCTGCACGGTGCATCCGGGGTCGGTGTAGCTGGCGGTCAGCAGCCCCCGCGGCCGGTGGTACTTGAAACTGCGGGAAAAGACCCGCTCACCGGCGGCGGCCAGCGCCGAGATGATCGTGTCCCCCGCGTAGGCCACCTGCGGCCGGCCGTTCCAGCGGAACGTCAGCGGCGCGGACCGGTCGATGACCTCGCCCGGCTGAGGACCGAGCCGCATCCGGGCACCGGCGCTCTGGCCTGGCGGGCTCACCGGGCCGGCCTTCTGGTCTGGTCGGTGATCGTGTCGCGCTCGACGGTGAAGTACTGCCGGCAGCCGGCCCGGTGGTACCAGCGCTCGGTGACCCACCCTCGCCGGTTGTCGCGCAGGTACAGGTAGTCGCGCCACTGCCGCGGAGTCGCCGTGCCCGGGTCGGGGCGCGGGACCAGCTCGCTCACGTAGCGGAACTCCGACGCCTCGCGGTCCCCGCACCAGGGGCACGGCAGCAGCATCATGACGACGCGCCGCGCGCGTCAAGCATACCCAGGACACTCAGTTCAGTGGCCAACCGAGGCCGCCCCCTTCTCTCCCAGCTGCCGCCCTTCGGCGAACCTCGCGAGATCAAAGGCCGCGATGATCGGAGGGGGCTTGTTCGCGGCGATGCATGCGGCCATCGCCTCGCCGGAGACCGGGCCGGCCTTGAAGCCGTACGTGCCCCACCCGACGTCGACCAGGAAGCCGTCCACCGGAGTCAGGCCCATGATCGGGGAGAAGTCCGGGGTCATGTCGCACAGCCCGGCCCACTGCCGCAGGACGCGCAGCTCGGCCAGTGACGGCATCAGCTCAAGCACATGCCCCGCCAGGCCCTCGATGAAGTCCAGCGAGCCGCGCATCGAGTACGAAGGGAACGGGTCCACGCTCGCCCCGAGCACCAGTTCCCCGCGGTCCGTCTGGCTGACGTAGACGTGCAGGCTCCCCGAGACCACGACCGCGTGGAGGAACGGCCTTACGGGCTCGGTCACCGCCGCTTGCAGTGGGAAGGTCTGGATCGGCGTCCGCACCCCGGCCATGTCGCAGATCAGCGTCGACCAGCCGGCGGTGCAGTTGAGCACGACCGGCGTGGCGATATGCCCCCGGCCGGTCCGCACGGCCTGCACCTTCCCGTGTTTCACCTCGATGCCGGTGACCTCGGTGCCGGGGTGGATGTGCACGCCGCGAGCGTCGGCGCCGCGCGCGTACCCCCACACGACGGCGTCATGCCGGACGATCCCGCCTGGCGGGTGGTACAGCGCGCCAAGGACCGGATAGCGTGCCTCGTCCGACACATCCAGGTACGGCACCAGCCGCTTGACCGCGCCCGGGCCGATGACGTCCGAGTCCACCCCCTCCAGCTTGTTGACCTCGGAGCGCCAGCGCATCGTGCGCAGCGAGGCGTCGCTGTGGGCGAGCGTCAGGTGCCCGCGCCTGGAGAACATGACGTTGAAGTTCAGGTCGGCCGCCAGGCCGCGGTAGAGCTCCATCGAGCGCTCGTAGAACCGCACGCCGTCGGGGGTCAGGTAGTTGGAGCGCAGGATCGCGGTGTTGCGGCCCGAGCCGCCGCCGCCGATGTAGCCCTTCTCCAGGACCGCGACGTTCGTGATTCCGTGCTTCGCCGCGAGGTAGTAGGCGGCCGCCAGGCCGTGCACTCCGCCGCCGACGATGACGACGTCGTAGCTGTCACGCAGGTCGTGGCGGCGCCACGCCGGCGACCACCGTTGCCGCAGCAGGCCGTGCTTGACCAGGCTGTAGGCGGAGTACTTCCCCGATCCCCCCGCGCGCGCCGCCAGGCTCACCACTCAGCTCCACGGGAACGGCGAGTTGCTGACCGGGTGCAGCTTGCCGGCGGCGTACCGGGAGAACCGGAACGGCTCGAGCAGCGCCTGCCGTTCGCCGAGCAGTTCCCTGGCCACCAGCGCGCCGACGCCGATCATCTTGTAGCCGTGGTTGGAGTCAGCGATCACGTACGCGTTCTGGCAGAAGGTATCGAAGACCGGGAAGCTGTCCGGGGTGAACGCACCGATGCCCCCTGAGGGTTCCTTGCGGTAGAGGTGGCGCTGCTTGGAGAACCGCTTGAGGCTGTGCGCCAGCCCGGAGGTCCACATCCGGGTGAAGTCCTCGCCGACGACGAACTCGGGGCTGGCCGGGCCGTACGGGTCGATGACGACTTCGCGGGCCGGCCTGTCGACGATGTAGGGGGCAGCACCGCCCTGGACCCCGCCGAAGTCGAAGTCCGGCTTGAAGTATATGCCCCACATCTGGTCGGTGATGAGCGTGCCGTCGATGTCGTCGTACAGCGGAGCATCGGAGTCCACGTGCACCACGGGCGGGAAGCCGCCGCTGCTGGTGGTGAACGCGCCGGGGTCGACCTCTAGCGTGCCCTCCTGCAGCGCCCAGTAGGTCCACATCGGCCGGTCGGGGTGCACCGTGCCGGTGGCGTCGGTGACGTCGATCCGGTCCGGCAGGCCGAGCATCGCCCAGAAGTCGCGGACCCACGGGCCTGGCGCGATGATCAGGTGGTCGCAGGCGATCATCCCGCGGCTGGTCTCGACCGCGGTGACCGCGCCGCCGGCCATCACCAGGCCGGTCACCTGCGTGCCGGGCTGGATCCGTACGCCCGCGGCCAGGGCCTTGGCCTCCAGGCCGGCCAGCGAGCGCTTGTTGTTGGCGTATCCGCCCTGCTTTTCGTGCAGGACCGTGGTAGCTCCTGGCGCCTGCCAGTCACCGAACATGTCGAGCATGTAGGCCCGGCAGGCCCGTTCTCCCTCGACCAGGACGGAGTCGTATCCGATTGCCCGCTGCTCGGTGTAGATCTGCGCGACGTCGGAATGCATGGCCTCGGGCGCCGTCTGCAGGAAACCGACGGGGTGGTAGGAGAACGCATCGGGGTCCGACTCCCACACCGACACGTTGTGGGCCATCAGCTCGCGCATGGCGGGCTGGAAGTAGTTGTTGCGGATCGTGCCGCAGGCGATCCCGGACGCCCCTGCCCCCACGCCGGATTTGTCCACGATCACGATGTCCCGGCCGCTGCCGAGGCCGCGCGCCGCAAGGTCCCTGGCCAGGTGCCAGGCCGTGGACAGGCCGTGCATGCCGGCGCCGATGACCACATAGGACGCATGTGCCGGCGAACTCACGTCTCATCCCCTGTCACATAAGTGATGGGGATAGCATCCCGGACGCCGGCCTTGTCGGGCAACAGGCCATCACAGCTTGGACGCGTACTCCTGGTAGCTCTGGGTGATGCCCGCGGCCGAGCCGAGGAACGAGTGCTTCGACATGTCCGGCGAGTAACGGGACGCCGGCGGCTCCTTGCCTGCCGCCTCGGCCATCCCGCGCACGTGGTGCGGGCCGGCGCCGCAGCAGATACCCAGGTACCGCACCCCGAGGTCGAGCGCGGCAGTGGCGAACTCGCCGAGTTCATGGCGGGTGCAGGTGAAGGGGTCGAGCGCGGTCGGAAATGCCGGGGCGCCGCCGCGGGCGGGGTCGCGCAGCGCCTGCATCGACGGCTGCGCCTGCGTGGTCCGGTACGGAACGGGCAGCGCCGCCACCGGACACGACACGGCCGCGCGGATCGGGGCGAGCAGCGGCAGCATGGTCTGCGGGCCGCGGATGCAGTTGAGGCCGACCACGTCCGCCCCGGCCTGCTCGGCCTGGCGGCAGGCATCGGCGGGGCTGGTCCCCTCACGCATGGTGCCCTCACGGTGAACGGCGTAGGTCACGACGGCGGGAAGGCCGGCGGCACGGATGGCCTCCAGCGCCAGCAGCGCTTCGGCAGCCCAGCTGAAGGTCTCGGCGATGATGAAGTCCGCGCCGGCCTCGGCAGCCCAGCTCACCTGTTCGGTGAACGCCGACCGGACCGCCCGCTCAGCGGACGCTCCCGGCTCGTAGACATTGGTGTTGCACAGGTTGCCGGCCAGCAGCGTGCCCGTCTCGCGAGCCACTTCGGAGGCGACGGCCAGGGCCTGCCGGTTGAGCGGCTCGAGGATGTCCTCCTTGCCGATGACCCGGAGCTTCTCGCGGTGACCGTAGTAGGTGAACGCCTCGACCACGTCGGAGCCGGCGTGCACGAACTCACGGTGCAGCTCCTCGACGACCTCGGGGTGGTCGAGCACGACCTCGGGAACGAACGCTCCCGCCTGAAGGTAGCCGCGCCTCTCGCATTCGAACAGGTAACCTTCGGCGCACACGACGGGGCCGTGCGCCAGCATGTCGAGCAGATCAGGCACGCGGTCCTCCAGGCTCGTCTGGCTCAGTGGCCCCAGGTTACGTGGTGCACCGGCACGTGTGGGGCGAGAACCGCCGCATGCCTGCTGGCGTGACATCGACGGGAGAGGTGGCCCATGACCCAGGAGCGGCTGGTAGCGGTGAGCTACCCGGCTGATGAGGAGTTCGCCAGGATCAACGCCGAGGTCCTGGCCGGCGATGCCGAGGTGGTCTACACCTACGAGCTCGACGACGCGCAGCGCGCTCAGGCCCTGCGGCGCGCGGACGCATTGCTCGCCTGGGAGCTGCCCAAGGAGATCCCGGCAGGCGCGCTGCTGGAGTCCGCACGGCCCGCTTTCGTCCAGCTGCTTTCTGCCGGTGTCGACGCGGTGGACTTCTCGGTGATCGCGGACGGGCTGACGGTGGCCAGCAACGCGGGGGCCTACGCGGCAGCGATGGCGGAGCACGTCCTGGCGATGGCGCTCAGCCTGGCCAAGCGCCTGCCGCAGCGGCATGCCGCGCTGGCCGCTGGCCGGTTCGAGAAGTGGGCGCCGTCGCTGACCCTGGACGGCGCGACTTGCGCCATCCTCGGTTTCGGCGGAATCGGCACCGCGACAGCGCGGCTGATGCGTGCGTTCGGCGCCCGGATCCACGCCGTGACCCGCAGCGGCCAGACCACCGAGCCCGCGGAGTTCACCGGCGGCCTGGCGGACCTGGACCGGGTGCTCGCGGCGGCCGACGTGCTCGTGATCTCGCTGCCCCTGACGGTGGCCACCCGCGGGCTGATCGGAGCGCGGGAGCTCGCGCTGATGAAGCGGACGGCCATTGTCGTCAACGTGGCCAGGGGCCCGATCATCGACCAGGGCGCGCTGTACGAGCACCTGCGCACGCACCCGGAGTTCAGTGCCGGAATCGACACCTGGTGGAACGAGCCGGCCGGGGGCGCCCCGTTCCTGACCGACTATCCGTTCTTCGACCTGCCTAATGTGCTTGGTTCCCCGCATAACTCCAGCATCGTGCCGGGAACCATGCTGTCCGGCGCCCGTCAGGCCGCCGAGAACGTGCGCCGGTACCTACGGGGCGAGTCCGTGACGGGTCTGGTTCACCGCTCTGATTATGTGGCTTAACAAGCCCGTTCCCGCTGATGCCGCCCAGTTAGTAGGCCATCCATCCCCCGTCGACCAGCAGGTTGACGCCGCTGATGTAGCTGGCCCGGTCGGAGGCGAGGAAGGACACGGCGCTGGCGACGTCCTGCGGTTCGCCGAGGCGCGCGAACGGCGTGCGCGACTGGACGTACGCGGCGGATGCCGGGTCCGCGGCCAGGTCGCCGGGCGCCCCGGTGCGGATCTTGCCGGGCGCGACCGCATTGCACATGATGCCGTCGCGCCCGTGCTCGACGGCGATCTGCCTGGTCATCTGCACCAGACCGCCCTTGCCGACCGCATACGCGAAGTGGCCGGGCACGCCCACCATGCCGTGCTGCGAGGTGATGTTGATGATGCGGCCGCGAACCTCTCCGCGCGGTTCCTGAGCGAGCATCAGGCGGACAGCGGCCCGGCAGAGCAGGAACGGCGCGCGCAGATTGACCGCCATCATCGCGTCCCAGTCAGCGTCCAGCGTGTCGATGAGCGGCTTGGAGTGCGGGCCGGCCAGCACAGCGTTGTTGACGAGGACCGCGAGCCGGCCGTAGCGCGTGGCCGCCAGGCTGACCAGGTTCTCGCACTCCCGCACCGACGACACGTCGGCGAGCACGAATTCGCACCTGCCGCCCCGGCCGCCGATCAGCAGGTCGGTCGGTTCACCGCCGGTCAGCGGTTCGCGGCGGATGTCGGCGAGTACGACCGGAAAGCCGTCCGCGGCCAGCCGGCCCGCTATCGCACGGCCGATTCCCGAGGACGACCCGGTGACAATGGCGCAGCCTGTCACTCGCGCATTGTCGCAGACCACGCCGGACATGGTCTCTTCTCAGACCGCGACGGCCACGGTCGTACCGGTGTGCAGCGCCTCTTCCGCGGCAACGGCAACGGCCAGGGTGCGGGCCGCGTCGGCCGGCGGGCAGAAGACCCGGCTCGGGTCGCCCGCCCGCGCCGCCGCGAGGAAGCGGTCTACGGAGCTTTCGAATGGCTTGCCGCGCGACACCGCGGCAACCCGTGCCCCGCCGGCGACGCCAGAGAGCCGGAAGTCCGGGTCCAGGTCGAGGCGGAGTGCGGCGTCCGCGGCCGTTACCTCGACCCAGTACCGGCCTGGCAGGTTCTCGCTCGTCCAGGCCACGACTATCGTGCCGAGGCCGCCGCCCTCGAAGTGCAGCAGCATGGTGACGGCGTCGGTGATGTCGCCGGTGCCCTGGCCGGCCGGGCGTGGCGCGAGCCGGACCGCCGACTCGGCCGCCTGGACGGCGACGACTTCTCCCGCCAGGGCACGGGCGAGGTCGATGTGGTGGCTGCCGCGCTCGAGCAGGTTTCCGCCGCCCGCCGCCTTGCTGAGGAACCACGGGCGGGACTCGGTGCCGCCGGTGCTCTGCCCGACCAGGCATCCGACGGTCCGCCCGGCGAGCGCGCCGCGCAGGTCGCCGAGGACGTCGACAGCCCGCCACTGGTAGCCGACCGCGCACACCGCACGGCCACGCATCGCGGCCGACACGATCTGCGCGGCGTCGTCGACTGATCGCGCGATCGGCTTCTCCAGGTAGACCGGCAGGCCGCGCTCGAGGGCTGCGACAGCCGGGCCCGCATGTCCGCGCGGCGGCGTGCACACCCACAGGACGTCGAGAGCGCCCGATTCGAGCATCTCTCGCCAGTCGGAGAACACTCGCGCGCGGCTGGCGCGCGCGACCTGCGCCGCGCGGCCCGCGTCGACGTCGCAGACCGCGGTCAGCACGACGTCGTCCCGCCCGGCCAGCGTCTCGGCGTGGCGCCGCCCGATCCAGCCGGCGCCGATTATCCCGGCCCGCATTCCCCTCGGCTCGCTCACGTGAACTCCAGCAGCATCTTGCCGGCCTTCCCCGGCCGGGCCAGATGGTCAAACGCCGCCGCGGCCCGCGCCGCGGGGAACACGCGGTCAATGGTCGGGAGCGCCCGGCCGACGGCCAGCAGCGGCACCACCGACCGGGCGAACGCCTGGACCGCCGCCGCCTTCTCCTCCAGCGGCCGGGCGCGAAGCATCGTGCCACGCAGGCTCGCGCGCTTAGCCATCAGGACGCGCAGCGAGACGGCAGCATCAGCGCCAGCCCCGGTTCCCACGATGACGATCCGCCCCTTGAGGGCGAGTGCGGAGAAGTCGAGGTCGAGGTTCGGCGCTCCGACAAGCTCGAGCACAACGTCGGCGCCACCCAGCGCCAGGAGCCGCTCGGCTGCCTGGCCGGGCGTGACGACCATCGCTCCCTCATCGGCCAGCGCGCGAGCAGACTCCGCCGACCTGGCGCAAGCCACCACCCTGGCGCCGGCCGCCAGCCCCAGCCGGACGCCTGCCGAGCCGACGGCGCCGTTCGCCCCGGTCACCAGCAGGACTTCACCGAGTTGCAGCCCGCCCTGGCTGAACATGGCGTCGTGCGCGGTGATGTAGGCCTCGGGCACTGCTGCCGCTGCGTCGTCGGCCAGGCCGTCCGGGATTGCGGCCACATGGCGCTCGTGCACCTTTACCCGGTCGGCGAGCCCGCCGCCTCCGACGATCCCGAATACCCGGTCACCGGTCCGCCAGGCGCGCACCGCGTCCCCGGCCGCCACCACCGTTCCCGCGACCTCCAGGCCGGGTATGTCCTGCGGCGAGCCGGGCGGCGCCGGGTATCTGCCCTGCCGCTGAGCCACGTCAGCCCAGTTCACGCCCGCGAACCTGGCGGCGACGACGACCTCGTGGGCCGCGGGAACGGGATCCGGGCGCTCGGTCAGGCTGACGACCTCGTTGCCGCCGGCTCCGGCGAACGTCACGGCTCTCATAGACCCTCCGGCTCAGGCGGGCTCGACACGGGCTCGACACGGGCTCGACGGTGCGAAGCCAGCATAAGGACGTAGGCTGCCCCTTGTTGCCTCATTTCGCACCGGAACGGTCGCTTGCGAGCGAAGGAGCCGCATCACGTGGGCGAGGCCGGCGGATCGCGAGGCGCCGAGAGCGCCGTCGCCCGGTGGGCCGCGGAGAATCCACGGTCGGCGGCCCGGCACGCGCGGGCGCAGCAGCTGCTGCCCGGCGGAGTCAGCCACGACGTGCGGCTAGCCGAGCCGTTCCCGCTGGCGGTCGCCCGGGCCGACGGGGCGCGCAAGTGGGATCTCGACGGCCACGAGCTCATCTGCTACGTCATGGGCCACGGCTCGCTGCTGCTCGGGCACGGTCATCCCGAGGTTGTCGCCGCCGTCCGCGCCCAGGCGGGCCGGTCGTTCCATCCCGGTGCCTGCCACGAGCTCGAGAGCCACTGGGCCGAGCTGGTGATCCGGCTGGTCCCGTCCGCGGAGCTGGTGCGCTTCACCTCCAGCGGTACCGAGGCGTCGCTGCTTGCGCTGCGGGTGGCCAGGGCGGCGACCGGCCGCGACAAGATCGTGAAGTTCTCCGGCCACTTCCACGGCTGGCACGACCAGATGGCGGTGGGATCAGACCCGCCGTTCGACGGGCCGGACACGGCCGGGCTGCCGGGCGGCATCGCCGCCGCGGTGGCCGTCATCCGCGCCGACGAGCGGACGCTGGCCGAGATGCTCCTGGCCCGCGATGTGGCCGCCGTCATCCTCGAGCCGTCCGGCGCGGCCTGGGGAACGGTCCCGCTCGCCGATGGGTTTCTCGCCGCGGCCCGCCGGCTGGCCGACGAAACCGGGACGCTGCTCGTGTTCGACGAGGTGGTCTCCGGCTTCCGCTGGGCGCCAGGCGGCGTCCAGCAGACCTCGGGAGTGCTCCCTGATCTCACGGTCCTGGGCAAGGTACTGGCGGGGGGCATGCCAGGCGGCGCCGTCTGCGGCCGCGCGGGGCTGATGGGTCACCTCGCCGGCCCGGCCGCGGGACCGCGGCGGGTAGCTCACCCTGGTACTCACAACGCTCACCCCCTGTCTGCCGCGGCCGGCGTCGCGACCCTCGCGCTCGCCGCCTCGGGTGAGCTGCAGGTCGGCGCCGCCCGGCTGGCCGCGGCCTTGCGCGACGAGCTGACCGCGGTCTTCCGGCGCTGCGGGGTATCCGGCCGGGCCTACGGCGAGAGCTCGACGTTCCATCTGCTGTTCGGGCACGACGAGGTGCCCGGCAGGCTCGACGAAGCGACGCTGAAGAGCTGCGTCCCGCCCGGCCCCGTGTCGGCCGAGCTGCACTGTTCCATGCTCAGCGACGGGGTGCACCTGTTCCACGGCTCCGGCTTCCTGTCCGCCGCGCACGGCGACCGCGAGGTGGAACTGACGGTCCAGGCGTTCGCCAAGGCGCTCGGGCGGCTGCAGAAAGCCGGCCTGGCGTGACTGCGGCCGGCGACCAGGCTGCCGGTGGCGGCCCGGACCCCGGTGGCGGCCTGGATCTCGTCGGCGGCCGCGTGTTCGACCCGGGCCGCGGCGTTGACGCGACGGCAACCGTCAGCATCGCGGGCACCCTGATCTCCGACGTTCGCGCGGCGGCCGGTGACCGAGAACCTGCCGCCTCGTGCCCGATCCGCCGGCGGATCGACGTGACCGGGATGCTCGTCACCCCCGGTCTCGTCGACCTGCATACGCACCTGTACCCGGGCGTCTCCCACTACGGGGTCGATCCGGACACGCACTGCCTGCGCCGGGGGGTGACGACAGCGGTCGACGCCGGGTCGGCGGGCGCTCAGACGTTCCCCGGGTTGCGCCGGTACGTCATCGAGCGGTCCCAGACCCGGATCCTCGCCTTCCTGAACATCGCCGTCGAAGGAATGGTCAGCAGCCTGGTCGGCGAGCTTGAGGACATCCGCTGGGCGTCGCCCAGCCAGGCCATCGCGCGGGCGCGGGAGAATCCGGATCTGGTGACGGGGATCAAGGTCCGGCTTGGCCATCAGATGGTGGGACCCGATCCAGCTCCGGCGCTTCGGCTCGCGCGCGAGGCCGCGGACGGGCTTGGCCTGCCGCTCATGGTGCACGTGATCGACATGCGGCCCGGGCTGGCCTGGCTGCTGCCGCGACTGCGCCGCGACGACATCGTGACGCACTGCTTCCACGGCAACGACGGCGGCATCCTCGACTCCAGCGGAAGGGTGATCCAGGCGGCCGTCGTCGCCCGCGAGCGGGGCGTGCTCTTCGACGTGGGCCACGGCGTCGGCAGCTTCGCCTACCGGGTGGCCAGGCCCGCCATCGGGCAGGGATTCCCGCCCGACACCATCTCCAGCGACCTGCACGCGCACAATGCCGACGGACCAGTCTTCAATCTGGCGACCACGCTCTCCAAGCTGCTCCATGTCGGCATGGGACTGGACGACGTGATCCGGGCCGCAACCTCGACGCCCGCCCTGGCGATCGGCAGGGCGGCCCGCATCGGGGCGCTGACCGCCGGCCGGGATGCCGACGTGTCGGTCTTCGAGCTGCGCGCCGGGCGCTGGGCGCTGCCCGACGCCGCGGGCGACACCGAGGTCGTCGAGCGGCTGATCGTCCCGAGGATGGTCGTCAGGGCCGGCCGAGTCCGCGACATCCGGCTGCCCCTCGCCGGCCCCCTGGCCGGCCGACCGGTCCCGTGAACGTCGACGCGGTCGTGGGCGGGACGGTCGTGACCCCGGGCGGGCCGGTCCGGTCTGACCTGCTGATCAGGGACGGGAAGGTCGAAGCGATCGGGACCTGCCCGGCCGGAGCCGGCAGAAGACTCGACGCGACCGGCTGCTACGTGCTGCCCGGCGGAGTCGACCCGCACACGCATCTCACCGCCGAGCCGCGCCTCGCCGCGGCGGCGGCCGCGCGGGGCGGCACCACCACGGCGCTGTCCTTCACCAGTCCGCGGGCCGGCGAGAGCGACCTGGACTGCCTGCTGCGCACCCGCGCCGAGCTGGCCGGCGGCGGTATCGCGATCGACATCGGCCTGCATGCCGCGATCTATGATCCGGACCACGTCACCGCCGCCGACCTGGCCGCGGCCAGGAGGGCAGGCGCGGCGGCGATCAAGATCTTCCTTGCCTACCCCGAGCTCGGGATCATGTGCTCCACCAGGCGCCTGCACGAGCTGATGTCGATCGCCCGCCGGATCGGCCTGGTCGTGGCCGTCCACTGCGAGAACGCGACCCTGATCGAGGCTGCCGAGGAACAGGCGGTGGCGGCCGGCCGTTCAGGGGCGAGGATTTTCGCGGACACCAGGTCGCCAGAGGCCGAAGACGAGGCCGTCGGACGCGTTCTGGCCGCGGCGTCGCAGGCCGGGGCGACCTGCTACCTCGTTCACCTGTCGACGGCAGGAGCCATGCAGCGGGTGCGCCTCGCGCGCGCCGGCGGACGGACGGCCGTCCTCGCCGAGGCCTGCGTGCACCATCTGCTGCTCGATGACCGATGTTACGCGCGGCCCGACGCAGAACGATATCTGGTCGCACCGCCGCTGCGGCCCGGCCACCACATCGAGGCCCTGTGGGCGGGCCTGGCTGACGCGACCATCGACGCCATCGGATCAGATCACTGCCAGGTCAGGACCTTCACCGCCGGCCGCCTCGCCGCCGCGGGCCACGGCTACCCCTATGGCCTGGCCGGGATCGGGCCACGGCTGCCGCTGCTGCTGTCCGCGGCGATGGCACGGGGTCTGACAATGACGCAGGTAGCGCGACTCGCGGCGGAGAACCCCGCGCGGGCGTTCGGGCACTACCCGCGCAAGGGCGCGCTGCTTCCCGGATCTGACGCCGACGCGGTGATCTTCGACCCGGACGGCGAGACCGTGCTGCCAGCCGACGGGCTCGGTGACGGTGCGGGCGACAGCGTGTACGCGGGCCGGCCACTGCGCGGCCGCATCCGCGCTGTGCTGCTGCGCGGACGGCTGATCGTCGCCGAGGGCGAGCTCGCCCGCCACGAGCCGACCGGAACCTACCTGGCCGCCTGATACCCAGATACCCGGACACCGCGCCGACTCTGGAAGTACCGGGAAATGCGCGCTAATCTCACCGGAAAGCGCTCCGGCGGCGTCGTCGGCCGATAAGGACACCCGCGGTTCGCAGCGGGCCGGCCCGATGAGCTCGCGCGGGGCGCACCGCCCGGCCGGGCGACCGGCCCTGAGAAGGCCAGCACTGAGAAGGCCAGCACTGAGAAGTCAGCACTGAGAAGTCAGCACTGAGGAAAGGGATCGCAGACGTGACGCAGGCCCGTGGTCCGTCCCGGCCGGCCCCGCGCTGCGCGAGCCCGCCGTGGCGGTAGCGGCCGCGCCGGTCAAGCCGTCCGTCCCGCGCCGGGACGCGCATCCCATCGCCAACCTCGTCGCTCGCCGGGTAGCCGCTGGCGCGGTCACCCTGCTGGTCGTCTCCGCGGTTGTCTTCCTGGCCACTCAGGTCCTGCCAGGCAACGCCGCGTTCGCCGTGCTCGGCCGGTCAGCGAATCCGGCCAGGCTGCACGCGCTGGAGCGGCACCTGCACCTTGACCGCGGCATCGCCGAGCAGTACTGGATCTGGCTCTCCGGCCTCTTCACCGGGAACCTGGGCACCTCGCTGGCCAACGGCCAGCCGTTGTGGGCGCTCGTCCAGCCCCGCCTGGTCAACTCCGCCGTGCTCGTCTTCGTCACCGGAGCGATCGGCTCGATCGCCGGAGTGGCTCTGGGCGCGGCAGCAGCGCTGCGCAAGGACTCCTGGTTTGACCACATGACCTCGGTGACGGCCCTGGCGGTGACGTCGCTGCCGGAGTTCGTTGTCGCGATAGCGCTGATCATCCTGCTGTCGACCGTGGTCTCGCACTTGCTGCCCGCGGTCTCGCTGCTGCCGCCTGGCACCTACGCGTGGAGCGAGCCGAAGCTGCTCATCTTGCCGGTCGCGACGCTCGTGATCGTGATCGTTCCTTATATCTTCCGGATGATGCGCGCCGCCATGATCGAGGCGCTGGAGTCCGACTATGTGGAGATGGCCAGGCTGAAGGGCGTTCCGGAGTGGCAGATCGTGCTGGCTCACTCGCTGCCTAATGCCATCGCCCCGACCATCCAGGTGATCGGCTTGAACTTCCTGTACCTGGCCGGCGGAGTGGTGGTCGTCGAGTTCGTGTTCAACTTCCCCGGCATCGGCCAGGGACTCGTGTTCGCGGTCCAGAACCGTGACATCCCGGTGATCCAGTTCATCGTCCTGGTGCTCGCCGCCTTCTACGTCTTCATGAACATCGTCACCGATGTGATCGCGCTGCTGGCCACTCCCCGGCGCAGGATCGCGAGGTAGCCGTGACCGTCGCAGCCCCCCGGGTGCCGCCGCCCGCGCAGGCGCGAGATGCGCGGGCCACCCGCTACCCCTGGCTGGCTGTCCTGCGGACCGCGGCGCGGACTCCACGCGGCGCCGTGGGGCTCGGCCTGGCGTCCCTGGTCGTGCTCCTCGCGATAGTCGGCCCGTTTATCCCGGCCGGCTCGCCCAATGCCCTGGTGACGCTCACCTTCGCCAAGCCGTCCGGTCAGTTCCCGATCGGCAGCGACTTCCTCGGCCGGGACGTGCTCTCTCGGGTGCTCAACGGAGGCTGGACGCTCCTGCTCATGGCCGCCGCGGCTACCGCGTTCGGGATCGTCGTCGGCACGGCGGCGGGAGTCTCGGCGGCCTACCGGCGCGGCCGGACCGACGGGCTCATCATGCGCACCGTTGACGTGATCCTGTCGTTTCCGCAGCTGGTCTTCGCGCTGCTGCTGGTCAGCGTCATCGGCCCTAAGCTGTGGCTGATCGTGGTCGCCGTGGGGCTGTCCCACGCCCCGGCGGTCGCCAGGGTGATCCGGTCCGCGACCCTGGACGTCACCGAGCGGGACTTCGTCAAGGTCGTCGAGCTCCAGGGCATGCGGTCGGCCAGGGTCATGGCCAAGGAGATTCTGCCGAACCTGATCAGCCCGCTGATGGTGGAGGCCGGGCTGCGGCTCACCTACTCGATCGTCATCATGGCCGGGCTGTCGTTCCTCGGCTTCGGCCAGCAGCCGCCCGCGGCTAACTGGGGCCTGATGATCAACGAGAATCGCATCGGCCTGCCGCTCAACCCGTGGGCAGTGATCGTGCCGGCGGCGCTGATCGCGCTGCTGACCATCGGCACCAACACCTTCACCGACGCGGTCGCGCGGGTGACGCTGGGCGTGGACCGCCCTCCCGAGGAGGCAGCTCTCACTGACGACCTCGGCCTCGGCCTCGGGCGGACCCCGTGACGGCGGACTCCCCGGCGGCCGACGCCGGCGCCCCGCCGGCCCAGCCCGCCGGCGTGGTCAGGCTGGAGGTAAGGGACCTGCAGATCCGGATCGGCAAGTCCGGCCCCGACGTCGTGGCCGACATTAGCTTCGCCGTGCCGGCCGGCGAGGTGCTCGGCCTGGTCGGCGAGTCCGGGTCGGGCAAGACAACAGTCGCGCTCGCCCTGCTCGGCCACACTCGGCGTGGCCTGCGCATCAGCTCCGGGGAAGTCAGGCTCGACGGCGTCGACCTGCTCACGCTCCGCCGTGGCGACCTGCGGGCCGCGCGCGGCGCCCGAGTCGCGTACGTCCCGCAGGATCCGGCCGCCGCGCTCAACCCGGCGCTCCGAGTGGGGACGCAGCTGAAAGAGGCACTGCGCGTGCACCCCGGAGCGGTCGATGACCCGGACGGCCGTGTCCTTGAGGTCATGCGGGAGGCTCGGCTGGACACCACCCCCGAGATGACCCGCCGCTACCCGCACCAGCTGTCGGGCGGTCAGCAGCAGCGCGTCGGCCTGGCCATGGCTTTCTGCTGCCGGCCGTCGCTGATCGTGCTCGACGAGCCTACGACCGGCCTCGACGTCACAACTCAGCGCCACATACTGGACACTGTCCGCAGCCTCTGCCGCTCCTACGGCGTGGCCGCGGTGTACGTGAGCCACGATCTCGCGGTAGTGGGCGGGCTGGTCGCCGAGGTCGCGGTCATGTACGCCGGGCGGATCGTCGAGATCGGCCCGACCGCCAAGGTGTTCGGCGATCCGGTCCATCCCTATACCCGCGGCCTGCTTGCCGCCGTGCCGTCGCCGGGCCGTGCGGAGATACTGGCCGGCATCGAGGGCCAGCCGCCGCGGCCCGGAGGGCGCGGGCGCGGCTGCACTTTCGCGCCGCGGTGCGGTTTCGTGGTCAGCGAATGCCGCGCCGAGGCACCGGAACCCGTCCTCATCGACAGCCGCCGGGTACGGTGCATCCGCACGGCGCAGGTCCGGTCGGCGGCCGCCACGCGACCAACTGCGGTGAGCGCCCTGACCGGCGGCGGCAGCTCAGCGGCCCTGTCGCTGCGCACCGTCTCGGCCGAGTACGGGCGGACTCAGGTGCTGTCCGACGTCGAGCTCGACGTGCCGCAGGAATGGTGCGTGGCCGTCGTGGGCGAGTCCGGCTCGGGCAAGACTACGCTCGCCCGCTGCATCGTCGGCCTGCACGGCAACTGGACGGGTGAGATCACCTTCCAGGGCGCACGGCTGGCGCCCAGGCTGCGGGAGCGGCCGAAAGACGTGCTGCGGCGGATCCAGTACATTTTCCAGAACCCCTACACCTCGCTCAACCCAAGGAAAACTGTCGGCCAGATCGTCGCGCAGCCGCTGGAAGAGCTGCTCGGCCTGCCGCTGCGCGAGCGGTCCGAGCGCGCCGTCCGGGCGCTCGAGGACGTCTCACTGAGCGGCGACTTCGTGTCCCGTTACCCGGACCAGCTGTCCGGCGGGGAACGGCAGCGCGTCGCGATCGCGCGTGCCCTGGTGGTCGAGCCTGACTTGCTCATCTGCGACGAGGTGACCTCTGCGCTTGACGTATCCGTGCAGGCGGTGATCGTCGAAGAGCTTCGCAGGCTCCAGCGGGAACGCCACCTGGCCATGCTCTTCATCACCCACAACCTGGCCCTCGTGCGGTCCATTGCCCAGCACGCCGTCGTGCTGCGCGATGGCGCCGTCGTCGAGTCCGGCCCGGTCGAGCAGGTACTCGAGCACCCGAAGGATCCCTACACCGTCAGGCTGATGGAGGACGTGCCCAGGCTCTGACGCGGGCCGGCGCGGCTGACGCGGGCCGGCGCGGCCGGTGCGGCTGGCGGAAGAGCCGGGCCCGGTCAGCGGGGCGGAAAGGCCGACGCCCAGAAATCCGCGATGTCGATCCGGCGCATGAAGGCAACATCCGGCTGGCCGAGCGCGTACTCGACGAAGTCGCGCAGCGCCGCCGCCCGGCCGGGCTGGCCGCTCCAGCGGGCGTGCACGCCGACCGACATCAGCCGGCCGCCGAGGCCGGCCCTCGCCTCCTCGAGCAGGTAGTCCAGGCTGAGCCGCAGGCTCTCGCAGAAGTGCCTCGGCGTCGAGTACGACGGCGGGATCAGGTAGCGGACGTCGTTGTGCACCTTCGTATAGGGCACGACGAGGAACGGGCGGCCGAGCGTGGTCACGAAGTACGGAAGCTCGTCGTTGCTGGCGTCCGAGTCGTACCGGAAGCCGCCGTCGGCGGCCAGCAGCTCCCTGGTGTGCACGGTGGCGAAGGACCGCACCATCCAGCCGCGCAACCGCTGGCCGGTCGTCCGCTGCACGGACTCGACCGCCATCGCGATCTCGGTCCGCTCCTGCTCGCGCGTCATGTCCGGTCCAGGCCCGGCGTCCGGGCCGTACCAGCGGTACCCGTGTCCCAGCACGTCGTGCTCGCGGTCCCGCAGCCAGTCGCAGAGCGGCGGGTTCCGTTCCAGCGCGCGGGCGCAGGCGCTGAAGGTCGCGGCGATCTCGTAGCGGTCGATCAGACGGCACAGCCGCCATATCCCGACCCGGCTGCCGTACTCCATGTGCGTCTCGGTGCCGAGGTCGCGTATCTCGGGACCGTACTGGAACGAGTACTCGCCCCAGCTGTCGTTGACGCCGTCGTCGCCGAGCGAGTACTCGCCTCCCTCCTCGTAGTTGACCACGAGGTTGATCGCCACCAGCGCGCCGCCAGGCCACCGCACGCGGGGAGGCTCGGGGCCGTAGCCCACGAAATCGCGTTCCGGGCCCGCGACCTGGCTGGCACTCGAGTCAGTCATGGCGCCGATCCTGACAGCGGGCCCAGCCCGGGGCAAACGCCCCGGCCGTATGCTCGGTTCATGGGCGTTGCGTTCGTGGCACATTGCATGCTTAATCAGAACTCCAAGGTCGGCGACGGCGCCCACTGCGCCGGGATCTACTCCCCGGTCGTCGACGTGCTGCGGGAGAAGGGCTGGCGGATCGAGCAGATGCCCTGCCCGGAGCTCGCGTTCGCTGGCCTGAACCGGTTCTGGGCGGTACGCGAGCAGTACGACACCGCCGCCTTCCGGCGGCACTGCGCGCGGATCGCCACCGCCGTCGCCGATGTGATCGCGTTGCGCGTGGAGCAGGGCACCGATGTCGTGCTGGTCGGCGTCGAGGGCAGCCCGTCCATGGGGGTGACCATCACCAGCTCCGATCCGGAGCGCGGCGGCCGCCCCGAGTGGCCCGACGGTACGCCCGAGCTGGTCAGCGGCGAGGGCATCTTCGTGGAGGAGTTGCGGCGGGAGCTGCGCGGCCGCGGCATCGGCTTCCCCCGCGTGGCCGGGGAGACGCACGCGATCCCCGGGCATGACGAAGCCGTTCAGAGAGCAGGGGTAGAGTCCGCGCTCGATGGCTGAGCAGGCCAGTCACCGCGTTCGGCGTCGCGCCGCAGCGCTGCAGGGCCGATCACAGGAGGCCTGATGGGGCGTGACGACCGCTCGTTCCGGGTCGCGCTGATGGCCGACGTGTACGTGAACCCGCCGCCGGGCGGTGTCGACGGCATCGCCGCGGCCGCGCAGGCTGGCTGGGGCGTGGTCCAGCTGCCCGCCGACGACTACCCGGCCGCGGTCGCGCGGCGGCTCCTTGTCGAGGTTGCCGAGCAGGCCGAGGAGTTCTCCCGGCACGGCTACGACCTCGTGCTCGTCGGCCAGCGCGACGGGCTGGCCGAGGCACTGGCCAGAGTCGGGCTCGGCCTGCCGGACGAGATCATCCCGGACAGCACCGTTGCGCTCAGGGAATTTCTCGGCGGGCGGCCGAGTCCGCAGGCACTCCGCGCACCCGGCCAGCCCGCCGGCTGAACACCCCTGGCCTGGCTACAGCTGGCCGCCGACGAGCTCAAGCCCGGTCGCGTCCGTCTCGACCCGCCAGAAGGAGCCGGTGCGCTCCGACGCCTCGATGTCGGGGGTGCGAGTGGCGGTCACATAGAGCGCCGAGCCGTCGAAGGCGCAGTTCGTCGCGTGCTCACCGAGATCGATCTCGGTCAGTACCGCTCCGTCCGGCGAGAGCACAGTGACCCCGCCGAAGGTCGTGTTGGCGACGAAGAGCCGGCCGTCGGCCGCGAATGCCATGCCGTCCGGCACATGGGTGTCAGGCAGCTGGCAGAAGGTGACCGCCTCCCCGCCGTCCAGCCGGCAGACCCGGTGCACCTTCGACTCGCTCCAGTAGAGCCGCCCCTGCGCGTCGAAGGAGAGCCCGTTGGGGTAGCAGCCGGGGCGCTCGAGCAGCATCTCGCCGGCCCCGGACGCGTCGACCACGAAGAGCCTGCCCGGGCTGGGGACCTCGACGCGGGGGTCAAGCTCCGTGCCCGAGTCGGTGATGTACAGGCGGCCATCCGGCCCGAACGCCGACTGGTTCGGGCCGGCCAGCGTGTAGCCGGCCACCTCGGAGAACAGGAACTCCACCGCCCCGTCCTGGCTCACCCGCTGGATCCCGGGGACGGCGCTGAAGTCCCCGCTGCCGGGAACGTCGCCGCCCTGGTTCACATACAGGGCGCCGTCGGTGCCGAGATAGGTGCCCCACGGCGACCCGCCGGTGCGGGCGAACAACGACAGTTTGCCGTCTTGGTACGCCAGCAACTCGCCGGTGTTGGCGTCGCAGAGCACGATCCGGCCGTCGCCCAGCACGGTCGGGCCCTCAGGGAAGCCGAGGCCGGAGGCCAGCAGGCTCGATTGCATCGCTGCGGTCCTTTCGCCGGTCAGACGAACGAGTAGTGCTCGAAGTCGAAGTCGGACAGCGGCTGGCCGACCCTGGCGGCCGAGTAGCCGGTGATCTTGGTGCTGTACGCGTCCAGGGCGTCGATGAAGGCCGGGATGATGTACCCGCCCTGGTTGAAGTCGATCGACTGCATCTCGTGCTCGATCTGCTTGCGGGTGGCCGCGTCCGCGGTGGCGTTCGCCTGGTGATAGAGGCTGATGCTCTTCGGCAGACTCCAATGCGTCTCGTTGAACGGGGACGTCGGCAGCAGCGACTGCGCGACCTGGGCCAGGTACGGCGAGTAGTTGTAGAAGTCCTGGGAGAAGGTCCAGTGCAGGTAGTTCGGGCCGAAGAAGGTGGTCGGATCGACCATCTTGAGGTTGATGGTGACGCCCGCGGCCTTGGCTTGCTGCTGCAGCACCGTCGCCATCGCGACCGTGCCCGTCGCCACGGCCGAGGTCACCAGCTGAACGGTGAGGTTCTCCTGCCCGGCCTTCTTCAGCAGGTGCTTCGCCTGGGCGATGTCGGCGTCCCGGTGCAGCGAGGTGTCGTAGTCAGGGTCATAAGGGGACGACACGTCGGCGCCGACGACCGCGTACCCGTTGAGCGCCGAGTTGATCAGCTGCTGACGGTCGACCAGCAGCCGCATGGCCTGCCTGACCCGCACGTCGTTGAACGGCGCCTGGTCGACCCGCATCGTAAACGGCGTGATCGCGCCGGTGTGCGAGACGACGGTCTGCACGCCAGGGCTCGACTTGAGCGCGGTGATCTGCGGGCCTTCCAGCGCGCCAGCGCCGTGGATCACGCCGGTCGCCAGGGCGTTCTGCAGCGATGCGCTGTCACTGAAGTCGATGATCGTCAGCGTGTCCACGTGCGGCAGTCCTGACTTCCAGTAGCTGCCGTTTCTGACGAACACGCTGCGCTGGCCGGGGGTGAAGCTCCGGTACTTGAACGGACCGGTCCCGACAGGCTGCTTCGGGTCGAAGCCGACCGGCACGACGTACAGGTAATACCAGTAGGACAGCTGGTCGAGGAAGCTGCCGTAAGGGCTGGTCATGGGCACCAGGACGGTGTGCTTGTCGAGAGCCTTCAGCCCCTTCACATCGACCGGGCCAAGCGGCGTGGAGCCGGTCAGCTTCTGGGTCAGGATCCGCCGGAGCGTGAAGATGACGTCCGCGGCGGTCAGCGGCTTGCCGTCGTGGAAGGTGACGCCCGGCCGGAGACGGATCACCCACTCAGATGTTGAGCCGTGCGGGCTGATCTCCTCGGCCAGCACGAACTCGGTCTGAGCCTTGGTGTTCAGCTGGAGCAGCGGCTGGTACAGGGCCTGAGCGCGAGCGGTGTCGAGGTAGGTGAGGCCCTTGTGCGGGTCGAGGGTGTCCGAACCTGAGCCGCCGGTGAGGCCTACCTTCAGGCTGCCGCCCCGACGTGGTGCACCGGTCGCCGACGGGGAGGCCGAAGGGCCGGGCGAGCCGGAACCGCCGGAGGAGCACGCCGACAGCAGGCCTCCCGCTCCCGTCAGCGCCCCCGCCGCGGCCAGGCCCTGCAAGAACTGACGCCGGCCCGGAGGGTCGGGCAGGTCACGGGTTCCGTCCGATCTGGCGCGGCGCTCAATGTCATTCATCAGCTTTCGCCCTTTCATTCACCTGAGTCGGGCAAGTCGGCCCAGCGCTGCACCGAACGCCTGCGGCTCGAACTGGCCCAAGAAGCTATCCACATACGCTGCGGGCGACTGTGATCGAGAACCAAGCCCCCAAGAAGCGCCCAATTCCTGCAAGGATGCGATGCACGACCCACGATAGACGTTACATGCCATATGTGGCTACGATTGGGACGGAAGCGTGCCGGCCGCCAGCCTTGGCCTGGACCGGACGACTCGCCTGCTACGGCCTGGACCGGACGGCCCGCCTGCTACGCGGTGGCGTCGCGTGCGGGCATTAGAGTTTGCTATCGCGGCGCCGGAACGGGTCGCCGTGAGAGCCGCGCCTTTCGGTACCTGGCCGGCGAGGCGGGGATCCGCCAGTTCCTGGATATCGGCACCGACCTGCCAAGCGCGAACAACGTGCATGAGGTCGCGCAGGCCGTCGCGCCGGAGTCCCGCGTGGTCTATGTGGACAATGACCCGATCGTGCTCGCTCACGCCCGGGCGCTGCTCAGCAGCGCCCCGGAAGGCCGTACCGCGTTTATGGATGCTGGGGCGGACTCGAGCGCACCTACCGGCAAGGCGGCATCGCAAGCCCGGCCGCGGGCCCGCGTAACCGCCGTCCCCTATGGCCCCCAGGCGTAGACGCCGGTTCCGTTCGCGGTGAACAGCCAGCCGCCGGCGAAGACACTCTGGGCGAAGTCGTTGCTACCGGTGATCAGCGTGCGCAGAACATGGCCGGTCCGCGCATTGACCAGGTACACGGCGTTGGGCGTGGCGGCGGCGCCGTAGGTCCCCACCGCGATCACGCCGGCACCGTCCAGGCTCGGCGTGCCCAGGACGCCGTTCGGCAGCCCGGTCTGCCACAGCACCCGGCCGGTCGCCGGGTCGAGCCGGCGGATCGAGCCCGGGAAGGTTTTCCCGCCGATCACCGTCGCGGTGGCGGCGACGTACAGGGACTTGCCGTCGTAGGCGGACGACGCGATGCACTGAGCCTTGCCGGTGCCGCCCGGGCTCACCGCCACTCTGCGCTGCCAGGCGAGCGTCATGCTCGGCACGTGCAGCGCGTAGAAGAGGCCGTTCTTGTTGCAGGCGCCGATCAGCGACCCGAACCGCGCGGGCGAAGCGCCGAAGTCGGCGTCGAACAGGCGCTGGGACCGCGGCGGCCGGAACGCCGCGACGCGGGCCAGGGTGCCCGCCCGCAGCTCGACCACCGAGACCGTGTCGTACAGGTGCCGGGCACCGGTCACTCCGTTGCCAGTCGAGACGAAAACATACCGGCGGCCCGCCGCGACGCTGGACCAGACCGAACCGCCGACCACCCCCTTGGGCACGTCGTGGTACCTGGCGACGACCCTGCCCGTCGACTGGACGTAGCCGATCACGCCGCCGCGGACCAGCGGGTTGTCGCAGTGCGAGGACACCCCGATGTAGATCCGGCCGCCGGAGACCGTCGGCGATGACCACTGGAAGTAGTCGCTGACGGTCGCGGACGGGATCGCGATCACCGAACGCCACTTGCGCGACAGGTCGGAGGCCCGCAACGCGTACAGGTAACCATCCGGCGCACCGACGTAGACCGTGTCCTGGCCATCTGCCGGGTCCCTGGCGACCGTGGCGGTCGCGATGATGCCCCCGGCCGTGCAGGTCTCGTGCGGCTGGAAGCCGATGAACACCTTGGCCATCACCTTGCCGGTACGCTCGTTCAGCTTGTAGAACCAGCCGGTCCGCGAGCCGATGAACACGGCGCCGTCCGCCACGGTCGGGCTGGCGTTGAACGTCGGGCCCGGCTGGCCGGGCTGAGTCGGCTGGTCGCCGACGAAATGCCACTTCTGGACTAGCGCCCCGGCATTGCCCGGCGTGATCGCGACCTGCGCCGTGTTATCGGAGGTATGCGACGGACCCGCCAGGTACGCGGGCCAGTCCGCCGGCCCGACCGCCCCGGGCCCGGCCGCACCCGCCGCCGGTGTCACCCCGCCCAGAGCCGAAACCGCCACCAGCACGCATCCCGCCACCGCACCGCGCCGCAACACGCCCATCGCCATCACATCCCGCTTCCGAATCGCCAGCCGTGGGACCCACCAAGCTCCCGCCCATTCGACGCGCTCCATGCCCGCCCGGTTGACCTCAGCGGGCTTATTTCGGGTCGATCCAGCAGTTCGGCGAACCGGTCCCACTGCCTGTAGTCGTGTGGAGAAATCCGCTGCCTGAGTCACCAGGCACCGCACGGGCTGACTTCCGCACACCGCGGTCGCGGTGATCCGCCGGCGACGGCCTGATCATGCCGACCGCTTGCGACGAAGCATGCCATGCGCCATATTGGGCAGTACGTGGGCAGTACGTCGATCACGAAACAGCAAGAAGCAGCCTGGGATAACGCAATGCAGCCATTCCGTCGCCGCGGCGCCCAATCCCGCAGCGTCCGACTGAGGGGCCCAACGAGCCCGTCGCCCCGCCATCCTGCGTCACGAGCTAGCGCCAACTCGGTGCGGCTCATGCAACGTCGGCCATACCGTTACGCCCTCGCTCTTGTTCTAGCCTGCGCTAGCCTTGTCGCACTGATACTCCTTTACGCTGACCGCTCCATTCCCATCAAAGACAAAGCCACGCAAGTCGGCGCAGGGCTTGCGGCATCGATTATCTTCGCGGTTATCTATACAATATTCGCTAACCGGGAGTACGCCGAACTGATCAGATCGGAAATAGCGGACCAGCTCGCGGATCATTTAAATAACATCCTGCATCACATCAGGCAATTGGATCAGCTTTTCCTGCCAACCGATCAGTATCCTGCCACGCAGGAATTCGACTCGCGTTTCAATAGGGACTTAACTCAAGATCTATGCAGCTCGAGTTTCTACTTCTTTCGCGGCACCAGTGCCAAGTACGTGCCCGCGAGACTCCGCATCGCCGATCATCACCTTGAAGTCTGCCAGGTGATCCTCCTGGATCCCCGGGACAGCGCGACCATCGAGGCGCGCGCGATAGATCGGCGCCGCCGACCGGAGTCTGAAGGCAAGACCCTCCCCGAGATAGAGAACGAAATACAAGGCGAGATCCTCCTCGCGCTTGTTGCGCTCTTCGACTGTCGGGATCAATGTGATGTCGAGGTTGGATTCTCGACCAGCACGTCACCGGTTCGTATCGAAGTCTTTGACAACGCGATCTACACATCCCTCTATAGATCGCCCGATTCTGAGCGCAACACCCATCCCGAGACTGCGCGGTTTAGTAAGGACAGCCAGACTTATCTGATATTCAGGGACGAGTGCCGACGCCAGATGCAGCTAGCGTCCTCGCGCAAACACTTCACCACTGGCGAGTCGGATCTAAATCTCTGCCAGTACGTAGCTACGCTTGGCTTCACCGGTATCGGCCTTGCAGAACTTCAAGCCCAGAGAATCGAGTACTCCAATTTTATAGCGCCGTTTAGAGGCGCCCTGGCTATGGGAGCGACAACATGACCGCAAAAAGGCGCTGGGAGTCAAATGTCATAGCGGGTGCCGCGACAGTGCATAACAGCCAGTTCCTGCTTCTCAAACGAAGCGGCCGCGAGTCGTTCCTGCCCAATGTCTGGGGGCCAGGGGACCGTCCTTGAGCTAGTGGGGTACTCAAACTTCGTGAGCAGGCGAGGAGATGTGAACCTCAGCAATGTTCAACTTAACTTTCTCGTACGGGTCGACGATCGTGATGTCAAGCTGGACGGCACCAGTCACTCTGAGGCCCGATGGATTTCATTGGACGATCTCGACAGCAAGCTGCTTGACCCATTCACAAGAAACATCATGATCGAAGCGCGCAAACATTATGGAGAGGTAGGCGTACGCTAATTTTAGCTAGTGAAGGGAACCGCTTGGAGACGTTCGGCCAGTTCTTAAAGCGTCTCGAGGCGCTTGAGTGGAAAGATGTTGGGCAATTCGATCCTGATGTGCTCACCGTCCTTGCCGAGGTTGGGCGTCAGCCGGGATTGGTTCATGACGCGGTGAATTCGTGGAGCGCCAAGGGTCTTGAGAAGCGCCAGCTGAGTTGCCACGACACCGCGACTCATTATAAATGGTTTCTGCACTTTCATGAGAAGCAGCGCTTCAAGGTCTGGCTGCATCAATATAAGTCGGCCAGCGAAAGACGGCTGGGTCACGCGGAAGTGCCTCATAACCATCGTTATTCACTTGCTTCTGTCATCTTAAGTGGCGGCTTCGTTCATCACTACTTCGATCGGACCGGCGGTGTCTTGAAAGAGTCCGAGAGTGCGCGTCACAGTTATCGGGCGGGTGACGCTTACACGATTGGCTGGGAAGAAGTGCACAAGCTGAGCGATATCGATGACCGTACATTCACGCTGGTTGTCGAGAGCCGACCCGTGAGGCACTTTAGTGAGGCTTACTATGCCGCCTCGGCCGAACCGGTTATCTTCCGTGACTTTGTGGAGCTGCATCCGCAGCTCGCTGCGGAAATGCGGCTCATCGCCGACGCGGGAAGAAGTATCCCGAGCGACATTGGCCTCGATCCGCCGCGTGAGTTCTGGCAGTGACGGCAAGCAGCGGCATGGGAATGGGAATGGGAATGGGAATGGGAATGGAGCCCGCCATGAATCCACACCTATATCTGGAACGTTCAGCGCAACGTGCTGATATTTCGCAAGCCTCGAAGGTTTCGCGGCGTTTCTTCCTATTTAAGATGCCACTATCGGAATTGGCGGCTGCGCGTACCATAGACCTATGATCACTTCTCGGTGACGGAGGACGTCTTGGGGGGAGAAGGGCGTGACCCGGCTGTGGACGCAGGTCACAGGACACCGGACAACGAGATGCACGGGCTTCTTCAGTTCACGTGCGGCCTGCCGACGCCGGATCTGTCGAATCATCGCGTCTCGGCGGTATCGCGGGCGGTGACGGTCGGCGATGTCTGGGAAAGGCGGCGGAACCTTCGGTCGTGGCTGCTCCCGCCGGGAAACGACTTCCAGTTGCACGGCCTCACTGATCTCTTCGGCGGCTGCACCGTGCTCCCGCCACATACGTGGCTGCAACAGTTGTCCCGACATGCGGCCATTGAGCTGCGCGACTATTCCTCACGACGCCCGGGAGAGCCGCCCCCAGCGGGGTTTCCTGAAGCACTCGACTGGCACCAGCCGCGAGGCGACGGCACGGCTCCTTGGACGCACTTCCTTCGCGTTCAGCGGGCGCGGGACGACTCCAACCGCTTCACCGCCGAGACGGACTGCAACGACTACCTGATCAGGTGGCCGACGCTGCCCGCTGCCAAGCCCGACGTCGAGGCGGGGAGCCTGTGGGAACTGCAGCTCTTCTTCTGCGAGTTCCTCGCGCAGCGGCGCGGAGCCATCTTCGCCTCGCACGTCAGCGAGCGGATCTACAGCATCTGGCTGCCACCGGGCGTGATCAGCCTGGACGACGGTGACCCGCAGCGGGACGAGGACGCCTGCTTCGCCGTCTTGCCGGTCGTCAATGTCGTGCGCCGGCCATATGGGCTCGACTGGCGATATGCCATGTCGGTGACTGCCCTGTTCGTGCCGTGGCGGCCCGCGGACCGGGGCAAGCAGCCTGCGCCGCCCGAGCCGCGTTCGATGAGGCCCCAGGAGATCGTCGACCTCATCGCGTCCACCGGCGGCAACTCGACCTACCTGCGGGACTCGGGCGGCCTGCGTTGGACGCTGTCCGAAGACTCGCCGCTGTGCGCCTACCTCAAGAACGTGACCAGCGACCAGCGGCGTGACTTCTGCCGCCAGTACGGCGGGCCCGACAAGAGCCGCACCTGGCCAAGCCAGACGCTGCGGCACTGGATCGAACTGCTGCTCATGACCGTCGCCGAGGTTCCCAAGGGACAGGACGAACGTGAGGACGACCGGCTTCTCCCCGAGCAGCAGCAGGCGGACGACCGGATCCTCTCCGACGAGGTGCTGAGATGCCTGCGCGTGAACGGGATCTGGTCCGCCGTGCTTCTCACCGACTCGTTCTCGTTCTGCACCGGGACCTCGCGGCTGGCCGACGATCGCTGGTGGCCTGGCCAGATGAACCCGTTCCCGGACACCATCGACGCCATGTCCACCGGCATTCCCGACGACTTGAAGGCGGTATTCGATCTGCTGGCCCGGCGGGATCGCGGCTTCCTGCCGGCGCCCGACGACCGGATCGACGTCCTTTCCACTGGTGGCAAAGCGCATATTACCTGGCGGATTCCCCGCGAGAACATCATGATCACGGCGTACAGCCGGTCCGCCGATGACTTTCCTTCTTTCTCATCGCTCTATCTCGTCGGCTGGTTCGTCTACATGGCCGTCGGCGTGACCTGCGCCTGGCAGACGATGTACTCGCTGACCCATGACACCGACAGGCTCAGAGACGTCGCCGAGCTCTCGCAGCTCGGGCATGACCGGATCATGGACCTCGAAGACGTCTATGAGTTCGACGTGGCATGGCCCGCGTACGCCCAGTTCTACCGCCATGTGCGCGAGCTTCTCGGCGTCGACCGGGAGTACGCGGAGATCAAGGAGCGGCTCGATCTCCTGTTCCGGTTCGCGCAGGTCGAGCAGCGGACTAAAGAGGATCGACTGCGGGACGAGGAGATCAGGCTGGGCACCGAGGAGCAACGGCTATCACTGACCCGTTCACATACTGTCGAGTACGTCGCGGCCGTCATCGCCTTCCTCGTGCTGCTGGTAACGGTATTGACCTTGCTGATCGACGTGTACAAGGCACACTTTATTCACGTGAATGTCGTGGTTATATCTTTCGCAAGTGCCGTGGCGGCCGGCGTCGTCGGCTTCATCTGGCTGGCGCTGCGAATCAGGAAGATCGACAACGACAGGGAAACGGCACGACTGGCACTCGCGCGTCTTGCCCGCTCGCCCACCTCCCCGTCCTAGCGCGAGTAATACCCCCGGCCGCTGGAAGGTGACAGGAGACAGGAGACAGGAGAGTGCAAGTGTCGCAACGGCGCGATGATCGATGGCTGCGGAGCCACTGGTTTCCATCTGGCCCGACCGGAGGTTCGACGACCCAGGGAAGCGCCTTTACGCGGGGCATAGAGAACGGTGAGCCGTACCGGCTGTACCTCGTCACCAACCCAACGGTGCAGGCCAGCCTGAACCTGAAGCCGTTCGGTATCCGCGTACAGCCCGTCGACTTCTGCGCCGATCACTTCGAGTTCCGCCGTGCCGACTATCCGGTATCTCAGTTGCTCACCCTCTTCCGCCTCGCACACGCGAGGTCATCCAACGACCAGCAGCGGGTCATGCCCCGATGGATGATCGTCGACCTTGTGCTCATGCCGTCGGCCGTGCTTCTCGCGGTGGCCGGGCAGGATCATGTCATCTCGGTCGCCCGCGAACTGGAAAATAGCCACGACAAGGTGATTCACGGGCATGGCCGCGAATACGCGGCCATGCTTCGTGATCTGCTGCAGATGGCGTACCACCGCGGCTATTCCGGCCCGCTGCCAGTGGCCGGGTACGCCGCCATTCCTACTCCAGTCGCTGGCCGCTGGGTCGGCGGCTCGCTGTGGTGGTCACTTATACCCGGCAAGAGGCTTGGCTACAGCGTCAGGCGCATCGCCCTGGAGTGTTACGGTGCCGATCATGAAGTGGGTGTGACGCAGTTCGACGACCTGCGTGCCCTGCATGTGCAGAAGGACTTCGGCAAGCTGCGCGTGACGCACACAACCCTCGCCGCACATCCACGGGACTACACCTTCGTCTACGAGGTAGATCTGCGGAAACTGCCGCGAGACGGCCGGCCGGCGCCGGCCGACCAAGATGCGGACAGATCCCATGAGACCGAACTCGGCCCGGACGCCGCCAAGCTGACGAAGCAGCTGCGCGAGATGCAGCAGCATATCGCGCAGGGCGTCAACCACTACGTCAAGCCGCAAGCGGACGGTAACAGCAACCCCTGGCCGGTCATCTACACCGACCGCGATCCGCGCCTTCCCGAGATTCCGGCTAACCCGGGACAACACGACGAAGCCGGCCAGGACGCCGATCGCCTTCCGGCCGCTGGCCTCAGGATCGGGCATCCGTACCAGGCATATATCGTGTCCAACGCAAGTATGTTCCCTAACCTGAATCTTGCGCCGTTCGGAGTTTCCCTCAAGCAGATCAACTTCTGCGAGGAAACGTTTAAGGCGTCGAGCGGAAAGGACTACCCCGTGCCGGGCCTGCTGAACCTTCTCAGCCGGGCAATTACGCTGAGCTATTCGGAGAGCGGCCTGGGCATGCCGCCGTGGGCCATGGTCGAGCTGGCCATTATGTCATCCGCCGTCGTGCTCATCATGGCCGATCAGAACCACTTGCACGAAGTTGCCAGGCGACTTGCCCAGGAGCCCGTCACCCGCGACCGCCGCACCCGGCTGGTCCCGCTCGCGGAGGACGACCGGGACCGCCTTCGCAACGCCAATTCGCTGCGCGTTCTCCTGGAGTCGGCGAAAGGGATGAAGTATACCGGGCCGCTGCCGATCGCCGGCTACGCGGCCACGGCAACCCCTCGATGCGGCCGCTGGGTCGGCTGGTCACTGTGGTCGCTCGTGCCAGGCGAGAAACTGGGCTACACCGTTAAGCGTCTCGCACTTGCCTGCTATGGCGTGACGGCGCAGACCGCTGTCATCCAGCTTCACATGTCGCGTGGTCTCGATGTACTCGCGAAGTTCGGAACGCCCAAGCTCATCCGCATGGACGTTCCCGCCCATCCGGCACCGCATGCGCTCGTCTACGAGCTCGACGTCAGCGAGCTACCTCCCGACGGCTCGCCGGTCCCGGCCGCCCCGGCGCGCAAGGCGACGTGCCAGCTTGATCCGGACGGTGCTGACCTCGGCAGGGACCTGGCGAACATGCAGCGGGAGATCGAGCAGGGGACGGAGTACTACCTGCTTCCGCGGTCGTCAGGAAGGGTCAGGTCGCCGATGATTCCCGTCTGCCGGCGAGCCCGCTTGCGCCGCAGGCTGTGGTTCTCCGGCAAGACCCTGATCAGGCAGGCAAGAGCGCGGCGAGCCGGGAGACGGCGCGCGAATCTGGCGCCGTGACCTCGCTCAGATGCTGACCAAGGTTGCGAGCTCGCCATCCTGTTTGCGGCATTCGAAGACCTGCGCACCGAGATCGCCATCGCCATCGCCATCGCCAGGATCCGGCCCGATCGCCGATCCTGACCGAAGCGCTCAGTAACCGGAACTGCGGCAGGCAGCCTGCGCCGGCCTAGCCCACCAGCTCAAGGATCAGCAGATTGCACGCACGTACCTGCGCTTGTTCGCTGATCCGGATGCGGGCATCGTCATCGACGCGCTCCGCGGGCTCGGGTCCGTGCGGCCGCTTCAGCAGCCGACGGCGGGCTTGGAAACCCGGTCGTCCGCGAGTTGCCGAGCGTCGTCATGTCGTCCGTCGTCTGGCTGGTTGAGCACCAGGACTCAGAGGTCGTCGCCAGCGCGCTGCGGGTACTCGAGGGCCGCGAACTCTCCGCCAGCCTCCTCGCCCAGGTCACCACGCTGCTCGGACGGGAAGGCAGATCGGTTGCCGAGGGTGCGCGCATCGTCCTGGACGGCCAGGACCTGCCGGATCGGCTGCTCGGTCAGGTGCATCGCCTCCTACCAGCCCCGGAGGGCTCGGCCGCTTCCGGTAGACCAGTTCTGCAGGACACGGTCACTTGGTAGGTAGGGCGAAGCAGCACCCTGGCCGTCGGGCGCGTCACCCCGACTTCTCACGACAGAACACCTAGCCAGCGGAGGGGTCGCGCGGAGGCCGACCGGGCCTGTGCATCTGCCTGGCGTGGCCGGGCAGCCGGCCGGCCTCGGCCAGGGCGTCGTGCACCCCCGGGTCCATCCGCAGCAGCACTCCCTTGCGCTCAGTCATCCTTGCGCTCAGTCATCCTTGCGCTCAGTCATCGCAGTCCGCCTCGGCCGTCTCATCCCAGTCCCGCCCGGCCCTCAGTTGTACAGCGATCCGGTGTTCACTACCTGCTGTGTAGCCTGCTCGCTGCACAAGACCACGAGCAGGTTGGAGACCATCGCGGCCTTTCGCTCCTCGTCCAGGTCGACGACGCCTTCCTCTTCGAGCCGCTGCAGGGCGAGC